>Ga0315910_10004116_pt1 | contig 12239 bp, 8 predicted proteins | sample EdamamesoilMG_FD_204470 | JGI IMG/M metagenome (GOLD analysis project Ga0315910, IMG submission 204470) | Garden soil microbial communities collected in Santa Monica, California, United States - Edamame soil | ecosystem: Environmental > Terrestrial > Soil > Garden | place: USA: California... | reverse complement strand
CCGTGACGAGCAGATTTCCGGTTTTCATAATCAACTGAAAATCACTAAACTTGTGGATAATTTAAACCCGGAAGACGGAAGTGTTCTGGAGTTGAAGAAAAAAGTGGACGAATACATTCGTGAGATAGACAAGTGCATCGCTCACTTAAGCAGATAAAAGAACCCTGTAAGATTATTTAATGGAGGAACTTTCGATAAAAATCAAAATAGCCGACCGCGAATACCCCATGAAGGTGAAGCGTTCTGACGAAGAGCGGGTGCGCATGGCCGGTAAACTGATCAATGAAAAACTGAAATCTTACCGGGAACAATTTGGGATTGACGATAAACAAGATTTACTAGCCATGGCGGCCTTCGATTGCCTCGTAGATAAAATGGCAGCCGAAGAAACACATCAGGTTATTGACCAGACCGTGTTTGAAAAAGTAAACCAACTCAACCATCTGGTTTCCCAATCCATTCTCTGACTCTTCTCTCCCAGCATTCCAGAGCCAAGGCGGCAAATCCGGGTTAGTGTATAACCTAACTTTTCTATTATGTCTACCTCTACCTTAATCACGGTGCTGATTGCAGCAGCATCAACCATCGTGCTTAGTCTGGTGTTTGGCACCCTGTTGTATAAAAGAAAAATGAGCAAAAAGGCAGAAGATGCCGAAGACAAAGCCAAACTGATTTTAAAAGAAGCAGAGATCGCAGCCGAAAACCTGAAGAAAGACCGCATCATCGAAGCCAAGGAAAAAATCCTGAAGATGCGTTCGGAGTTCGAAGATGAAGCCAACAAGAAGAAAAATCTTATTCTGAACAACGAACAGAAAATAAAGCAACGCGAACAAACCATCAGCAAAGAAATTGAAAACCTGAAACGCAAAGAAGGCGAATTGGACGACATCCGTACCGACCTCACTGCGCAACTGGATCATGTAAAAAAACGCAAAGAAGAACTCGACAAGTTCAACCAGCAAAAAATCCAGGTACTTGAAAACATCTCGAAGCTCACCGCAGACGAAGCCCGCGAGCAACTGATCTCCAGCTTAAAAGATGAAGCACAAACCCGTGCCTCCAGCTACATTAAAGACATCATGGAGCAGGCCAAACTAAGTGCCACCAAGGAAGCCAAGAAGATTGTGGTGGAAACCATACAGCGCACGGCAACAGAACACGCCATTGAAAACTGTGTGTCGATCTTCAACATCGAAAGCGATGACATCAAAGGAAAAATCATCGGCCGTGAAGGAAGAAACATCCGCGCCCTCGAAGCGGCAACCGGTGTTGAAATTATTGTAGACGATACCCCTGAAGCCATTATCATTTCCGGCTTTGATCCGGTTCGAAGAGAAATCGCACGCTTGTCGTTACACCGCCTGGTACAAGACGGACGCATTCACCCCGCGCGTATCGAAGAAATTGTTACCAAGACCACCAAGAATATTGAAGATGAAATTGTTGAGATCGGAGAACGCACCGTAATCGACCTCGGTATTCATGGTCTTCACCCCGAGCTGGTGAGAATGGTTGGTCGCATGCGATTCCGTTCGTCATACGGACAGAACTTATTACAGCACTCACGCGAGGTAGCCAACCTCTGTGCCATCATGGCATCCGAACTGGGCCTTAACGTAAAGCAGGCGAAACGTGCCGGGCTACTTCACGACATCGGCAAAGTATGGCCTGAAGAACTGGAGAAGCCACACGCGATTGTCGGTATGGAACTCGCGCAGAAGTATAAAGAACATCCGATAGTATGCAACGCTATCGGTGCTCACCACGATGAAATTGAAATGACCAGCATCCTTTCGCCCATTGTGCAATCGTGCGATGCCATCAGTGGTGCCCGCCCGGGAGCGAGACGCGAAGTCATGGAGCAATACATTAAGCGCCTGCGCGAACTGGAAGACCTTGGCCTTGGCTTCGATGGCGTAGACAAGTGTTATGCTATTCAGGCCGGTCGTGAACTGCGCGTTATTGTGGATGCCGAAAAAGCAAGCGATGAACGCGCCAGCCAGTTAAGCTTCGACATTTCACAAAAAATTGAACGCGACATGCAGTATCCCGGTCAGGTAAAAGTTACCGTTATCCGCGAGATGCGCAGCGTGGCGTATGCGAAGTAAGGCATACGTTGGATAGCCATCCAATACCATAGATTAGTTTTCAGATTCTAGACAAAGGCGCCTAAAGGCGCCTTTGCTGCTTATAGCTTGTACGAATAGCCCTTAGAAACTCTTTAAATTTTACGTTAATGGTGCCAACCTTCATGAAATTTCAGGCTATTTTTAACATTGATCGTACCCAGACCAATGAGAAATATTCTTATACTTTCCTTCCTGTTGGTAACTATTTGTGGATCGGCTCAATCCTACTACAAGGATACCCTCTTTGTTCGTGAAGCCATTACGGCTATCGAGAACAAGTACCGGACGGAAACCCGAAGTCAGTCTGAATTGTACAACGGAAGTGACTTCAATTTTTATCAGCCTTTACTAAACGAAAATCCCTATTTCCTATCTGATGATTGGATTCTAGGTACGATTGAGTACGATCACACCGTATACACACAGGTATACCTTCGGTACGATATTCAAAGCGATGAAGTAATTGCCGAGCATTTGAATGGCACCCGTATTAAACTCAGCAAACAGAACATTGGGTACTTTATTCTAAATGGCCATACGTTTATTCTCATTCCGGACCTCTACAAATTTTACGAAGTACTTTACGATGGACAAACGAAGGCCTATGCCTCGCATTACAAAACATTTCAAGAATCTATTTCCAACGAAAAGCTAGAGCGAACTTTCCGGCAAAAAACAAGATACTTCGTCTATAAGGATAAAAAGTACATTTCCGTTAACAGTAAATCCGCGGTGTATGCGGCCTTCAAGGAGAGAAAAAAAGAGCTGCGCCAGTTCGCCTCCCAAAACAAACTACGCTTTCGCACCAATGAAGCCACTTTCATTGCAGCCCTGGCGCAACACCATGACAACCTGAGATGAATAAACGCGCTGCCTTTTTACTAACCCTGCTTCTTTTCGCTGGATTTTCTGCATGGAGCCAACGCACTCAAGTAACCGCTCAGTTTTCAAATACATCGTTTCAGGATTTCATCACCGTGGTGAAGGATCAAACATCACTTGCATTCCGGTATAATCCCGCCTGGACGGATAGCCTCACCATAAGTGGTAATTATTCAAATGTAGAAATTGAGAAAATTTTACACGAAGTTTTCAGCTCAACAAACCTTCATTTTGTAAGATTTGAAAACACCATTTTCATTACAAAAGAACGGCAGGTTCTTACACAACTTCCCACCAACTTCTTTTCAGGTCAACCGGCTTCTGACCCCAAGTCGTTTGATTTTGATTTTTCAGCTTACGAAAAACGAGAAAAAGAAAAAAAGTTAGCAGAAGAGAAGCTGTATGTTATTGGTGCCAAAACCAACAACCTCAAGGGCAATGCAACCCTGGCCGGAACTGTGCGCGATGAAAAAACCGGAGAACCGGTTATTGGTACCTCTATATTTATTGAGAACCCATTAATCGGATCAACCACCGATCAATTTGGCTACTACTCCATAACACTTCCTAAGGGAAATCACACCTTGAAAGTAAAGAGCCTGGGTATGAAAAACACCCAACGACAGATTATGCTTTATGGCGATGGGCGGTTTGATATTCAAATTGAAGAAGACGTAACGCCCCTAAAAGAGGTGCTGATTGTTTCCGATCGAGATGCCCGTGTAACCAACCTGCAAATGGGTGTGGAGAAACTCGACATCAAAACGATGAAAAAATTGCCCCTGGCATTGGGCGAGACTGACATCATGAAAGTTATGATGACACTACCGGGCGTTCAAACCGTTGGAGAAGGCACCGTGGGACTTAACGTTCGGGGTGGAGCAGCCAATCAAAATCTCATACTTTATAACAATGCCGTTGTTTACAATCCCTCGCACTTGTTTGGTTTCTTCTCAACCTTTAATCCTGATGTATTGAAAAACGTAGAGCTACACAAGAGTTCGATTACTGCCGATTTTGGCGGCCGTCTTTCTTCGGTAATGGATGTACATGCCCGCGAAGGAAACCTTAAAAAGATATCAGGTTCGGGTGGAATTAGCCCAATTACCGGAAGAATTACGCTTGAAGGACCTATCGTAAAGGAGCGAACATCCTTCCTGGTTGGATTTCGATCCACTTATTCCGACTGGATTTTAAAACAACTGGATGATCCTGAACTTAAAAACAGTGAAGCCTCCTTCTACGATATTAACGCCAGCGTCAATCACAAAATCAACGACAACAATTCACTCTACCTTTCAGCGTATGCCAGTCGTGATAAATTCAAACTAAATTCAGATACATTGTACACGTACAGTGACAAGAATGCATCGCTTACCTGGAAACATATTTTTAATACGCGACTGTACGGAGTGTTTGTTGGCGCCATCAGTGAGTATAACTATAACATTTCGCGAAACAGTAATCCGGTTGAAGCATTTACACTAGACTTTTCCATTGGTCAGTGGAATGCCCGGGGTGATTTTAACTATTCACTTAATGGAAAGCATACCCTAACTGCTGGTCTCGCTACAACGCAATACAACATTTCACCCGGCAACTATCTGCCACTGGGTGCCGAATCGCAAGTGTACCAAAACAAAGTTCAGCGCGAACGTGGTCTTGAAAGTGCTGTTTATGTAGCGGATAATTTTGATGTCACACAAGACCTCTCTGTTTATGCAGGTCTTCGCTACTCATTCTATCAAAGCCTTGGTCCTCGGGATGTTTTCTATTACGGAGCGGGAGGCACACCCGATGCTGAGGCTATTGTAGACACCGTTCATTACAACTCCGGCCCCATTGCCAAATATGGTGGATTGGAACCGCGTGTAACCATACGCTACTCGCTATCCAACACTGCTTCCTTGAAATTCAGTTACAATCGAACACGGCAGTACATTCAAATGCTCTCAAACTCAACCGCGATAACACCAACGGATATCTGGAAGTTGAGCGACACATACATTGATCCTCAGGTGGGCGACCAGTTGTCGCTAGGCTTTTATAAAAATCTGAGAGGGCAAACCATACAAACTTCCATTGAAGGGTATTATAAGTGGATGAAAAACACCCTTGATTTCAAAGGGGGTGCTGATCTTATCTTAAATCATCACATCGAAACCGATGTACTGCCCACCAACGGCAAAGCGTACGGCCTGGAGGTGTTTATCAAAAAGACTTCTGGTAAGGTAAATGGTTGGATCAGCTATACCTATTCACGCTCGTTACTAAAAACTGCTATTAACTCACCCGAGGCGGTGAACAGCGGAAATTACTATCCCAGCAATTACGACAAACCACATGCCCTGAATTTCATTGGTAATTACAAGTTCAATCAGCGCATTAATATTTCGCTTAATGTTACGTACAGTACCGGGCGGCCGATTACCATACCGATTACCAAGTACGAAGTTGGCGAAACGGTTCGCATGTACTTTTCAGAACGAAACGCATCGCGCATTCCGGATTATTTCCGAACAGATTTCTCTATAAACATAGAAGGGAACCATAAAATCAAAAAGCTCGCACACAGTTCGTGGACATTTGCCGTCTATAACCTGACCGGTCGTGAAAATGCTTACTCGGTTTACTTTGTTTCCGAAGGCTCGGAAGTTAAAGGCTATAAACTTTCCATTTTCGCAAGGCCTATCCCCACGGTTACCTATAATTTCAAATTCTAACATGAGCCGAAAAAGATCATACCGATTACTTCCTTACTTTATACTCATTTTTCTGATGGCTCATTGTGTGGAGCCGTACACATCACCCGATTTTGGAGCGAACACTGATTTCCTCGTGGTAGACGCTTTTCTCAATGCGTCAGAAGGCGCAATCCAGGTTAAACTCTCAAGGTCAATTCCGTTAACTGAAACCAATACACCACCCGCAGAAACCGGGGCCACTATTCTACTTGAAGATAACGAAGGATCTAGCCAGGCACTTACGGAAACAGACGATGGCCGATACTCCCTTTCTGGCATTGCGGTTGACTTTACGCGTATGTATCGAATACATATCGTAACGGCATCTGGTCGTGAATACACCTCCGATTTCGTTGAGGTAACTGTAACCCCTCCCATTGACTCCCTGTTCTGGGTACCTACAGAGCAGGGTGTTAACGTATTAATTAATGCGCATGATGATACCGGCAACACCCGCTTCTACCAATGGAACTACACCGAAACGTATGAATACAACGCTGTTTTCTTCTCACCATACATTTATGAAAATGGAAGCGTTCGCTCACGGCAATCCGGTGAATACTATTACACGTGCTGGAAAACAGAACCCTCACCTTCTATTCTGATCACCTCAACGCAACAGCTAACAGAAGATATTGTTTATCAGTTTCCAATAACGTTTATCCCTGCCGGCTCTCAGAAACTTTTTCAGCGATACAGTATCCTGGTGAAACAACGCGCAATAACAAAAGAAGCATATTCGTACTATAAACAGTTAAAAAGTTCTACCGAAGAATTAGGCGGATTGTTTGATCCGCAACCCGGGCAAATTACCGGCAACTTTTCCAGTGTTGATAATCCTAAGGAAGTAGTACTCGGATTCTTCAACGGAAGTACGGTACACGAACAACGATTTTTTATAAAAAGATCTGACCTTCCATCACACCTGGTATTCTACCAGCAACAAGGAGATTGCTATTTGGAGTACATTGATCTGGCTGGTATCGGAGCGTATCCACGCGATACGCACGACCTGGTATCGGGCGTGTATGAAAACATTACCCTGATTGGATATGAGTATTCGACCAAAGCATGCACCGATTGCCGCTTGCAGGGAGGAGTAAATGTAGAACCCGATTTTTGGTAGCCATGAATTTGTATTCGAAAATATCTGCTCTGCTATACTTTACCTTACTCCTGTCCACTACGGAATTTGTGCAGGCACAATCGACTGATAGCATCCGTTTAAAATTTGAAAAATTCAGAACAAATAACCTCCAGGAAAAAATTTATGTTCATACCGATCGGTCATCCTACCTGGTGGGCGAAACAATTTGGTTTAAGGTTTACCTAACAGATGCCAGCCTTCACAAACCACTTTCGTTAAGCAGTGTGGTTTACGTTGAGATAGTAACAGCATCGCAAGAAATAGTGATGCAGACAAAAATCTCCATGGTTGGAGGTCACGGCACCGGCTCAATCTATTTACCTTCCACCATCAATTCAAACAACTACATTATCCGGGCTTATACCAACTGGATGAAAAACACGGATGCCGCTTTCTACTTTCAGAAAACGATCACTATTTTGAATACTTTTAAAAGTTTAGAGTCGTCTCCTGTTGAAGTTCCAGCGCCTGACGTTCAGTTTTTTCCGGAAGGTGGTAATCTGATTGACGGTGTTAAAAGCAAAGTGGCTTTCCGTGCAATCAACAATTCGGGTAAAGGAATTGATTTCACCGGTTATCTTTTAAATGAAAAACAGGATACACTGACAACCTTTACACCATTAAAATTCGGCATTGGAAGTTTTCTGTTTACACCAACTGCAGGGCATACGTATCATGCGCTTATACGCGAGCGCTCCGGTAAAACGTTTTCTGTTAACCTTCCTTCTGCGCTCGAAGACGGCTACGCCCTTCAACTCATCGATTCTTTACCTGACAAAATTTACGTTCGCATTAGTGCCAATCAACCTGCACCTGCAAATCTTCCGCTTTATCTGCTGATTCATGCGCGGCAAATTATTGTAAAGGCCGAACGTATTGCTGTTCAAAATAACTTAACATTAGCCATCAATAAAAAAGAACTCCCGGAAGGAATCTCGCACATTACACTTTTCGACACAGATCAAAATCCTGTTTGCGAACGACTCTATTTTACCCAGCCAAAAAATCTGAACATCACGCTTACAACCGAACAAGAACATTATGTAGAGCGAAGACGCGTGAAGCTCGACATTGAAACAACACACTCAGGAACCGGTAAAGCCGCTATGCTTTCAGCTTCTGTTTACCGAATAGATTCTATTCCGGAACACACTACCAGCATGACCTCCTACATGTGGCTTTCGGCTGATCTTCATGGCCAGGTTGAATCTCCTGAATATTATTTAACCGAATCACCAGAAGCAAAAGAAGCTCTGGACAATCTGATGCTATCGCATGGCTGGAGGCGTTTCACCTGGAACGAACTATTAAATCAAAAAAACAAAATTCTTCAATTCCTTCCTGAGCATCAGAATCACACCATCCGTGGTCTTGTCAAGAATCCGGATGGAACACCTGCACCGCGTGTGCTAACGTACCTCACTTCACCCGGCAGATCGATACGGTTGTACTGCTCTCAAAGTAACAGCAACGGAGAAATTTACTTTAACATGCTCGACTTTACGGGCACCCGAAAAATCTATCTTCAAACCAACCCAACGATTGACAGCCTACACACGCTGGAAATTGTAAGTCCTTTCTCTGATAAATATTCAACATGGACGCTGCCCCCACTCACACTAACTCCATCGTCTGAAACGACCCTGCTTAGTCGGAGTGTCGCCATGCAGATACAAGACATTTATTTCCGAAACGATCCAATCGTTTCTACTTCCGATACCTCCACCTTCTATGGTCGGGCTGATGAAACATACTACCTTGATGCGTATACCCGCTTTCCAGTAATGGAAGAAGTACTTCGCGAATATGTACGTGGCGTTATGGTACGAAAAAGAAAAGACGGCTTTTACTTCCGTTTACTCGACAAGGTTTACAACAGAATTTTTACCGATGTTCCGCTGGTGATCATTGATGGGTTGCCGGTTTTTGATGCCGATGAGATTATGGCCTTCGATCCGCTTAAAATAAAGCGGCTTGATGTCATGACCCGCATGTACTACCTCAGTTCGTTCTACTTCTCAGGTGTGGTCAGCTTTTCAACGTACCAGGGAGATCTCGCTGAATTCCCGGTTCAACCAAACTGTGTTAACCTGAATTACGAGGGACTTCAATTGCAACGTGAATTCTATTCGCCTCGATATGAAACCCCTAAGCAGCGCGAAACACCATTGCCCGACCAGCGCACCCTGCTCTATTGGAACCCATCCGTACAGACCGATTCAAATGGTAAAGCCCTGGTGGATTTTTTTACCTCCGATATAGCCGGTGATTTCGTCATCCGTGTAGAGGGGCTCACTCCGTCCGGAGTTGTTGGTTCTTCAACAAAGCGATTCACTGTGAAGCCAGCAAATAACTAATCGCTGTGTAGTCATTAAACTATTTCTGTTAACCGGAAACTTTTCACCATCCTAACAATTGCTAGCCTGGCTGGTGAGATCATATATATAATTATGCCAACGGTATAAATACTTCTGCTAAATAAATCTACTTTTATCAAATTCGTCCGATTCCCAATGCGTAAACTAGTATTCACCAAACTCATCATCCTGTCCGTTGTGTTGTGTTCGCTTGGACAAGCACCAGACACTACGTTTTCTGAGGTTGCCATCGCTAACACGTGGAAGCTATACACACAAGGCATGAAGGGCCAATTGCCACTTTACAATGGGAGTCGTTATCACGATTATCAGCCATTACAAGACGAGCATCCTTATTTTTTAAATGACGATTGGCAAGAAGGATCGGTTCTCTACAATGGCAACCGCTATGCAGCTGTGGCGTTACTCTATAATATTTTTACCGATGAAGTGATTCTGGAAAATTACAACGGAGGCAGTATGACCCTGCTGATCGCGGAAAGAGTGCAATCTTTTTCACTAGGTGATCGGACTTTTATCAGACTAGACAATGAGCTTGTAAAAACAGGATTTTACGAAATCCTGTACGATGGAGATATAAAAGTGTACGCCAAACGTATTAAGGAATTTAGTGAAACCATTTCATCCGCTGAAATAGTGCGAACCTTTAATGAGAAGGTAAAGTATTTTATTTTAAGAGATGGCCGTTACTATCCTGTTAAAAGCAAGGGCTCTGTGTTTGATCTTTTCAAGGATCACAAAAAAGAACTCGCACGCTATATGCGCGATACAAATCTAAGCTTCAAGAAGAACCGCGAACACACCCTTGTGAAACTCACTGAATACTATACCGGGCTTTAACTACTATGAAACGATTCCTTCTCCCCCTGTTCGTTCTTGTTCTATTTCATTTTCAGCTTAAGGCCCAAAACAAACAATTGATAACTGGAGATTTTTCTTCATTGTCATTCAATCAATTTGTTACCAAGGTTGAAGGCCAAACCGATTACCGGTTCTTCTACAACCCGTTCTGGACCGATAGTCTTACCGTATCCATAACGGCTTCCCGAACTCCTATTGAAAAAATTATGGATGACGTACTGCTGGGAACTACCCTGCATTATGCCATTCGCGGAACAACAATTTTTATAACGCAGGAGAGACCCATACTCACCGAACTACCAATCGGCTACTTTGATTTCCGTGGCACGCAACCCTCCACAACATTTGACTACTCCGAATTTGAACGAAAAGAAAAACAGAAAAAACAAGCCGAAGAAAAACTCTATAGCATTGGTATCCGAAGTACAAACCTTCAGGGTAATGCAACCCTAACCGGAACTGTACGAGAACTAAAAACTGGCGAGCCTGTAATTGGTGCCGCTGTTTTTATTGAAAACCCAACCATTGGTGCCGCCACCGATCAGTTTGGGTTTTTCTCCTTAACGATTCCAAAAGGGCGGCATGACCTGAAAATAAAAAGTATCGGGATGAAAAACGCCAAGCGAAGAATCATGTTGTACAGTAACGGAAAACTTGAAATTGAAATTGAAGAAGACATAACACCATTAAAAGAAGTTGTGATTGAATCCGAACGTGATGTGCAGGTTACCGGTATGCAGATGGGCATGGAGAAACTCGACATCAAAACCATGAAGCAGATTCCGCTTGCCCTGGGTGAGGCGGATATTATGAAAGTAGTGTTAACACTGCCGGGTGTGCAATCGGTGGGCGAAGGTACCGTAGGGTTGAATGTTCGGGGTGGCGCAACCAATCAAAATCTGATACTCTATAACGATGCCACCATTTATAACCCCTCCCACCTGTTCGGTTTCTTCTCTACATTCAATCCCGACATTCTGAAAAATGTAGAACTGTATAAAAGTGGAATTACCGCTGACTATGGTGGGCGAATTTCCTCGGTACTCGATGTGCATTCACGCGAAGGAAATCTTAAAAAAATTCAGGGATCTGGTGGTATCAGTCCGATAACTGGCCGGTTATCGCTTGAAGGACCAATCATTAAAGACAGAACATCTTTCTTAATTGGTGGACGATCCACCTACTCAGACTGGATTCTCAACCAACTGGATTCGAAAGAATTTCAAAACAGCGAAGCATCATTTTATGATATCAACGCCAGCATCACTCATAAAATAGACGATAACAATAATCTTTATTTTTCTGCCTACACCAGTAAAGACAAATTCAAATTAAACAGCGATACCGTTTACCGCTATAGCGATCGAAATGCATCATTAAAATGGAAACATGCTTTCAACAGCAAACTCTATGGAGTATTAACAGCAGCCATAAGTCAGTATGAGTATGCTGTTGAAAGCGATAAAAATCCGGTGAACGCTGCATCGCTTGATTTCAACATCCAGCAATGGAATGCCAAGGCAGACTTTAATTACTTCCCCAACGCCAGGCATACCATTACCGCAGGTGCGGGCGTTGTGCGCTACGACATCTCTCCAGGAAATTACAAGCCGGTTGGCGATCAATCGGAAGTAACACCCGATAAAATCCAAGATGAGCAAGGGTTGGAAAGCGCACTCTACATTGGCGACACCTATGAAGTTACGCCCAAACTTTCCATTTATGCCGGACTTCGGTATTCATTTTACCAAAGTCTGGGAGCGCGCAAAGTGTACACCTACGCTGACGGTGTTCCGCGCCAGGAGTCAACCGTTCAGGATTCGGTGATGTATGGCAAAGGCGAGACGATAGCAACGTATCATGGTGCAGAGCCACGATTGTCGCTTCGGTATACACTTCAAAAAAACGCATCAATAAAATTCAGCTATAACCGTATGCGTCAGTATATCCAAATGCTCTCGAACACTACGGCCATTGCACCAACGGATATCTGGAAACTAAGTGATACCTACATACAACCTCAGATTGGAGACCAATATTCTGTGGGGTACTATAAAAATCTAAAAGGAAACCTTATTTAAACTTCCGTAGAGGCGTA
>Ga0315910_10004115_pt1 | contig 12240 bp, 7 predicted proteins | sample EdamamesoilMG_FD_204470 | JGI IMG/M metagenome (GOLD analysis project Ga0315910, IMG submission 204470) | Garden soil microbial communities collected in Santa Monica, California, United States - Edamame soil | ecosystem: Environmental > Terrestrial > Soil > Garden | place: USA: California... | reverse complement strand
GCCTTCCAACCGGGGTGGCCGATGTAAACCGCGAGGTTGAAGGGAGTGCCCATCATGCAGCCGATGCCGCTGATGACGCCGTCGGCCGTCAGCACGCGGTTGGTCGGGAACGAGTCACCCGCGGCCTCGGCGCTCTCGACGTTGTCCATGGCTTCGACGAGATCGTAGATACCGAACGGAATCGCCGTGACCAGGATCACCCCCAGGTATTCGAAGCCGGCGAAGGTGTGATCGACGGCCGGGATGGGCAGCGAAAACCCGAAGTTGGCGAAGGAGCTCAGCAGCGACTCGCCCGACATGCCGCCGTAGGGCATCCCGAGCGCGGTGGAACCCCACGCGATCAGGCAACCCACGGCGATCGCGACGAGACCCGCGGGGATCCCTTTCGGGTAGCGTACCTTGCCGAACCAGCTGACGAGCACGATGGCGAAGCACGTGATGCCAATCACTGGCGTCATGTACATCTCCATCGCAGGCCTGAGCGAGATGAACGCGATGGACACGCCGGCGAGCGTCCCGAGCAAGGCGGCACGCGGGGTGATCTTGCGTATGATGGGCGCGATGTAGCCGCCGATCATGAGCAGGATGCTCTGGAGCGCCACCCAGGCCAGACCCGCTTCCCAGCCTTTGACTGGGTCTCCCGTCTTGTTGGCGATGGGAAGCATGATCACGAACACCACCACGAACATGTGCGGCACGCTCACGCCCGACGGCAACGCGCACACGTCATCGCGCCCTGTTTCTTTCGCGAGCTTGTAAGCGAGCCACGCGTAGTAACAGGTACTGAGCAGCAGCATCAAGCCCGTGGCGGGCAAGATGCGACCGAAGACGAGCTCGTCGGGCATCTTCAGCACGTAGCGAAGGAGCCCGGTGAGCACCAACATGTTGACGAGGATGTTCGTTCCGAAGCCGAACAGGGCGTTCAGGTCTCCGGATGTCCACAATTTCGGTTTGAAGGCTGTCGTCGTCGTCATTCGTTCCTCCATCATTGACAATTTGGCCCCCGCGGCGATCCTCGTGCCTGCCTAGCGAATCGCCTCCAACACTCGCTTCGAGTCCGTGACCCACCCGAAGATCCCGCCTTGAGCTGCCACCATCTTCAGGCCCATCGCGTGGAACTCCGGGAAATACGAGCCGCAGCAATCCGCCAGCACCAGGCAGCGGTAGCCGCGGTCGTTGGCCTCGCGCACGGTGGTGTGCACGCACACTTCGGTCGTCACGCCGCACACGAGCAGCGTATCGATGCCACGATTCTGCAGCACCGTTCCGAGGTCCGTCGCGTAAAACGCGCCTTTGCCCGGCTTGTCGATCACCGGCTCGCCGGGGCGCGGCGCGAGCTCTTCGATGATGTCGTGACCCGGCTCACCCCGGATCAAGATGCGACCCATCGGACCCTCCGCACCGATGCGTTTGGTAGGCTCACCCCGCTCGACTTTGGCGCGAGGTGCGTCGCTGAGATCTGGACGGTGCCCCTCGCGCGTGTGGATGATGAACACACCGCGCGCGCGCAGACCTTCGAGCAATGCCTTGCACGGCGGGATCGCGCTCCTGAGCAGCGACACGTCGTTCCCCAGCGTTTCTCCGAAGCCGCCCGGTTCCAGGAAATCGCGCTGCATGTCGATGATGACGGCGGCGGTGCGTTCCAGTGCAACCGGGACGGGTGTCGGCTCTGCGTGGATGGTGACTTCTTTCATGACGGGCGCTTCCTTGTGAAAGTGGTACGCACGACTAGGCGACCACACACGGCGCTCGCTGTCTGCGTCAGGGAGGTTTCTAGGGGTTTTCGCCCTAATTCGTGCGCTGCAGAGCGGGATTCGCAGCGTCGAGTGCTAGCTAAGGACGAGTCTCGTGACTTGACCAGCGCAAACTCGAGTTCACTGCGCTGCTCAAAACAGAGCGCGCTCGGGCGAACGCGAAACCGCCTGAATCCCCGCAGTTCGCCTGACTAGAGTGTCTCGAACAGCTCAGTGAGTTGCTGGGCGAACGCGGCGGCGGCCACCGGCAGCACGCGCCCGCGGCGACACGCCAGATGCAAGCGCGCATCCGCGAGCCCGGGATCGCTGAGCGGAACGGTGACCAAACCCGAAACATCAGGACTGCCACCGACGCGAAATGAGAAGCAAACGCCTCTGCTGGTGCGCGCGAAGACCTTGGTGGTCTCGATGGAGTTGGAGACCACTACTGGTTCGAACGTCACCGAAGCGCGTTCGAGCGCCGACTCGAGCAAGCCGCGCGCTGCCAACGTATGATCGGGCATGGCCAGCGGGTAAGGCGCGCAATCTCGCAGGCGCAGCTCTTTGTGCGCGGCGAGGGGGTGATCCGGCGCGACCAGCGCGCACAGGGGCTGCACTGCCGAAGCCAGCACCGCGACGCGAGCGTCCTCTGGCTCTTCGTGCGTGAGGATCAAGTCGATATCGTCGCGGAACAGCGCGAGCTCGAGTGCCTTGGGCCCTTCCACCGTGATCGAAAAGCCGATGCCGGGGTGTTGTGCTTGGTACTTCTGAATCGCCTCCGGCAACAGGCGCCCGGTGACCGATTCGGCGACGGCGATGCGCACCTGACCGCGCACCAGCGCACGCAAGCCATCGATCTCGGCCTCGACCAGCCTCAGTTCCTTCAGCGATCGCCGCACGTAGGCGAGGAAGAGTTCGCCGGCGGCGGTGGCGCGCACGCCCCGCGGCAGGCGTTCGAACAACTTCGAACCGAGCTGTTCCTCCAGATCCAAAATCCTGCGGTTCAGCGCCGACGAAGCAATGTGCAGGGCCTCGGCCGCCTTCCGAATGGATCCATGGCGGGCAACCGCATCGACGTAGGCGAAGATGACTGGGGGTTGCAGGCGGCGTGAGGGCGTGCCCGTCGGCGCTTGCAGCTCGGCCAACGGTGCAGATTCGGTCTTGGGGCTCGTGGGTTTGCTCAACGGGACTTCCAGCAGCCCACGAGCCTGCCACAAATTCGCGCGGAAGTCGCCAGCTCTGGCCGACCGGCAACGGCGGGCGAGCCCGAGCCCCACCGGTCGCGGTGTCCCAGTTCGGGCCGGGCTTTTCAGGCAGCGCTGCCGCTCTGCCCTTCAGCCGCGCGGCTGCTCTGCCCTTCAGCCGGCGTTGCCGCTGCCGAGTGCCTCGAGCAAGCGCGTACGGATCTGCTGGGTGCGAACTCCCGGCTGGATTTTCGAGCCATCCGCCTCGGTGGCGTACAAGACGTCGACGGCGCGTTTCCCTTCCGTACTGATCTTGGCGACACTGATGCTGACGGCAAGCTCGCGCAGGGCCGCAGCCAGGGTGAACAGCAGCGCCGGGCGATCCTCGGCGAGCACTTCGATCACGGTGTACTGACTGGATGCGTGGTGATCGAATAGCACCTCGGTCACGACCGCGGGCGTGGGGCGCCGGCTGCGACTGGCCGCCAGCCGACCCTCGACCAACGCCTCCGGCGCCACGTCGCCCCGGACCACCGCTGCGAGGTCGCGCTTCAACTGCGCGAGGCGGCGCTCCTTGGCCCCCTCGTGGGCGGGACTCCGCACCCAGAACAGATCGACGGCTTGGACCCCCCCGCCCGGCAGCGGTCGCGAGTTCACCTGCGCGGCCTGGATGTCGAAATGGCTCGCCGAAATCGCCGCCGCTATCGAAGCCAACAGGCCGAGCCGATCTTCGGCGACCACGCACAGATCGACGTTGTCGTGTGCTTCTGCGACGATGCACAAGCCCAGGATCCCGTCGTGGGAGGACGGCACCCACGAGACCGCCACCGATTCGGCGCCCCGGCGCAGCGCCAATTCGGCGTGGGCCACGACCTCTTCGGGGGTGTTGGCCAGGAAGTAGCGCGCCGGCATCGATGCGAGGAAACGATCGAGTTCCTCGAGCGTGGAGGGGTCGACCCACAGCTCGCGGGCTAGCCCCTTCACCCGTTCCACGCGATCGGTGGGACCCGCCAACGACCCGGCGAGGAAGGCGTCGCTGCTGCGGAACAATGCATCGAGCATGCTGCGCTTCCAGTTGGTCATGGCTTCGGCGCTCGTGGTCGACACGTCCGCCAGCGTCAGCAGGTAGAGTTCGCGCAGGCTCTCGCGGTCCCAGCCGTCGCGCACGAACTCGGTGATGGTCCCCGGGTCGTTGAGGTCGCGCCGAATCGCCACCATGTACATCGTCAGGTGATGGCGGATGAGCCGACTGACGTCGTCGATCTCGTCCTGGGTGAAGTGGAGCCGCTCGAGGATCGTGTGCGCCATGTCCGCCCCCCGCCGAGCATGGTTGCGCCCGCCAATCGCCTTGCCGATATCGTGCAGCAAGATCGCCGGGAACAACACGCGGGGCCGCACGGTTTCCGCCGCCAAGCGACTCGCAAGCGGATACGCCGTGGCGAGATCGCCGCGCACCAACGTGTGCAGCCGATCGAGGGCGGCGATCGAGTGCACGTCGACGGTGTACACGTGGTAGAGATCGTGATGCACGCGTCCCACCACCGGCGCGAACTCGGGGATCATGGCGAGTAAGAGCCCGACGTCGTGCAGCTCGGTCAGCACCGACCCGGACGGAAAGGGGGCGGGCCGACTCGAACACAAAAGCGCCACGAACAACTCCGCCGCCTGACGACTCGATCGCAGCTCCGCGCAAACCGCCTCGTCTCGAGTGGCGCGCGCGATGGCGTCGCGCGTGTGCGACAGCACCGGCATGTCCCGGCCCAGCGCGACCCCATAGACCTGGAACGCGAGCGACGGCTCCAGACGAACTCGCTCGGGGTCCGAGAGGCCAATGCTGCCTTCGCACTCCACCAGACCGCCGCCGAGCTCGGTGACCGCCGACCCCTCCGGCGCGCTCCGGCGCTTGGCGCGCCCGAGCAGGCGCGCACGCGTCTGAGCGAGCACGCGTGCGTGCCGATAGTAGTCGGACATGAACGCTTCGACCATCTCGCCCGTGCGGCTGAGCTCGCTCATCCCCTGCGCGTCCTTGGGGGCGTAGCCCATGGCGTGGGCGACGCGTTCTTGCTCGCCGAAGGTCAAGCGGTCTGCCTTGCGTCCGGCGACGTGGTGCAGGTGGTTTCGAACCGTCCACAAGAAGTCGAGGGCTCGCTCCACCTCGGCCTGGCACTGCGGAGAAATTACGTTCAACTCCACGAGTTTGCCGAGGTCGCTGGTGCCGAAACGCGCGCGACACGCCCACAGGGCAGAGTCGAGATCTCGCAGCCCGCCGGTGCCATTTTTCAGATCGGGCTCGAGCAGGTAGACCGAGTCACCGAATTGCTGATGCCGCTTCTTGGCGCCGCCCTCCAGCTGCGCGATGAACGTACCCACCTTCGACTCCGAGAAGATGCTGTCCCTGAGCCGCTGATCGACCGACTGCATCAGCGAAACGTCGCCAGCAACTGGACGAAAATCGAGCAGTTCGGTGGCGATCGTCAAATCGGCCATCGCGTCGGACACGACCTCGGACGGCCACACCACTTGATGCCCCACCCGCACACCGGCGTCCCACAGTGGGTAGAGCATCGCCTCGACACACGCGGACACCGCTTCGGCGGGCGCCGTGGTCACGAAGCACAGATCCAGATCGCTGCCGAGCGCGAGCAGCCCGCGTCCGTAACCACCCACCGCACCCAACAGCAGCGGCATGTCGCCACAGCCAGCCCGGGCCTGCTCGAACACGCTCCGCGCCAGCTCATCAGCAATCGCCGCATGTTTGCGAGCCAGCACCATCCCGCACGCGCCCGGCTGGTCCATCTGTTCGATCAGCTCGGAGCGGTAGCGCGCCACATAGTCGCGGAGCCCGGGCAGCTTGGGTCGTGCGCGCCGAACGGAGGCGTCGCGCGGCAGCAAAGCGGCCAAAGAGTGCTCGGCTTCGGTCATGACCATACATGCACCTCGTCGGATGCCCCCAGTATCCGCGCCAGCGTGTGTCAGGAGCGTTTCCTAGGTCTGAGACTGTTGTGAGTTTCAGGTGTTCCCGCGCGGCGGCTGACTTCGCGGAGGTCACAGATTTGTCGGCGGATAAGACCTGCCAAACCGCGGTACTCCCACCCCATCGCGCTTCCCTCTGCGGACCGTCGACATCCTGCACCCAGGGTCTCCACAGGTACTGAACACCCCGCCGCGGCTGTCCGTCACTCGTCAACGCCCGTAGGGAGACCGTGCCCAGCGCGGGCTAACGTCGCGGCGAATGCTCGTGTGCGCGCTGCGCTGTAGCTCCGCTGCGCTGTAGCTCCGCTGCGCTGTAGCTCCGCTGCGCTGTAGCTCCGCTGCGCTGTAGCTCCGCTGCGCTGTAGCGTGGCTCGTGGCGCGTGCAGCAACGACTGATCTCACACCCGTGCTATGGGAGGTTCATGAGGGGGGCTCGCTGAGCGATCCCGGCGCGCGTCCTCTTCCGTTGCCGTCGTGATGGGAACTCGCGCTTGCCTCGCGATGGTCGACGACGTGACCAATCATCTGTGCACTGGCCGCCGTCGCGATCCCTTGATGCGCCGACACGTGGGGCCAAAGCCGTACGAGGAGTCGTAGAGCGACTGTTCGTGATGACCGCCAGCAGCATGCCCACGGCGCGCTACAGTACTCTATCCTCGAAGCTCGAATCGGCGAAAGGTTCTGACAGGGACAGTGGCTCGTCCGCCTAACAAAGAACTTTTCGATGTCCCCGCCCGCAGTGCGGGCGTGCCGCGAGCAAGCGCCGAAGCACCGTCTGCGAAATCGATTTCAAGCTCCCAACAGGTGGCAAAACGCGGTAGGGCTTCCCCGGGCGCCGGGAGCTGCCCAAGCCTGCAACGCGTCCCAAGCCTGCCACGCGCCACGCGATCGAAAGCCTGAGGCTCTCACGGCCAGCGTGTGCTTGCCATGGATGCGCCGTTCAGCGACCCGGCCCGGGCGAGTGGCCGCCAGTGCGCTCGCTTCAGCGCGGTTCGACGTTTCCAGTCGTAGACCCGCCCGCGTCGGTCACGCGCGCGCGGCAGTTCCAGGGAATTGAGGGTACTTTGATAGGACTAACCTTCCCGAGCTGCCCGCGCGAACGTGTAGAAGCATCGCGACAATGGAAAATACCCTGCCGCACTAGGTTTTATGGATGGCTGACAGTCCTCCACACACCGATGGTTCGCGTGCACGAACCACGCGTTCGCCACGCAGCGAATTGCCCCCCTCAAAAAAATAGAGCGACCGTCGACAATTTCACTAGCGCTCCGGGCTCGAGTCGAGCGAGTGTCCCGCCAGTGATCGGGTAACCGAAGGGCGGGAATTCACGTCCCGTCGTGTTTGTGATGGCCACAGCACTTCGAACGGATCGACTAACCAAGCTGCTTCGAACTAAACCTCGTCGCGCTCAGCTACCTTCAAGCACGAACTTGAAACGCGGGGCGACGAGTAATTTCAGGGGAAACAATCCATGATTGACTCGACCGCGCATGTGAACATGAGCACGGACGAAGCCTCAGATAGGAAACGCGTCGTCTTCGCGTCATCGCTCGGAACGGTGTTCGAGTGGTACGACTTTTATCTATACGCGACGCTCGCTCCCTTCTTCGCGGCCCTCTTCTTTCCAAAGGGCAACGAGACCGCCGCCCTGCTCGCGAGCTTCGCGACGTATGCCGCCGGGTTTTTGGTTCGGCCGTTCGGGGCGCTCGTGTTCGGTCGCATCGGCGACCTCGTCGGCAGAAAATATACCTTCCTCGTCACCATCTTGGTGATGGGTTTTTCGACAGCCTTGGTCGGCCTGATGCCGACCTACGAGAGCATCGGCATGATCGCGCCGACCTTGCTCGTGCTGCTCCGCTTGGCGCAGGGCCTCGCGCTGGGCGGTGAATACGGCGGCGCGGCGACCTACGTGGCCGAACATGCCCCCAACGAAAAGCGGGGGCTGCACACCAGCTGGATCCAAACGACGGCCAGTCTCGGATTCTTCCTCTCGCTGGTGGTGATTGGCACCTGCCGGCGCGTCTTCGACGAAGCCGACTTCAAGTCCTGGGGCTGGCGCATCCCGTTCTTGGTCTCGCTGATCCTGCTCGCCGTCTCCGTTTACATCCGGCTCAAGCTGAACGAGTCGCCCTTGTTCGTCAAGATGAAGGCCGAAGGCAAGACTAGCAAAGCACCGCTCTCCGAGAGCTTCGGGAACTGGGCGAACCTGAAGATCGTGCTCCTGGCGCTGTTCGGCGCAGCCGCCGGTCAAGGCGTGGTCTGGTACACCGGTCAGTTCTACGCGCTGTTCTTCCTCACCGGCACGCTGAAGATCGACTGGCAAACGGCCTACAACGTCCTCACCATCGCGCTGGCGCTCGGCACCGGGCTCTTCGTGTTCTTCGGTTGGCTCTCCGACAAAATCGGCCGGAAGAAGATCATGATGGCCGGCTGCATCCTCGCAGCCCTCACGTACTTCCCTATCTTCAAAGCCATGGCGCATTTTGGAAATCCTGCGCTGGAAGCGTTTTCAGACAAGACCACGATTCAGGTCACGGCCACCGACTGCCAGATGCACCTCTTCCCGAACCCCAAGACGAAGTTCAGCGACTGCGACAAGGTTCAAGACTTCCTCGCCAAGCGTAGCCTCTCGTTCGAGACCATCGACGGCGCCCCCGGCGCTGCGCCTGTGACCAAGATCAACGACACCGTCATCAACGGCTGGGACGAGAAGGCGCTCACGGCCACGCTCACCAAACTCAACTACCCAGCGAAAGCGAACCCTGAAGACGTGAACGTGCCGATGCTGGTGCTGCTCGTGTTCATTCAGGTCGTCTACGTCACGATGGTTTACGGGCCGATCGCGGCGTTCCTGGTCGAGCTCTTCCCCACGCGCATCCGTTACACCTCGATGTCGCTGCCCTATCACATCGGCAACGGTTGGTTCGGCGGCATGCTGCCGCTCACGGCAACGGCCGTGGTGGCGGCGACCGGCAATATCTACGCCGGCTTGTGGTACCCAGTCATCGTCGCTGCGATCACCGCGGCGCTTGGCATCCTCTTCATTCGCGAAACGAAGGACCACCAGCTGCATGTGCTCTAGCGCAGAGCTCCGCTTTCCCCGCCCCATATGCTGTCTGTTGCAAGGAGATCCCCTGTGAAAAAAGCTGGTTTTTTGATGGGTCTACTACTCGCTGCGTGGGCGTTGCCCGCGCGCGCGGTCACAGTATTCGAGGACAAGGAAAAGGGCGTCGTCGTCAACGTCGGCGTCCTGGCCCAACCGTGGCTTCAGGTGACCGCACCGGCCGCCGACGAGGGTGACGGAGCGTGCGGGAGCGCTACCCGCACGAACTGCTCCGCCGGCATCGGCAACCCCGAAGGTGGTCCGTCGTTCGACATGTTCATGCGGCGCGCGCGCCTGATGCTTTGGGGCAACGTCACGAAAGACCTCGCCGTCTTCATCGATACCGACCAGGCGAACTGGGGCAAGAACGGTCTGTTCAACCAGCCGATGGTGGTGCAAGACGCCTTCTTCAGCTACACGATCGCCCCCGAGCTCAAGATTGACGCCGGCCTGATGCTGGTGCCGCTCTCGCACCATACGCTCGAAGGCGCGACCAGCCTGCATGCGCTCGACTACCACTCGGACCTGATCCGTTTCCCGGCGGGACACACGTTTCGCGACGTGGGCCTGCAGTTTCGCGGGCTGGTTGCCGGTGACAAGCTGCACTATCGCGTCGGTATCTTCAACGGCGTGCGGCAAGCCGCCGTGCCCGCGCCGGCCGACCCCACGATGGCGCCGCTCCCCGTCAACCCCCAGGGCCTGCCCCGCTTCACCGGCCACGTGCGCGCCAACATCGTGGGTGTGGAACCTGACTTCTTCCTGAAAGGCATCTACTTTTCGGAAACCCCCATCGTCAGCGTGGGCGTCGGTGCCGACTACCAACCGGCCGCGCTGACTCGCGTCGCCACGACGCTCGACCAACGGCGTAGCTACTTCCAAGGTAGCCTCGACGTCTTCGCCGAGATCCCGTTCTCGGCAGACAACGAAGTCATCGTGAAGGCCAACGTCTTCTACGCCTCGATCGGTGCGTCCGGCGTTACCGGGCCGGCGGTGAACGCGCGCCCGCAGGGCGCGATGGGTGGCTACCTCGAGGCGGGCTACCGCATGGGCTGGATCGAGCCACTCGCGTTCGTCGAAGCTTATCAAGAGCCCGATGGCGAGGACGAACCCGGTGCGCGAAGCTACGTCTCGCCGCACGTCGGCGTGAACTTCTGGGCGATGAAGCACAACTTCAACATCAAGACCGATCTGGGTTATCGGGTGTATCAACAGAACCTGGACGACCCACCCGCTGCGATTCGAGACATCCTCTGGACGACCCAGGGCCAAGTCTTCTTCTGAGACAACATCGAGACTCTGGTGGTGGCTCGCCCACCACTCTCGGGTAGCGACCGGTTCCCCGGCCGCTACCCGAAGGTCTTGCGAAAACGCCGCGTCCGGCGGTTTCACGAAAAATCGTTTGCTGCTCCGGTGCGGAGTGTCCGAACTGGACCCCGCTCCCCGTCGAGGGGTTATGGGGGCCGTTGCTCGAAAGCGCGGCCCGACTCAGAAGGAGAAGCCAATGACCAAATATCTATTCTTGTACTGGGGACCGTCGGCAGCGAGCAAGACGTACGAGCCCTCGCCCGAAGAGTTTCAGGAGATGTTCGCGCAGTGGAACGCCTGGAAGCAGAAGTTCAAGGATCAGGTCACGGATTTGGGCGATGGCCTCAAGCCCGCAGGTAAGTTCGTCAGAAAAGAGGGCGTGGTCACCGACGGCCCGCTGCCCGAGCTCAAAGAGATCGTCACCGGGTATTCGATCATCCAAGCAAAGTCGATGGACGAAGCGGTGAAGGTGGCGCGGGAGTGCCCCATCTACATGATGCCTGGGGCGACCACGGAAATCCGCGAATTGATGGGCTACTGAGCCTGCCAGCAGCGCGGCGCCCGCTCGCGTCCAACGCGGGCGGGCTCTATGCTCCAGTCGTGACCTCCGGCGTCGAGCCCAAAGCCGAAGAATTCGTCGACAGCTTCTTTCGGCATGAAGCTGGACGTCTCGTGGCAACGCTGGTGCGCCGCTTCGGCGGCAGCCGGCTGGAGGCCATCGAAGACGCCGTGCAGGCGGCGCTCCAGGCGGCGCTGGTGTCGTGGCCCCGCCGCGGGATCCCCGACAACCCTTCGGCCTGGCTCACGCGTGCGGCGCAAAACCAGATCATCGATCAGCTGCGCCACGAGGGCGCCGTCACTCGTGCCCAGGACAGCGGTGATCCGGCCTTCGAGGAGCAGGAGGTACCGCCTCCGGCTGTCGCCTTCGTCGGCGAGATCGAAGACCCCGAGCTCCGCATGCTCTTCGTGTGCTGCGACGACGAGCTCCCGCCGAAGACTCAGCTCGTACTGTCGCTGAAGCTTTTGTGCGGCTTCAGCACGCAAGAGATCGCGGCGCGGCTGTTCCTGAGCGACGCCAACGTCCAGAAGATCCTCAGCCGTGGGCGCACGCGTCTGCGCGAGCTGTGGGATCACCCCGAAGGAGCCGCGCTCCCCGAACCCTCCGGGGGGCAACTCGCCGCTCGCCTCAGCGCCGTGCAGCGCGTGATCTACCTGCTCTTCAACGAAGGCTACAGCTCGCTACGCGAGCGCGAAGTGATCCGGCGAGATCTGTGCCACGAAGCGTTGCGACTCGGAGAGCTCTTGGTCTCGCACGCGGTGGGCGCGGAAGCCGAGTCCTGGGCGCTGCTCGGGCTTCTGCACTTTCACATGGCACGCCTCGATACCCGCACCGACGAAAGCGGCGCGCTGCTCTCGCTGGCGGCCCAAGACCGCTCGCGCTGGAACACGCAACAGATCGGACGCGGCTTCGACTGCCTGCTCCGCGCGGGCACCGCCAAGGTGACGCTGCGCTACCACGCCGAGGCCGCCGTGCTCGCCGAGCACTGCATCGCCCCGAGCTACGAGCAAACCGATTGGGCAGCGATCGTGGAGCTCTATGCTGCGCTCGAGCAGATCGAACCTTCACCCTGGCACACGCTGAACCGCGCCATCGCGCTCGCCGAATGGCAGGGACCCGAGGCGGGCCTTGAACTGCTCGAGGCGCTCGCGCCGCCGGCCTGGCTATCGAGCCACTACCTCTGGGACGCTACGTTCGGCGAACTGTATCGCCGCGCGCAGAAGTTCGAGCAAGCCGAACGTCACCTCCGCCGCGCGCTGGCCCGCGTCCCCACCGAGGCCGAAAAACGTATCTACGAGCGCCGCCTCGAACTCTGCCTCGCCGGCGCCGCCAAGTGAACAGAAACCGCATGTTTCATTGCAGTTTTTCGTTAAGAATTCGAGC
>Ga0315910_10004114_pt1 | contig 12242 bp, 10 predicted proteins | sample EdamamesoilMG_FD_204470 | JGI IMG/M metagenome (GOLD analysis project Ga0315910, IMG submission 204470) | Garden soil microbial communities collected in Santa Monica, California, United States - Edamame soil | ecosystem: Environmental > Terrestrial > Soil > Garden | place: USA: California... | reverse complement strand
AAGACAAGCCACAAAAATCACCTGATAACCGACCTCGTTCCCGGTATCGTTTGCGTAAATAAATGCCTGTAAATCTGTGATGTCCAGTGATTAAAGGGGTAGAATTGTAGTCTAAAGCTTGTCAATGAAAAGAATCTCTTTCATACTATTATCGCTCTGCGTGTCTGTTTTTGCAATTGCGCAAAAAACAAAACTGCCTGTCGTAACAACTCCAAAGTTTAAAAAGGATACTGTCAACATAAAAAAGCTGGGTGCAATACCCGATGGCAATTCACTTAACACAAAAATCATCAACAATGCAATTGAAGCCTTAAGTAAAAAAGGTGGAGGCGTTGTGTTGGTGCCTTCTGGTCTCTGGCTTACCGGCCCTGTTGTTTTAAAAAATAATATCAATCTCCACATTTCAACGGGAGCTACATTATTATTTACTGATGATAAATCACAGTTTCCTCTAGTCGCAGCAAACTGGGAAGGCTTGCCACAGATGCGTAATCAATCACCAATTTCTGCAACAGGTGCAGTTAATATTGCAATCACAGGTAAAGGAATTATTGATGGTAATGGTGATGTATGGCGTGCGGTAAAAATTGATAAACTGACCGCTAGTCAATGGAAAAAGAAAGTTGAATCGGGCGGTGTCGTAAGTGATGATAAAAAAACATGGTATCCTTCCGAAGCATTTTTAAAAGCCAGTAAAGGGCCTGCGAATCCCGGGCAAATTCTCCCCGGAAGAGATGCCGCCTATTATGAAAGCATCAAAGATTTCCTGAGACCTAATTTGCTTTTATTGACTGATTGTAAAAATATTTTACTGGAAGGTATAACGTTTCAAAATTCACCTGCGTGGTGTTTGCACCCGCTCATGTGTGAGAACCTGACAGTGAAAAACATTTTTGTAAAAAATCCCTGGTATGCACAAAATGGTGATGGGATTGATTTGGAAAGCTGCAAAAATGTGTTGATTGAAAATTCGGTGTTTGATGTAGGTGATGATGCGTTGTGTATGAAAAGCGGTCGTGATGCAGAAGGAAGAAAAAGAGCAATGCCTACTGAGAATGTTATTATCCGCGGTTGTACTGTATATGCAGCACATGGCGGTTTTGTTATTGGCAGCGAAATGAGCGGTGGTGCAAGAAATATCTGGGTTAGCAACTGCACATTCATTGGAACAGATATCGGGCTTCGTTTTAAAACTACACGTGGCCGTGGTGGTATTGTAGAAAACATTTACATCAGTGATATCTATATGAAAGATATTCCGGCTGAAGCCATTTTATTTGATATGTACTATATGGCTAAAGATCCGGTTGTGCTCGTCGGTGAAAAAAGAGAATTACCAAAAGTTGAATTTAAAGGTGTAGATGAAACAACGCCCCAATTCCGGAATTTCCATATAACTAATGTTTACTGCAGCGGAGCATCTAAAGGAATTTTTGTAAGAGGACTTCCTGAAATGCATGTAAAAGACATTGTGTTGGAGAATATGGTGCTGCAAGCCGATAAAGGAATTGATGTACAGGAAGCAACAGGCATCAGTTTTAAAAATATAAAAGTCATCAGTACAGATACAAAACCAGTAGTTGATATTGTGCAAAGTGATAAGCTGCTATTTGATAATATAACTTATAAAGATGGTGCAGAGCTTTTGTTCCGTGTAAGCGGTGACAGGAGCAGCAATATCACCATTAAGAATACAGATGCTTCTAAAGCAAAAGAAAAAATTACATACGAACTCGGGGCAACAGATAAAAGCGTAACAATAAACAGATGAGAATTATTACCCGTATAACAGCGATTGCATTAGTTGTGTGTTTATATAACACTGCTACAGCGCAAGAAAAGCCATTATCACAACAGGTAGCTGCAACAGTTATGAATATCTGGAAGGATACAATACCTGTCGGTAGCCAAACTAAGTGGAGTTATGATATGGGTGTGGTATTAAAAGGTTTTGAAGGTATCTGGATGAATACAGGCGACCCGTATTACTTTAATGCTATTCAAAAGAAGATGGATTTTTTTGTAAAAGATGATGGAAGCATTAAGAACTATGAACCTGAGGAATATAATATTGACCATGTAAATAATGGTAAGCTTGTTTTGTTATTGTATCGTGTAACAGGTAAAGAGAAATATAAAAAAGCCGCCGATCATTTGCGTAATCAATTAAGAACACATCCAAGAACAAACGAAGGCGGTTTCTGGCATAAAAAAATTTATACTAACCAAATGTGGCTGGATGGTTTGTATATGGGTGCACCATTTTATGCGGAATATGCAATGCTGTTTCATGAGGATACTGCATTTAATGATATAGCCAACCAGTTTATATGGATGGAAAAAAATGCAAGAGATTCAAAGACGGGATTATTGCATCATGCATGGGATGAAAGCAAACAACAAAAATGGGCGGATAAAACAACAGGTAAGTCTCCATTATTTTGGGCAAGGGCAATGGGATGGTATAGTGATGCAATTGTTGATGCATTAGATTTCTTTCCTGCAAATCATCCGAAGAGACAAGCATTGATTGATATACTAAATCGTTTGGTGAATGCAATTGAGAAACAACAAGACAAAACAACCGGGCTTTGGTATGATATCATGAATTACAGTGGTCCGGGTAAAGAAAAAAATTATTTTGAAGCATCAGCATCCTGCCAGTTTACCTATGCAATTGCAAAAGGAGTTAGAAAAGGTTATTTGCCCGCAGCAAAAATTGCGATTGCAAAAAAGGCATATGAAGGCATTGTAAAACAATTTATCAAAGTAGAAAATGTACCTAACGGTCTTGCTGGTGGACAAACTAATTTATATGGAACTGTCAAAGTTTCCGGACTGGGTGGTAATCCTTACCGCGATGGAAGTTTTGAATATTATATGAGTGAGCAGGTGATTGTAAATGACCCCAAAGGATTGGGTGCATTTTTACTCGCAAGCTATGAAATGGAGAGGCTGCCAACATTAGGAACAGCTAAGGGTAAAACCGTTTTACTCGATCGTTGGTTTAATAGCGAGAAAAGAAAAGATGCAACGGGCAAAGAAGTGTACTGGCATTATGTATGGGAAGAAAGAAGCCATCCCGGTTTTTATACATTCGGAAACATTTTTGAAAATCATGGAGCAAAGCTGGCATCATTAGATGTAGCACCAACTGCAGCTAATCTGAAAAAAGCTTCTGTATATATTATTGTTGACCCCGACCATCTAAGAGATAACCCCAAGCCGAATTATATTTCTGCAAATGATGTAAAAGTGATTAGCGATTGGGTGAAAGCAGGCGGCACATTATTACTAATGGCAAATGATAGTAATAATTGTGATTTAACGCATACTAACCTGCTCACACAGGTATTCGGAATGAAGTTTACTGATAAAAGTATCAACATGGTAAAGAATGATACTTATGAGCAGGGTGTTGTTTTGCCGGGTATAAAGAATCCGATTTTTATGTCGCCCGATAAAATGTTTTTAAAAGAACTAAGCGTACTGGAAATTAAATCACCGGCTAAAGCAAATGCAGTAAAGAATAATGATGTGGTTATTGCTACAGCAAAGCTTGGAAAAGGAAATGTATTTATCGTAGGTGATCCGTGGCTATATAATGAATATGTAGATGGAAGAAAATTGCCGTTGGAATATGAAAACTATAAAGCGGCAAATGATTTGGCAAAATGGTTATTAAAAACTCTTAAACCATAAAAGGGTTATGAGTTGCAGGATTGTTAGATGGTTCAATGGTTTGATTGTTTTATCGCTGATTGCAACTATTTCAGCGGCTCAATCAAAAATTGTTGTGGCAAAAGATGGCAGCGGCAATTTCAAAACCATCCAGGAAGCAATAAATAGTTTGCCCGATTCGTCAAAAACGACAAGAACTATTCTTATTAAGAATGGTATTTATAACGAAAAGCTCTTTTTAAAGAAATCAAAAATTGTATTTGAAGGTGAGAGTCGTGATAAAACTATTATCACTTATTCCATTGCAAGAGATGAATGGCGTTGTGATCATAAAGATGATTGGGGCGTAGCAACAATGAATGTGATGGCTAATGATATCACTTTGAAAAATCTTACAATCACCAACAGTTTTGGATTTGATTTTAAAAGCGATTATGCGGTTGATTGTGCTTCTGATTCAACCGGCAAAAAAGCAATTACAATCCGCAGTCATCAAATGGCTTTGCGAACAATGAACTGTACAAAGTTGAAAGCGTTTAATTGTCATTTCAAAGCTTTTGGTGGTGATACGGTAAGTCCTTGGGATGTTGAGAATGGTATGTGGTACTTTAAAGATTGTGTAATGGAAGGTGGGGTTGATTTTTATTGTCCAAGAGGCTGGGCATTGGCTGAGAACTGTGAGTTTATCACACATACTGGCTCTGCAGCAATCTGGCATGATGGCTCAGCTAACCAGGATTCAAAAACGGTTTTGGTGAATTGCAGGTTTAAAGGCTATGATGGCTTTTCACTCGGACGTTATCATCGTGATGCACAGTTTTATTTAGTCAATTGTGTATTTGCAAATAACATGAAAGATGCACCGATTTATAAAGTGCAAACGAGCAATACAATTAATTGGGGCGAGCGGATATATTATTATAACTGCAACCGCGAAGGAGGAAATGATTTTAGCTGGTATAAGAATAATTTACCGGCAACGGTCAATATAAAAGATATAACTGTTAACTGGGTTTTTGGCAAACGCTGGAATCCTGAAAAAGAATGAGTATGAAATTATCAAAGAATGCCCTTGGGCAAATTGTGGCGAAACAGGGATTGGAAATTCCTAAGGAAAAATTATTTGAACTACCTGAAAAGGTTTTACAGTTTGGCACTGGTGTATTGTTAAGAGGGTTGCCTGACTATTTTATTGACAAAGCAAACAAGCAAGGTGTATTCAATGGAAGAGTTGTTGTAGTAAAATCAACTGACAGCGACAGCTCTGCGTTTGACAGGCAGGATGGTTTATATACTGTTTGTGTTCGCGGCGTGGAGAATGGTCTAACAGTAGAAGAAAATATTATCAATGCTTCTATCAGTCGGGTGCTGGGTGCAAAAACTGAATGGCAACGTATACTGGAATGTGCACATAATCCTGAAATGAAAATCATCATTTCCAACACAACTGAGGTAGGAATACAATTGGTGCAGGATGATATTACGGCCGAACCGCCAGTTTCATTTCCAGGCAAACTATTGGCATTTCTGTTTGAACGCTTCAAAGCATTTAACGGAAGCGCAGCAAGCGGAATGGTGATTGTACCAACTGAATTGATTACTGATAATGGTTCAAAGTTGGAGAGCATTGTGTTGGAATTGGCTCATCGGAATAATCTTGACTTTAAATTTATTGAGTGGCTGGAAAATCATAATACATTTTGTAATTCACTAGTCGATCGCATTGTGCCGGGTAAACCCAATGCAACCGAAACAAAAAAGATTCTTACAGAATTAGGTTATGATGATGATCTGATGACGATGAGTGAAGTGTTTCGTCTTTGGGCAATAGAAGGCGATGAGCATGTAAAGAATATACTTTCGTTTTCATCACCTGATAAAGGAATGGTTGTAGTTCCGGATATTACTTTATTTAAAGAATTAAAACTGCGTTTGCTGAATGGTACACATACATTCAACTGTGGTACAGCTTTTCTCTGCGGATTTAATATTACAAGAGAAGCAGTAACACACCCGGTATATGGAGCATTTACAAAAAAGTTGATGCATGAAGAGATTGCACAGTCAATACCTTTTGAAATTGATAGCAAGGTGAAAGCTGATTTTGCCAATAGTGTATTTGAACGTTTTTGTAATCCGTTTATTGATCATCAATGGCAAAGCATCACCGTACAGGTAACATCTAAAATGAAAATGCGCAACGTGCCTTTGCTTCAACGATATTTTGAATTGAATACCGAACCACCGGTACATATGACGGCTGGTTTTGCTGCTTATCTTTTGTATATGAAAGTGACAAAGAAAGAGGGGAACAAATATTTTGGCATCCGCAATGGTGAAGCGTATGAAATCAAAGATGATTCAGCAGAATATTTTTACCAGCTATGGCAAAATAATGATGCAAACACTGTTGCTCAAACTGCCATGCAAAATGCCGAACTTTGGGAAACAGATTTATCAAAACTCCCGGGTTTCGTTCAAGCCGTGCAGGAAAAGCTGAACGAGTACCAGTCACAGGGCGTTTTAAAAACTATTGAACAAATTGAATTTAAAAAGGAAACAGTATAAATGAAGCAGAAGGTTTTAAAAGTTCATCCGAAAGATAATGTGCTGGTTGCTTTGGCGGATTTAAAAAAGGGTGACGTGATTGAATATGGTGGTGCATCTTATATTTTACAGGAGGATGTAAAAGCAAAACATAAATTTTTTACCACTAATTTAAAAAAGGGTGATAAGATAATAATGTATGGCGTACTCGTAGGTACTGCACAAATGGATGTACCGCAAGGTGGCTGGATGAATACAGGAAATACCAAACATGCAGCAGAACCTTACAGCTATCACAAAACATATTTCAAATGGACGGCACCTGATGTTTCAAAATTTAAAGGAAAAACATTTAACGGTTATCATAGAAGCGATGGCCGTGTAGGCACAGCTAATTACTGGTTATTTATTCCAACTGTATTTTGTGAGAACAGGAACCTGGATGTAATCCGTGAAGCATTGCATAATGAATTAGGTTATGCTGTTACCGATAAATATAAAAGCTACACGCACCAATTAATAGAAGCATACAAAGAAGGAAAGGATATTTCATCTGTAGATATTTTTTTAGTTCCCAGCCATAAGAATGGAAACAGGCTTTTTAAAAATGTAGATGGAATAAAATTTTTAAATCACCAGGGCGGATGTGGTGGCACAAGACAGGATGCAGGTGTGTTGGGTAAACTGTTGGCTTCTTATGCTAATCATCCGAACGTAGCTGGTATAACTGTGTTAAGCCTCGGTTGCCAGAATTTACAGACCAATGATTTTTTAGCAGAGCTTAAAAAGTTCAACCCCGATTTTGATAAGCCGCTTTACATTTTTGAACAGCAACAATCACAAAGTGAAGAGCAGTTGATTGCTGAAGCTATCCGCAAAACCTTTGAAGGATTGGTTGAAATAAATAAGCTGGAGCGTAAACCCGCAACACTGGATAAACTTTGCATTGGTGTTAAATGTGGCGGTAGTGATGGCTTTAGTGGTATCAGCGCTAATCCTTCCGTTGGCTATTTGAGTGATCTGGTAGTAGCATTAGGCGGTAAAATTTTATTGGCTGAATTTCCTGAGCTATGTGGGGCGGAACAAAACCTGCTTGACAGAACAAATGATGAAGCTGCTGCAAACAAATTCATTCACCTGATGGGAACGTATAGTGAACAGGCCGAAAGAGTGGGCAGCGGTTTTCATATGAACCCATCACCGGGTAATATTAAAGACGGATTAATTACTGATGCGATAAAAAGTAATGGTGCTGCATTAAAGGGTGGTACTTCACCCGTAGTGGATGTGTTGGATTATACTGAACAGGCAACCAAACCGGGTTTAAGTTTGGTTTGCACACCGGGTAATGATGTGGAAGCAACAACCGGTAAAGCAGCAAGCGGCGCTACATTGATTTTATTTACAACAGGCCTTGGCACACCAACCGGTAATCCTGTTTGTCCTACTATAAAAGTTTCTACCAACAGCAATCTTACTAAACGCATGAATGATATTATTGATATTGATTGCGGCCCTGTCGTGGAAGGCGAAAAAACAATTCAACAGATGGGAGAAGAGATACTGGAGTATTGCATTAAAGCTGCAAGCGGTGAAGTAATTCCCAAAGCTGTGTTGCTGAACCAGGATGATTTTATTCCGTGGAAGAGAGGGGTGAGTTTGTAAAATTGTTTAGCTCTCCATTTTTACAAGATATTTTACCGGCACAGCGTCAGTTAACCAAACGCCATTCTCGGATAAGTAAAAGATATGACCGTCTTCATGCATTTCCCCAGCTAAGACTTCAAAAACAAATGCTTTACCGTAACGCTGACCAACTTTTACCGCAGTTGAAACATCAGAACTTAAATGAACATGATGCCTTTCCTGTTTTAAAAGTCCTTTTTCTAAAATAGATGGAACAAACTTTTCAGCTGTTCCATGAAATAAAATTTTTGGTGGCATTTTTTGTTCAAGTTCCAATTCAACTTTAATTGAATGTCCTTGATTTGCCCTAATCTTATCTTGTTTATCATTTAAAACAAACCGTTTCTTGTCGTTGGTGTCTACTATGTGTTTCAACGTTTCAAAATCCAATTCTATACCTGCATTCTTACTTTTTTCAATTAAACTATTTATATCAGCCCATCCGTTATCATCGAGGACAAGGCCAATTTCACCAGGGTTGTGTCTTAGTACAAAACTTAAAAACTTGCTTATTTTAGTATTTTGTTTTTCATTCATCTTCATGTCGGAGAATATCACAGTGATACCAATTGACAAAAACTAAATTGAACAATTTGGTAAGGGTAAAAATTTCCTGTGTTGTGTTATCATTCCATTGGCTAATACATAACTGGGTAACTAATCCATTGTTGACGATTCCATAATAATCTGTATTAGTTGTTTTTAAAGAAAAACTATTTGAAACATAGTTTCCGTTTTTTTTTAAAATGCCAATCTCAGCTTTCACTAAAGCTTCAGATAATTGGGCAAGTTTAATTTCAAGATTAGGTTCGCCAATTGTATTTCTTACGTGACATTTTGTAAAAGCAGTAAATTTTCCTTCAAACTTTTTAGAGTGGTTGTCCCAAATATTTTTAATGCCCTTAATTTCAACTTCAATCAATGGAAGCGAAGAAAAATTCAAAAATTCATTTTGTCGCCAATCATCATCAAAAATTGAAATATCAAATTTCACTGTGACTGATGTATCAGTTATAGGAGGAAACTCATTTGAAACTGTCGGAATTGTAAAAAGGATGTCTGCTGTATTTATCAGTTCAGGCTTTGGAATATTATCTTCCTGCTTTTTTCTTTTTCCAAATACTTTATCAAATAGACCCATATTTCGCAAAATTGCACTTATTGCGAAAGATAGAAAAGTTTGTGTTGAGGAATTGCTTACTCTTTCTCAATCTTCACCGATGTCATAGTAAGTGAACCTGCAACAGGTTTGTCGTTGAATAAAGAGATTTTATCTTTCTCTTCTTTTAATGCAAGAACATACAATAAAGGCAGATAATGTTCTGGTGTGGGAATAGCGAGTTCAAAAGGCTTGCCCTGTGATTTATAATTTATGAGTTGTTGGTGATCGCCATTTAAAATATACTTACTCATTTTTTCTCTTGCTTCCAGCGCCCAATCAAAGCCATAAGCATCAGCATTCAGTTTATCCCATGCCACCATGCGCAGGTTATGCACCATATTGCCACTGCCAATAATCAGCACCCCTTTATTACGCAATGCTGCTAACTCTTTCGCCAGCTCATAATGATATTGCGGTGGCTGTGAGTAATCCAGGCTCAATTGTATTACCGGCACATCTGCATCAGGATATAAATGTTTTATCACACTCCATGCGCCATGGTCCAATCCCCATTTATCATCAAGGCCAACTTCAGTTTTCTTAATCAGCTCTTTTGTTTCTTTTGCTAATGAAGGATTACCCGGTGCCGGGTATTGCACATCAAATAATTCTTTTGGGAAACCACCAAAATCATGAATAGTCGGCGGTTTTTCCATTGCGGTTACATAAGTGCCTTTTGTTTCCCAGTGTGCAGATACGCAAAGAATGGCTTGTGGCTTTGTAATTGATTTACCAACTTCCCTGAATCCCTGCACAAATTCATTTTCTTCGATGGCATTCATAGGACTACCATGTCCCATGAACAACACAGGCATTGTGTCTGTATTGTTCAATGGATTGGTGAGCTTTGAAAGCTCATTTAATTTCATGGTTGTTCCTGCTGCCATAGTTGTCAGTGCTAAGTTCCTTATAAATTCTTTTCGTTGCATTAATATGCCAGGCTTATGCTTTTGTAAACTGCACTTCGATATGAATTCTCACTTCATCACTTACCAATACACCGCCAGTTTCTAAAACTGCGTTCCAGTTCAATCCCCAATCTTTACGGTTTATTTTTCCATTTACTGTAAATCCTGCTTTTTCATTACCCCATGGATCTTTAGCAACACCACCGAATTCAACATCAAGTTTTATTTCTTTAGTCACACCTTTAATTGTTAGGTTTCCTTTCAGCTCATAATCATCATCGCTTATTTTTTTGAAAGAAGTTCCTTCAAAAACTAATTCTTTGTGATTTTCTGTGTCAAAGAAATCGGCGCTTTTTAAGTGTGCATCACGGTTATTATCATTTGTAAAGATAGACGATGCATCAATCACGGCACGGATAGGTGATTTTGTAAAATCTTCACCATCCACTTCTGCTGTAAATTTCCTGAACTCGCCTTTTACATTAGCAATCATCAGGTGTTTTACTTTAAACAGTATTTCACTGTGTGATGGGTCAAGTACCCATTTAGTTTTCGTTGTTGTTGCTGTAGCTGTTGACATTTTTATAATTTTTAAGGTTGATTCAATTTTTTAAATGTTGATTTAAAAACATGATGCAAGCTACTCACGGCTTACGCCTGCTCCTTTGATGTATGTTAAGAACTCAGTGGGAGTTTGTTAGAGTATTGTAATGTTTTCGCTCTAATAGTTTATAATTCAGCAAATACTAATGAATGTTAATGAAAAGCTATTAGTATAGCGATTAACTTTACGTACAACACGAGTCATATGAGAAAACTTGCACAAGGACTGTTTATTTACACCTGTCTTCATTTATTATTTACTGTTACTGTATCTGCACAATGGAAACCCTTGTTTAATGGCAAGGATCTTAAGGGCTGGAAAATTTTAAATGGAAAAGCAAACTATGAAGTAGTTAACGGAACAATCACCGGTACAACTGTCTTTGGCGAACCCAATACTTTTTTAGCTACTGAAAATGATTATGGTGATTTTATTTTGGAGTTTGAATTTTTATTAGAAAATGATATGAACTCTGGTGTTCAATTCAGAAGTCTGAGCAAGCCCGAATATATGAATGGTAGAGTACATGGCTACCAGTTTGAAATAGATCCATTGCCCCGTGCCTGGAGTGGTGGTATATATGATGAAGCAAGACGTGACTGGCTTTATCCAATGGAGTATAATCCATCAGCAAAACAGCAATTGAAATTAAAGAACTGGTATAAATGTCGCATTGAATGTATCGGTACATCTATCCGTACATTTCTAAATGGAAAACCAACTGCAAATGTTGTGGATGATGTAACTACAAAAGGTTTTATTGCATTGCAGGTTCATTCGGTTGGAAAGCCTGAAGAAGCAGGCAAACAAATCCGCTGGCGTAATATCCGTATCCAAACGACTAATCTTAAGCCAACACCGCTGGATGATATTTTTGTTGTTAATCTATTACCCAATACTTTATCAGAACAGGAAAAAAAGAATGGTGTGCAATTATTGTTTGATGGAACTACAACAAATGGTTGGCGTGGTGCATACAAAGAAACATTTCCGGAGAAAGGATGGGAAGTAAAAGATGGAGAGCTGCGTGTACTGGGTGCAGCAGGTGTTGAGTCTTCAAATGGTGGAGATATAGTAACTGATAAAGAATATGGCGCTTTTATATTGCAGTTTGATTTTAAATTAACAGAAGGAGCAAATAGCGGTGTAAAATATTTTGTAACAGAGAAAGAAAACAATTCAGGTTCAGCCATAGGACTCGAATATCAATTGCTGGATGATGAAAAACATCCCGATGCAAAATTGGGTTCTATTGGTAATCGTACCTTGGCTTCGTTGTATGATTTGATACCATCATTGCCAGAAAAAAGAGCAAGAAGAAAAATCGGTGAATGGAACAGGGGAATGATCGTTGTTTACCCCGATGGAAGAGTTGAACATTTTTTGAATGGATGGAAACTGACGGAGTATAAACGAGGAACGCAATACTTTTATGCATTAATTGCAAGAAGTAAATATGAAAAATGGCCCAACTTTGGAATGGCGCCTGCGGGTCATATCTTGTTGCAGGATCATGGAAACAGTGTATCGTTCAGGAGCATTAAAATTCAGGAGTTGAAGTAGTGAATATTGAATATTGAATAGTGAATAGTGAATAGTGAATAGTGAATAGTGAATAGTGAATAGTGAATAGTGAATAGTGAATAGTGAATAG
>Ga0315910_10004113_pt1 | contig 12242 bp, 12 predicted proteins | sample EdamamesoilMG_FD_204470 | JGI IMG/M metagenome (GOLD analysis project Ga0315910, IMG submission 204470) | Garden soil microbial communities collected in Santa Monica, California, United States - Edamame soil | ecosystem: Environmental > Terrestrial > Soil > Garden | place: USA: California... | reverse complement strand
CTGGAACGAGATGTCGATCTGGCTGCCCATGAGGTCGGTCTGGCAGGCCGCACCGCCGCGGTAGGGCACGTGCAGCGCGAAGATGCCCGCGCCCTGCTTGAAGACTTCACCGGTGAGGTGGTCCGAGGAGCCGGTGCCGCTCGAGCAATACGAGATCTTGCCGGGATTCTTCTTGGCGAATTCCACCAGGTCCTTCATCGAGCCCGCGGGCAGGTCGGGCCGCGTGATGAGGACGTTGGGCGTAGTCACGGCCAGCGTGATGGGTGCGAAGTCGCGCACCGGGTTGTAGCGCAGGTCCTTGAACAGCGCCGCGTTGATCGAGAACACGCCGATCGAGCCCACCAGGATGGTGTAGCCGTCCGGATCGGCCTTGGCGACGAACTCGGCGGCGATGGCGCGATTGGCGCCCGGGCGGTTCTCGACGATGCCCGGCTGGCCGAGGTATTCCTGGTATTTCGAGGCGATGGCGCGGCCGACGATGTCGGAGGAGCCGCCGGCGACGAAGGGAATCACGACCTTGATGGGCTTGGAAGGGAAGGCCTGGCCGAGCGCGCTGCCCGCGGCAAGCGACGCGGCGCCAGCAAGCAGGACGGCCGCCGTTTTAACCATCCGGTTCATTATTCCTCCTCGGGGGTTCCTCGAATCGAGGCTGAAGTTTACAATGCCGCGCTCGGCCATTCACAGGCCCTGGAGGAGAAAAACATGAAACGGAACCGTCTTGCGTTGCTTGCCGCCGCCTTCGCCACTGCCTTCGCGGCGGCGACGCCGATTGAAACCCGGGCACAGGCCCCATACCCCAACAAGCCCATCCGCATCGTCGTGCCCTACGCGGCCGGCGGCACCTCCGACATCCTGGCGCGCCAGATCGGCCCGAAGCTCACCGAGGCCTGGAGCCAGCCGGTGATCGTCGAGAACAAGCCCGGCGCGAACGGCAATGTCGGCGCGGAATTCGTCGCCAAGAGCGCGCCCGACGGCTACACGCTGCTGCTCACCGACCTCGGGGGCCTCGTCATCAGCGCGAGCGTCTACCCGAAGCTGCCGTTCAACCCGTCAAAGGATTTCTCGCCGGTGGTGATGGTGTCGTACTCGCCGCACGTCCTCGCAGTGCACCCGGACGTGCAGGTGAAGAACGTGCAGGAGCTCGTCGCGATGGCGAAAGCCCATCCGGGCAAGCTGAATTTCGCCATTTCCGGCATCGGCGGTGCGCCGCAGCTCGCCGGCATCGAGTTCGCGCAGCGCATGGGCGTGAACTGGACCTACATCCCGTACAAGGGCGGCTCGGACGCCGTCTCGGCGGTAGTGGCGGGCCAGGCGCACGTGCTGTTCAACGGCATGCTCGCGACGTGGCCCTCGGTCACGGGCGGCAGGCTGAAAGCGCTGGCCATCTCGAGTGCGCAGCGCGTGCCCTCGGCAAAGGAGACACCCACGGTCGCCGAGCAGGGCTTGCCCGGTTTCGAGACCGGCTCATTCCAGGGCATCGTGGGCGCCGCCGGCACGCCGCGCGACGTCGTCGTGCGCCTGAACGGCGCGCTCATCAAGGCGCTGAACACGCCGGACATGAAGGAGCGCTTCGCCAAGCTGGGCACCGACGTGCGCACGGGCACGCCGGAGAGCCTCGGAACCTGGATGACAGCCGAGCAGGCCAAGTGGGCCAAGGTCGTGAAGGATTCCGGCACGAAGTTCGACTGATGGACCTTCCGCAGAACGCCTTCAAGCGCGCCCTCAAGGCCGGCAAGCCGCAGATCGGCCTGTGGTCGAGCCTGTCGTCCAACTATTCGGTGGAGGTGATCGCCGGCGCCGGCTACGACTGGCTGCTGCTCGACTGCGAGCACTCGCCGAACGACCTCGAATCGCTGCTCAGCCAGCTGCAGGCGGCGGCGCCTTACCCCGTGTCGTCGGTCGTGCGCGTACCCTGGAACGACATGGTCAACATCAAGCGCGTGCTGGATGCCGGCGCGCAATCGCTGCTGATTCCCTACGTCTGCAGCCCCGAGGAAGCGCGCGCCGCAGTGGCGGCAACGCGCTATCCGCCCGCGGGCGTGCGCGGCGTCGCCGGCACCACGCGCGCGTCGCGCTTCGGCCGCGTCAAGGACTACGCCAGGCGCGCGCACGAGGAAATCTGCGTGCTGGTGCAGGTGGAAACAAAACTGGCGCTCGACCAGCTGGAGGCGATCTGCGCGGTGGACGGCGTCGACGGCGTGTTCATCGGCCCGGCCGACCTGCACGCCTCGATGGGCTTACCCGGCGAAGCCGCCAACCCGGCGGTGCTGCCGCTCATCGAAGAGGCGATGCGCCGCATCCGCAAGGCCGGCAAGGCGCCGGGCTACCTGTCGCCGGTGGAAGCCGACGCGAAACGCATGCTGGGCGCCGGCTGCCTGTTTTGCGCCGTGGGCGCGGATATCGGGTTGCTCGCACGCGGTGCGGAGGCACTGCGGGCGAAATTCAACAGCTAGGACATCGATGAAACACGAGATCATCCTGACCGCGCAGGGCCACAAAGGCACTCTGGAGCGGCTGCAGAACGAGTTTTCCGCCGTCAAGCTCTGGGAAGCCGCGGACCGCGACGCCGCGCTGAAAGCGGCGGCGCACATGCGCGGCCTCGCACACTTCGGGCACAGCAAAGTGGACGGCACGCTGATGGATGCGCTGCCCAAGCTCGAAATCATCGCCAATTTCGGCGTCGGCGTGGACCAGATCGATCTCGATGCCGCGAAGAAGCGCAGCATCATCGTCACCAACACGCCCGACGTGCTGAACGACTGCGTGGCCGACTGCGCCGTGGCGCTCGTATTGAACACGCTGCGCAAGTTTCCGCAGTCGCAGGCCTACCTGCGCTCGGGATTCTGGGCCACGCGCGGACCGTACCCGCTCACGACCTCGATGGGCGGCAAGACCATGGGCATCCTTGGCCTGGGGCGCATCGGCGAGGCGATCGCCAGGCGCGCGCTCGGCTTCGGCATGAAGATCCGCTACCACAACCGCAACAAGAAAGACGTGCCCTACGCCTACGACGCCGACCTCGTCACGCTGGCGAAGAATTCCGACGTGCTGGTGATCGTCACGCCCGGCGGCGCGGAGACTGCGAAGCTGGTCAATGCCAAGGTGCTGGACGCGCTGGGGCAGGAGGGCTACCTAGTCAACGTCGCGCGCGGCTCGGTGGTGGACGAGCTGGTGCTGCTGCGCTACCTGCAGGAGAAAAAGATCGCCGGCGCCGGGCTGGACGTGTTCGAGCACGAGCCCAATGTGCCGGCCGAGTTCTTCACGCTGGACAACGCGGTCCTGTTCCCGCACGTGGCCAGCGCCACGGCGGAAACGCGCAAGGCGATGGGCGACCTGCAGGTCGAGAACCTGCACCTGCACTTCGCCGGCAAGCCTGTCAGAACCCCGGTTTAGGTTAGCGATCACTTATATTTAAGCCATTGTTTATATGTAAATCGTCGTGTTGACCGTATTAATGAGAACGATTATCATTATTAAATGATTTCCCGAACGGGTCACCGCTCAAGGAGCGCCGTCGGATGGACCTGAAACCCGAAGCCGATACCAGCCGGCCGGAAGTACTCGCTGCCGCGCTGATCTACCTGATGACCCACTACGTGCGCACCGGCTGCCCGAGGCTTGCGCTTTGCGTGTCTCGACATATGCAATGTCTCGCCGTGCATCCGGACGCTTCGCCCCTGGTGCGCGACACCTGCGCCGGACTGCACGGCGCCTGGCAGCGGGCGGCCACTGCCGGTGCCGACGAGGGCAAGTTGCACTAGCCGGCTGGGCTAGAATTCCCCTCGGAGGAGGAACCATGACTGCCGACCCACGTCGCCGGCGGCTGGTGATTGCGGCCGCTGCGGCGGCCGCCGCCGGTCCGTTGTCGGGAAGCATTGCGTACGCCCAGGCCTGGCCCGCGCGCCAGATCCGCATCGTCTGCCCGTTTCCGCCAGGCGGGCTCACCGACCTGTATTCGCGCGCCATCGCCGATCACCTGCAGACCAGCCTCGGCCAGAACGTCATCGTCGAGAACCGCCCAGGTGCCGGCGGCCTGATCGGCAACGACGCTGTCGCCAAGGCGCCGCCTGACGGCTACACGCTGCTGGTCACCATCCAGACCACGATGGTGCAGGCGCAAGTCCTGTACAAGAAGCTGCCCTTCAACCCCGAGAACGACTTCACCTGGATCTCTGCGCTCGGCGCCGGCCACCTGCCCTTCGCGGTGCCCGCGAGCCTGCCGGTGCGCACGTTCCGCGAGTTCGTCGAGTACGCGAAGGCGAACCGCACGAGCATCGGCACCTACGCGGCGGGCTCCTTCCCGCACATGGTCGCCGGGCAACTGAACAAGCTCTACGGCACGAAGATCGAGGCGGTGCACTACAAGGGCGAGACGCCGATGTGGATCGACCTTGCCGGCGGCCAGATCCAGGGCGGCATCGGCAGCGTCGCCGGCCTGCTGCCGCACATCCAGAAGGGCAGCGCGCGCGCCGTGGCCGTGCCGACCTCGGTGCGCTCACCCAAGCTGCCCGAGGTACCGACCTTCATCGAGCAGGGCTTCAACGAGCCGGTGTTCGCGCTGCGCGGCTGGATCGGCCTGTTCGGCCCGGCGAAACTGCCGCGCGAGATCACCGACCGGCTCTCGAAACTGGTGATCGAGGCAGGCGACTCCGCGCGCCTGAAGCAGGTTTACGACACGTTCGGCATCGCCGAGCGCCCCACCACGCCGGAGGAATTCCTGCGGCTTTACCGCACCGAAGGGCAGCAGTGGATGGCGATCGCGCGCGAGCTGGGCATTACGCTCGACTGACCTGGGCTATCATTGCGATCGTCCCGGGGAGGACAATGCAGCACTCAACGAAGGAGGAGATCATGGCCAGAAAGATTCTGTTTGCCGCGGTTGCGGCACTGTTTGCGTTGCCTGCCGCAGCGCAGCAAGTAACCTTCATGACCGGCCCGCAAGGCGGGGTCTGGGTGCCCCTCGGTGGCGCACTGAAGGGTATGTGGGAAAAGGCTGTTCCCGGGCTGAGCGTGACCGCAACCCCCGGCGCAGGTATCGCCAACGTGCGCGGCGTCGACGAGGGCAAGGCGCAGATCGGCTTCGGCAACTCCAGCACCACGGTGGACGGCATCGCCGGCCGCGCGCCCTACCCGAAGAAGGTCACCAACGTGTGCCAGCTGGCCAACATCTACCCGCAGTACTTCCAGGTGGTGGCGCTCGCCGACGCCAAGGTGAACTCGCTCGCCGATCTGAAGGGCAAGTCGGTGGTGACGCAGCCCAAGGGCAACACCGGCGAACTGCTGACTGAGGTGGCGCTGAAGCTGAACGGCCTGGACTACAAGGCGCTGTCCAAGATCAACTTCCAGGCCTCGTACACCGACGCGGTGTCGATGATGAAGGACGGCCACGTCCAGGTGTTCACGCTGGGGACCACCGCCCCGGCCTCCTCGGTGATGGACCTCGCCAGCGCGCGCGACATCAACCTGGTGCCGGTGGACGACAAGACCATGAATGCGCTGAAGAAGGAGAACGCCGGCTACAACAAGCTCATCATCAAGGCGGGCACCTACCCGAAGCAGACTCAGGACGTGCCGGTGATCGGCTACTCCACGCACGTCATCGCCGCCTGCGACCTGCCCGAGCAAGTGGTCTACAACATGGTGAAGACCATGGCGGCCAACGTGGACTCGATGTCCGCGGTCAACAAGGCGATCGCCGGCATTACGCCCAAGGACATGGCCATCGACATCGGCGTGCCCTTCCACAAGGGCGCGGCGAAGTTCTACAAGGAAGCCGGCGCGATGTAGTCGTGTTTCAGTCGTCTTGAGGGAGGACGGGGCGGCTCTGCCGCCCCGTTTCACATCCGGGGGAGCCTTTGTCCGAAATCGCAACGCCGTCCGTACCGATCAAGTCCGACGAAATGCAGGCCACCGCGCCCAGCGCGAAGGTGCTGCGCTGGCTGGTCGGCGCCATTGCCGTGGTGATGTCGCTGTACCACATGTACGTTGCCGGCTTCGGCCCCCCGGAGGCGGTGATCTTCCGCGGCACCCACCTGATGTTCGCGATCGCGCTGGTGTTCCTGCTGTATCCCACGCGCGCCGGCGGCGGCGCCGGCTGGCGCGTGTTCGACTTCGTGCTGCTGGGCCTGGGCCTCGCCTTCGTGCTCAACGTCTTCGTCAACTACGAGGCCTTCACCAACCGCATCATCTACATCGACGAACTGACCGCCGCCGACAAGTTCTTCGCCGTGGTCTCGGTGCTGATCGTGCTCGAGGGCACGCGCCGCGTCATCGGCTGGGCGCTGCCGCTCACCGCGATGGTGTTCCTCATCTACGCCGCGCTGTTCACCCAGGTAAAGCTGCCGGTGCTGATGGAACAGGTCTACCTCTCCACCGAGGGCATCTTTGGCTCGACCCTCGGGGTGTCGGCCTCCTACGTCATGCTGTTCGTCATCTTCGGCGCCTTCATGGAAAAGAGCGGCACCGGGCAACTGTTCATGGACTTCGCCATGTCCATCACCGGCCACAGCGCCGGCGGCCCGGGCAAGGTGGCGGTGGTGAGCAGTTCGCTCTTCGGCACGGTCTCGGGCAGCGCGGTGGCCAACGTCATGGTGGACGGTCCGATCACCATCCCGCTCATGAAGCGCACCGGGTTCCGGCCGCCGTTCGCCGCGGCGGTCGAAGCAGTGGCCTCCACCGGCGGCCAGCTCATGCCGCCGGTGATGGGCGCGGCCGCGTTCGTCATGGCCGAGTTCCTCTCGGTACCCTACGCGCAGGTGGCGATGTGGGCGGTGGTCCCGGCGCTGCTGTACTACGTCGCGGTGTTCTTCGCGGTGCACTTCGAGGCCAAGCGCTACAAGCTGGCCGGCGTGCCGAAGGACGAACTGCCGCGCTTCGTTCGCGTCATGGCCGAACGCGGCCATCTGTTCGCGCCGATCATGATCGTGCTGGTGGGCCTGTTCATGGGCTACTCGGCGCCGCTGTGCGCGCTGGCTGCGGCGATCGCCTGCCTGCCGGTGGCGCTCCTGCGCAGCACCACGCGCGCAGGCATCCGCTGGCGCTCGGTGTTCGACGCGCTGGAGGAGGGCGCGAAGAATGCGCTGTCGGTGGCCATGGCCTGCGCCTGCGCCGGCATCGTCATCGCCTGCGTCACCATCACCGGCCTGGGCATCGTCTTCACCCAGATCGTGATCGCGCTGGCGCAGAACTGGCTGGTGCTCGCTCTGATGTTGACCGCGGTGGCGGGCATCATCCTCGGCATGGGCATGCCCACGACGCCCGCCTACATCGTCATGGTGGCGCTGCTGGTGCCGGCGGTGATCAAGATGGGGGTGGTGGCACCGGCGGCGCACATGTTCGCCTTCTACTTCGCCATCCTGTCGGCGATCACGCCGCCGGTGGCCCTCGCCGTGTTCGCCGCGGCGAGCCTCGCCAAGGCCGACATCTGGACGACGGGCTGGGCAGCGATGCGCGCCGCGGCGCCGGCCTACATCGTGCCGTTCATGTTCGTGTACGAACCGATGTTGCTGCTGATCGTCAAGGACTGGGCGAGCGAATGGCCGTTCGTGGTGTGGTCGATCATCACCGCCACGTTGGGCGTGATCTGCCTGGCGGGGAGCTTGTTCGGCTGGCTGCTGGGCCATGCCTCGATGTGGCAACGCGGCCTGCTGCTGGTCTCGGCCTTGTGCCTGATCAAGCCGGGCCTGATCACCGATGCCATCGGCCTGGCACTGCTCGCGCTGGTGGCGACCGTCCAGGTCCTCGAACGCCGCAAGGCCGGCGCCGCCACGCAGGAAACCGCCTAGCAGGTGCGGGTCGCGGCCTAGTAGGTACGGGTCGCGGCCCCGGCGCCTTCGCCCAGGTCGGCGGGCGCGGGCTCGGACTTGTCGAAGTCGATCTCGACCTTGGCGTTGTTCGGATCGAAGAAGAACAGCTGCCAGGTGCCGTACTCCGGCAGGCGGCGCAGTTCGTAGTCGACCTTGTGCGCCTTCAGCTTCTCGACCGCGGCGGCGAGGCCCTTGCCGCTGAATGCCATGTGGTCGAGCACGCCCTTCACCAGCCGCTCCTTCTTGATGCCGGCGACGATGTGCAGGATCGGATCCGGGCCCTTGCCGGCGTCGGCATAGAGCCAGGCGCCCGGAAAGGTGAACGGCGGGCGCTTGCCGGGCTTGAGATTGAGATGCGCCTCGTAGAACGCCAGCGTCGCCGGCAGGTCGTCGGTGAGGATGGTGAAGTGATTGACGGCGGTCACGCTCATGTCAGGCCCCCTTCGCCGCGGCTTGTGCCTGCTTGGTCTTGTCGAGCACCGTCATCGCGGTGGCGACCATGCCGGCGACATCGCCGGCGCTCGCCGGCAGGATCAGCGTGTTGGTTGTCCTGGCCAAGTTGCCGAAAGCCTCGACGTACAGCTGCGCGACCTTGAGGTTGGCCGCGTCCATGCCGCCCTTGTCGGCGATCGCCTCGGCCACCGCGCGCACCGCGGCGGCATTCGCTTCGGCGATGACGCGGATCGCGGTCGCGTCGCCCTGCGCCTTGTTGATCGCGGCCTGCTTCTCGCCCTCGGACTGCAGGATGGAGGACTGGCGCTCGCCGTCGGCGACGTTGATCGCCTGCTGGCGCTCGCCCTCGGACTTGGCGATCAGCGCGCGCTTCTCGCGCTCGGCGGTGATCTGCGCCTGCATCGCGCGCAGGATCGACTCGGGCGGCGTGATGCTCTTGATCTCGTAGCGCAGCACCTTGATGCCCCAGTTGCGCCCCGCCTCGTCCAGCGCCGAGACGATGATGCGGTTGATGTCCTCGCGCGACTCGAAACTCTTGTCCAGCTCCATCTTGCCGATGACGCTGCGCAGGGTCGTCTGCGCGAGCTGCGTGATCGCGCCGATGTAGTTGGCCGAGCCGTAGGAGGCGAGCCTGGGATCGGTCACCTGGTAGTACAGCACGCCGTCCACCGCGAGCTGCGTGTTGTCCTTGGTGATGCAGACCTGCTCGGGCACGTCCAGCGGCACTTCCTTCAACGAATGCTGGTAGGCGACCCTGTCGAGGAACGGGATGATCAGGTTCAGGCCGGGCTCGAGCACCGCGTGGAAACGGCCGAGGCGCTCCACCACGTAGGCGAACTGCTGCGGCACGATGCGCACGCCTTCAATCACGAAAGCGGCCACCACACCGATGAAGAACACCCAGATCGCATACCCCCGGGTCTCGGGGATGGACGCAGTGATGACAGTCAGGACAATGGCGGCGATCAGTTTGGTAAACATGGACACTCCCCTTGTTTGTGAACCCGCCGCCCGCGCCAGCGCATGGGCGACCGGATGGGCTGCGCTGCCAATACTATGCGGGACGGCGGGCCGTGACTTTGAGCGTGTTGCCATTGGCCGTAACGACGTAAAGCATGGCGCCGGAATCGACCGCCCCTTCGCCGTCCACCAATGCATCCCAGGACGCGCCGCGGTAGCTCACGCGCGCCAGGCGCGCGCCCTGATCGATCCAGCTCTCGAAGCTGGCCGGCTGGCCGGCGTCGATATGAGGCATCTGCTCTTGCAAATTCTTCGCGCGGTACACGTGGACGCCGTAGCAGCCCGCCGCGGCGATCGCCGCGGAGACCACGGCCTGCACCCCGAACGGCTGGCCCAGCCAGGCCGCCAGCGCCGCGCCGAAGGCCGCGATGCCGAGCACCAGCAGGTAGAAGGTCCCGGACAGCAATTCGACGACAACGAGCGCGAGCCCCAGGATCGCCCAGAGAAAGTCCTCATCCATGGGTCTAATTTAGAATCACTTGACCATGGACGCAACCAATCTCGGCGACGAGCTCATCGAGCTGCACGACCAACCCCGGCAGGTTTCCCCTTTCAGCGCGCGTTATCCGGGACTTACGGCCGATTCCGGCTACGCTGCGGCGCGCAAGCTGCACGCGCATCGCCTCGCGCAGGGCTGGCGCCTGCGGGGCCGCAAGATCGGCTTCACCAACCGCACGCTCTGGGACCGCTACGGCGTCCACGAGCCGATGTGGGGGGCTGTTTACGACAAGACTATTGTTTTTTCTGAAGGGAATTTTTCCAAAGTACCGCTCGAAGGCCTCGTTCAACCGCGTATCGAGCCGGAGATCTGCTTCAAGCTCAAGAGCAAACCCCCGGTTACGCGGGATCCGCAGGCCCTGCTTGCGTGCATCGAATGGATCGCGCACAGCTTCGAGATCGTCCAGTGCCACCACGCCGACTGGAAGGTGAGCATTGCCGATTGCACCGCCGACAACGGCCTGCACGGCAGGCTCGTCCTCGGCGCACCGGTCGCCGTGGAGAAAATTTCCGGCCTCGCGGCAGCGCTGCCGTTCCTCAAAGTCGATCTATTGAAGGGCGGCGTACACAAGGATCAGGGGATCGGTTCGAACGTACTGGGGAGTCCTTTACTCGCATTCGCCTTTCTCGTGGAAATCCTCTCGAAGCAACCCCAGTCCCCGCCGCTTGAAGCGGGCGAAATCGTCAGCACCGGCACGCTCACCGACGCGCACCCGGTCGCGCCGGGCGAGCGCTGGAGCACCGACTTCCACGGCTTCGCGGTGCGCGGCATGGAAATCGAATTCGCATGAGCAAACCCGCGTGAAGCGGCCCCTCGAAGGCATCACCGTGGTCGGCCTGGAACAGGTCATCGCGGGACCGTTCTGCACGCGCCAGCTTGCCGACCTGGGCGCGCGCGTGATCAAGATCGAGCGGCCCGGCGGCGGCGACGCGGCGCGCGGCTACGACCGCAGCGTGCAGGGCCTGTCATCGCACTTTGTCTGGGTGAACCGCTCCAAGGAGAGCCTCGCGCTCGACGTCAAGCATCCGGAGGCGAAGGTCGTTCTCGACAGGCTGCTGCAGAAGGCCGACGTCTTCGTGCAAAACCTCGCGCCCGGCGCGGTGGAGCGCTTGGGCCTGGGCGCGGCCGAACTGCGCGCGAAGCACCCGGGGCTCATCTGGTGCGGCATCTCCGGCTACGGCCCGGGCGGGCCCTACGCCGAAAAGAAGGCCTACGACCTGCTGGTGCAATGCGAAGCGGGCCTGCTGTCGGTCACCGGCACGGCGGAGCAGCCGGCGAAGGCCGGCATCTCCGTGGCCGACATCGCCGCCGGCATGTACGCGTTCTCCTCGATCCTCGCCGCGCTCTACCGGCGCTCGCGCGACGGCGTCGGCGCGACGCTGGACATCACGATGTTCGAATCGCTGGGCGAGTGGATGGGCTTCCCGGGGTATTTCACCGCCTACGGCGGCGAGGCGCCGCCGCGCACCGGGGCGCACCACGCCACCATCGTGCCCTACGGCCCGTTCAAGGCGGGCGACGGCGGCACGGTGTTCCTGTCAATCCAGAACGAGCGCGAATTCGAACGCTTTTGTGATGTGGTGCTTTTGAATTCGAACTTGAAAAAGGATTTGAAGTTTTCCACGGGACCCGCGCGAGCGCGGAACCGCAATGCAATGCATGAGGAAATCGACAGGATATTTTTGAAGTTGAATGCCGCGGAAATTCTCGCTCGGCTCGAAAGAGCCGGCATCGCCAATGCAAGACTGAATTCGATGCAGGAGTTCTGGGACCACCCGCAGCTGGAGGCGCGCGACCGCTGGCGCGAGGTGGGCTCGCCGGCCGGCCCGCTGGACGCCATGAAGCCGCCCTTCAACCTGGACGGCTTCGAGCCGCGCATGGACGCGATCCCCGCGCTGGGCGCGCACAACCGGGCAATCCTTGCGGAACTGGGTTTTACCTCGTCCGACATCGACAAATTGAAAAGCGGGAACATCATCCAGGAGGAAAGCGCGTGAAACTCGAACTGTATTTCGCCCCCGGCGCCTGCTCGTTCGTTGCGCACGTGGCGCTGGAAGCGATCAAGGTGGCCACCAAGCACGATTTCGAGGCGAAGCTCGTCAAGCTGCACAAGGGCGAGCACAAGACCCCCGAGTATTTGGCGATGAACCCGAACGGCCAGGTGCCGGTGTTGGTGGCCGACGGCCGGCCGTTGAACCAGATCATCGCCATCGTCGACTTTCTCGACCGCAACTTCCCGGCCGCGGCCCTGCTGCCCGCCTCCGCCTGGGCGCGCGCGCAGGCGCTCTCGCAGCTGGCCTGGATGAACAACACCGTGCACCCCACATTCACGCGCGTATTCCGCACGGCCGAGTTCGCCGAAAGCGAAACCGCCCAGGCCGATGTAAAGAAGGCGGCCCAGGCGAAATTCCGCCAGCATCTGGAGCGGATCCAGGACTGGTCCGCGGCGGCCAAGCCCTACTGGC
>Ga0315910_10004112_pt1 | contig 12246 bp, 11 predicted proteins | sample EdamamesoilMG_FD_204470 | JGI IMG/M metagenome (GOLD analysis project Ga0315910, IMG submission 204470) | Garden soil microbial communities collected in Santa Monica, California, United States - Edamame soil | ecosystem: Environmental > Terrestrial > Soil > Garden | place: USA: California... | reverse complement strand
TCGGCATCACGGCGGTCGCCTCCGGGGGCCAACGCTTGGTCGTCGGCAGCCGCGCGCTGATGTTGCAAGAGCGTGTCAGCGTGGCGAGCGCGGAGAGCAAGATCAACGAGCTCGAGGGCCTCGGCCGGTCGGTGCTACTGGTGGCGCTAGGAGGCCGCCTGGTGGGTGTGGTCGGGCTGCAAGATGGTCTTCGCCCCGGCGCGCGCGCGGCCGTGCAGTACCTGGCTGACGTGGGTGTCGAACCGGTGCTGCTCTCCGGCGACGCTCGCGAAACCTGCGAAGCGCTCGGTCGCACCCTGGACATCGAGCACGTTCGGCCGGAAATCCTGCCCCCGGACCGCGGCGAAGAGATTCGGCGGCTGGCGGCCGGCGGCGGCAGCGTCGCGGTGATCGGCCGCAGCCCCGTCGACGACGGCGCCCTCGGGGCTGCCGACGTTTCGGTGGCCCTTTCGTCCGCCGGCTCCACCACGGCGGAGTGGTCGGTGCAACTCGCTTCCGACGACATCAAAGAGGCAGCCTTCGCCATCCGCTTGGCGCACGATACCCGCAAGGAAGCCCGCTCCGGTTTGGTCACGGCGCTCACGCCGGCGGTAGCGGGTGCCTTGGCAGTCACGTTCTCGCTGGTCCCCCCCCTGCTGGCGCCCCTTGCTGCCACCGCGGCGGGCTGTCTGGCCCTGTACCGGGCACGCGGGCCTTCAGCCGAGCGGCACTGACGCTCTGCACTCGGAGGCTCGCCGTTCTGTCCGTGCCAGAATAACGACCCGCGCGTGACCCAAGATCGCGCCCACTTTTCGGGCGCCTAGCCCAACGCCTGCAGGGACCTCTTGACCTCCCAGCAAAGGCCCGTAAAGAGTGAGGAGTGACCGCAACGGATTCGAGAAGGCCCGCTGAGCCGCATGGTGGTGCCGAGGTGGGGACCGCAGCCCGTGCGCCCAACCTCGAACGACTGCGCGCTCACCTCGAGGCGTACATGGCCGAGCAAGGCTTGCGCTCGACGGAGCAACGCCGCCTGATCATCGACAAGTTCTTCGAATCCGCCCAGCACCTGACGATCGACGAGCTGCTCGGGCGTGTGCGCCACGAAGATCCCAAGGTCGGCTACGCCACGGTGTACCGAACCATGAAAATGCTGGCGGACGGCGGCATCGCTCACGAGCTGAATTTCGGCGACAACGCGACCCGCTACGAGCTAGCCGACGAAGATGCCCATCACGATCACCTGATCTGCCAGAAATGCGGGCACATCATCGAGTTCGAAGAACCACTGATCGAAGAGCTGCAAGAGCGCATCGCCACGCGCTACGATTTCGTGATCAAGCACCACAAGCACGAGCTGTACGGCCACTGTAAAGACACCGCCGAGTGCGAACAGCGGCTCGCCGCGCACTTGCGGGAGCGGGAACACTCGAGGTAGTGGCCCTACAGGCAACGACTCGACGTTTTCAGATTCAGCTCTCGAACGTCGATACAGGTGTGTACGAGACGCTCGATCTCCGCGTCGCTCAACACCCGTCGGAAACCCCACGCTACCTGCTCACGCGGGTCGTGGCGTTCTGCTGCCTATCCAACGCGGACTCCGACAGCGTGCTTCAGTTTTCCAAGGGCGGCTTGTCTTCACCCGAAGAACCCACGCTGTCGCGTATTTCACTCGACGGACGCTTGCTGGTCTGGTGCGAGGTCGGCACGCCGTCCGCCGAACGCGTGCACAAGGCGAGCAAAGCCTCGCCCCGCGTGGTGGTGTTCACCCACAACGACCCGAAACTATTGATCGAAAGACTGGGCAAGGGGCGCGTGCACAAGAAGCAGCAGTTGGAGCTCTGGGGACTCGATGCACCATTCCTCGACGAGCTCATCGAGGCCACGAACACGAAAACCTCGGAGTTCGAGCTCACGATCGCGGAACAACAGCTGTACGTGAATCAGGCAGGTAAGTCCTTCGCGGGCGCCTTGCGCCCCATCGCGGCTCCCTAGTGGGCTTGCGCACATACCCCGCTACCGCTGAACGCATCCGACGCCTGCTCGCACTCTCGGGCTCCCTGAATCAGAGTGCGTGAATCAGGGCGCGCGCAGCACGCGGCGGTCGGTCACGACCGTTTGAACAGCGACATCGTGATCGGCGACCGGAAGCTCCCCGAGCAGCTGAAACTCGAACACCACCGCCAGCGCCACGCCCGGCGGACACACGTCGGGCAGGGTGACATCGTAGTAGCCCGAGCCATAACCCAAGCGATGCCCGTTCGCGTCGACCGCGAGCGCGGGAACGATCACGAGATCGATATCGCCGCGCTCCGCTGCGGGCGCGCCCGGCGGCGGCTCGAGAAACTTGCGACCGCGATCCACGAGTTCGGCTCGCGCGTCGACTAGTCGAAAGCCCGTCGTGAAGCCGCTCTCGGTCGGGTCCATGAAGGGGTAGTAGACCCGCTTCTGCTGAGCGCGCGCTGCCTCGTCGAGGCGTGTCACGTCGACCTCGAGCGCCTGAGGGGCAAACAGTGCGATGCTGCGCGCCGCAGCGTACTCGGACGAGCCTAGCACTTGGTCGCAGATGCGTTCGCTGCGCGCGACGCGCGCTGCTAGCGGCATGGCCTGGCGCAGAGCGCGCATGCGCGCTCGAATTGCACGCTTTGCGCGCCCGCTGACTTGGGCTACGAGGTCGGGGTCGAGGTCCACGGCGTCTCCAGGTTCGCGAAACCTTAGAATCTCGGGTCGCGATTCGCCACTCTGAAAAGGTGCCGCGCGCTGTGCTAGCGTGCCGGCCCACTCGTACGAGGTTCCGTGACGCCCGCGCTCGCGATCATCCCCGCCTACCAGGCTGCCCCCAGCATTGCCGACGTCGTGTCCGACGTGCGCTCGGCCTGGCAAGCGGCGCTCGGCGAGCTCCCCCGAGTCGTGGTGGTCAACGACGGCTCGACCGACGCCACCTCGCACCAGGCCCAGCGAGCTGGCGCCGAGGTGATCGAGCATCCATCCAATCGCGGCAAGGGCGCAGCGCTCCGCACCGGCCTCACACATGCCCACAGGCTGAAGGCCAGCATCGCGGTCACGCTCGACGCCGACGGTCAACACCCTGCCAGCGAGGTAATCCGAGTGCTGGGCCACCCGGCCCCCGCGAACGCGCTCGTGCTCGGGGTGCGCGATCTGGTGGGCGCTGGCGCGCCGCGCGCCAACCAGTTCTCCAACGCGTTCTCGAATGCCTGGCTATCAGCCTTCGCTGCCCGCAAATTGCTGGATACGCAATGCGGTTTGCGGCGCTACCCAGTGCCAGAGACGCTCGCGCTCGGCGCTCGCGCGAATGGCTTTGGCTTCGAGGCCGAGGTCGTGTTGCGAGCGGCTCGTGCGGGCTTCGCCATCGAACACATCCCGGTGCGCGTCATCTATCCACCCGACGGCGAGCGCACGACCCACTTTCACCCGTGGCGCGATCCGTTTCGAATCGTATTACGTGTGATATACACAGCGGCAACCGCAGGCTCGAAATGAAGCTCTGGGCGCGCCACAAGAAGAAGTGGCTCGCGCTCGCGCTCGGCGCGGCATCGATCGTCGCCATGCACGCCGGCATTCGCGCTCGGGCTCACGTGACGCCGCCGCAGGTTCAGGTCATCGAGCACCCGCTGTTAGCTCGCTCGGACGGCGGACGCAGCTTCGGTCCGGCGCGCCTGGCGCGGCGCGGCGCGATCTGGGAGGTGCGGCTGTCAGGCACGCCGCAGCAAATCGGTTTCGCGCACGCGCGCCTGCTGCAGCAGCAAATGGTCGCAAACGAAACCGTGCTGCTCAATCACCTCCAGCGCGTCGTCCCGAACGGCGTCCTGCGCACGGCGCTGCTCGATCTGGCGTTGCTGCGTTACGGCAACGTGTCTCGCGGCATGAGCCCGGCCCGGCTCGAAGAACTGGCCGCTATGGCCCAAGGCTTCTCGCCCGATCCGTTCGCCGACTTTTTCGCCACGTTCCAGCGCTTCGTATACCTGAACGCACTTTACGACATCGCGCTCTCTTTCGAACACTCACCGCTCATCGGCTGCACCACGTTCGTGTTGCCGGCCGAGGCAGGAGGTTCCGGCGCGCTCTTGGCACGCAACTTCGACTTCGAAGTCGACCCGATCTTCGACCGCGAAAAGGCCGTGTTTCTCGTGCAAGAAACCGGCAAGATCCCCTTCGCCTCCGTGGCTTGGCCCGGGCTCGTGGGCGTCATGAGCGGTATGAACCAACAGGGCGTCGCCGTCGTCGTGCACGGCGCCAGAGCGGCGGAACCCACACCCGACGGAGAACCCGTCGTCCATGCCCTGCGCCGGGTCTTATCCGAGGCCGACACCACCGAGCGGGCCCTCAGCGTGCTCGCCGAGCACGGAGTCATGGTCTCGCACCTGGTCATCCTGGCCGACGCGAGCGGCGACGCGGCCGTGGTGGAGCGCGCGCCGGGACACGCCGACTACGTTCGCCGCCTCGACGGCCGCGCGGCCGTCACCAACCACTTCGAAGGCCCCCTCAAAGACGACGCCAAGAACCTGCGCGTCCGCCAAGAGACCTCCACGCTGACCCGCCGCACCCGCGCCGACGAGCTCGTGGCGGAGCTGCCCACGCCAGTCACCGTCGCCGACGCCGTCGACCTCCTACGCGACCGCGCCGGCGCGCACGGGCAGCCCCTGGCGCTCGGGGATCGCAACGCCATCGACGCCCTCATCGCCACCCACGGGGTCGTCATGGACACCGGCAAGCGCCAACTTTGGGTGAGCGAGGGACCCCACCTGCTCGGCCGCTTCGTGCTGTTCGACATGAACACCCTGTGGAACGCCGACCCCCCCGCTCCCAGCGAAGTCAGCGCCATTCCGGCCGATCCGGCCCTGCAGAGCCCCCCTGTGCAAAGCTATCTGAAGACCGAGCGGCCTCGCGAACCGCGGCCATAGCACCGCTGATTCACTGACCTTTTCGCTGTGAACGCGTAGGAACGGCGCATTCAGAAAGTTCTACCGTTGGCGAAATGTGGGATTTTCTCCGATAGCCCGTGTCGCTTTCAGTTGCGCGGTGCTGGCTAGGAGAGGGACGGGAAATGTGGACACCCGCCGGCCGCAGAGCTCATCGTGAAACACCGAGAAGGACCGACCGCATGGCAGGGGGCGATTTGATCGAGGTTAGTCTTTGTCCGTGCGGCGAGGAGCCGCGCGGTCGCTACCGCGAGATGCACGCGATCGGTGTTCGCTGCCGCGAGCTTGTCGTGGCCCACGTGCGCCGTCGCTTCGGCCCGCATCGGTATGCCGGCCGCTTTGCCGCTGACGTCGAGGACATCGTTCAGAAGTGCTACCAAAAGTTGCTCGGGCCTTCCGGGCTGGACAGCTTCACGCCCAAGCCGGAACGAGAACAGCGCGACGCCTTCCAAGCGTGGTTGTGGACGGTCGTGTGTTCCCACTGCAACAACAAGCTAAAGTATTTCAAGATCCGCCCAATCGGCGCTGTCGATTTCGACGACCTCCCCGAGAGGTGCACCACAACGACACCGGAGGAAGAGTTTGTGCGGACGCTACTTCGTGAGATGAATCAGCGTGCCGTTGCTGCTGTCGAGCGCAGTTGGCGTGCCAAGGGTCCCGAGTGGGGAGAGCGCTTCGATGCCATCCTTCCGCTGGTGTATGCGAAGGAAGCGGACAGTAGCCGCGCACTTAGACAACTCGGCATCAAAGCTGGGCACTTGAGGCGGCTCAAAGGGCTGCTCACGCACGACATCCGGAGCCATGTGCGAGGGGAAGTTCGCGAAGGCCTCCGGCTCACGCCGGAAATGGATAGTGCGACCATCGAGCGCCGCATCGATCAAGAAATAACCGATCTGTTTGATGCGGCGTACCCTGAAGGCGACGTTCCTTACACGTTCTGGAGTGACGACGACGACCATCCGCCCGATCCGGAAGCCAATCCTAATCCCGATCCCAACCGCCAGGGCGAGCAGCCGGAGGCAACGCCATGAGCATCGCCAAAGAGAAGGTCTCGCGGATCAAGGCTGAATCGCACACGCGAAGAGCCGATCCTGGCTTCCCCGTGACTAGCTGGACCGTCGTGCGCGCGGCAGGAGGCAGCGAGCCCACTCGAGCTCAAGCCGCACTCTCGACCTTGGCGGATCAGTACCGCGGTCCCGTGCGCAGCTACCTTCTACACTACGGCTACACGGAGGACGAAGCGGAAGTCCTGGCGAAACGCTTTTTCAGCGAGCTTGGCAGCGCGAAGGCCCTGGCGTCTGCGGCGGATAGCGAACAGCCTTTCAGGGTCTGGTTGCTCCGCGCACTCGAGGAGTTCTTGAGCTCGGATCCCCCGCCCGAACCAGCAAGCGGTCGAGGAAGCGAGCTCGATGAGCTGCCACGAATTCCCGGCTACGAGCTCTTCGAACTGCTCGGCGTAGGCGGAGAGGGCATGGTGTATCGCGCGTACGATTCGCGAGCCCAACGGCACGTAGCCCTGAAGCTTCTGCGTCGAGAGTATTTGGGTGAGCCGGAGGTGGTGGAGCGCTTCCAGAAATCGATGGCGTTGGCGAGCATGCTCGATCACCCCAACATCGTGCGGGTGTACGACAGGAGCAGCCCGAGCGACTCACGGCCCTATTATGCGATGCAGCTCGTCGTAGGCGGGACGCTGGCCGAGCGGGGGAGGCAGGACCACTTTCGTGATCCAGAGCGCGCAGCTCGGCTGGTAATCAAGATTGCGCGGGCGCTTCATCACGCCCACCAGCACGGCATTTTGCATCGTGATGTCTCACCGTCGAACGTGCTGTTGGACAGCAACAACGAGCCCTTCATCTGCGATTTTCTAGCGAAGCGCGTCCAGCAATCGGGGCCGAGCACCGCAGTCGGAAAGTTTGCCTATGCCGCCCCGGAAGTAGCTGCGGGCAAAGGAAGCATCGTCGAAGCCGATGTCTACGGCCTGGGTGCCATCCTCTACGAGCTCTGGACGGGGACCCCGCCCATACAGGCTGAAAGCTTCGAGGACGTCCTGAGGCAGCACGAGCGAGGTGAACCGAAACCAGCACGCTCACTCGCGCCGGAGATACCGCCCGAGCTACATGCCGTGTGCCATGCAGCTCTCAGTCGCGAGCCCGGCGAGCGCCACGCCTCGGCGGCCGCTTTCGCCGACAGCTTGGAACGTGCGCTGGCGAAGTTCCCGCCTTTGTGGCCCAAGATTTCGCGCCGGCGCCGAAGCTGGCTTTGGGTCTGTCGCCACCCGTTGCTCGCGGTCGGTGCGCTCTTGGGTACGCTCCTGCTCCTCGCCGCAGACTGGCTCACGTTGGCGAGCGTGCGCGCGCAGCAGGTAGAGCTCGAAACCGCCACGCTGCACGGTAACGCAGCCCTGGCGAGCGCGCAGGCTCGCGCCGTCTTGGCCGTATTCGAGAAATTCGCGGGCGAGGCTACTCGCGTCGCCGCTGAGCCGGAGGTTCACGACTTCGTAATGCGAGACGAGATCGGCATCGTGTCGGTCCTGCAACGGGCGGTCGAGAGCACGCGCTACGATTCGGCGGCCGCCTTCTCGCGCCGCGGCCGAATCTTGGCGCGCTATCCGGATCCGCCGGCGCGTTTTCTAGGTCGAGAGTTTCGATTTCGCGAGTATTACCAGTGCATGGACGCGCTCGCGAAACGAGTTGAGCAGGTCGGACTGCGTGGTCACGAGCGGGACGTCTGCCTGTCGCCGGCATACCGAGGGGAGGCGAGCGGCAAGATCGAATTTACGGTTGCGGCACCGGTGTACGACGCAGGGAAGATTGTCGGTTTCGCCATGCTGAGCACCCACGCCAAGAACACGCTGGAACAAATCGAGATCGACGATGCGTATCAAAGCGGCCAGACGACGGCGCTCTTCGGCTTGCGGGGACGCAATCGAGGCTCGTCGGATCCCGAAGAGCCCTCCGCGAAGCCGCTCACGGCCGTCGCCCATCCAGGGCTCTTCAGTAGCGAGGAGCGCGCACTCGATCTCGGTCTCTCGCGAAAATTGCTCGAGCAGTTCGCTGAAGTCAGTCTCCCGGGACAGCAGTTCCGCCCAGTGCGCGTGCGCCCATTCGAGGAAGCCAACTACGTCGATCCCGTCACTGGGGATCGACGCCTGGCCGGGTTTGCGCCGGTCGGTGCCACGGGTTTCGTCGTGGCAGTCTCCACACCGAGAGCCAAGGCGCTCGGCGCCAGCGAGCGCCACATCGACGCCTTGTGGCGCTACGCTGCCATGCTGAACCTGGGGTTCTTGCTGCTGGGTGGTGCCGCCGTGTGGGCCAACCTCCGCGATCGCCCGCCCAGCCTTCACCGATGAGCTACCGCGTCAGCGCAGGCTCCAGGCATCCAGCGCTGAGCGTGCGGGTACTTGGACGATCTCGACACAAGCCCAGCGGCGAGCCTGACGTGCGGTCTGAGACGCTTCCTCAAGCCTCCGTCGTGGAGGCAACGCGTTTGTCGTGGGCAGATGTCGTTCAACTGGCTCCAGTCGTGCTCTTCGCAGCAGTGATGCTTCCAGTGACGATGGCCGGGTCGGCGTACTTCGCCTTGTATGCTCTTTGGGGCAATCCTGCAGCGTTCGTCGTGGTTGGCATCGTAGCTGTGCTGATCGCTGTCCTACTGGCCAAGCGCGACAGTTCTACATTCCTCGAATTCGAAGCAGACGGGATCGTCATCCGGAACTCGAAAGACTCCCGAAGCAACTTCATTTCCTACGCGTCGATTCGAGACGTTCAGACGTACTTGGATCAAGAAATCGGCAGTGGCACCTGGAGAGGTCTGATCTTGGACGTCGCGGGTGCAGGGTCGGTCACGCTCGAGCTAGGTGACGACACCAGAGTGGTTGTAGAAAGCATTTGCAAGCACACGAGTCTGGTGGCGCGCCACGCGCGCTGCTCCTGGCAGGGCGTAGGATTCTGACCACCCGACGTCCAGCAACTTCGACGAGAACACCCGCTACACTGGAGGCCTGGTGAAAGAGGTTCTGGCAAGAGTTGGTCCGATGCTTCGCGCACTTGGCTTTCACGGTGCGAGTAGGGTCTACCGGAAACGCGACGGCGACTTCGTCTTCGTCATCGAATTCCGCGCCAAGCGAGTGCGAGCCAGCTTCTGCGTCAGTCTTGGCGCGCAGCCCCTCTTCATTCCTTCAAGGGGTGACGGCGACCTTGCGAGGCTCAGGGCCCACGACTGCCTGCTCCGATGGAGCGTCATCGCACCACACAGAGTCACCGGAGAGTGGCCTTGTCAGATGCCTGCGTCGCTCTTTGCGGTTTTCGAGAAGCAGGTCACCTCGGCGCAAACTTGGTTCTTCGACCGTGCTCAGACTCTCAGGAGTGCGCTCGTGGTCGATTCTCCTCGCGTGTTGATGCAAAAGTTTTCCACCGGCATGAGTCATGTGGAAGCTGCTGCGACCCTCGTTCGGGCCGCGTGTAGTCTTGGTCATGTCGACAAGGCCCGTAGACTCGCCGATCTCGGCTGCTATCTAGGTGGTCTCAACGAGTTCAGGTTAGTGGAGTTGCGCAGCGCCTTGCCCGGCTCGTGCCCCCGCACACCCGAAGCATGGCAGGACTTCACCCTGGTGTGCGACGTCGGGAGCATCATCGGTCGGTTGGTAAAACACAACGGATACAGTTCGCTGACCGCCGTGCAGCGCTCGTTCTACGCGATACGGTGGCTGGAAGTACTGGTGAATAGTTACGGGCTCGCCGAATACTTTCACAACGGAGCTGCTGACGACGCGCCCCAAGCAGTGACAGGACTTCGACAGCTAGGGGCGAATAGAACCGCTAGCATCCTCACGCGAGCGATGGCGCTGTTCCCCGACCCCGGGCCGTCACTCGATCTCGGGGCCAGGCAGGAGCAAGTGAAACGCCTCAGCGCGGCCGACCTGAACACCCTCTGCACGCTGGACGACGAATACTACGAGCGGCAAGACGCCGTCGAACGGTTGCTCGCCGAGTTCGCTCGCCAGCACATTTGCCCTCACCTCCCGCCAGCCGTTCGGGATCTGACCGAGATTATCGAGGAATACGACGGACTCTGAGGTTCACGCGATCTCGTGGCCCGAGCGGAGCGAGGCCGGAGACCCTGTCCGCTCGCGCGTGCTTCCACCGCGACCCACTGTGGGTCGCGCCTCACGGCGAACCCGGGCCCTCCCCCGTTTGGCGCGCAGCGCCGAACTTGGGGGAGGCGCCGCGCGTGAAGCGCGCGGCGGGTGGGGGCATCATCCCGCTCAGGGTCTGTCCAGCCCGAACCACGCCCCGCCGCAGGCCAGCGAGAATGCGAGCGGCGCGATCAGAACGGCCACCACCAGCGCGACCGGCTCGGTCACGCTCAGCATGAACATGACGAAGGCGATCGCGGCGCCGCTGGCGAGCGCCGGCTCGAGCACGCTCTCGGCGCCGCTGGCGCGTGCGATCAGGTAGCCCGAGAGTGGAAACGCCAGCAGCACCGCTGACCCGAGCAGCACCAGCGGGCCCGACGCCTGCAAGTCGGACTCGTTCGCGAGCGTGAAGTCGATGCCGAGCCGGTGCCCGAGGTAGATGGCGCCCGCGAGGGAGGCGATCACGACGCCCAGCGTGACCAAAGCTCCCAGCGCGATCCAGTGCAGCATCAGCGGGCGATCTTTGCGTGCCATGGCGCGGCGCATGTCGCTGAGGCTCGGGGGTTTGAGCAGCGAGAGCTTCGACGATGCGTCGCTGGAATCGCTCTCGGGGGCCAACGAGCGCAGCACGATCCAGGCCGCGCCGAACATGAAGCCCAAGAGTGGCAGCGCCACCCAGAGCAGCGCCGGCCCGCGGGCGATCATCAGGTGGTCGTACAGGCCGTGTAAGAGCACCGCGACGCTCCAGGCCAACGGAAACCAGCGATCGCGTCCCTCGCGGCCGGCTCCGAGCGCGAAGCCCCACAGGCCAGCAAAAAACAGGTGCGCCGGCCCGAGCGCGAGGATGCGCACGGCGCCGAGCACGTCGAGCGGCTCGGACAGGGCGAGCACCGCGGCTTCGCCCGCGGCGAACCCAGCTCCAGCGGACATGGCGAACGCGAGCCCGAGGCGTGCGGTGAGCAACTGCCGGCGAATGTACAAGGGCCAAACGACCAGCGCCTTGAGGGCCTCTTCGAGCGGCGCTGCCATCAGCAGCATGGCCGAGAGCGCGGGACCCGAGCCGACTTTACCGACTTGAAACGAGAGCTCCATCCAGTCGAGCGCGAGGGGCTCGCCGTACGCCGCAAGCGCGCCGAACAACAGGCCTCCGCTCAGCATGAAGTACGCGGGCCTTAGCGGCAAAAGGCGCACGCGTTCCATACGGCGCCACACGACGTGGGCGAGGCCGAGAGGGAGCGCGCCAAGCACCAGCGCCAGCAGCACGCCTGCAACCGTCATGGCTAGAAGTGCAAGCCTAGCACCGCCATTGGGGTGAAGGCCCCACCGATGCCAGAACCGCCATCGGCGTAAATCTCTAGCGCTTCTGGGGTGCCAGAGGGCAGATCGAGCGCGGGGCGCCTCAGGAACATGACTTCGCCCCCTAGATTCACACCGACCGAAAAAGTGCTGCTGAGGTAGTAGTCGAGGCCCACACCCGCACGCACGTCGATGCCGCGCACGCTTAGGCCGGAGAGCTCACTCGCGTCGTTCTGGAAGCCAGCGAACGCGACGTAGCCCGCACCCAGCCCGAAGGAGAGGTCGAGGCGTCCCAGCGGAATGTGAAACGCGCCCTCGGCATTGATGGACCAAATGTCCCAGCTGCTGAAACTGCCATAGCGAAACCGTGCGCCCAACGTGATCGTCAACAACCGCACGCCGGCGCCCGCACCGAATACGAGCCCGCTACCGTGGCCTCCGACGCTGTCGTCCACGAGGTCGCCTTCGCTGAAGGTTTGCAGGCCCACCAACTGGTAACCCACCTCGCCGTTCAGCCACACGAACTCGAGCCCGCGGCCCGTGTCCTCGGTGTCTGCCTGGTCGAGCTCCTGCTCCACCTGAGCTTCGCCTGGGGCCTGTTCGGTGGGCTGCTGGGAGTCGACCGCCTCAGGGGGACGCAGCCCGCCCGCTTCCAGATTGCTGGGTGGCGGTGCGGTCGTGTCGGCTGGCGCCGTAGCTGGAGCCGGGGGGTTCTGCACGGGCTCTTGGGCGTGAGCCGGCGACGCGAGCGAGAGCAGCGAGAGCAGCGAGGCCATGGCGAAGAGGTGGACTCTCATTGGTAGATCCTGTCCTTTCATCTAGTGTTAATCACTGGAGAAAGGGCAGGACCCCCTTTCAAACCGTGCATGCGGCTTTCCCGCACACGGCTTACCAGTGGTC
>Ga0315910_10004110_pt1 | contig 12252 bp, 5 predicted proteins | sample EdamamesoilMG_FD_204470 | JGI IMG/M metagenome (GOLD analysis project Ga0315910, IMG submission 204470) | Garden soil microbial communities collected in Santa Monica, California, United States - Edamame soil | ecosystem: Environmental > Terrestrial > Soil > Garden | place: USA: California... | reverse complement strand
GAGCAAGTGCTCCATGACCCAGACTCCGCGCACGACGGGCGAGGTGCGGTCGGGATAGGACGTGACCATGAGCACGCTGCCCTTGCCGAGCAGGCCGAAGCGGCGCGAATCGGTCAGCTCGACGCGCTGGAAGCGGTCGGTGCGCACATCGGTGATGCCGTAGTGCCGCGCGAGACGGTCGTTGACGAAAGTGTAGTCGGCCGTCAGCAGGTCCAGCACGCTCTTGTCCGCGCGCAGCACGCTGTCGAGGAAGAGCTCCATCTCCGTGACGAACGCGGAGCGGAGATCCTCGTCGAAATCGGGGAAGAGTCGCGGATCGGGCGTGATCGTCTCGAGTCCGCGCACGTCGAGCCACTGGAAGCCGAAGTTGGTGACGAGCGAACGCGAGCGCGGGTCGGCGAGCAGACGCGACACCTGCGCTTCGAGGACATCGGGCTCGTCGAGCGTGCCGGCCTCGGCGAGGGCGATGAGCTCCTCGTCGGGCCCCTGGCTCCAGAGGAAGAACGCGAGCCGCGAGGCGAGCTCGTTGTCGTCGATCGGGTAGACGCTGCCGGCCGCGAGCCCCGTGGCGGCGGCACCATCGCCGGTGCGATAGAGGAATTTCGTGCTCGCGAGGATCGCCATGAGACCCTTCTGGATCCCGGTCTCGAAGCCGCCTTCCTCGGCGCCGCTAACGTAGAACCGGAGCAACGGCGCGAGGTCGGTTTCGTCCACGGGCCGGCGGAATGCTTGCCGCGCGAGGCTCGACAGGATCTCGAGCGCGCAGCGGCGTTCGCCGTCTCCTGTCTCGGGACGGCAAGTGAAGATACGGTCGCGGCTCGGCGTCGAACCCGCGATACCCGTCGGATTGTAGGGCCCAATGATCTCGGCGCCGCGAATCTGCGGAACGTCCGGCACGCCCTGCCCGGGCACGAAGTCCTCGAGCAGGTAGTCGCCCTCGGCCATCGAGCGCGCAACCCAGGTCACGCCGATTCTGTGGCGGCCCGCCGTCACGGGCAGATGAATGTCGCGGAAACGCTCGTAGATTTCGATGACGACGGGCATCTGCTGCTGGTCGATCGCGCGTGAATCCTCCTCGCCGCCGAGCTCGCGCTCGAAGACCCGGACGCCGTCGATCGTCATGATCAATTTGTGACGGTATTCGATCCAGCCGACCGGGTATGCGCGCAGCGGCGTGTCGGGCGGCGATTTCACCGTGACGTTGAAGATGTACTCGCCGTCGGCAGGGAAGTTGTAATCGAAGAGCATGCCGCCGCGCGTGCCGAGCGGCAGCCCGTCGACGTGAATCGAGCCGTTCTCGAGCGACGAGCGGAAATCGGCGCGCACGGGGTCCGGCTGGCTCTGGCCGACGGCCGCGATGCTGATGTCGCGCGCCGCCGCGATGTACTGATCGAGATGCGTCGGCGAGACACGCAGCACGTCGGCGACGTTGTCGAAGCCGTCACTCGTCACGTCGGGCGGCAGGATGTGGGACGCGTCGATCTCGAGCGCGAGCAGCTCCTGGATCGCGCGCGCGTATTCGGTGCGATTGAGTCGATGCGGCGCGACGTTGCCGGGCATAGCGCCGCGTGCGGCGGCCGCCGCATCGAGCGCGTCCTCGACGACGGCGACGGTCCCGCGGATCTCGTCTGAATCGGGCCGCGGCGACCCTGGCGGCGGCATCAGGTTGCCGCGGAGCTTGCGGACGACGGCTTCCCAGATTTCGGGATGTTCCGCGATGTGCTCGGGCGTTGCCGATTCCAGCGTGAGCTCGGCCGTCAGATCGGTGTCGTTATGGCATTCGGTGCAATAGCTCGTCAGGGAGTCGAGCCCAGCGGCGAGCTGTTCCTCGGGCGGCGCGCCGCAGCCGCCGACCAGGACGCCCGTGGCGACGAGGCTCGCTGCCGCGCGCACCGACATCAGATGGGCCCCCGAAGCCGCCCACCCCACCAGAACCCCTGATATAAGTTGTAGACGAACCGCCTCGGCTCGGGCAGCGACTCATACCCCGCCGTGACGCCGGCCGAGAGGATCTCGTCGACGCCCTTGCCCTTGATCATCTCGACCCGCATGCGCTCGCTGATCTCGTCGAGCATCGCGAGCTGCGCCTCGAGCACGGCGCGTGTCTGCGGTGCGCCATGCGCCGCAATCACTTGCGTGTCGGGTCCCACGATCCCGCCGAGTACGCGCATCGCGTCCTGATTGCCGCCGACCCAGCCGCCCGTCGAGAAGTCGAGCAGCGGAAACTCATCAACCGCAAGCACGCCGCCGACCGCGATGACGTCGTCGGCCGGGAATCGCACGTAGATATCGCCGTCGGTATGCGCCTCGGCGAGATGGCCGTACTCGATGGCGTAGCCGCCGAGTTCGTAGCGGAGTGGCTGCGGTTCGTGCGAATAAAAGGTGTGCGTCGGGAGCGCGGCTTCGGGCCGCGGCGTGTAGTTCTTCTGCTCCCACTCGACGTAATATTCGGTGCCCATCCAGAGCCGCGTGTTCTGGTGCGCGACAATCGTGGCGCCGCCGCGCGCGATCACCTCGTTTGCGCCGGTGTGGTCGAGATGCCAATGCGTATTGAACAGAACGCGGATCGGCGCGCCGTCGAACTGATCGTCGATGAAGTTGAGCAGCGCCTCAGCCGACTCGGGTGCGCCCGAGTCGACGAGCGCGAGACCCTCGGGCGTCTCGAGGACGACGACGTTGCTGCCGGCGCCGGTGATGAGGGACAAGTTCCCGGTCAGGCGTTGAGCGGCCAGCTCGTCAGCCGATGCGGTGCTGCCGGCCTGCAGCAGCGCGGTGGCGGCGGCAACGACCGTGGCGCGGAGACCGACTCTACGTGTCTTCTTATACATGGCCCTCCCCCGGCGTTGGACCGAGTATAAACGGCCGGGTTCGCGGGCCATATAGAATGCCCTCGGTGAACCTTTTGCCGTCCTCGCGCGCTCAAGGAACAACATGAACAAGAAACCCGCCGCCCTGCTCCTCCTCGTCACCGCGATCGCTCCAACGCCCGGATTCACCCAAACCCAGATCCCCGACGCGCTGGAGCCCTGGCGCGACTGGGTGCTGTTCGGCCTCGAGTATCGGGCATGCCCTGTTCTGAACGGACGTGCCGCAGGGGATCCGGCGAGCCATGTCTGTGCATGGCCCGGCGAGCTCGCGGTCGGCGTCGACACCGACTCGGCCACCTTCGCGCAAAGCTGGACGCTCTACCGGGAAGACTGGCTGCCGCTGCCCGGCGACGCGCGTTACTGGCCGGGCGAGGTATCCGTCGACGGCGTGTCCCAGGCCGTCGTATTGCGCGCCGGCCGACCGATGGTTCGCGCGACGACGGGAACACGCCGGATCGCCGGCGAGATCCGTTTCGAGACGCGGCCAGCGTCGATTCCCGTGCCGAGCGAGACGGGACTCGTCGCCCTGACGCTCGATGGCTCGGACGTTCCCCTCCCTGAGCTCGAGAACGGCGCGCTCTGGCTGGGCTTGCGCCCGGATCTCGTGGTCGAGGAGGACAGGCTGAGCGTCGAGGTCTATCGCAAGCTCAGCGACACGCTGCCGATCCGGGTCGAGACGCGCATCGCGCTCGACGTCGCGGGGCAGAGTCGCGAGCTCGAGCTGACGGGCGCACTGCTGCCGGATTTCGTCGGCGAGGCTATCGGCTCGCAGTTACCGGTCGAGCTCGATGCCGACGGCACGCTGCGCTTGCAGATCCGGCCCGGACGCTGGGAGGCGACTCTCATCGCGCATCACCCGGATGTCGTTAGCGCGCTGGCACGTCCGGCTGTCGTCGCTCCATGGCCGGAACAGGAGATCTGGAGCTTTCAGTCGAATCCGCTGCTGCGCGTCGCCGTGCTCGAAGGCGCGCTCGCCGTCGACAGCCAGCGCGCGGCCGTGCCGGGCGATTGGCGCGCGCTGCCGAGCTTCGCCGTCGACTCGACGACCGCGCTCACGCTGGTCGAGCGCAGCCGCAATGACGCCCTCGACGACAACCGACTCGAGCTCGCGCGCAATCTCTGGCTCGACTTCGACGGCGCGGGGTTCACGGCGCACGACTCCGTGTTCGGCGAGTTGCGCCGCGACTGGCGCCTCGACATGGCGCCCCCCTACACGATGACGAGCGCCTCGATCGGCAGCGAGAACCTGCTCGTGACCGAGGGACAGGAGGCCGGTACGCAGGGGGTGGAGCTACGCACGACCGCGCTCATCCTCGAGTCCACCGCGCGCCTGCCTTCCGCGCTCGCGCTGCCGGTCACGGGTTTTACCGATGATTTCGATGCGGCGACGACGACCCTGTTTCTGCCGCCGGCGTATCGGCTCATCGTCGCGCCCGGCGCCGATCGCGCCGACGGAGCCTGGGTCGAACGCTGGCTGCTGCTCGACATCTTCCTCGCCCTGATCATCGCAGTCGCAAGCTGGCGCCTGCTTGGGCCTGTCGGCGGCGGCATTGCCCTCGCGACGATGATTCTCGTGTATCACGAGCCCATGGCGCCGCAGTATGCGTGGCTCAACCTGCTGCTGATCACGGCCCTGCTGCGCGTCGTGCCGGCCGGCCGCATCCAGGTCTGGTGCGGGCACTATCGACTGGTCAGTGCCGGTGTGCTCGTCGTGCTGCTGGTGCCCTTCGCGGCGCTGCAGCTCCGCGCCGTCGTGTTTCCGCAGCTGGAGCCGGGCTACTTCGAGCGCGGGATCGGTGCGCCTGCTCCGAAACTCCTCGATTCCTTCGCAGGCCAGGCGCAGTTCGCGCCCACGGAGGCGATAACCGTCACTGGCACGCGTGTCCGCCGCGACGACTTCACCTCGACCAACGCCACGGTCGCCGTCACCGCCGAGGACATGCGCAGGCTGAACTTCGAAGGGGCCGGGGACGAGCTCAATCAGCAGGGATCCGCCGGGCGAATCGAAATGAACATGATCCCGACCGCGCTTCCGGCTGGGATCGAACCCGCGGCGGGAGGCGCGTCGGCCACCTACGGTGCCGACGCCATGTCCGGAGTAGTCAATGTCATCCTCGACGCCCAAGGCGTCAGCCGTTACCAGCCCGGCGCCCTCGTGCAGACGGGACCCGGCCTCCCCGACTGGGCCTGGTCGCGGTACTCGCTGGGATTCAGCGGGCCGATCGCGGCTGGTCAGACCTACTCTCTCGTGATCGCCGGCCCCTGGCTCGTCGGATTCTGGCGAATCGCGAGCGTCGCATTGGCTCTCGCTCTTGCCTGGCTGCTGCTGCGGCCGGCGCTCCCGCTGCCGCGCGGTCGCGATGGCCGGCGCGCTCCGATCACCGACAGGGGTACTGCTGCCGGCAGCGGGGCTGCTGCGGGAATCGCGGCCACGCTGGCGCTGCTCGCCGTTGCACTGCCGCAGCCCGGCGTGGCGCAGACGGCCGACAGCTTCCCGCCGCTGCAGCTGCTCGACGAGCTCCGAACGCGGCTAACCACCCCCGCGCCCTGTCATCCCGCCTGCGCCGAGCTCAGCGACGCCTCGGTCGTGCTCGCCGATGACAATCTCACGCTGGCGCTCGAGCTCGCTTTGCAGGACACCGTTGCCGTGCCGATTCCGGGCGATGCGCAGGGCTGGCGCCCCGAGCAGATCACGATCGACGGCGCGAGCCGGCGTCTGCTCTATCGGGATCCGTCCGGACGTTCCTGGATCCGGCTCGAGGCCGGTGTGCACCGCGTCCGCCTGGCCGGACCGCTGCCCGCCGGCGACAGCCTGAGCCTGCCGTTCCCGCTCGCGCCGCGCCGTATCGAGGTCGACGCGGCGGGCTGGGACATTGCCGGTGTCTCGGAGGCGCGCCTGCCCTCGGGCACGCTCGAGCTCGTCCGGCAACGGCAAGCCGAGGACGGCGATGGGGAGATTCGCGCGACGGCGTTTCCCCCATACGTCCAAGTGACGCGGACGATCCAATTCGGCATCGACTGGACCGCGACGACGATCGTGCAGCGCATCGCGCCGCGCGACGGCGCGTTTACGCTCGCCGTCGCGCTGCTGCCAGACGAAGCTGTCGTAACCCAGGACATCGAGGTCGAGGGCGGCATGGCGACCGTGGCCTTCGCCGCGGGGCAGGCGACCGTGGCCTGGCAGTCGACGATTCCGACTGGCACGGCATTGACGCTGACGGCTGCCGACGAAGTCCCCTGGTCGGAACATTGGGTCTTCAACGTCGGCCACGAATGGCACACCGAGTTTGACGGGCTGCCGCTGACGCAAACCTTGCCGTCGAGGAATCAAACGCTGTTCACCGAGTACGTGCCGCGGCCCGGCGAGACGCTGAATATCGCGATGACGCGACCCGAGCCGGTTGCAGGGGACACGATTGCGATCGACGACGTTTCGTACTCGCGTGCTGTCGGTGCGCGTGAGTCCGCGAGCGCAATCGACTTTCTCTACCGCAGCACTCGCGCCGTCGAGCACCCCATCGTGCTGCCCGCGGACAGTACGCTCGAGCAGGTTGCCATCGATGGCGTGCCCTTGCCGCTCCGCCTGGACGGTTCGCTGCTCACACTGCCTGTGACTCCCGGCGAGCACCGGGTCAGCTTGGGCTGGCGCAATGCGACCGGCGTCGGCCTCCGCTCGACTCTCCCGCCCGTCAACCTCGGGGCCGGCGCGAGCAATCTCACCTCGCAACTCAACCTGCCGGCAGATCGCTGGATCCTGTTTACCTTCGGCCCGACGCTCGGACCCGCCGTGCTCTACTGGGCCGAGCTTGCCGTTTTTGTTCTCGCCGCGTTCATCCTCGGTCGAATCTCTCTAAGTCCGCTCCGGACACATGAGTGGTTGCTGCTCGGACTCGGCCTCTCGACGTTTTCCTGGCCTGTTCTGCTGGGTTTCGGGGCTTGGGCATTTTTGATGAGCTGGCGCGGCCGGCGGAGCCCTGTCGGTCACCGTTACATTTTCAATGCGGCGCAGGTGCTGCTGGCGCTGCTTACGCTCGGCATGCTCGTCGCGCTGATAGGCTCGATCATGAACGGTCTGCTCGGCTCGCCGAGTATGCATATCCGCTCGCCTGTCGTCGGCGGGACCTTGAGCTGGTTCCTCGATCGCTCGGAGGGCATGACACCGTCGGCCGGAACGATCTCGGTCTCGCTCTGGTGGTACAAGGCCGCGATGCTCGCCTGGGCGCTCTGGCTCAGCTTCGCGCTGCTCAGCTGGCTCCGCTTCGCCTGGACGGCATTCGGCTTCGACGGGCTCTGGCGCGGCAAGTCGGCCCCGGCGGCAAGCGCGGCATGAGCGGACGCCGGAGATTCAGTCCGGCTGGACGAGCTCCAGCAGCGCGTCGCCAATCTTCAGGTCGCTGAACTCGGAATCCCTTAGCTCGATCGGGCCGGACTGCAGATTCACCGATCCGGCCGGCATCGACACCAGGACGGCCTCGCCGTGCCACTCGTCGAGGACGTGTCGGTACCAGCTCGCCCAGACGTTGGCTCCGTTCTGGCGGATGAGCACGTACTCGTCCTGTCCATCGCCATTGAGGTCGATTCGCACGAGCACTGATTTCGTTTCCGCGTCGTAGGCAGCGCGCTCGATCTCCGCGCGCAATCCCGGACTGACAGCGAACGGCTCCGGACGATAGGTCAGCTCGCGCCAGAATCGGGCGCTCACTTCCTCGTCGGAGAGGCCGACTTCCGATGCGCCCGCATTGCGTGCGGCGTCGGCGATTGCGAGTCGCGTTTCCTCGGTGATCTCGATGCTGACCTGCTCCCCGCCGTTCATCAGGAGATAGCCGGGACGCGCAAGGTTTCGACCGATGTAGGCAAAATCGAGCGCCTCGGGCTGGACGTCGCCGCGCTCGACACGGGCGACCTGGCTCGCCAGCGAGATCCGGCGGAAATCGAGCACCGGGCTGTTCGCGAGCAGCATCACGACGGCGACGACGATGCCCATGACCGTGTTGACGCGCGCCAGCTCCAATGTCCAGGCATCGCGGCGGCGGACGATGCCGTAGACGTAGCCGAGCGAGAACAACATCAGGAACGACCAGGCGACGACAGCCCAGCTGCGTTCGATCGTCCAGCCGTACTGACCGATGCGCTCGGCCAGGGCGTAGAGAGCCAGCGCGCCGAGTACCGGGGTGACGCAGAGGCCACCATAGATGAGTCGATGCACGGTCTTTGGATAGGGCGCCGCTTCGGTGCCGTCCTGGTAGACCGCATTGGCGAAAAACAGCATCGCCGCCAGCAGCCAGAGCAGGAGCCGCGTGCCCTGCCCCGTCGACCAAAGCGCGTCGAGGCCGACGAACAAGAGCGCGAGCAGGAACAGCACGGCGACAATCACGACGAGCGGCAGCAACAGTTGGATCAGGCCGCTCAGCAGGCGCGCGATGACGTCGATGACGCGCGTGAGCTCGCGAAAGCGCACGACGGCAAGTCCGAAGGCGACGATCAGTATCGGGATGATGAACCAGTCCGTGCGGAACAGCTGCGAGAAGAAAGTGATGCCGATGAGATCGAAAAGCTCGCCCCAGAGCCGCACGAGCACCCAGAACAGCACCGTGAAAACGGCCGACAGGCAGAGGACGAGGAAGTTGCGCCAGGAATTCCGGAACAGCGACGTGTAATCGAACGGCTGCCGGTCCGAGTAGCGCTGCAGGTACATGAGCCCCTTGAAGCAGGCGAGCGACAAGGTAACGGCGTAGACGAAGGCCAGGCTTTCGAGCCCGAACTCCCCCCAGGGCGTGGCCTGCCAGCCGACGTAGAGCGCGGCGAGCAGCAGCAGCACCATGGCGACTGCGGCGCCGAGCAGCAAGCGGCGCCCGTTGCCGCGCTTGAGCGCGAGCAGGAACCAGAGCGGCAGCATGACGACGAGGGTCCAGAGCGGAACGGCGAAGAGCGGCTCCTCGCTCGGCCATGTGCCGCGAGCGTAGGCGAGCAGCAGCGCGCCGACGCCCAGAGCCTGCATGATCGAAATTCCGAGGAGCACGCGCCGCGGTGGCGCCGCGATCTCGCTGGCGTTGGCAACCATCGTCAGGCTGCGAGTCGAAGCCGGCCGCTTAATTCCGCGGCTGCGGCCTCAGGTAGTAATTGAATCGCTGCGTCCCGAGCGAATTCGCCCACATCACGAGCATCTCCTCAAGCACGTGTGCGTACTCGAGGCCGCCGACGTCGAGGGCGTCGAGATCCATGCCGCGGACGAGTTCGGCAACCGTTGTCTTCGCATCGGCGTTGTCCCCGGCAAGCATGATCGTGATCGGACCGCCCGCCGTCTCGGGATCCACCATCTGTTGCCAGTTGAGCGTGTTGAACGCCTTGACGACGAAGGCGCCCGGCGCCGCGGCCTGGATCAGCGCGGCGTTCGAGCCCTTGCCTTCGACGCCGTGGCTCATGCGTCCGCCTTCGCGCGAGACGACGTTCGTGGGATCGATGATGATCTTGCCCGTCAGGTCGCCGAGGCTGCGAGTGATCTCGACGGCCGAAGTGCCGGGCACCGCGAGAACGACGATTCCCGCGCCGGCGACCGCTTCCTGCGGCTGTTTCGCGGAGGCGCCGCCGCCCGTGCGCGCGACGAGCGCCTGGACGTCCTCGCGCATCGGCTCGCGCGAGCCGTAGACGATGGTATGACCCTGCGCCGCGAACTCTGGACCGAGCGCCGCACCGACGTTGCCCGTGCCAATGACGGCGATGGTTTCAGCCAGCGCGGCCGTGCCGCAGAGACCGAGGCTGGCGGCGGCCAGCAGCATGCTCGTCCGGATTCTTGTGTTATGCATCGCAGGATCCCCCTTGGCGGCTTGGCAACAGAATGCCAAACGGTACGTCTAGTGCGATACTTCGGCAAGCCGGTCGCACGGCTACGCCCAAGGGGATTCGACATGCGCATGGGTTTCCTGCTGCTGAGCGCTTCTTGTGTCGCCGCGAGCGCGGCTCAAGCCCAGGGCGACCTGCGCGCTGCTCCCGCCGAGGCGATGGCCGCCGCGGTGCGGGATCCGGGCTGGAAGGCGCCGCGCACATCGTGGGGAGATCCGAGCCTCGCCGGCGTCTGGACGGTTGACGATCTGCGCAGCGTGCCGGTCAGCCGGTCGCAGCAGTTTGGCGAGCGCGAGTCGCTGACTCCCGAGGAGTTCGCCGAGCGCGCGGCCAACGACGCCGCGAGCCGCGAAGAGCAGGTCGTCGCAGGCGACTACCTGCGCCACGAGTTCGGCCTGCGCACCTTCGGCTATACCTCGATGGTTGTCGATCCGCCCGACGGTCGCATCCCGGCGCTGACCGATGCCGGCCGCGCGCTCGCGGCCACACGCAGCACCGGCACTTACAGTCCCGGTCCTTTCCACGACTTCGAAGATTTCTCTCTCTACGACCGCTGCATCTCGCGCGGTCCGATCGGCTCGATCATGCCGGCGATCTACGGCAACGGCGTCAACATCGCGCAAAGCCCGAACGCGGTCTCGATCAGCTACGAGATGATCCACGACACGCGGATCGTCCGTCTCGACGGTCGCGCTGGCACCGACGAGATCCCCGACCAGTGGATGGGTACCGCACGGGGCCACTGGGAAGGCGACACACTCGTCGTTGAGTCGGCAAATTTCAACGATCGCTCGAACCTGACCGGCGGCGCACCGGGAAGCACAGAGCTCAAGCTCACGGAACGCTTCCGCCGCGTCGACCCCGAGATGGTCGAATACCGCGTGACAATCGAGGACCCGGTCACCCTGACCGCCCCGTTCACGCTGCGAATGATGCTGACCACTCAGCCAGGCTCTGCGTTCCTCGAGTACGGCTGCCATGAGGGCAACGAGGCGGTGCGAAATTCCCTGAGCGGCGAACGCGTCTACGAGCGCCAGGTGGCCGAGGCGACCGCGGCCGGCCTGCCAGCCCCGCGCCGCGCAACCAACCACAACGAAATCCGCGACGGCGCCGGCGTCGACATCACCGACCCCTTCGACATCAACCGCGGCGAATAGAAAAAGGGGTCAGAGCCCCTTTTCCATTGCTGGCGTCAGCGAATCCCGGATGTGGATGAAGGGGTGGGCGCTGGCTCAGACAGTCCTCGCGCGCCGGGTAGGCGCGCTGCGGAACTCGCCCTCGCCCACCCCTTCATCCACATCCGGAATGCTGGCGACATCGCCGGAAAAGGGGCTCTGACCCCTTTTTCTACTCGCAGACGAAGCTGGCCGGGTCGTTGGCGTCGCCGCGACGATAGGTCGCGACCTGCGGATGCGGGCACAGCGGCCGCGTGATGGAGCCGTCCGCCTTGCGCGCAACGATCGTCTCGGGAGCCTCGTCGCTTTCGACCCAATCGACGATCGCGCTCATGAAGTCCACCTGGTCGGGACCGACGCCGCCGCTGCAATGGCCGACGCCCGGTAGCATGTAGAGCCGTGCGTATTCCTCGGTAAATGCCGTGCCGTCGCCGCTCGTCGCGTGATCGGCGAAGGCGATGATCTCGTTGTAGTAGTCGATCGTCCGCTGAGGCATGACGCCGGGGTCGCTCCAGCCGTGATAGAGGATGAGCTTGCCGCCCTGCGACTGGAAATCGCGCAAGTCCGGATCGACCGCGTTCAGGACATTGGCCAACTTGCCGTCGATGAGCGCGACGTCGCGATCGAAATCGAAGGTCCGCCAGTCCCAGGCGTTGTTCTCGAAGCCCATGCCGCCGAGCACCGGAATATCGATGAAGAACGGCGTGCGGCCGTTCATGATCATCGCCCAGCCTGGATTGCCGGGCTGCGCGTTCTCGCCGCCGGGCTCGAGGCCGGGATAGATCTGCTCGCCGGTCCGCGGGTTGATTGCGCCGCCGTAGATCGACTCGAGCGCGGCCACCTTGGGCTCCGAGAGGCAGGAATCGGTCGAGCGACCGCGGCAGACGAGGTCGCGCGGATCGAAATTGCATCGCGTCGGATCCGTGAGCATGCCGTCCTCGACGCCGTCTTGGGCGTCGCATTGCTGCAGCACCGCCGCATTGACGAGACTGAAATCCTCCGGCGTCAGCGCGGCACCCTCGGGGATGAGTGTCGCGTGCGCCGTCCAAAGCTGGCCCATATGCAACCGCGTGAACAGGCTGACTGGCGCGCCCGAAACGATGCCGTCGTAGTCGTCTGGATAGCGTTGGGCTTCCATCAGCCCCTGCCGGCCGCCCGTCGAGCAGCCGTTGAAATAGGAGTACTCGGGACCGGTGCCGTAATAGGCGTCGATGATCGCCTTGGCCTTCACCGTCATCTCGTGGATGGCGCGGTAGCCGTAGTCCTGGCGTCGCTGTGGATCGGCGAGCCAGAGGTTGTCGGTGGAACGGTGACCCGTGTCGGTCGAAGCCGATGCGAAGCCGGCGCGTACAGCCGTCGCCATCGCCGGG
>Ga0315910_10004109_pt1 | contig 12253 bp, 8 predicted proteins | sample EdamamesoilMG_FD_204470 | JGI IMG/M metagenome (GOLD analysis project Ga0315910, IMG submission 204470) | Garden soil microbial communities collected in Santa Monica, California, United States - Edamame soil | ecosystem: Environmental > Terrestrial > Soil > Garden | place: USA: California... | reverse complement strand
GGGCACGGTGATCCTGATCACCCACGACCGCTACTTCCTCGACAACGTCGTGCAGTGGATGCTCGAGGTCGAGCGCCAGAAGACCATCCCCTACAAGGGCAACTACTCCGAGTACCTGGCGCAGAAGTCGCGCAACCTCGACATCAAGCGCCAGACCGACTCGAAGACCGACAAGGTGATCGCCAAGGAGCGCGAGTGGCTCTCGCGCACCCCCAAGGCGCGCACGACGCAGTCGAAGGCGCGCGTGGCGCGCTACCAGGAGCTGGTCACGCGCCGCGCCCAGGACCAGCTCGACCAGGTCGAGCTCGCCATCCCGCCCGGCCCGCGCCTGGGCGACAAGGTGATCTCGTTCCAGGACGTCACCAAGGGCTACGGCGAGCGCGTGCTGATCAAGAACCTGTCCTTCGACCTGCCGCCGGGCGCGATCCTGGGCGTCGTGGGCCCGAACGGCATGGGCAAGACGACGATGCTGCGCATGATCCTCGGGCAGGAGGCGCCCGACAGCGGCTCGGTCACGATCGGCGCCACGGTCAAGCTCACCTACCTCGACCAGTCGCGCCTGATCCTCGACGACTCGAAGACCGTCTTCGAGAACATCACCGAGGGCAACCAGGTGATCCCCTTCGGCAACATCACGCTGGACGGCCGCGCCTACGTGGCGCGCTTCCAGTTCAAGGGCGAGGACCAGCAGAAGCTCCTGGGCGAGTGCTCGGGCGGGATGCGCAACCGCGTGCTGCTGGCGCGCATGCTGCGGAACCCGGCCAACGTGATCCTGCTGGACGAGCCGACCAACGACCTCGACCTCGACACCCTGCGCGTGCTCGAGGAGGCCCTGCAGGAGTACGTGGGCTCGGCCATCGTCGTCAGCCACGACCGCTACTTCTTGAATAGGGTCGTCTCGCACATCCTGGCCTTCGAGGGCGACGGGATCGTCAACTTCCACCACGGCACGTACGAGGACTACGCCGAGTGGCGCAAGGGCTGGCGCGAGCGCATGGGCTTCGGGCCGGAGTCGCGCGCGGGGCGGTACCGCAAGCTCCTGCGCAAGTAGGGGCGCGTGGGCGGGCGGGACGAGCTCGAGCCGACCGCGGAGACGCGGAGGGGCGCGGAGGGAACAGGGTACCGAGCGGCGCGGCGCTGGCGGACGGCGGAGGCGCGCGAGCTGGCCGAGCCGGGCGACCTGGCGCTCGCGCGCGCGACGCTGGCGGCCTACGTGGCGCGCGACGCCGAGCAAGCACGCGCGCGTGCCTTCTTCCTGGAGTGGATCGACGCGCACCCCGACGCACTCCTGCGCACGTGCCTCGACGGCCACCTGACGGCCTCGGCCCTGGTGCTCGACGCGCGCGCCGAGCGCGGGCTGCTCACCCTGCACGCCAAGCTCGGCCGCTGGCTGCAGCTCGGCGGCCACCTCGACGGTGACGGGAACCTGGCGCGCTCGGCCCTGCGCGAGGCGATCGAGGAGAGCGGCATCGAGGCGCTCGCCATCGATCCCACGCCCGTCGATCTCGACGCCCACCGCATCCCGGCGCGCCCGGGCGAGCCGGAGCACTGGCACCTCGACGTGCGCTTCGTGGCCCGCGCGCCGGAGGGCGCCCTCGCCCGCGCCACGGCCGAGTCGCACGCGCTGCGCTGGGTCACCGCCGGCGAGCTGGCCGAGCTCGCCACCGACGACTCCGTGCGCCGCCTCTTCGTGCTGGCCGGCCTCGCCTGAGCCCAGCTGGTTCACGAAGCCCTCGGCTCCGACGCCGCGAGTCGCGAGTTCCCGAGCGCTGACGCTGGGCGCGGCCCAGGGCGAGCGCCTCGGCTTGCGCTCCGGACGACATGCGCAGCCTCGGAATGCCCGTGCGGGGCCTGGCAGCCCGGGGGCCAGGCAGTAGGCTCGGGGCCAAGCTTGATCCTCGTTCCCCGGAGGCTGTGATGATTGCACGGCGTCTGGCTGCCGTCGTTTCCCCGCTCTGCTTGATGGCCACGACCCAGGCCCAGGGCAGCGTGCTCACGGTCGACGACGGACCCTTCGAGCACGGGGTCGTGTGGCGCATCGACCTGCAGGCGAACGGATCGATCGACTCGCTCGAGCTCGTGCCGGCGCCAGCGGGCGTCAGCGACCACGACCTCTTCGGCGCCGGGCTGGCGCGGCTCGGCGACCTGAACGGGGACGGGCGGCCGGAGCTCGTCGCCGGCGCACCGGACGAGGACCGCGCGGGGAGGCGCCGCGGCGTCGTGTGGGTGCTCTCGCCGGACACGAATGGCGAGCTCGTCCCGCGCCACGCGCTGCGGCCGGGCTGGAGCTTCGCCAGCGGCTCGAGCCAGGATCGCTTCGGCGCGGCGCTCGCGCCGCTCGGCGACCTGGACGGCGACGGCACGCTCGAGCTCGCCGCGGCCGGCTCCGGCACCTCGGCCGGGAGCCTGTGGATCCTCTCGCTGGCCTTCGACGCCTCGGTGGTGCGTGCGCTCGAGCACGGCGGGGCGGGCGGCCTCGGCGGAGGGCTCGAGAACGGCGACGCCTTCGGCGCGTCGCTGGCGATGCTGGGCGACCTCGACGGCGACGGCACGCTCGAGCTCGCCGCGGGCGCACCCGCGGACACCGACGGGGCCATCGGCAGCGGAGCCGTGTGGATCCTGAGCCTGGCGGAGGACGGCACGCTCGCCTCGCACCAGAAGATCAGCGCCACGACGGGCGGCTTCGGCGGCTCCATCCTGACCGACGCGTTCGGCTCGGCCGTGACCGCGCTCGGCGACGTGAACGACGACGGCACGCCGGACCTCGCCGTGGGCGCCCCGAGCGACGACGACGGCGACACCGACGCGGGCTCGGTCTGGATCCTGTTCCTGGCACCGGACGGGACGGTGAGCGCCGAGCAGAAGATCAGCAAGCTCGCCGGCGGCCTCGCGAGCCACTCGGACCTGCGCTTCGGCTCGGCCCTGGCCCCGCTCGGCGACCTGAACGGCGACGGCACGCCGGATCTCGCCGTCGGCGCGCAGGGCGGGACCGCGGGCGGTGCCCTGTTCGTCCTGTTCCTCGCTCCCGACGGGACCGTCAGCGGACAGACGCGGCACGGCAGCGCCTTCGGCGTCGTGAACGGCGACGAGCTGGGCGCGAGCCTCGCGGAGATCGGCGACTGGGACGGGGACGGTCGCCCGGACCTCCTGGTGGGCGCGGCCCGGCGCGACGGCGAGCCGCTCCCCACGGACTTCAGCGACGTCGCGAGCGCCATCGCCGCGGCGAGCTCGGGCGACACGATCCTCGTGCGCGGCGGCGAGTACGACCTCGGGCCAGGCGGCGCCCTGATCCAGGGCAAGTCCCTCACCCTGCAAGCCGCCCATCCGGGCAACGTGCACCTGGGCGAAGGCCTGACGATCGCGGGCCTCGGCTCCGCGCAGTCGGCGCACCTCGTCGGCCTGAACCTTGTGGGTGGCGACGGCGTCGCCGCCCTGACCCTCGCGAGCAACGCCGGGCGCATCTGGATCGACGGTTGCTCGATCACCTGGTCGAGCTTCGTCCAGCTCGAGTCCCAGCCCGGGCTGAGCATCTCCTCCTGTGCCGCCGTCGTCCTGAACCGCACGAGCGTCACCTCCGGCCTGCACGGCGTCACGAACGAGCTCCCGGCCTCCCCGGGCATGCAGACCAGCGCCTCGCGGGTCTACGCCTACGAATCGAGCTTCGGGGGCGCGGACGGCCTAGGCGGATCCTGCTCCGGCCCGCCGAACCCGGTCACCTGCTACGAGCCCGGCGGAGCGGGAATCCTCGCCACGACGGTCGACGACTTCCTGTTCCTCTCCGGGTGCACGGTGCAGGGCGGCGATGGCCGTACGACGCCCTGCCGCGCCGGCGGCGCTGGCCTCGCGACGGCCGGGCGGGCCAAGGCCCTCGACACGAGCTTCGCGGGCGGCACTGGTTGCCCGGACGGGAGCCCGACCTCGGGCGACGTCGAGCCCCTGAGCGGCGCGAGCCTCGCGATGGCCGCCGATACCCCGACGCGCGCGGGCGAGGACACGCTCATCGCCTTCGCAGGGCCGCCGGGGGCCGGAGTGTTCGTGCTCTACTCCCTCGCCACCAACCCGCGCTACCGCCCCGCGCTGCAGGGCGCGTACCTGCTGGGCGGCGCCAGCGTGCTCGACTACGCCGGCCGCATCGGGCCGGATGGGACCCTGCGCACGCTCGAGTTCCTCGGCCTCCTGCCGCCCGGCGTCGAGGTCCTGCGCCTCTACGCGCAGGCCTACTACCAGCTGCCCGCCTCGCCCGACTTCCCGGGCAAGCTCAGCCCCTACCCTCGGCCGATCCAGCTCGGCGCCGGCACCGTCCTGAATCGCCTGCAGAGCGGGCTCTGAAGCCGGGACGGGGCGTCGGCGCGGGTCTCGACTGACTCGCGCGATCGCCCGCGCGCCATCCTGCGCTATCCTCACGGTCGCCCATGGGAGAGGGTGCCAAGGGAGGGAGCGGGTCGCCGTACGAGAACGCCCCGGCGACGGCGGGCGAGCGCGTTCCCCGCGACTCGGGCGGCCGGCCGGCCAGCGCACCGCTCTCGGCCGCGCTCGAGCGCCTCGGCGCGCACACGCCCGGCCAGGATCGCTACGAGCTGCAGGGCGAGGTCGCGCGCGGCGGGATGGGCGTGATCCAGCGCGTGTGGGACGGCGACCTCGGGCGGGCGGTGGCGCGCAAGCTCCTGGGACGCGACGGCCAGGGCTCGGACTCGCGCAAGAGCGACCCGCGCACGGTCGGGCGCTTCCTGGAGGAGGCCCAGATCACGGCCCAGCTCGAGCACCCCGGCATCGTGCCCGTGCACGAGCTCGGGCTCGACGCGAAGGGCACGCTCTACTTCACGATGCGCCTGGTGCGCGGCGAGGACCTGCACAAGGTCTTCGAGCACGTGCGCACCGGCGGCGAGGGCTGGAGCGTCACGCGCGCCCTCGGCGTCGTGCTGAAGGCCTGCGAGGCGCTGAGCTTCGCGCACCAGAAAGGCGTGATCCACCGCGACCTCAAGCCCGGCAACGTGATGGTCGGCCGCTTCGGCGAGGTCTACGTGATGGACTGGGGCCTGGCGCGCGTGCTGGGCGAGCCCGACACGAAGGACGTGCGCCCGCGCCCCGAGCCGGAGTCGGTCGTGGTGCGCACCGCGAGCCGTCGCGAGGGCGACACGCCCGAGTCCCCGCTCCTGACGCGCGACGGCGACGTGATCGGGACGCCGGCCTACATGTCGCCGGAGCAGGCCCGCGGCGACCTCGCGCGCCTCGACGCGCGCACCGACGTCTACGCGCTCGGGGCCATGCTCTACCACCTGCTCTCCGGGCGCGTGCCCTACTCCGAGCCCGGCCGGCGCCTGGAGGCCCACGCCGTGCTCCAGCGCGTCCTGGCCGGGCCGCCGGCACCGCTGGCCCAGCTCGCCCCGTCCACGCCGCCCGAGCTGCTCGCGATCGCCGAGCGCGCCCTGGCCCGCGCCCCGGAAGAGCGCTACGCGAGCGTCTCCGACCTGGCCGACGACCTGCGCGCCTACCTCGAGCTGCGCGTCGTGCGCGCCTACCGCACGGGGCCGCTGGTGGAGCTCGGGAAGTGGGTGCGGCGCAACCGGCTGAGCGCAGCAAGCCTGGCGGGGCTCCTGCTGGTCGGCCTCAGCTCGGGATTGGTCATCGCTCGGCAGCAGTCCACCCGGCTCGAACAAGAAACCCGAAGGCGGCTCGAACTTCTCGCAGCGAACCTCGTGCGGGAAGCCGATTCGCTCTGGCCGATCGACCCGCGACGAGTAACGGCCCTCGACCGTTGGCTCGAGCAGGCGATCGAGGTCCTGGCCGTGCTGCCTGCGGTCCGCGCCGAGCTCGCGGCGTTCCGGGCAGCACATGCCGACGCTGCCCAGTCGAAGCTTCCTGAGAGACCAGACTTCGAGGTGGCTTCTCTCGAGTCGCGATTGGAGACGTATCGTCAATCCATGGCGATGCTCGATCGTCGCGAGCGGCCCGCCACGCTCTCGGAGGAGCAGTTCCGGAACGCGCTGACCTTCTCCGACGCAAATCGGGCCGTGCTGGAGATCGAGATCCCCGCAATCGAACGCGAGATCGCGAGTCGGCGTGAAGCCCGCACTCGAGAGAGTGACTGCGTCTACTCGGACCCGGGCCTCCAAGAGCAGTGGACCCGCCTGACCGGATTCGCGAGGGATCTCGAGTCTCTCTCCTTGCCGGACGGCGGCCTCCACTCCGTGGTTTCGAGGCGGCGCGAACTCGCAGCAAGCCTGGGGGACCGAACCCTCGTTGCCGAGGAACGGGCCTGGAAGGAAGCCCGAGCGTCGTGCGCGAACCGGGACGAGTGCCCTCTCTACGACGGCCTGGATCTCGTGCCACAGATGGGCCTCGTACCGCTCGGTCTGGACACCCGGTCTGGGCTCTGGGAGTTTTGGCACGCCCTCAGCGGCGAGCGCCCGCTGAAGGATGCGGACGGGAATTGGCAGGTCAGGCCCGAGACGGGGATCGTGCTGGTGCTCGTGCCTTCGGGCATGCCCATGCTGGGGTCTCAGGACGAAGATCCCTCCGGCCCCAACTTCTTCGCTCCCGAGCCGGGAGTGGACGAAGGACTACGTCAAGTCGATCGGTGGATCGCGGATGTCCCCATCGCTCCTTTCTTCCTGGCAAAGCACGAACTCACCCAGGGCCAGTGGCTGCGGCTCAGTGGCCAGAACCCCTCTGAGCACCGTGCGGGCAACAGCTTCCTCGGGTTCCCGCGCCTGGATCGTACGCACCCGGTGGAGTCCGTGAGCTGGATCGAGGCCAGCGATGTCCTCGCGCGGCACGGATTGGAGCTGCCGACCGAAGCCCAGTGGGAGCATGCGGCACGCGCGGGAACGCAGACCAAGTACTCGACTGGCGCCACGATCGAAACGCTCCTCCCCTACGCGAACTTCGGCGACGCGACGGCTGAACGTCACGGAATCGCCCAGGCCATCTTGCCGTACGAAGACGGCTTCGCTTTGCACGCTCCGGTCGATGCACTCCCAGCCGATGCCTGGGGGTTCCACGGCCTGTTCGGCAACGTAGAGGAGTGGTGCCGGGACTGGTACGCCTCGTCCTGCGAGCGCGGGCGCTTCTTGGTGGACGGCACGGGCGAGCATGTTCCGCGCTCGGGCCGCCTCAAGGCCTATCGAGGAGGCGGATTCCGGAGCGCCCCGGATCAGCTCTGGGTCTCGAGTCGGCACGGGCGCCTGCCACATTCCTTCGAACTCGACCTCGGCATCCGGCCGAGTCGTTCCCTGTCACCGAAATGAAGAACGACATGTCAAGAAGCACTATCTACAGTCACAAGAAGTCTGCCTCGAAGCTGCCCGTTGCTGACGAGGGATGCATCATCGACGTTCGGCCCAAGCCCCGGCCGGCGGGCAAGGACCTGAATGGGGAGCACTACCTTCAGATCGAGTACTCCTCGATCGATGCATCGAAGGCAATCGTGTTCGAACTCCCCGCGCTCGTGGACGACGAGGCGAAGGTCAGCACGTACCAGTTCGACGAGGACTACGTGTTTCCTCTCAAGAAGGGTCGAAACATGCTCAGCCTGGTACACGAGGGGGACAAGGTATCCCTCGTGCTGCTCACCGAAGATGGCGTCATGAAGAGGGCCACCAACGATCAGCCGTCGTTGACTCCCTTCAACCCGCAGGATCCCATCTATCACCCGACTCGGGAGCCGCTCGAAGACTTCAACAAGCTCCGCGTAGTTCGGATCCGCGTACAGGGACGTGGATTCACGAGCGGGTTCACCCTGATCGGAGCTGGGCTCCTCCTCCAGCCGAAGGATCTCAAGATCCCGCCGAAGCCCTGAGGCGCTCGATCCACATCGGCACCGTGTCCATGGCGCGGCCGGCGAGGAATTCGTCGGCCGCGTTGACGTTCTCGGGCCGTTCTAGGGCAAGGACATAGGTGCGTGCACCTACCGCGCGCGCCTCCGCCAGCATGCCCGCCGCCGGGTAGACGACCCCGCTCGTGCCGATCGCGGCGAAGTGCGTGCAGTCCGCCAGGGCGCGCGCGATCTCGTCCAGGTGGTAGGGCACCTCGCCGAACCAGGTCACGTCGGGGCGCAGGCGCGGGTGGTCGCAGGCCGTGCAGGCCACGAAAGCGGCGGGGTCGAGGTGCTCGCGGTCGGGCGTGCGCGCCTCGCAGCGCTCGCAGCGCAGCACGGCGAGCTCGCCGTGCATGTGCAGGAGGCTGCGCGACCCGGCGCGCTCGTGCAGGTCGTCCACGTTCTGGGTCACGAGCGTGAGGCGCGCGCCGGCGGCGAGCAGGCGTTGCTCGAGCTCCACCAGGGCGTGGTGCGCTTCGTTGGGCGCGACCGTCGCCAGGGCCGCGCGGCGGAGCTGGTAGAAGCGCCACACGCGCGCCGGGTCGCGCGCCCAGGCCTCCGGCGTGGCCACGTCCTCGAGGCGCTGGCCCTCCCACAGGCCGCCGGGGCCGCGGAAGGTGGCCACGCCGCTGTCGGCCGAGATCCCGGCGCCGGTCAGGACCACCACGGAGAGCTCGGGGCGAGGCACTGTGCTCACCGCGGCCCCTACTCCACGCTCATCAGCTCCCACACGCGCACGAAGCCCCAGCGCTCGCCCATCGAGATCAGGGCGTCGTCGTTGTGGGCCGCGCGCGCCAGGAGCTCGCTCACGCCGCGCGCGGCCAGGGCCCGGCGCAGCTCGCCGACCAGGGCGCGGGCCACGCCGCGCTGGCGGATCGAGGGGTCGGTGTAGAGCAGGACGAGCAGGGCCTGCACCGCGCCCGTCAGCGGGTCCTCGAAGGGCAGGCTCGCGGCCAGCGCCAGGGGGCGCGCGACCTCGCGCGGCTCGGCCACGACCAGGAGCGCCTCGCGCGCGCTCCCGAGGCGCGCGAGCGTGCGCCGGGCGACCTCGTCGGGGCGCTGGTCCGGGTCCGCCAGGACCTCGCGCACGGCCTGCTCCAGGAGGGCCGCGACGCCCTCGGCCTCGGTCCGCGTGGCGATCGTGCGCAGGCGCAGGTTCATGGGCCCGAGACTCTACCCGCGCCCGCGCGTCGAAGTCCCTTCCCGCGCTGGACGGCCGCGTCGCCCCGGGGCTAGCCTGGTGCGCTTTTCCGTCCCCCTCGCCCCGCCCCATGTCGCGCGCCTCCAGCCACTCCCACGCCGCCCCCCACGCTCACGACGAGCACCACCACCCGGGCCTCGAGGTCGCGGTGACCAAGGAGAAGGGCAAGGCCCAGGTCACCATGACCCTGGCGCCGGCCGAGCTGGAGCGCGCCCGCGGCCACGAGTTCGCCCGCCTGGCCCAGCGCGTCTCGCTCAAGGGCTTTCGCCCCGGCAAGACCCCGCGCGCGATGCTCGAGAAGCACTTCGGCGGCGAGGTCGAGAAGAACGTGCTCGAGCACTTCCTGCAGCACGCCTACGAGCGCGCGGTGAAGGAGCACGAGCTGCGCCCGGCCGCCTTCCCGCGCATCTCGCTGGAGGGCAAGCTGCCCGAGAAGGGCAAACCCTACCGCCTCGAGTTCGAGATCCTGCTGCGGCCCGAGCTGACCCTGGGCCAGGTCGAGGGCCTGGAGATCGCGGGCCAGAGCGTGGCGGTCGAGGACGAGGAGCTGGAGCGCGCCCTGGGCGAGATCCGCCGCTCGAACTCGCGCGCCGAGCCGGCCGGGGACGAGCCCCTGGCCAGTGACGGGCTGTGCGTGGCCAAGCTCGACTTCCTGCGCGCCGGCTCGGAGGAGAGCCTCCTCGCGCGCGAGGGCATCCGCCTGGCCCCGAAGAACCCGCCGGTGGGCGTCGATCCGGCCACCTTCGAGGAGGCCCTGGTGGGCGCGCGCGCCGGCGACGAGCGCGTGCTCGAGCTGCTGTTCCCGGCCAACTTCCCGGTCGAGGAGGCGCGCGGCGACAAGGGGCGCGTGCGCATCGTCCTGAGCGAGGTCCTGCGCATCGTGCCGCCCTCGGACGAGGAGCTCTTCAAGGCCTTCGAGGCCAGCGACGCGGCCAGCCTGCGCGAGGCCGTGCGCGCGCGCATGCGCACGGCCAAGGCCGAGGGCGAGGAGCAGCGCATCGAGGCCGAGCTGCTCGAGCGCCTGCTCGAGGCGCACCCGATGGAGCTGCCGGAGCCGCTGGTCCAGGACCAGGTCGAGGCCCACCAGGCCGAGCTGATCGAGCGCCTGAAGGAGCAGGGCCTGACCGAGGAGGAGGCCCGGAAGCGCGCCGACAGCGAGCGCGAGCGCGCCCGCGCCAGCGCCGAGAAGGCCCTGCGCGCCGTGTACCTGATCGAGGAGATCGCGCGCCAGAAGGAGCTCAAGGTCACCCAGGAGGACGTGGCCGGCGAGCTCGCTTCCATCGCCACGCGCAACGGGACCACGCCCGAAGAGGTGGCGCGCTACTACAAGGAGCAGGGCCTCCTGCGCCAGCTCGGGCTCGAGCTGCTCGAGCGCAAGGTGCGGCGCTACCTGCGCGCCTCGGCGGCGATCCAGGCCCCGGCCTGAGCCGCCGGGCCGAAGGATGCCGCAGGCATCCGCCGGCCCGGGGGCTCTGGCTCGCCCGAGCGCGCGATCCTCGCGCGCCCTCTGACTGGCTCGCAAGCTCCGAGTCGCGAGCGATGCGCCAGGAGAGCGCGGCTGCGGCCTGGTTTCGCGGCGCCCCGCGTGCGGCTCCCCTCGATGCAGCCGGGTAGGATCCCCTCGTGCCGATCGAGCGCGCCGCGCGCGAGCGATGCGGGAGTTGAACCCGCCCCCGCGATCGTTTAGACAGCCCGCGACCGTCCCCGCGCCGGCCCGTCCGGCGTACCCCCCCGACCCTCCGCAGCCTCCCGCGCGAGCCCAACGGCATGCAAGGCCCCCACAGCTACTTCATCCCCTACGTCATCGAACGCACCGGGCGCGGCGAGCGCTCGATGGACATCTATTCGCGCCTGCTCGAGGAGCGCATCGTCTTCATCGGCACGCCGATCGACGACCAGGTGGCGAACGCGATCATGGCGCAGCTCCTGTTCCTGGACAAGGCCAACCGTTCCCAGGACATCGCGGTCTACATCAACAGCCCGGGTGGCTCGGTCACCGCGGGACTCGCGATCTACGACACGATGCAGTTCGTCAACCCCGAGATCGCCACCTACTGCCTGGGCCAGGCGGCCTCGATGGCGGCCGTGCTGCTGGCCGGCGGAACCAAGGGCAAGCGCTACGCGCTGCCGAACTCGCGCGTGATGATCCACCAGCCCTGGGGCGGCGTGCAGGGCACGGCGCGCGACATGGAGATCCAGGTCGAGGAGATCCTGAAGTCGAAGCGACGCCTGGAGGAAATCCTTTCCTACCACACCGGCAAGAGCTCGAAGGAGATCGACAAGGCCACGGATCGCGACAACTTCCTGTCGCCCGAGGAGTCCAAGGACTTCGGCCTGATCGATCACATCGTGGACACTCGGGCCGGGAAGAAGGCCCCATCCCCCTAGAAGCGAATAGAATAGGACGCGGGCCCACCCCGTCCCGTCCCCACGTTTCCCTCCCGTCCCGTCCCCCCATGACCAGGTCCTCAGGCCGCGGGCGCCACGTCGAGCGCTGCACCTTCTGCGAGAAGATGCGGCACCACGTCGACTCCCTGATCGCTGGCCCCCCCGGCGTCTACATCTGCAACGAGTGCATCGAGATCTGCAACTCCATCCTCCAGGAGGAGCAGCGGCGGGGCGGCGAAGGCGCCCAGCGTCCGGCCGAGCGCCGGCGCGGCGGCGGGACGCGCCCGAGCTTCTCGGCCGATCCGCGCGGGAAGCTGCCGACGCCGATCGAGATCGTGCGCTACCTCGACGAGTTCGTGATCGGGCAGGAGCAGGCCAAGAAGGTGCTCTCGGTCGCGGTCTACAACCACTACAAGCGCCTGCGACAGGGCGAGGGTTCGGCGGCCGAGGTCGAGATCGAGAAGTCGAACGTGCTGCTCGTCGGCCCGACGGGCTCGGGCAAGACCCTGCTGGCGCGCACCCTCGCGCGCATGCTGGACGTGCCCTTCGCCATCGCCGACGCCACGACCCTGACCGAGGCCGGCTACGTCGGCGAGGACGTCGAGAACATCCTGCTCAAGCTGCTGCAGAACTGCGACTTCGACAAGGACCGCGCCCAGCAGGGCATCGTCTACATCGACGAGATCGACAAGATCAACCGCACCACGGCCAACGTCTCGATCACGCGCGACGTGTCGGGCGAGGGCGTGCAGCAGGCCCTGCTCAAGATCCTGGAGGGCACGGTGGCCAACGTCCCGCCCCAGGGCGGGCGCAAGCACCCCGAGCAGGCCTACATCCAGATCGACACG
>Ga0315910_10004108_pt1 | contig 12255 bp, 10 predicted proteins | sample EdamamesoilMG_FD_204470 | JGI IMG/M metagenome (GOLD analysis project Ga0315910, IMG submission 204470) | Garden soil microbial communities collected in Santa Monica, California, United States - Edamame soil | ecosystem: Environmental > Terrestrial > Soil > Garden | place: USA: California... | reverse complement strand
TGAGAGCGTGTACGGTTTCAACGGTAATCATCTCGGTTGGTTTGAAGACGACATTCTCTGGAACCATGAAGGGCACAAGATTGGCTTTACCGCCAAGCAGTGTCCGGTGTTCCAGAGATTCGAGCCATTTAAGGGCTTTAAGCGGTTTAAGCCATTCAAGAGATTTAAGAAATCGGCTCCCGCGAGACGAGCACGAACGCAGCAAATGGCAAATGGCGATCTGCTCGAGTTCCTATTGCGCGGACAAGCTTGACTAAAAGCAGATCGAATAAGGCTGCCTTGTCTGCTTTCGCGAGCCGTTCGGAAGCAGAGAATTAGGCAAATCTTGCCATCAGTTTTCTTGCCGAGTCGCGCGCGCCTTCGAATGACAAGTGGGACGATATGAACGACTTGCGAAGCAATTCGTCGGAAAGCGCCCAATCCCACTTTCCTCGTCTCATGTTTGCAGCGTCCTTTAGCAATGAAAGATAGTCCTTGTCCTTGAGCTCGGCTATGTCAGAAAGGGCGTCGACGAGGCGGTCTTCTTCGCATTCGATCGAAACCACGAGTCCCTCGTTGTCCGCGCGCTTTACGCCCAAGCTCTGCAGCAGCAGTGCCAGCGCTTCGTTCGTTGAATCTCCAGACCAAGTGAACGCGTGCCAGTCGGCCCCTTCGCGAATGAGTTGTCTTTGGTCGAGCTTTAGCGTGGCGAACTGAGTTCGTGCCTCCGAGAGCAATCGCTTCGCTGGGGCGTCCAGAAATTGAATATCTTCCTTACTCTGAAGTACCTCACGCATTTCCTTTCGAATTACGTCGTGAGTGTTGACCGTACTGCCGTCGAATTGCGGAGGCGCGCCACCAGGATCCGAAACCACAGTTACAACCAGTCCTTCTTCGTCAACCGCAAGTACTTTCCAGCGACGACCTGCAAAGATGATCCGCATCTCCACTCGAATGACGGAACTGATCGGAAGTGTCCCCATCACTTGGCCCTGACAAACAATCCGCCATTCTTCGTCTGAGATGAAAGCGGCATAAAAGTCGTGGCTGCCGACCATACGCTCGCCAACTCCCCCGAGGAGCAATAGGCCAGTAGCGTCTTGGGTGATCAGGTCGTCGCGCGCGATGCTCCGGAGCAAATCAGCAAACTCTTGTACCGAGAGGCCGGAAAAGGCGCCGTTGACTACCAAGTCTCGATAGAGCTTCTGGGCGTTCGCGCCGCCACGTTCAGCAACTATCGAGAGCACCTGTTGCACCAACGTAGAGAGATGCAAGCCGCGCGAGTTCGGCGGCTCGAACCAGCCCCGCACGAGGAGCCGCACCATTGCAATGGACTGCACCAGCCCCTCGCGAAGTCGATCCGAATAGCCGGAGAGTTTGGTGATCTCATCCTCGATGGCGTACGACCGCAGAATTGCCGGCTCGCCAGGTCTGCGCCCCGATCTCCCCAATCGCTGGCGCATCGATGCGACGGACGGCGCTGGGCCAATCTGCGCAATGCTCTTCACCGCGCCGATGTCTATTCCGAGTTCTAGCGTGGTGGTGCATATCGCCGTCGCCGGACGATCGCCTTTCTTCAGCGCATACTCTGTCTCTTCACGAATCGCGCGCGCGAGGCTTCCGTGATGAGGCCAGAACTCGACCGGAGCGCCGTCCCTCTCGCATCGTCGGCGAAGTGCATCCGCAAAGAATTCGACTTTGCGGCGTGAGTTTGGGAAAACGAGGTTGTTGGTGCCACGAAGTGTCTTGTACAAATGGTCGGCAACTTCGTTGCCAGCGGCCAACTCGCGTGTCTCTCGATCCTCATTCGATTCGTCGGATCGCTTTCCGCGAAACGCCGGGCTTAGGTATCCCCTGATCTGAATCTGAAGATCCTGCCCGCCAGATTTCGACACTATCAATTCGACGTTTTGCCCATCACCCGGCCGCAGGAATTCTGACGCCAGGCTCATGTCACCGAGCGTTGCTGAAAGTCCAATTCTTGGGATTCGCCGCTCGGCAGACTGTTCTATTCGATGAAGCAGAGATTGCATCTGCTTGCCACGATCGCTGCCTATGAAGGCGTGCAACTCGTCGATGACAAGGTAGTTGACCTCTGCGAACAGGCGAGGGGCCTGACTGCCGCGACGAACAAAGATGGCTTCCAGGGATTCAGGTGTTATCAGCAACACGCCCCGTGGGTTCTTAAGGAACTTCTGCTTCCTACTCTGCGCGACATCGCCATGCCACGGAATAACGGGAAGCTCTAGTTGCTCGCAAAGTTCATCGAGCCGTCCCCACTGATCGTTGATCAAGGCCTTTAGAGGGCTCACATAGATCGCCAAGCCGGACTCGTCGCCCGCATTGGCAATGCTCGTGAGGATAGGAAGGAACGCCGCTTCGGTCTTACCTGCGGCTGTTGCCGCAGCAATGATGACATCCTTCTGCGCTCCCAGAATTGGACCGATCGCGCGCTCCTGAGCGTCCCGCAACCCTGTCCAGCCCTTTTGCCAAATCCAGCGCTGAATATCGGGGTGTAGCCGTTCGAAGCCCGAAGGCGAAGTTGAGTCAGAGTTTGAGGGTGGTGAGTTCATCATCATCAATCGCCTTGTCAGCATCACCGCCCTTGTCGGTATCCACGACGACAGCGTCTAGCAGAGGTCGCCACTCTTTGCTCTTGCTCTGCTCCAGAGTCGCGAGCAAATTCAGGAACGACACAATTGTTGTTCTTGGCGTTTTGAAATAGGCATCGCCCAATCGTTTTGCAGCGTGCTGCATGAAACCGACGAGAGCCTCATCTGGTAACAAGTATTTCGATGGCTCACCTCCGGCAAATACGTGCCGAAGCTTGCCAAGCAGCACATAAAAGTCTTCGTTGGTCAGACTAGCCAGCCTGATTACGGGCCCGGAAAAGTCCTGAATTCCAGCCTTCGCAGCAAATGAGTTTTCAGCCAACCGACTTTGAAGCGCCGTGTAGCTGTAAAGCCCTCGGCGCGTATCGAGAAGAAATTCCGGCGTTCCGCCCAGCAGGAAACCGAGTCCTTCCGAAGTACCTTGTAGTGAATCATTGAGAATCCGAAGAATCTGCTCGTAGTTCGACGCTCGGGCCGGGCCATTTGCCAATTTGTAAAGATTCACCATCTCGTCGAGACACACCAGAAATCCGGAGAATCCTGCAAGGCGGACAAATCTCGCGAAAAGCTTAAGTTGGTCGTAGAAAGCGTCGTCATCCACGATGGTTCGAACACCCAAAGCCGCTCTAGCATCCGTCTTCGTCGAAAACTCGCCCCTCAACCATCTGATTGCATCAGCCTTCAGCTGATCGTTGGATTCTTCAAACCCTCTGCAATAGGCAGCAATCACTTCTGCAAAGTCGTAGCCGCCCACCATTTCCGTTAGCTGTCCAAGCTTCTCTCGGATAACGTCCTCGGCCTTCCGAGAAGAAGTCTTAGCTTCACTTTTGGCCTGGGCTACAAACTTCTCGACCACGCCAGCCAGAGCGCCGCCGTCGGGCTTGGTCCTTGTTGAGAGATTCTTCATCAGCTCGGCATATAGCGATCGAGCCTGGCCTCCCGAGGCCTGGAGTCGTCGATCTGGATTCAGGTCGGCGTGCGCAGTTACGAGTTTCTTCTCCATCGCAATTGCGCGGATAAGATTCAAGAAGAAGGTTTTGCCGGCGCCATATTCGCCAATGATTAGTTTGAAGCTGGTACCTCCCTCGCCGATACGCTCGATGTCGCGTAACAAGGTCTCGATTTCCTTGGCTCGCCCCACTTGGATCAGATGCTGGCCCGTGCGGGGAACTACTCCTGCACGTAGCGCCTGGATGACCGAGTCCTTGTCTTTCGCCTTTATGGCCGTCATGCGGGCACCTGCTCCAATACGTCTCGAACGACTTCCACTGGGTCATCTCCTTCAAGAAGGGCGGCATCGAAGTGTTCAAACGCGGCATCGTTGATGCGCTCTATTGCACCATCCAGCATTAGCTCCATGTCGGCTGCGGCGTCGGCTAGCTCCTGACGCGACCATGAGGCCCGTGTCATTAGCAGTCTCAAGAAGACACTATGCTCCGGGTCTAACCCGAGTGGACCGGGTTCTATGACGGAAGAAGCCTCATCTCGTTCCTCTTTGACCTCTGGCGACTGGGCCGCTTCTTCAGCAAATACAGACGAGAGCAATGCAGAGACCTCGGCAGTTTCTCGTTGCAATGCTTCGATGCGCGCCATGTCCAAATTCAATCCATCGCTAGCGCTTGCCTTCTTAATCGGTTCTGCTTGTTCAGGTTGCACTTGGCTCGCTACCGGTGTCGATGTGGAGCTAGCGATATGCAAATCGCTGTAGACAGCTTGCGCATCTAGTCCAAGAGCCTTGTAGATTTTCTCAAGGAGCTTTACCTCTGCGGGAGCAACGGTGCCATCGGCATGTGCCAAGGTCGAGAGGAGGTGGGCAATGGCTCGTTTTCCGTTTGCAGGGATGACATCCAGCTTGCTTCTGAGCGACGCAAGCGACGGCGGGGCTTCAATAGACATCCTGAGTCGAGCGCGCAGTCGTTTACGCTGGGCGTTTGATAACTGCGCCCAACCATCGATCTGCTTCATCAGGAGTTGCAGCTCATTCGGATGAGGCTTCCCGTCCGCCATCGCAACACTGCAGGCGAGATCCAGAGATACTGACGCCGCTTGATAGACGCTCGACTCCCGAAGTTCTGCGTCCTCGGAATCTGACCGAAACAGGATTATCTTGTCTTCGATCTTTGGGGTTCTCGCACCCGCCAGGACATCTGGCTCGACACCGATTCGGATTTCCTCAAGCGCGTGTGCCAGTGCGCGAACTTTGTCGCGTGTCAACGCATCCGCGCCGCCGAGCGAAGTCGCGAGTTCCCCCAATGTGGTGACTTTGAGGCCATCGCCGAGTTTCTTGTCTAACGCCTCGAGGGTTGAACGCGCCGAGTTGGGCCACAAGGCGCGCGGAAGAAGAAGTATTGCTTCAAGCGAATCTGCTTCGGTGGGGTTTTTGTTCAGGAATCGAGAGTAGGGCGCAAGTGCCTTCGCGCATTCTTCAACGATGGTTTCGAGCTTCTTCGCTGGGGCCACAACAGCAGTGATATCAGGTAGCTCCTGGTTCAGGAGGGGAAACTCTTTTCCGCGAAATCCGCCCGAGGCCGGGCGATACACTAAGCGGAGCTTCGTCCTGTTGACTGGTAGCTTGATGCCCGTTCCATGAGTTGCCGAGTAAATGCTCTCGAATAGTCTTGAAAATTCAGCTGGGCAGCGTTGCAGCGATTTGGGAAATGAAACTCTAGGGTCACTGCGAATCCACTCCAGAGCCATATTTGCAGATAGGGGTCTGCCAGATAATGCGATGTGACCAAGCGCAATCTTCATTCCGACTGAGAGATCAGAGCCAGAGCTGCGGGTGAGGGCTGGTGTCTGCTCGGACTCGTTGACTCGTTGAGCGGCGAGATAGTCCAGGAAGGATGACGCGTAACTTCGGAACGATCTGTTCTCGTGGTAGATGTTGAGAAGTCGCCTGACCTCGGATTCGATCAGCGGAAGATCAGCCTTTGCATCGGCATCGCTCGCCGCGTCTGTCAGGGCTCGACGCTCAAGACCGTAGAAGTAGATGAATACGTATCCCACATCGGCGGTGGGATCGCTTCGGCCAGTTAACAACCATTTGAGGTAAGTCGCCCTGGCATCTGCAGAGATAGTCGAGTAACTCGGCCAATAGTCAGTTTGGCGTTGTGAAACGTCTGGCGCCGTTCGGCTGACCGGAAGTCTTGGCTCGATAAGTGACGGTTCAATGTCGCCAGATAGAGCTGTAAGGCCAGATCCGAAGTACAGCAAACCGCCATCTATTCGATTGCCGGCCACTTCGATGGATTGACCTCTCGGAATCCATCGAGGTTCAACGGGACCGCCTTTGAGTCGCCCTGGCGGAGGAGAAGGCGGTCGATTCGAGTAACTGATGGTGACTTGAGGGCGAAACTCAGTCGTCTCGACTTCATCCGTCGTTGATGAACTTTTTTGGCTCTTTGAAATTGCCCAGAAGACAACCGCCGCGGAAGCAATGAGGCCAATAATGATCCAGGCCTCTTTGGGAATAGCCGAAACGAGGGCGACGATTCCACCCACAACAAACAGTGCAACTCCACCAAGGGAGTCCTTCTTTCTTCGCGCCATCTCCTCTCCTATCTGCCAGCCGACGCCAGCGAAGCGGCCTGGTGCGGCCAGATAAAGCGCTTGTTCTTTGTGATGAGAGTCTAGATCGGTAGTTGCCCTGAACCAACTCTTATCGCGGAGAGGTAGCGAGTTTTGTGAGTCATTTCGGGTTTCGGAGCGCTATCAAAGGGCTGCAAGCGAATAGTCCGGCCAGCCGACGTTAGCTAGGAGCTGGGTTAGAGGCAGGGCGCTAAGTGATGAGAGAACTTCGGGCATCTAACATCGCTCGGCTGACTAGCTCTTTGACCTAAAGTGCTCAAACATTCTCGCGGCCAACGCGCTGTGGCGGTGACCGAAAAACCCAAGCAAGCGATTTAGTTCTTCCAATCCTGATCCAGACAGCACGAGTCGATTCGCATTGGCTCGTACACCGAATTGATTCTTTATCAACTCAATCGGGCCTGTCTTGAAAGCGATCTTAAGAACGCTCACTCCAACTGTGAAAGTTGGCGCGTTCGTGTCGGTCAGTCCTATTTTGGAATCGATGTATTTCGATACTGAACGGAGTGCCTTTTCAAATCGTGCTTGCTCAGTTGGGTCAGCAACTGCGACGGCTTCTTGATACTCCCCAAGCCAATCGCGCAATTCTTGATATTGCTCTCTGAGCTGAAGTGCAACGGGCAACAATTGTGAAGCGTCGTGCGCCTCCCTAATAACCTGAATTGGAATAGGCGGGATACCAAGCCGAAGGGAATACAAGGTGTCGGATCCAACTGCAGACTTGTGCAGCTTGGCACGCTTCTCGTTGACTAAGGAATCGAGTCGAGACGTTGTGTCTTCGACTCGAAGCACAATGTTCGCTTGCTGAAATAGGCGTCTCCTCAATGGATGTGGCGTGTATCCCTTTTCATTCACAAACGCGCGAGCAAGCATTCCCGCGCCACCCCACAATGCAACGGAAAGCATCGGATCTGGTGTTTCTCGAATTCGATTCCACTCGTCAGCGTTCTTTTGGTGTAAAGCCCGAATTGACGACGTAACGCAAAGTCGATCGACAAACTCCGCTCGTGGACCATTGAGTTTCTCTGGCTGATTCAGAAACTTGATTGGCCGGATGAGATCTAGCTTGCTTAGCTGTTCTAGCCCGCCCCCTATTTGGGTCCAAGTGTTCGTGAAGTCATCGTCGACCAGTAGTTGATCGCGAAGCACTATGTCAGTAAGCAAATCGAAGAGCGCCTCAAACGAAATCGTCGCTTGAGACAAAGGGACATACTTGTGAGATTCCGTCGCCTTATCAAACAATATGGCGTCGCATGTGTCGTCTACCGGTCCTGCCTTCAATAGTTCGGCAATCGTTTGAAGTGACCAATTGTCGGCAATGATGCTACTCATTTCGCGCCTAAGTAACTTTCGAGGTGGTTGCCGAGGTTCGTCAGCAGGAAGAAGTCGCCGAAGATCTCGGTCGGTGTGGCCGTGTATCGAGGCAGCCAATTGTCAATGATCCCTTTCTTTGTTTTCACGTCAAACCTCCGGGCTTCAACTCGCAGTCGCGGACGTCGCCGGCTTACGCAGTTCCTCCACATCCCTCATCGGCGGTGCCCCAAACATCCGCGCATACTCCCTACTAAACTGCGACACGCTCTGATACCCCACCCGATACGCCGCGCTCGCCGCATCCGCATTCCCAGCTAACAAGATGTGCCTCGCCTCCGTGAGCCGCAGCCTCTTCTGATACTGCGCCGGACTCATCGCCGTCACCGCCTTGAAGTGCTGGTGGAACGACGACGCACTCATGTTCGCCATCGATGCGAGATCCTCAACCCGGATCGGCTCCGCAATCTTCGTCTTGATGCGCCGGATGATCTGCCCGATCTCGTGCGTGTTACTGCCAGCGATCGCCATCTGCGCGATGGTGGCGCCGTACGGGCCACTCAGCAGCCGGTAGTGCAGCTCGCGCAAGCAGACGGCGCAAGCGACCGCCAACTAGTTCGCAGTCACCCGGGACTCGATCTGCCCGATGAGGGTTTGCCAGAAGAATCCGTTCTGGAACGCCAGTACCAGGATCATCAGCGTCAACTTCCCGTCGGGAACCTGTTGCATCAGGAGACCGTATGTCATCACCGACGTAATCATGGGGTAGACGAATTCCCACATGTCGAATTCGATCTTGATGTTGCCTGGCTTGCCAGCTGCTCGCGCGGCAGCGATACGTTCTCGTCGATTCTCGATTGCTCGCGTGAGGAATCTCGCCGCCATGCCAGCGAGCATCACGACGAACAAGAGGACCTCGCGCCAGGGTGAAGAAATTCCATCATCTGGGCCGCCGAGGGTAGTTCCGGGCGAGAAGACGACCAGCATGAACAGCGCTGCTACCGCGGCGGCGGTAAGCAGCGCGGTGCCGATACGCGGGAGCCTGAACTTTCTGGACCTGGCTAGCGCCCACACGACCATGACGACGATAAAGGTAATTCCAATCTCGATGTACATGTGAGTTACCTCGTCAGGAACATGAAGCGTCCGGTGCCATAGGTGTCGAGAACCTTGTAGTCGGGATCCTGACGCTCCATCTCCCGTCCTGCGTTTTCAGTGACCCAGTTGCGAACAGAGAATGCGAGTTCCTCCATCTGGATCACGCCATCCTTGTTGAGATCGCCGCCGCCCGCGAGCGATTCAACGAGTGCACGTGTGAACAGGCCGCCATTCTTGTACAACGCAAGTTGATCGCCCGTGCCAGCGACCAGCAAATTGCGCGCGCGAGGTTCGGCATCGCGCCGTATTGCCGCAAGGGTACGGAAGCGGAGGAACTGGGCTTTTTCGGCGTTGGATTCACCGAGGTGCTTCGCGGTGAGGCCGGCATGACAGGCGTCGAGTGCGAACAGCACGTGGTGAGGGCGCAGGCTTCTTGACTGGCGTTCGACGAGGTCCTGCATCTGAAACGATGTCGTCGTCGGTCGCTTTTCATCGTAGTCGTAAGTGACCAGGATCGGCGTGGAGTCGGCAACGCTGCCATGGCCGCCGAAGTACACGAATAGCCGATCGGCGTCGGCAAGATCTCCGCCTTGCCAGAACCTTTGCAGGACCGCTTCCATGCGATCTGACGTCGCATCCTGATCGAACAGTGTCAGGATGTTCTTTGCCGGGAAACCAACACGTTGCAGCGTCGCGATCAGCTTCTTTGCCTCGGGAACCATCTGCGGCACCTCGGCGAACCCGGTTTTGCCACGCTTGCGCGGGTCCTTCGTGCGCGCGTAGTCGCTGATCGCTACGACAATTGCATAGCTGTTCTTGTAGGGTGACTCGTATGCCTGCAGCTTGCGTTCCTCGAGCCAGAACCGTGTGCTGTCGATGATGTTGAGACCCTGCTGCAAGTCAGCCGAGTCGCCGAGGAATTTTACCGTGTTGTCCTTCACGTCCACTTCCACGGGGGTGTCGACGCCGTTGAGCTTCACGTGCGCCTTGCCCGCTAGCAACGAAACATCATCGAGCTTGATGGCAGACAGGCGGGTGGCGTTGGCTGTCGCCAGCGAATCGAGCCGTTCGATGGCGAGATTGAAAGTCATGAGGGTCTCGCTGCCGGCTTTGAACTCCAGCGCCGTGTTTCGCGCGGCAACGATTTGCGGCAATTTTTCGGTCAAACCCGCCGCGGCCGCCGCGAGGCTGATTGTCGACATTGCCTGGATCGCGTCGGTGCGTAATGACGCGACTTCGGTTTCAGCGGCAAGCGCACGCAGAGGCGACAGCGCATCAACTGACAATTCCCTCAGGCCCGCGAGCGCGCGCAGGATCGCCCGTCTCAAGTTGGTCGAGGGAACCTGGAGTGCATCAACGAGTGCTGGAACCAGCGGCTTTGCGACGGGGCGCATGTGCTCGATCGAAGCGGTCGCGCGGATCGCAAGCGCCGGATTGCGGGCTGCGTTGCGAATTGCGGCCTCGAGCCGAGGTAGCGATTCCATTGGCAGCGCCTTCTGCGCTTCTTTGACGATGAAAATGATATTCCGTGATTCGGCTGCGATGCGATAGTCGAAATGCACCGACCGGTAGTAGCCCGAGGCAAGCGCCCGGTCAATTGCTGCGAGAATTGAAGACGCCGAGAACGGATTGCCAGCTTTGAGATCGAGTTGCTTCAGAATGAGATCGTTGGGAATGAACTCATTGTTGATGACCGCAACCGAGCCGATGCGCATCTTTTCGGGAGGAAGTTTCTTGACCGCCGCGAAGGAAATCGACCTGCCTGTGGATGGAAACTTTCCCGCGGCAATTCGTTCCAGCGTGTCGGCGTAGCCCTTGCTCAGCAGCCGATCGTAGTCGTCGAAGTCATCGCTCGCCAGGAAGCCAGGGACAATGACGAGGTCCTGGGGCATCAAGGTTTGAATCTCAACGGCCGCCAGCTCAAACGACTGTGCCAGGCGTAACTGGTCTTCTGTGCGTGATTCACGTTGGCCGGTTCCTATTGGAATGGCCCTGATGTTCACCGCGATGACCAAGTCCGCCCCCTCATTCCGAGCGACAGCAATCCACGGAAAATTGACACTCATGATCCGGAAGCTTTCGCTTTCGAAAGGCGCCACGGTCAACCCGGATCCCAGTGTCGCGCGAACCGCCGTCAGTATCGAACCTTCGTTGAACACCATGCGCTGGTTGGAGTTCATGTCTTGCCCGATCAGTAGCAATCGCACCGGAAGTGAGTCCAGGCTGAGTCCGGCGGTGTCGTACCGCAGGAGGTGAGTTGCCATCTCCCGATAGACACCCGAATCCTCCACATATTCGTCGAGTGCGCTGTTCGATCTCCCTTCGGACAGCAGAGCGGCCAGGCGGCGGCACGTCTCCTCGATTTCCAGGACGGAGTGTCCGGTGGCATAGAGCGCGGCTATGTAAGAGGAGAGGCCAGTTCCAACCACGATCGCGGGCTGGATCTCCGCTTCCTCGAGCGCCTTCAGAACTCCGACGTTGTAGAACGCGGCAGCGCCATCACCGGAAAGCACGAGGCCAACACGAGGCTCAGGCTCCGCGGAACGTGCCCATGAGGCGCACAGATAGCAAAGGATGCCAAGCCACATTCCACGGGCGCGAATCGATACCTGCATTGGGTGCCTTCCGCCGAGGTAATGAAGTAGATAGCCAACAGGCACGCGCTGTCCAGCAATTTGACCAACTTGTCGCTTTCGCGCATTTCATTCTCTGGTGATTTCCGCGAGCGCCAGGGAGTTCGCCCGCGGCCTCTGGTGCGATGAACCGCCAGCATTTTCATGCACTTGATCGAGCTGGGTGCGCTGCTGAGCCTGCCAGCCCTACCTGACGGCATCATCACGGCGTATTCTCAGCGCGTTCGACGCCAGTCAGAACTCATACATCTTCAAGGGGAGATCAACATGAGTGTCAGCTCGTTGGTCCTTCGCTTCGCTGTCGTTGCATCAATCGGCGTGACGATGTGCGCGTGTGCAACCAAGCGCTACCCAATCGCAACGCCACTCGCTCAGGAGGAGGTTGCCTTGATGACCTGCAAGGATATTTCCCTCGAGCTCATCCGCGCGGACCAGATCGAGAAGCAAATCAACGAGACTGGAAGCATGGACGGAAGATCCGTCGCTGGCTTCCTGGGTGATTTCGGTATCGGGAACGGAATGGCGAAGGACGAGGCGAGGAAGGCCCTCGCCAGTCGCCGCGCTGGTCTGCTGGATGCCTACGTAAAGAAGAATTGCATTGCGGAGCGCTCTGCGGAAGCGCCGGCCGCGGGTGCGAACTAGGAAGTAGCTGCCGACGTTAGTTGCGCCCGGGTGAAGACGGGATGTCAGACGCGAGACACCATTTCTCCGTTGCGCCTGGAGAAAATCGCGGCCGAGATCCGCGCGAAGGGCGGCGTCGCCGAGTTCCGCAAGCTCGACGTCTCCGATCGCGCGGACGTCGCCGCCTTCGCCAACTTCGCCAAGGCGAAGTTCGGCCGTATCGACGTGATCTTCAACAACGCGGGCGTGATGCCGGTGTCGCCGATGAACGCGCTCAAGACGGACGAGTGGGACCGCATCATCGACATCAACGTCAAGGGCGTGCTCAACGGCATCGCGGCGGTATTGCCAATCATGGAAGCGCAGGGCAGTGGCCACATCATCAGCACGGCGTCGACGGGCGCGCACGCGGT
>Ga0315910_10004107_pt1 | contig 12255 bp, 12 predicted proteins | sample EdamamesoilMG_FD_204470 | JGI IMG/M metagenome (GOLD analysis project Ga0315910, IMG submission 204470) | Garden soil microbial communities collected in Santa Monica, California, United States - Edamame soil | ecosystem: Environmental > Terrestrial > Soil > Garden | place: USA: California... | reverse complement strand
CTTTTCATCCTCTACACGTCCGGCTCGACCGGAAAGCCGAAGGGCGTGCAGCACTCGACGGCCGGCTACATTCTGTGGGCGTCGCTCACCATGAAGTGGGTGTTCGACAACAAACCCGCGGATATTTTCTGGTGCACGGCCGACGTCGGCTGGGTCACGGGACATACCTACATCGCTTACGGACCGCTGGCGGCGGGTACGACGGCGGTGGTGTTCGAAGGCGTGCCCACCTACCCGGACGCAGGGCGTTTCTGGAAAATGATCCAGGACCACAAGGTCAACGTGTTCTACACGGCGCCGACAGCCATCCGCTCACTCATCAAGGCCGGCGGCGACCTGCCGAAGAAGTACGACCTCTCCAGCCTGCGCATCCTCGGCACGGTGGGCGAGCCGATCAATCCGGAAGCGTGGATGTGGTACCACACGGTGGTCGGCAACGAGCGCTGCCCGATCGTCGACACCTGGTGGCAGACCGAGACCGGCGGCCATCTGATCTCGCCGCTGCCCGGCGCGACGCCGACCAAGCCCGGTTCCTGCACGCTGCCGCTGCCCGGCATCATGACCGACATCGTCGATGAGACGGGTCACTCGGTGGGCAGGGGCAAGGGCGGCATCCTCGTCATTAAGCGTCCCTGGCCTTCGATGATCCGCACCATCTGGGGTGATCCGGAGCGCTTCAGGAAGAGCTACTACCCGGAGGATTTCAAGGGCAAGTACTACCTCGCCGGCGATGGCGCGAGCACCGATGAAGACGGTTACTACCGGATCATGGGCCGCATCGACGACGTGCTGAACGTTTCCGGCCACCGCCTGGGCACCATGGAGATCGAATCTGCGCTGGTGGCGAATTCGAAGCTGGTCGCCGAGGCGGCCGTGGTCGGACGGCCCGACGAACTGACGGGCGAGGCGGTGTGCGCGTTTGTCGTGCTGAAGGGCCCTCGCCCGAGCGGCGCCGAGGCGCAGAAGATCGCCAAGGAGCTGCGCGACTGGGTCGGCAAGGAAATCGGCGCCATCGCCAAGCCCAAGGACATCCGCTTCGGCGACAACCTGCCCAAGACGCGTTCGGGCAAGATCATGCGCAGGCTGTTGCGCTCGATCGCCAAAGGCGAGGAAATCACGCAGGATGTTTCAACCCTCGAGAATCCTGCGATATTGGAGCAATTGAAGCAAAGCACCTGACAGGGAGGAAGCCATGGCATTGAAGATCCCGCATTGTGCGAGATGTTCCGGCGCCTGCGAACTCAAGGTGCTGCCATCTGTTTCCGCGCAGGAGGGGCCGCTCAAGATAGCGCTTCAGGACTTGCCGGTGTTCGCGTGCGCCAAGGGCCATAAGGCGCCGGTGCACCGCGATTTCATGATCTGGCTGATACAGCAGATCCGCGAGCGCGAACCGCAGATCGCCGCCGGCAAGGAAGAGGGCATGGTCTTCAAGAAACACCTGTGCGGTGCCTGCGGCAAGGCGCTGGAGCCGAAGTCCGAGCGCCGCCAGGCGTATCCATTCGAGCTGAAGTACGAGGAATTGGCGCCGTTCAAGCTGCAGATCGAGATGCCGCTTTACAAGTGCACCGGCTGCGGCAAAGAGCAGATCCGTTCGGCAAAGGATCTCCACGGCCGGGTTCCGATGACGATGGTCAGCATCAACGACAGCGCAGGGTTCCCGCATAGCGGCTGAAGGAGGGGCGGATGCAGGAGCATGAGCGCAAGGGCCAGCGGCTGATCGCCCTGTTCATCCTCGGCTGCCTGCTGTTCAATTACCCGGTCCTGTCGCTGTTTAACGTGGCGGCGGTCGCCTTCGGCGTGCCAGTGCTCTACGCCTACATCTTCGCCGCCTGGGCGTTGCTCGTCGCCCTGATGGCGATCGTCGTCGAAACCCGGCGTTAGCGGAATGCTGCAAGGCCACGTCATCGTCCTGGTGGCTTTTGCCTACCTGGGTCTTTTATTCGGCATTGCCTACTACGCCGACCAGCGCGCCGACGCCGGCCGCTCGATCATCGACAACCCGACCATCTACGCGCTCTCGCTGGCGGTCTATGCCACAGCCTGGACCTTCTACGGCTCGGTCGGACGCGCGGCGAGCGACGGCATCGGCTTCCTGCCCATCTACCTCGGGCCGACGCTGATGATCGCGCTGTGGTGGCTGGTGATGCGCAAGATCATCCGCATCAGCAAATCGAGCCGCATCACCTCGTTGGCCGATTTCATCGCCTCGCGCTACGGCAAGAGCGCGCTGCTCGGCGGCCTGGTGACTGTAATAGCGGTAATCGGCATCCTGCCCTACATCTCGCTGCAGCTGAAGGCGATCTCGACCAGCTACGCGATCCTGCTGCAGTACCCGGAGATCAGCATGCCGGCAAGCGCGGCGGCGGGCAGCCATGCGCTCGCCGCCGATACCGCGTTCTGGGTCGCTATGATTCTTGCTGCGTTCACCATTCTGTTCGGTACGCGCCACCTCGACGCTGCAGAACACCACGAAGGCATGGTGGCCGCGATTGCCTTCGAGTCGATGGTCAAGCTGCTCGCCTTCCTTGCGGTGGGGTTGTATGTCACCTACAGCATGTTCGATGGCGTAGGCGATATTTTCGCGCGCGCGCGCGCCTCTATCGACCTCGCGCCCCTGCTCGCGCCGCTGGAAGGCGTGGCCGGCAGCTACGCCAACTGGGTCTGGCTGACGATCCTGTCGATGCTGGCGATCCTGTTCCTGCCGCGCCAGTTCCAGGTGGCGGTGATCGAGAACAAGAACGAGCAGCACCTCAACAAGGCGATCTGGCTGTTTCCGCTCTATATGCTGGCGATCAACCTGTTCGTGCTGCCGATCGCCTTTGGCGGCAACCTGCATTTCACGCCGGGCACCGTGGACGCCGACACCTACGTGCTGACGCTGCCGATGGCAGCCAAGCAGGAAGGCCTCGCGCTGCTGGTGTTCATCGGCGGCCTGTCGGCGGCGACCGGCATGGTGATCGTCGAGACCATCGCGCTTTCGACCATGGTCTGCAACGACCTGGTGATGCCGGTGCTGCTGCGCCTGAAGGGGCTGCGCCTGGCGGAGCGGCGCGACCTCGCGGCGCTGCTGATCGGCATCCGGCGCGGCGCCATCCTGCTGATCCTGCTGCTCGGTTACCTGTACTTCCGGCTCGCCGGCGAAGCCTATGCGCTGGTGTCGATCGGCCTGGTGTCGTTTGCCGCGGTGGCGCAGTTCGCGCCGGTTCTGTTAGGCGGAATATTCTGGAAGGGCGGCACGCGCCTCGGCGCGCTTGCGGGACTGCTCGCCGGCTTCGCGGTCTGGTGCTACACGCTGCTGCTGCCCGCGCTCGCACGCTCGGGCTGGCTGCCGATCGGGCTGATGGAGGAGGGCCCTTTCGGCATCACGCTGCTGAAGCCCCTCGAGCTGTTCGGGCTCGTCGGGCTGGACCAGATCACCCACGCGATGATCTGGAGCATGATCGCCAACATCGGCGCCTACGTCGCGGTATCGCTGTCCACCACGCAAAGCGCGGACGAAACGCGCCAGGCGAGCCTGTTCGTGGATGTGTTCCGCCAGGGCGGCGAAGCGGCCGGCGGCGCGCGCTTCTGGCGAGGCACGGCCTCGGCGCCCGACCTCTACGATCTGCTCGCGCGCTTCCAGGGCGCGGCGGTGTCCGACGCCGCGTTCGGCGACTACGCGCGCGCGCGCGGGCTGCGCTGGCCCGACCAGGGTTTCGTCGCCGACGCGGAATTCGTGCACTACGTGGAAGTGCAGCTCGCGGGCGCCATTGGCGCGGCCTCGGCGCGCATCATGGTGGGTTCGGTGGTGAAGGAAGAGGCGCTCACCATCGACGAAGTGCGCGAGATCCTCGACGAGGCCTCGCAGGTGGTGGTCTACAGCCATCGCCTGGAGCAGAAGTCGAAGGAACTCGAGAGCGCCACCGAGGAGCTGCGCAGCGCCAATGAACGCCTCAAGGAACTCGACCGCCTCAAGGACGATTTCGTCTCCACGGTGTCGCACGAGCTACGTACGCCGCTCACCTCGATCCGCACCTTTTCGCAGATTCTGCGCGACAACCCGGACCTGGAGCCCGCCGAGCGCGCGCGCCAGCTCGGCATCGTCATCAAGGAAAGCGAGCGCCTGACGCGGCTCATCAACCAGATCCTCGATGTCTCGAAGCTGGAGTCCGGCAACGTCGAGTGGCATCCCGGCCCGGTGGATATGAAGGAGATCGTCGAGGACACGGTGGCGGCGATGAGCGAGCTGTTCAAAGAAAAGCGCATCGAGCTGCGTACCGAGGTGCCCGAGCGCGTGCCGGTGGTCACCGCGGACCTCGACCGGATCGTGCAGGTGATGCTCAACCTGCTTTCCAACGCGGTGAAGTTTTGCGACGCAGGCCAAGGCAGGGTAGAGATCGCGCTGTCGCAGGCCGGCCGCTTCCTGCGCGTCGATGTTCGCGACAACGGTCCGGGCATCGCCGCCGACGAGCAGCAGGCGATCTTCGACAAGTTCCGCCAGGCCAGCGATCCCCTGATGGGGAAACCCCAGGGCTTCGGCCTGGGCTTGCACATCTGCAAGCGCATCGTCGAGCGCCTCGGCGGCCGCATCTGGGTGGTGAGCGGGCGGCGCGAAGGCACGTGCTTTTCATTCACGCTTCCCATCGAAGCGGTTTGAGTCGCGTTGTTGCGCTGCGCCGCAGCATTGCGGCGTCGCATCAAAAATTGTAAGTCCTCTGTAAGATTAACGAATCAGGATGCGTCAGCTATCTTCCAAGGGGGAGTGATGGAGCTCACACAAAAACACCATGAGTACTGGCGGAAGAATCTCGTCTATACCGCCGTCCTGCTGCTGATCTGGTTCATCGTTACGTTCGCCGAGGCTTGGTACGCACGCGAGCTGAACGGCATCACGTTCTTCGGCTTCCCCCTTGGCTTTTACATGTCGGCGCAAGGCTCGCTCGCGATCTACGTGATCCTCATCGGCGTTTATGCCTGGCTCATGACTAGCCTCGACAAAGAATACGGCGTTGACGAAGGAGACCTCGAATGAGCACCGGCACCTTCTCGCACTCGGCGTTCAACAGCCAGCTCAAGAAGTACTACACGTTCTACGCCGGTGGCTTCATCGCCTTCGTGATCCTGCTCGCCATTGCCGAGCAGATGGGCATGTCGCGGCGATGGATCGGTTACTGGTTCCTTTTCGCCACCATCGGCCTGTACGCCGGCATCGGCATCATGAGCCGCACCTCGGAGGTTTCCGAGTACTACGTGGCGGGCAGGCGGGTGCCGGCCTTCTTCAACGGCATGGCGACCGGTGCGGACTGGATGAGCGCGGCCTCGTTCATCGCCATGGCGGGCGGCCTGTTCCTGGGAGGGTTCGACGGCCTTGCGTTCGTGATGGGCTGGACGGGCGGCTACTGTCTGGTGGCGTTCCTGCTGGCGCCCTACCTGCGCAAGTTCGGCCAGTTCACCATCCCGGACTTTCTGGCCGAGCGCTATGGCGGCAACATCGTGCGTTCGATCGGCGTCATCTCCGCGATCACCTGCTCGTTCGTCTACGTGGTGGCGCAGATCTACGGCGTCGGCCTGATCACCAGCCGGTTCACCGGCCTCGAGTTCGGCGTCGGCGTGTTCGTGGGCCTGGGCGGCATCCTGGTCTGCTCGATGCTGGGCGGGATGAAGGCGGTGACCTGGACCCAGGTCGCGCAGTACATCATCCTGATCATTGCCTACATGACGCCGGTGGTCTGGCTAGGCGTCAAGCACACCGGTATCCCGGTGCCACAGCTCGCCTACGGCTACACGCTGCAGAAGGTCGGCGACCTGGAGAAGAAGATCAATGCCGATCCGAAGGAACTCGAGGTTCGGAAGATCTTTACCGACCGCGCTGCCGCGGCCAAGGCTAACCTTGGCAATGTGGACAAGGCCTACGCGGACGGCAAGGCGAAGCTGGAGCAGGATGTCGCTGCCGCGAAGGCAGCCAACAACGCCGCGCAGTCTGCGGCGGCGGAGAAGGCGCTTGAGGCCTATCCCAAGGATGCAGCGGCCGCCAAGGCGGTGTGGACGCGCGAGCAAGGTCTTGGCGCACGCGCGGCACCCGTGCGCGCGCACGCCGAACCCTACCCCGGCAAGGATGAGAAGGCACGGGATACCGCGCGCCTCAATTTCATCGGGATCGTGTTCTGCATGATGTTCGGCACCGCAGCCTTGCCTCACATCCTGATGCGCTATTACACGACACCGAGCGTGCAGCAGGCCAGGGTGTCGGTGTTCTGGTCGCTGTTCTTCATCTTCCTGCTGTATTTCACGGCGCCCTGCCTCGCGGTACTGGCGAAGTTCGACATGTACAGCAATCTCGTCGGTAGTTCGTTTGCTGCCTTGCCTGCATGGGCGGCGAACTGGGCCAAGGTAGACCCGACGTTGCTGAACATTACCGACTGGAACAAGGACGGCATCGTGCAGTGGGCTGAAGTGGTGATCGGCGGCGACCTGATCGTGCTGGCCACGCCCGAGATCGCGGGCCTGCCGTACGTGGTTTCCGGCCTGGTGGCGGCCGGCGGCCTCGCGGCTGCGCTCTCGACCGCGGACGGCCTGCTGCTGACCATTGCCAACGCGCTGTCGCATGACCTGTACTACAAGATGATCGACCCGTCGGCTTCGACCACGAAGCGGGTGACGATCTCCAAGGTCCTGCTCATCTTCGTGGCAATCACCGCCGCCTGGGTGACGTCGCTCAAGCCGGGAGACATCCTGTTCCTGGTTGGAGCCGCGTTCTCGATTGCAGCGTCGGCGTTCTTCCCTCCGTTGGTCATGGGCGTGTTCTGGAAGCGTGCGAACAAGTGGGGCGCGATCATCGGCATGCTGGCCGGACTGGGGATCTGCTTGTACTACATGATGCGGACCTACCCGTTCTTCACCAACATGGGCATCCCGAAGATGGATCTGTGGTGGGGCTTGAATCCGATCTCGGCCGGCATGATCGGCCTGCCGGTCGGCATGATCACGATCTGGATCGTCAGCCTGCTGACCGCACCGCCGTCCAAGGAAGTCCAGGAGTTGGTGGAGCACGTGCGCTACCCGCACCTGAAGGGCGACAGCATCGTCAGCGAAGCGCGCTGATATCCGCGCTCGCAACAGGAAGGGCCTGCTTCGGCAGGCCCTTTTTGTTTAGACCACGAGGTCCTTCACCAGATAGGCGAGGTCCGAGGCGCCGGATTCCTGGATCAGGCGGCGCGCCATCCTCGGATCGAAGCGCACCAGATGCACTGCAACTTCCTTAATGCGGGTGTCATTCCCGAGCGCGTGGTGCGCCATGCCAAGCGCGTACCAGGCGTGCGGGTTCATTGGCTGCAGCGTGGCCGCCTCGTGCAGCGCCGCGGCGGCCTCGGCATGCCGGCCGAGCGCGGCCAGCGCCATGCCGAGGCCGTACCAGGCGCGGTCCAGCCCCGGCCGCAGCCGCGTCGCCTCGCGAAGCGCCACTACCGCATCCTCGTGACGGCCGAGCTTGTCGAGCGCGAATCCCAGGTTGAAATGGGTCGCGGCATTGCCCGGCTCCGTCTGCAGCGCGCGCCGGAACAAAGGCTCGGCCTCGCCATAGCGCTGCTGCGAGGCGAGCAGGTAGGCTGCCCGGCTGGCGGCGCGCGCGAAACCCGGTTGTGCTTCCAGCGTCTCCAGGTAAGCGGAGATCGCAGCTGCCTTCATGCCGAAAGCTTCCAGCGCGCGGCCGCGCAGGTAATATCGCCAATGATCCATCGTTGATCCCATGTACGAGACTATTGTAATTCTGAAGGCATTGACCGAAATCGCGGGCGTGGCCTTCCTCGGGCAGGGCGTGCTGTGGGTGATCGCCGGTGCGAAGCGCCAAGAGAACTTGGTCTACAAGCTGTTCAAGACGCTCACCTCGCCGGTGACCCGGGTGACGCGACTCATCACGCCGCGCATCATCATCGACGCGCACATCGGCCTGGTGGCCTTCTTCCTGCTGATCGTGCTCTGGGTCGCCCTGACCGCCGCGAAGATCAAGATGGTGCTGGACGCGGCGGCCGGCGGCTGATTATTCCGCCCGGCCAGTCCCTAGCCGGGCGGCAGGGTGTGAATCAGCTGCCACTCGTGGTCGCACTTGCGGCAGCGGACATCGGATGGCGAAATCAGCCGGAAGCGCGCATAGGCACCACAGCCCCCGCAAGTCGCGTTCTCGCCGAGCCGCTCGGCCTCCACGAGGATCCTCTGGTAACGCACCAGGCCGTACATGCCTATGACTGCAGACGCCGTCACGATGAGTACGTAGAAGAGCAGTCGCTCGAAGGAGCCCTTGAAGGCGAGTTCCTCCATGCAGGCCGCGATCGCGATCATGCATATGAAGCCGCTCACGAACCAGGCATGGCCTTCGATGAGCCGCCGCTCGTACCAGCGGGCGAATCCGAGGCGGCGGATGCTGTCGGCGGGTTCCATGCAATACGGATAATCCGCTCTCGCGCACGGGACTTCAAGGATCAACGCAGGACCAGGCGGGATTTTTTCTCGTCCAGACGCTAAAATCCCGTGCTCGCGCGGAGAGATGGCCGAGCGGCTTAAGGCGCACGCTTGGAAAGCGTGTGTACGCTAATCACGTACCGTGGGTTCGAATCCCACTCTCTCCGCCAGCACCTCGGGCATATAATGACCGTGGCGGGCCCCCCCGCATTGCAGGCTGGTGAACCTGGTCAGGTCCGGAAGGAAGCAGCCACAGCTGGAATCTGCAAGTGCCGGGGTCAGGCTCGCCTATTCGCTTCCGCCCGCCCGCATCTCTCCCGCTAAAATCAGCCCATGAGTTACCAGGTTCTTGCCCGCAAGTGGCGGCCGGGCGATTTTGCCAGCCTGGTCGGGCAGGAGCACGTGGTCAAGGCGCTGCGTCATGCGCTGGAACAGAATCGCCTGCACCACGCCTACCTGTTCACAGGCACGCGCGGCGTGGGCAAGACCACGCTGGCCAGGATCCTCGCCAAATGCCTCAACTGCGAGACCGGCATTACGCCCGCGCCGTGCGGCAAGTGCGCCGCCTGCACCGAGATCGACGGCGGGCGTTTCCCGGACCTGATCGAGATCGACGCCGCCACCAACACCGGCATCGACGAGATGCGGGCGCTGCAGGACAACGCGGCCTACGTGCCCGTGCGGGGGCGTTTCAAGGTGTTCGTGATCGACGAAGTGCACATGCTTTCGAAAGCGGCGTTCAATTCCATGCTGAAGACGCTCGAGGAACCGCCGGCGCACATCAAGTTCATCCTCGCGACCACTGATCCGCAGAAAATCCCCGTCACGGTGCTGTCACGCTGCCTGCAGTTCAACCTGAAGCAGATGCCGCGTGCGGCGATCGTCGCGCACCTGGACAAGGTGCTGACCGAAGAGAAAGTTGCCTTCGAGCGCGATGCGCTGGCGCTGATTGCGCGCGCCGCCGCGGGCAGCATGCGCGACGCGCTTTCGCTGCTTGACCAGGCGATCGCGCATGGCGGCGGCCGCCTTGCTGCGGCCGAGGTGCGCGAGATGCTGGGTGCGGTGGATGAGACCTACCTGCTGCGGCTGCTCGAGGCGCTCGCCGGCGGCGATGGGCCGGCCATGGCGGCGATCGCCGAAGAGATGCAGGTGCGCAGCCTGTCGTTCGACGCGGCGCTGCAGGACCTGGCGAGCCTGCTGCTGCGCGTGACGCTCGCGCAGACCGTGCCTGGCGCGCTCGAAGAGGATCTGCCGGAGCGCGACCGCATCGTTGCCCTGGCGAAGGCGGTCGATCCGGAGACGGTGCAGTTGTGCTACCAGATCGCGCTGCAGGGCCGCGACGACCTGTCGCTCGCACCTGATGAGCACGCCGGGTTCCTGATGACGCTGCTGAGAATGTTGGTTTTTCGTCCTGATGAATTAAAAGTTTCTGAAGAAAAATATACAAAACAAAGAACTCAACCTTCGACATTTGACGGCAATTGGGCGGCGCTGGTGCAGAAGCTGCCGCTGGCGGGCGGCGCGAAAGAGTTAGCGCGCAATTCGGAACTGAAGAACCAGGGCAACGGCGTGTTCGAACTCGTGGTTCAGAGGACCATGGTGCATCTCACGGGCGAGAGTTATAAGGAAAAGCTGCAGGCTGCGCTGTCGGCGCATTTCGGCAACCCAGTGAAGGTGCAGGTCACCCCGGGCGAGACGCGCGGCACTACCGCGGCGGCCATCGAGACCGCAGAGAAGGGCGTGCGCCAGGCCGAAGCGGTGCGCGCGGTGAAGGGAGATAATTTCGTGCAGGAACTCGTCAACCTCTTCGACGGCCGCGTCGTCGATTCGACCATCCGGGAAAAACAGCGATGAAAGGCAATATCGGGCAGATGATGAAGCAGGCGCAGATGATGCAGGAGAACATGCGCCGCATGCAGGAGCAGCTGGGGACGATCGAAGTCGAGGGGCAGTCGGGCTCGGGCGCGGTGAAGGTGGTGATGACCTGCAAGCACGAAATGCGCCGCGTCAGCATCGATCCTTCCCTCACTTCCGACCGGGAAATGCTGGAAGACCTGCTGGTGGCCGCGTTCAACGACGCGGCGCGCAAGGTCGATGAAACGGTGAACCAGAAGATGGGCAGCCTGACCGCGGGCATGGGCCTGCCGGCCGGGCTGAAACTGCCGTTCTAGGATGAAGCGCGATGCCGTCCCCAGTGCGGCCGGGCTCGAGCGCCTGATCGAGGCGCTGCGGGTGCTGCCCGGCGTCGGTCCGCGTTCGGCGCAGAGGATGGCCTATTATCTCCTGCAACACGACCGCGCAGGCGCCGAAGCGCTGGGCGCGTCGCTCGCCGAGGCGCTGCGCGCGGTGCGGCATTGCTCGCGCTGCAATAATTTCACCGAGGATGAAGTCTGCGCGCTGTGCCGCTCGCCGCGGCGCGATGCGTCGTTGCTGTGCGTGGTCGAGACTCCCGCCGATCTCGCGATGGTCGAACAAACGCTGAGCTACTCGGGCATGTACTTCGTGCTGATGGGGCGCCTGTCGCCGCTGGACGGGGTCGGTCCCCGAGACATCGGCCTGGACCGGCTGCTCGCGCGCGCTAGCGACGGCACGGTGCAGGAAGTCATTCTCGCGACCAATTTCACCAACGAGGGCGAGGCGACCGCGCACTACATCGCCGAGATGCTGCGGGCGCGCGGCGTGCGCTCGTCCCGCATCGCGCGCGGCGTGCCTCTAGGCGGCGAGCTCGAATACGTCGACGTCGGCACCATTTCGCAAGCGCTGCTCGACCGGCGCGGGTTATAGTCGTCTTACAGGAGGAAGGACATGAGGAAAATCTTTGCCATTTCGTTGCTTTGCGCCGTTTTATCGGCGCAAGCACAAATCGAAAAACGCGACGTGCATATTGCGGTCGGCGGCAAGGTCGCGCTGTACTACTTGCCGCTCACGATCACCGAACGCCTCGGCTATTTCAAGGACGAGGGGCTCAACGTGCGCATCAGCGACTTCGCGGGCGGCACGCGCTCGCTGGAGGCAGTGGTGGGCGGCAGCGCCGACGTGGTTGCCGGCTCCTACGAACACACCATCAACATGCAGTCGAGGAAGATTCCCTTCCAGGCCTTTGTACTCTCGGGCGCCGCGCCGCAGATCAGCGTCGCCATCTCCAGCAAGCTCGCGGCCAAATACAAATCGCCCAAGGACCTGAAAGGGCTCAAGGTCGGCGTGAGCGCGCCCGGGTCCAGCACCAACATGGTGATCAACGTGCTGCTGGCCAAGGCCGGGTTGAAGCCCACCGATGTGTCGATCATCGGGATCGGAGCGGGCGCGAACGTCATCTCTGCCGTCGACCAGGGCAGGGTGGACGTTATCTCGCAGACCGACCCGGCCGTGACGATCCTCGAGAAGGACGGCAAGGTGAAAGTGATCGCCGAATCGCGCACGCCGGAAGGGACCATCGCCATATTCGGCGGTCCGATGCCGGCGGCGAGCTTTTATGCGCCGATCGAATTCGTGAAGAAGAACCCGAACACCGTGCAGGCATTGACCAATGCAACGGTGCGCGCCCTGATCTGGATGCAGGAGGCCTCGCCGCAGCAGATCCTCGATACCGTGCCCGAGGAGTACACGCTTGGCAACAAGGCCATGTATCTGTTTGCCTACAACAACGTCAAGACTGCGTACTCGAAGGACGGGCTGTTCAGCGAGGCCGGGGCGACAACGACGCTGAAAGCGCTGGCAGGATCCAATCCAAAGATCGTGCCGGCCGAGATTCGCCTCAGCGAGACCTACACCAACGAGTTCGTGAAGAAAGCGCTCGCCAAGTACGGCAAGAAGAAATAGCGC
>Ga0315910_10004106_pt1 | contig 12257 bp, 14 predicted proteins | sample EdamamesoilMG_FD_204470 | JGI IMG/M metagenome (GOLD analysis project Ga0315910, IMG submission 204470) | Garden soil microbial communities collected in Santa Monica, California, United States - Edamame soil | ecosystem: Environmental > Terrestrial > Soil > Garden | place: USA: California... | reverse complement strand
AGCTGAAGATCGCCACCACCTCGAACGGCTCGACCAGCGGCGATCCGTCGATTGCCGGGCCGCGAGAGACATGTTCGCGCATCAGCACATAATTTCCGATCGCCTGCGCTTCCCTGATCTCGGCACGGTTCTGTGGCCAGCGGGCAAAAGCGGCGGCCAGACCCGAACGCGTGCCCTCCCGACCCTCGCGCACCACCGCGCCGCGGTAATTCGCCTCGCAGGCGTCCTCGGTCATCAGCGAGACGTAGGAATCCACATCCTGCGCGTTGTAATGCGCAATCATCTGGCGAGCGATGGCGGTGAGGTCAGCCATTACTGGGCCGCTCCGTTTGTGCGCTTTTCGATCACTGAGCGATCAAGGGTGATCCGCGAGAACATATCGATTTCCATTTGGGTTATCTTCTGGCCCAGAACCCCCACGCCAAGCGGCAAAGTCTCAATCTCACCGTTCTCCGAACACTCAAGGATTCCCCACACATATTTCGTTGGGTCGCTGACGTCCTTCGCGTCACTTCCGAATATCGCCACTAGATCACAGTTCTCAGCAATTTGACTCATGATCTCATGATCATAAGTCCCGCCCAGCCCCATCATTCCTAAACTCGCACCTTCGGCGATGAGCAATCCTTCTTGCCCATCATTCGACTTCAAACTTAGCCAGAAATCCAGAAGGACTGAGGACGCATTTGCGTCCAAATTGGGAGACTCCGCAGCGGCTGGAAGTGAAGCGCTCAGCGTTAAGCACGCCGCGAGCAAAGTGAAGCGAAACCTCACCGGTCACACTCCCCGAACACCACGTCGATCGCGCCGAGGATGGCGGTCGCATCGGGGAGCATGTGGCCCTTGGACATGAAATCCATCGCCTGGAGGTGGCTGAAGGCGGTCGGGCGGATCTTGCAGCGGTAGGGTTTGTTGCTGCCGTCGCTCACCAGGTAGACGCCGAATTCACCCTTGGGGCTTTCGGTCGCGACGTAGACTTCGCCCGCGGGCACGTGGAAGCCTTCGGTGTAGAGCTTGAAGTGGTGGATCAAAGCTTCCATCGATTGCTTCATCTCGCCGCGCTTGGGCGGGACCACCTTGCGGTCGTCGCTGGCGATCGGGCCGTCAGGCATTTCGCGCAGGCACTGGCGCATGATCTTCGCGGACTGGCGGACTTCCTCGACCCGGACCATGAAGCGGTCGTAGCAATCCGAGCGGGTGCCGACCGGGACTTCGAAATCCATGCGATCGTAAACGTCGTAAGGCTGGCTCTTGCGCAAATCCCACGGGATGCCCGCGGCGCGGATCATCGGGCCGGAGAAGCCCCAGCGGACCGCGTCTTCCTTGCTCACCACCGCGATATCGACATTGCGCTGCTTGAAGATGCGGTTGTCGACCACCAGGCTCATCGCGTCCTCGAAGATTTCGGGCACGCGCGAGTCGAGCCAGTCGGCGATGTCGGTAAGCAGCTTGAGCGGCACATCCTGGTGCACTCCGCCGGGGCGGAACCACGCCATGTGCATCCGGGCGCCGGCGGCCCGCTCGAAGAAGTTGAGGCAGTCCTCGCGGATTTCGAACATCCACAGGCTCGGCGTCATCGCGCCGACATCGAGCACATGGCTGCCGAGGTTGAGCATGTGGTTGCAGATGCGGGTCAGCTCGGCGAACAGCACCCGCAAATACTGCGCGCGGATCGGGACCTCGATGTTGAGCAGCTTCTCGATCGCCAGCACATAGGAGTGCTCCATGGCGAGCGGAGAGCAGTAATCGAGCCGGTCAAAATAAGGCAGCGCCTGGAGGTAGGTCTTGTGCTCGATCAGCTTCTCGGTACCGCGGTGGAGCAGGCCGATATGCGGATCGATCCGCTCGATGATCTCGCCGTCGAGCTCCATCACCATCCGCAGCACACCGTGCGCGGCGGGGTGCTGCGGCCCGAAATTGATCGTGTAGTTGGTGATGACCTCGTCGCCGGTGGTCGGCGAATGCTGGACGGCGATTTCGCTCATGCGCAGACCCACCTGCCCGGCGAATAGAGCCGCTGCTTGCCGTCTGCACCGCTGACTCCGAGGTTGGCGTTCCAGGTGGTGACGCCGCCCTTGTTCTCGCCCGCACCCGCCGCACGACGCACCGAGACGGTGAGATCGCCGTCGGTCAGCTCCGCACCTGCCTTGAGCCCGTCGACGCCGATCGGGTCGATCGACTGGAGCATCACGATCACCCCGCCCGTGCGCACCGCGCCGCGCGCGATTGCGTCCTCCGCCCGCGCGGAACCGGTGATCAGGATGTCGCGCCCGTCGCTGTGCTGGAAGGTGCAGCCGCCCGCGCGCTTGCCAAGATCGACCCCGGCAAGGCTGCCGAGCGCCTGCAATACCGGCCCGTCGCCCTTGTCGATCGGCCGGCCCTGCGCGTCCTTGGGTACATCTACCGCTTCGTTGAACGGTACGGCCACGGTTCCCGGGGGAGCGTCGGCCACCTGCTGCTCATCCTCCTGCTTGGGGATGAGGTTGCAGCCGGCCAGCGTGGCGGCGAGCGCAAGGGCGAAAGCGAGGCGGCGGGTCATTTCTTTTCCCCTTCGGCCTTCTCGTCGCCCGGGAGGATATATTCGGCGCCTTCCCACGGGCTCATGAAATCGAAGCTGCGCAAATCCTGCGCCAGCTCCACAGGCTCATAGACCACGCGCTTTTCCTCCTCGGAGTAGCGCAGCTCCTGGTAGCCGGTGAGCGGGAAGTCCTTGCGCTGCGGATGTCCCTCGAAGCCGTAATCGGTGAGGATCCGGCGCAGGTCGGTGTTCCCTTCGAACAGCACCCCGTACATGTCGAACACTTCGCGCTCGAGCCAACCGGCGTTGGGCCACAAAGTGGTGACGGTCGGCACCGGGGTGTTCTCGGCCGCGCGGCATTTGACGATGATGCGGTGGTTGCGCGTCAGGCTGAGCAGGCAATAGACCACCTCGAAGCGCTCCTCGCGCCCGGGGTAATCGACCCCGGCGATCTCCATCAGCTGCTGGTACTCATGCTCGTCGCGCAGCAGCCGCAGCACATCGTCGATCCGCTCGCGCTCGACCCCGAACACCAGCTCGCCATGCTCTTCCTTGGCGTGGAAGAGCATTGTGCCGAGCGCTGTCGAAAGCGTGGCGCCGATGCCGTCGATCTCGGCGATCTTCGGGGCAGGATGAAGCACTGACGCCATCTTACCGCTCAATCGTCCCCACCCGGCGGATCTTCCGCTGGAGCTGCATCACGCCGTAGAGCAGGGCCTCGGCGGTCGGGGGGCAGCCGGGGATGTAGATGTCGACCGGGACGATCCGGTCGCAGCCGCGGACCACTGAGTAGGAATAATGGTAATAGCCGCCGCCATTGGCGCAGCTGCCCATGCTGATCACATATTTGGGGTCCGACATCTGGTCGTAGACCTTGCGCAGGGCCGGGGCCATCTTGTTGCACAGGGTTCCCGCGACGATCATCACGTCCGACTGGCGCGGGCTGGCGCGCGGGGCGACGCCGAAACGCTCGAGATCGTAGCGCGGCATGTTGACGTGGATCATCTCGACCGCGCAGCAGGCGAGGCCGAAGGTCATCCACCACAGCGAACCGGTGCGCGCCCACTGGAACAATTCCTCGGTGCTGGTGACGAGGAAGCCCTTGTCGCCAAGCTCGGAATTGAGGCCGTCGAAAAAGGCCTGGTCGGGTGCGGTGACTACCCCAGGCGCGGCAGGTTCGATCACTCCCATTCGAGTGCCCCCTTCTTCCACGCATAGGCGAGGCCCACGGCGAGTTCGAACAGAAACACCATCATCGTGATCCAGCCCGGCCAGCCGGTAAGATCGAGGCTCACCGCCCAGGGGAACAGGAACGCCGCTTCGAGATCGAAGATGATGAACAGGATCGCGACGAGGTAGAAGCGCACGTCGAACTGGCTGCGCGGGTCTTCGAAGGCGGGAAAGCCGCATTCATATTCGCTGAGCTTCTCGGCATCGGGGTTATGCGCGCCGGTCAGTCGGGCAACGCCCATCGGCAGGAACACGAAAGCTGCCGAGAGTCCGAGCGCGATCACCAGGAAGATCAGGATCGGCAGATATTCGGACAGGTCGACCACAGGTGTGCCCCGGAAAGCGGCGGAAAGGATTCGGCCCCGCCTCTAGGCCTTGGCCAGCATGACTGCAAGGCCGGAACGGGCCGGAAAACCCGCGTTCCGGGTTTCATTCCCCGAGCGGAAGCCTTCTGATCTGGGTCGGCTCGGGATTCGTCCCCTCGCGCACCGCACCGCCCTCGCCGAAACGCTCCCACTGGCCGGTACCGACATAGAGGAAGTCGTCCTTGTCGAGGGTTCCGCCGACCGGCTCGGTCCAACTCGAATGACCACTTTCGAGCACCGCAATCCGGGCGATACCCAACCAGTCACGGTTCATGTCGATCCGCAAGATGCGCATCGGATTGTGCCCGTTCTGGACCGCGAGCAGGCTCTTCCCGTCAAGCTGGAGCGCGTCGATACCGTCGAGGAAATGTCCGCCGCCACCTGTGATGCGCCGGACCCGTCCGTCCTCGCTGTCGAGCACCGCCAGACCGTAGCGGTAGTCGCTGACGATCACGAGACTGGTGTTGGGCACCGCCACCATCCCCTGCGGCGAGCGGAACACCCCGGGATCCACCAGCGCGCGCAGGCCGGTGGCGCGGGGCGGCGCGTAATGGATGATGCCCTGCACGGGATCGGAGACATAGACCGTCCCGTCGACCCCCACCGCGACATCGCCCAGCGCGCCCATCCCATTGGCGAAGAGCCGGCGCTCGATCGTCCCGGTCTTGGGATCGAAGCCCAGCAGCGCGGCAAAGACCTTGTCGCCGGGAGTCTGCTCGAAATTGCCCGAGGCGATCCAGAACAGCCCGCTAGCCGCGTCCCACGCAATGCCGGACAGGCTCCCCGCCCCTTCAAGCTCGAGCCCTTCCCACTCCGTGTCGCCGCGCTTCACCCACAATTGGCGCGAGACCACCGTGGTCGCATAAAGCCAGCCTGTTTTGGGATCGCGCGCCACGCTTTCGACCAGCAGCGCTTCGGGCGGGAGTGTGGCGAGAACGCGGCTGGCCTCGACCTGGCGGCGATTGGCCTCGGTCGAGGAGCGGAACAATTCGGCGAAGTCGGGGTCGAGCAGCCTGGCAATGACTTCCTCGCTCTCTTTCCCGAACGCATAGCCGCGCGCGGCCAGGGCCAGCGCCACCCGGCCCGCGCTTTCGGTGTCGCCGGCATTGGCCAGCGCGTTGACCAGTCTCAGCTGGACCGAAGCGCTGTCGGGAAAATCCTCCGCCAGCGCCTGCAACTCCTCGACGCTCGACAATTGCCCGGTCGCGGCATTGACCCCACGCCATTCCGTGCCTTGCCCGAATGCAGGCGCTGCGGCGACGAACAACAACAGGGGCAACAGGCGGCGCATCATGCCCCCAATGCCGCATTGGCAGGCAAATCTCCATATGCGACAGTGAGTGGTAGTTTGGAGGGGAATAGTTATGCGCAGCCGATTCTCGATTGTCGCCGCCGGGCTTGCAGGCCTTGCCTGTTCCTCGCCGGCACTGGCGCAGTACATCGTCGCGGATCCCCAGATCGTGGCGATAGTCATGCAGGATGCCGGTTACCGCGCCGAGATCGAGTACCTTTCCAACGGCGACCCCTATATCCAGAGCACCAGCGGCGGATATCCGTTCAGGGTGTTCTTCTTCGGCTGCGACGCCGGCCCTCCCGGTTGCGACACGGTGCAGTTCTTCGCCGGATTTCGCACCGAGAATTCCCCTTCGCTGGATGACATGAACGCCTATGCCCGCGACAATCGCTGGGGACGGATCTATATCGACGTCGAGGACGATCCGGTGATCGAAATGGACATCGATCTCGAAGACGGCGGGATGTCGCCTGAACTGTTCAAGGACAATCTAGAATACTGGGAGTTCGTCATGGCGAGATTCGCCGAATTCTCGTTCGCCCAGGACCAGTAGCGCAGTGGACGGCTTAGTCCCGATTGCCTTTGCCGCATTGCAGCATTAAGGGGCCACGAACCCCCCAAGGCAACGCAAAGGCCACCCATGACCCAGTTTTCCGCCGCCGATCCGATCGTCATTCTCTCTTTTGCCCGGACCCCGATGGGCGGGATGCAGGGCGCGCTAGCCGATGCGGCGGCAACCGACCTTGGCGCGACTGCGGTCAAGGCCGCGGTCGAGCGGGCCGGCATTGCGGGCGAAGACATCGAGCGTCTGTATATGGGCTGCGTCCTCCCTGCCGGGCTCGGCCAGGCCCCGGCGCGACAGGCGGCGCTCAAGGCGGGCCTGCCGAAATCTGTCCAGGCGACCACCGTCAACAAGGTCTGCGGCAGCGGAATGCAGACGGTGATCATGGGCGCCGAAGCGCTCGCCGCGGGGAGTGCAGACGTAATCGTCGCGGGCGGCATGGAGAGCATGACAAATGCCCCGTACCTGCTCAAAAAGCACCGTTCGGGCGCGCGGCTGGGGCATGACACCGCCTATGACCACATGTTCCTCGACGGGCTCGAGGACGCCTACGAGGCGGGCACCTCGATGGGCGCTTTTGCGCAGGAGACCGCCAACGAATACCAGCTGACCCGCGAGGCGATGGACGACTATTCGATCGCATCGCTCGCCCGCGCCAATGCCGCGATCGCCGGCGGCGCCTTTTCCGCAGAAATCGTGCCGGTGACTATCTCCTCGCGTGCCGGCGATGTCGTTGTCGATACGGACGAGCAGCCCGGCAAGGGCCGCCCGGAGAAGATCCCGACCCTGCGCCCGGCCTTCGCCAAGGACGGCACGATCACTGCGGCGACCTCGAGCTCGATCTCCGACGGAGCGGCAGCGCTGGTCATCACCCGCGCAAGCGTTGCGGCGGAAAAAGGCCTGGCCCCGGTGGCGAGGATCGTCGCCATGGCCGCCCATGCGCATGAGCCGAAGCTGTTCACCACGGCCCCGGTAGGCGCGATCCAGAAGGTGCTGGCCCAGGCCGTGTGGTCGATCGACGATGTCGACCTGTTCGAGGTCAACGAGGCCTTCGCCTGCGTCGCAATGTTCGCGATGCACGATCTCGGCATTCCGCACGACAAGATCAACGTCAATGGCGGGGCGACCGCGCTCGGCCATCCGATCGGCGCCAGCGGCGCGCGGATCCTGGTTACGCTGATCAACGCGTTGAAGCAACGCGGCCTCAAGCGCGGCGTTGCCAGCCTGTGCATCGGCGGCGGCGAAGGCACAGCAGTGGCGGTGGAGCTGGTTTAAGGCCCGCGCCTAAGGTTCTCCGGCCCCCCACAGCCGGGCCTGTTTTATCCAGCCTTTGCGACCGCCGACGTCGAACTCGCACCAGCCCGCCTCGCAGGCGCCGAGCTTGCCGACCACGCCGGGCTCGGCATTCCATTTGAGCGCACCATTATCGGCCGGCTGGTCGCGCATCGGCGCCAGATCCTTGCCGGTCACCAGCGCGGTCCTATCCGGGCTGAGCAGCCGTGCGACGATCCAGCCCTGCGTGCCGTCCATGTCTTCAACCAGCCGCCAGCCCTCGCGCAGTCTGATGACCTTCACCGGTAGCTGCGCTCGGTGATAGACCCAGTCGATCGGATAATCCGCGCTAGGCCCTACCCGCATGAACACTTCTTCAGCCCTGAGCGACGCCCAGTAAGGAACCTCGCGCTGTTGGGCATGGCCCGGCGCGGCGAAGATCAGGAGGAGGGAGAGGATGGACAGGCCGGCGCGGAATCGCATGGTGGGTCCATAACGCCCGCTACCCCGCTCCATCAAGCGCGCAGGCGATACTTGACCCGACGGGAAGCCCCGCATAGCGCGCGGCCATGTCCAACACCAAGCCTCGCGTGATCGTCACCCGCCGCCTTCCGGGCGTAGAAGCGCGGATGTCCGAATTGTTCGACGCAGTGCTCAACCCCGACGACCATCCCTTCACCCGCGAAGAACTGGTCGCGGCGATGCGCGATTGCGACGTGCTGGTCCCCTGCGTCAACGACCGGATCGACGCCGAAATGATCGCCGAAGCGGGCGAGCGGATGAAGTTGATCGCCAATTTCGGCGCCGGGGTGAATCACCTCGACCTCGCCGCGCTCCACAGTCGCGGAATCGTGCTCACCAACACGCCCGACGTGTTCACCGAGGACACTGCCGACATCACCATGGCGCTGATCCTGATGGCCTCGCGCCGCCTCTCCGAAGGCGTACGCATGGTCGCCGCCGGCGAATGGACCGGTTGGGCACCTTCGGCGATGCTCGGGCGGACGCTCAAGGGCAAGGTGCTCGGGATCGTCGGTATGGGCCGGATCGGCCAGGCGCTGGCAAGGCGTGCGCAGGCGTTCGAAATGCGCGTGATCTACACCAATCGCCGCCGGTTGGCGGACGAGTGCGGCGCAACCTTCGAACCCGATCTCGACGCGCTTATTGCCCGCTCGGACTATCTTTCGCTCAACTGCCCGGCGACCGACGAGACCAGGGGCCTGCTCGACGCGAACCGGATCGCGGCGATGAAGCCCGGCACCTTCGTCATCAACAGCGGACGCGGAGACCTGATCGACGAGGACGCGCTGATTGCCGCGCTCGAAAGCGGGCACCTGGGCGGTGCTGGGCTCGATGTCTATATCGGCGAGCCCGATCTGCGGCAGCAATTCATGGCCCTGCCCAATGTCGTAGCCCTGCCCCATCTCGGCAGCGCCACTGTCGAGGGGCGCACCGCTGCCGGGGAGAAGATCATCGCCAACATCCTTGCATGGGCGAAGGGTGAAACCCCTCCCGATCTCGTGGCGACCGGCCCGGCGTAACCCTTCCGCATATTTGTTGCGCCGGACGCTTGTCGTGCGAACGGATTCTGTCCTAGACCCTCTTCCAACGACAAGGTCTGCATCAGCGGACGCAGGGGAGAACGAGGGATGATCCGCAAGGCTGTTGCGGCAATTGCGATTGCCATGATTCCGGTCGCCGCTTTCGCGCAGGAGGCCGCTCCGGCGCATGACTCAGGCGATACCTCGTGGATCCTCGCATCCTCGGCGCTGGTGCTGCTGATGTGCCTTCCGGGATTGAGCCTGTTCTACGGAGGGCTGGTCAGGGCCAAGAACATCCTCTCGGTGGCGCTCCAGTGCGGCGCGGTGGCGGCGGTCGCCTCGCTGCTGTGGATCGTGGTCGGCTATTCGCTGGCCTTCGGAAATGTCTCCAATGGCTGGCTCGGCGCGGGCAATGCGTGGATGCTGATCGATCTCGGCAATATCCGCGCGGGGCTTACCATTCCCGAAAGCACCTTCGCCATGTTCCAGCTGACCTTCGCCGCGATCACCCCCGCGCTGATGATCGGCGCCTGGGTCGATCGCGCGCGGTTCGCGTGGGTGATCGCCTTCTGCGCCTTGTGGGGCCTCGTCGTTTACGCCCCCGTCGCCCACTGGATCTGGGGCAGCGGTTGGCTTGCCGCGCAGTTCGGAGTGATGGATTTCGCCGGCGGCATGGTGGTCCACACCACCGCCGGGATCTCGGCGCTGGTCATCGCCCTGCTCTTGGGCAAGCGCGACGGCTTTCCAAGGACCATGATGCTGCCGCACGCGCCGGGCCTGACGATGATCGGCGCGATGCTGCTGTGGGTCGGCTGGTTCGGGTTCAACGGCGGCTCGGCTGTCGCGGCGAACGACATGGCCTCGTCCGCGATCATCAACACCCATGCGGCGGCCTGCACGGCCGCTTTGGTGTGGATCCTGGTCGAGAAATTCACCGTCGGCAAACCGACCAGCGTCGGCTTCGCGACCGGTGCGATCGCCGGCCTCGCGACAATCACCCCGGCAGCCGGATATGTCTCGCCGGGAGCGGCGATCGTCTTCGGCGCGGCCGCAGGTGTGGTCTGCTACGGCGCGATCCAGCTGGTGAAGCAGAAGCTGCACGTCGACGATTCGCTCGACGTTTTCGCGGTCCATGGCGTCGGCGGCATGCTCGGCTCGATCCTGCTGGCGGTGTTCGCCTCGGCCTCGCTGGGCGGCAACGGCTATGCCGAAGGCGTGACGATGGCCGGAATGCTCGGCACCCAGGCGCTCGGCGTAGGGGTGACCGCCTTGTGGTCGCTGGTCGCGACGGCGGTGCTGGCTCTCGGCGTCTCGGTGTTCTTCCCGATGCGGGTGACCGCCGACGAGGAACGCGAAGGGCTCGACATCACCAGCCACGGCGAACGCGGGTGGGAATTCGATTGAGCCTGCGCTAAATTCCGGTCGGAAAGGCAGGAGGCAGCGCGTGAAGAAGGGCTTTGCCGACGATATCGAGACGCTGACGCTGGACAACAGCGATTTCCGCCGCGTGCTCTATACAGGTCACAACCTCCAGCTGGTGCTGATGACGCTCCAGCCGGGCGAGGAGATCGGCGAGGAAACCCACGACGACCGCGACCAGTTCTTCCGCATCGAGGCCGGCACCGGCCGGATCACCATCGACGGCACCGAGCATATCGTCCGCGCCGACGATGCGGTGATCGTGCCGCAGGGCGCCAGGCACAATGTTGAGTGCACCGGCAGCAACGCGCTCAAGCTCTACACCATCTACGGCCCGCCCGAGCATGTCGACGGCACGGTCCACAAGACTTGCGAGGACGCCAAGGCCGCGCACAAGCATTTCGATGGGAGGACGACGGAGTAGGCCCGCCGGGTAGCCTCAATCCCCCGTCAAAATCCGGTCGACCAGTTCCTTCACCGTGGGGGTGAAGTTGTTCGAATAGAACGGGTCCTGCTTGAAGCGATAGGCGGCGTGGCCGGCGAACATCAAATTGCGGTCGATGTCCCCGCCATGGGCGATGTCCATCAGCGTCTTCTGGATGCAGAAGCTGCGCGGATCGGCGAGGCGCCCGGTGGTGTAATCGTCATGGTCCTTCCATGACGAGAAGCCGCAATGCGACAGGCAGCCCATGCATGCGGTCTGGTCCTCGCGGATCATGTTGCGGTCCGCCGGAGTGACGAACACCACGGTGTCGTCGGGGGTCTTGAGTGCTTCGGTGAAACCCTGTGACACCCAGTTGCGGGCGCGCTGGAGGTCTTTGGGCGCGACCCAGAAGTTCTTGCCCTTGACCCCGCAATCGAGCTGCACCGTATGCTCGCCCGCCTCGACCCTCGAGTAGGGAATCTGGCGTTCGCTGCGCGCCTCAAGGTCGAGCAGAAACGGGGTCTTGACCGCCGAACTGTAGAACCCGGTGGGCGAATGGCGGTGCAGCAGCACGTCGCCCTCATCGAGTTCGCGGAGACGATCCTTCCATTGCTGCGGGATCGGGCTTTCATGCGTCAGCAGCGGTCGTGTCCCGAACTGGAAGGCGATCTGGCCGAGTTCGGGATTGTCGATCCAGTCGTTCCATTCGCGCAGGAACCACACCCCGCCGGCCATGATGATCGGGACATTGTCGGCAATGCCCTCGGCGCGCATCGTGTCGCGTACTGCCTTGACCCGCGGGAACGGATCTTCGGGCTTGGTCGGATCCTCGGCATTGCTGAGGCCGTTGTGCCCGCCAGCAAGCCACGGATCCTCATAGACCACCGCCGCCATCAATTCCGAGACCTTGTGATAGGCGCGCTTCCACAAAGCGCGGAAGGCACGGGCCGAACTGATGATCGGCAGGTAATTGACGTTGTAGCGCTCGGCGATCTCGGACAGGCGATAGGGCATGCCCGCCCCGCAGGTTACGCCGGTGACAAGGCCGCGGGTCTTTTCCAGCACACCTTCGAGCACGGCCTGCGCCCCGCCCATCTCCCACAGCACATTGATGTTGATCGCGCCCTTGCCGCTGGCGATGTCGTAAGCGCGGCGGACCTGCTCGACTGCGCCGTCGATGGCGTAGCGAACCAGCTGCTCATGGCGCTCCCTGCGGGTGAGCTGATCGTAGACCTGCGGGATGATCTTGCCTTCGGAATCGTACGAATCGGCATTGACCGCGCTGACCGTGCCGACCCCGCCGGCGGCCGCCCAGGCCCCGGAGCTCATGTGGTTGGTGGCGGAAACGCCCTTGCCGCCCTCGATCAGCGGCCAGACCTCGCGGCCACCATACAGGATCGGCCGTAACCCTTTGAAACTCATGTGCGTCCCTAAAAAATCACACACCCGCGTCAGCTTGCGGGCGGTGCCTCCTCTTCCCCTGGCTGACGACAGGGTTCTATTGCGCCTGGCGCGGGTCTCTCGCCCACCGCTTCGAATTGCGCGTAATATCCAGCCAGTTCAGGTTTACGCACAAATTCGGCAAGGCGAAAGCCTACTTGCTCGAATTCGCAGAACAGCAGTTCGGGCGGA
>Ga0315910_10004105_pt1 | contig 12257 bp, 10 predicted proteins | sample EdamamesoilMG_FD_204470 | JGI IMG/M metagenome (GOLD analysis project Ga0315910, IMG submission 204470) | Garden soil microbial communities collected in Santa Monica, California, United States - Edamame soil | ecosystem: Environmental > Terrestrial > Soil > Garden | place: USA: California... | reverse complement strand
CCCTGTGTCGGCAGCCAGTGCCGCGCGTCGTCACGCGCCTGGAATCCTCCGCGTGTGGCCATGTCATTCCTCCCTGTACGCGCGAGATATCTTGCGCCGCGACCCCTTGAAAGTCATTTCCAAATTTGGGAAATTTTTCCCAAATTTCGGGTAGTCAGATTTTCATCAGGGAAGGTAGAAAAACATGAGGATTTCAGACGACCGCTACAGTCGCGACCGGCTCCGGCTGGATCTCGCGCTGCGTTTCATCCACCACGAGGCGCGCACGCACACAATCCGTGCATGGACCGGGCTCACCGACGACCGCATCCGCAAGCTGTACCGCACCTATCTTTACGAGGCGGGCGGCATGGGCGTCGCGCGCCACCGTGGCAAGTCGCCGCGCCAGGCGGCCTTCTTCACCCGCAGCCTGCGCATGCGCCGCGAGGCGGCGGTGTTTGCCAGCGTCAGCAGCCTTTACGGTCTGATCACGCCGCAGACCGTCACCATCGACCGGGCCATCGACCGGGCCGCCCCGCCGGCGCCCACCGTGGCACGCGGCGCGCTGTTGTGTGAGGCCTTCGAGACCTACCGCGCGCTGGTGGGCGAGCCGCAGATCTCGTTCGAACACGCGGTGTTCCTGCTGGGCGCGCTCCACAGCGGCGACGAGCTGCGCGTCGCGCATTGCCGCGAGTGTTGCGGAGTGCTGGTCACCGACCGGCTCACGCTGCGCACGCCGGTGTGCAACGACTGCTCCGGGGCCCGCAGGACGACGACGGCAGGCGACGGGGCGTAATCCCCCCCGCGGAGCGCGGGTGGTAAATTGCTCCGCGTGAGCAATGGACCCACCCTTTTCTCCGGAACCTTCCTCGATCGGCGCGCCGAGTTGCGCGACGATCCCGGCTGGCTCGCGGCCGCGCGCGCCGATCCGAACACGCGCTACGTGCTGGCCGCAGGCGCGCGCCAGCTGGTGAGCATCGCGGCCGGCACGGACGTCGCGTTGTTGCGCAACGACGACCCGGTGCTGTCCCTGGTGCACGACTGCACGCTCACCTTGTTAGGCTGGTTCCGCGGCGAGCGCACCGTGTTGATCGAGCTGCCCGCGGACGCCGTGGCACAAAGTGCGTTCGAGCTTCCGGAAACCACCGAGCTGCGCGAACTGCGGCCGCTGGCGCCCATGTTGCCCGCGGACTCGGCCTCGCTGCTGGCCTACGCGCGGGCGCTGGTGTTGTGGCGCGCGCGGCACCGCTTCTGCGGCGTGTGCGGCGCCCCGAACGAGCAGGCGCGCGCCGGGCACATGATGCGCTGCTCGCGGATCGAATGCGGCACCGAGACCTTCCCGCGCCTCGATCCCGCCATCATCGTGCTGGTCACGGACGCCACGGGCGAACGCGCCTTGTTAGGCCGGCAGGCCGCCTGGCCACCGGGCCGGTACTCGACCATCGCCGGGTTCGTCGAGCCCGGCGAGAGCCTCGAGCAAGCCGTGGTGCGCGAGGTGGAGGAGGAAACCGGCGTGCAGGTCGGCGACGTCGCGTACGACTCGTCGCAGCCCTGGCCGTTTCCCTCGTCGCTCATGCTTGGATTCCGTGCCGTGGCGCGTACCGAGGCCATCACGCTGCGCGACGGGGAACTGGAAGACGCGCGCTGGTTCACGCGCGGCGACGTGGAGGCCGGGCACCCGGCGCTGCCACCACCCGGAGCGATCTCGGCGCGTCTCATCGACGGATGGTTCCGCGGCGAGCCGCCGCGGCGCTGGTAGCCATGTGTTTGTTAGTCCTGGCGTGGCGCATGCATGCCCGCTACCGGCTGGTGGCCGCGGCCAATCGCGACGAATACCACGCGCGCGAGTCGGTTCCGCTCGGCGCCTGGCGGGATCCGCCGGGAATCGCCGGCGGGCGCGACCTGCAGGCCGGGGGTGCATGGTTCGCGGTCGACCCGCGGCGGCGCTTCGGAATGGTCACCAACTTCCGGGAATTCGGCCGGCGCCGGCGCAGCGCGCCGTCGCGTGGCGAACTGATTCCCGCCTATCTTTCGGCGGATCTTGGCCCCGGCGGATTCCTCGGGTCCCTCGAGGTGGACGCGCCGGGTTATGCGGGCTTCAACCTGCTGCTCGGCGACCGCGACACGCTCTGGTACGCCTCGAATCGCGCCGACCGCTTCGCGCGCGAGCTGCCGCCGGGCGTCTACGGCCTGTCGAACGAATTCCTCGACACTCCGTGGCCGAAGCTGGTTCGGGTCCGCGAGCGCTTCACGAACCTGTTGTCGGATCCTGGCTCGGACGATCGACACGTGCTGGTGGCCGCGTTGTTTGCCGCGCTGGCCGATCGGGAGCCGGCCCCGTCCGAGTCCTTTCGAAACAGCGACCTGAGCCCGGAATTGGCCCGCAAGCTGTCGGCGCCTTTCGTGCTCGATCCGGCCTACGGCACGCGTTGCTCGACCGTGCTGACCATCTCGCATGACGACGAGCTCGCAATGCTGGAACGGCGCTTCGATGCGCAGGGCGATCCGAGCGGTGAAACTGAATACGCGCTGAACGCCGCCGGACCTTGACCCTGTTAACACCGGCGCGCGGAACCCGCGCGCAAGTACGCGACTCTCATTAGAATTCCTCCCTTTCCGCCCGTAAGCGGTGTCATGCCGACGTTGCCCTACAACCACCGCTCGCGCCTCACCGCTCTCACGCTGATCTCACTGGTTGTCGCGCACCTCGCGGCCCCCGCTTTCGGGAAGATCGAGGTGGAGGTGCACGGCGTCGGCGAGGACATCCGCGCCAACGTGCTCGCCTACCTGTCGTTCGAGCGGTACAAGGAGTCGAACGATCTGTCGCCCGAATTCGTCGAGCGGCTGCAGGAGCGCGCGGAACGCGAAGCGCGCTCGGCCCTGCGTCCGTTCGGGTACTACGACGCCTCGGTCAAGTCCGACGTGCGACGCACCGGCAGCGGCAACGACCAGGACTACCAGGTCACGATCACCATCGATCCCGGCGAACCGGTGGTGGTCGACGCGGTGAACGTGAAGATCACCGGCGCGGGCGCCACCGATCCGGTGTTCACCAGCATCACCAACGATCTGCCCATCCAGAAAGACGACCGGCTGAGCCACGCGAGTTACGAATCGCTCAAGGGCGGACTGCTGCGCGCCGCCGCGAACTACGGTTACCTCGACGCGCGCATGTTGCGCAACGAGATGCGCGTCGATCCGCAGGCGCACAGCGCCGAGATCGAGATCGAATTCGAAACGGGCGAGCGCTACAGCTTCGGCGCGACCACGATCCGGCAGGACGCGATCGACGAGCCCCTCGCGCGCCGCTACCTGCGGTACAAGGAGGGCGATCCCTTCGACGCCTCCGAGCTGTTGCGCACGCAGTTCGCGCTCGACGACAGCCTGTACTTCTCCACCGTGGAAGTGATGCCCGAGGATCGCGACCAGGTCACCCACATCGTTCCGATCAGCATCTCCGCCGATCCCAACCGCAAGCATCGCGTGCAGTACGGTGTCGGTTATGGCACCGACACGCAGGTGCGCGGCACCGTGTCGTGGGAAAACCGGCGCGTGAACACCGCCGGCCACCGGTTCCGCACGGAGCTCAAGGGCGCGGCGCTGGCGCAATCGCTGGACGCCCGCTACATCCTGCCCATCGGCGACCCGGCCACCGAAAAGTTCACGCTGCAGCTCACCGGGGAGCACGAGCGGCGCGCCGACACCGACGACCATACCGTCGACTTCGTGCCCAGCATCACGCAGATACGCGGCTCCTGGTTCGGCGACAATTTCTGGCAGCGCGTGATGTACGTCGAACTGCTCGACACCCAGACGGATTTCATCGTCTCGAACGAGACCGACAAGCAGACCCTGCTGATCCCGGGCATCAGCTTCGCGCTGGTGCCACGCAACTACCTCGGCGAAGCGCTGTTCACGCGCACGCTGTACGCGGAACTGCGCGGCTCGCACAGCGCGCTCGGTTCGGACGCGGATTTCATCCAGTTTCACGTGCAGGGCGAACGCGTGTTCGACTTCGAGCGGGCGCCCAAGTGGCACGTCTACATGCGCGCCGAGCTGGGCACGACCGCCGTCTCCGAGACCAGCAAGCTCGCGCCTTCGCAGCGCTTCTTCGCCGGCGGTGACCGCAGCGTGCGCGGCTTCGGCCTCGACGAGTTGTCGCCCGTCACCGAGACTGTCGACCAGAATGGCGAACCCAAGCTCGAAAAGACCGGCGGCAAGCAGCTGTTCACCGCTTCGATCGAACTGATCCGCGACCTGCCGTGGAAGCGCCCGGCACTTTCGGTCGCGGTGTTCAGCGACGTCGGCAATGCCTTCGACAACTTCGGTGACCCGCTCATGTACTCGGTGGGCATCGGCCTGCGCCTGCGCCTGCCGGTGGTGTCGATGGGCATCGACGTCGCGCAGGCGCTCACCACCCCGCCGGGCAGCAGCGAACGGCCCGGGCCACGACTGCACCTGAACTTCTCGCCGAAACTGTGATGAAGCGCCGGCTCAAGTACATCGCCATCGGCTTCGGCGCGTTCGTCTTCCTGCTCCTGTGCTTCCTCGCGTGGGTGGTCAACACCGAGGCCGGGCTGCGCTTCGTGGTGGCGCACCTGCCGCAGAAGCTGGGGCGCGTGACGCTCATCATCGAGGACGTGCACGGCACGATCACGGGCGGCTTCGGCGCACGGCGTGTCGACGTCGAACACGAGCGCAGCCACGTGCTGGTCGAAAACGGCGCGGCGCGCGTGCGTTTCTGGCCGCTGCTGGTGGGCCGCATCTCGGTGCGCGACTGCGCCGCCGACCTGGTGCTGGTCGAGGTCAGGCGCCGCCTGCGGCCGCCGCCGGACATGACGCCGAAATTCCTGCCGCGCTTTCTCAGCATCGGCGCCGAGCGCGCCGACGTGAAGAGCCTGGTGATCGGCGCACCCAATGGCACGCGCGTCGAGTTCAACGACATCCATGCGGCAGGCATCGTCGGCCACAAGATCATCCGCATCTTCGAGGCCAATCTCGTCTACGGCTACCTGCATTCGCGCGCCATCGGCGAATTGCGCGCCGCGAAGACCATGAAACTGCGCGGCGAGGTCACCACGCGCATGATCATCGAGGGACAGCCGGAATGGCTGTGGGACGCGAGCTTCGACGGCGACCTCGACAAACTACCGATCAGCGGGAAACTGCAGACGCCGTTCCGCTCCGACGTGCAGGGCGAGCTGCTGGAGATGGCATCCAACTTCCACTGGATCGGCAAGGCGCAGGTCTACAACTTCGACCTGCAGGCCTTCGGCGGCGGTGATGCGCTCGGCATCATCTCCGGCCCGCTCGACCTGCGCGGCGAAATGAACGCGTTCCATGCGAAGGGTCCGCTCGCCATTCCCGGCCTCGGCTTCGGACCGTTCGACGTCGGCTTCGATGGCATGTACGAGCAGGGCGTGGTCAACGCCACGCACTACGAACTCACGCATCGCGCCACGCGCAGCCACGCCGAGGGCGCCGGCACCATCCAGGCGGTGGATGGAGGTCCGAAGCTCGACCTGGCCGGAACGTGGCGCGGCGTGCGCTGGCCGTTAATCCAGCGATTCACCGCCGAGACGCCGCAGCTCTTCAGCACGCCCGAAGGCAAATACACGCTCGCAGGCATCTGGCCCTACGCGCTGACCGCGAACGGCGACCTATACGTGCCGCAGCTCGATCCGATGACGTTCGCGATGCGCAGCGACCTGCACAAGGATCATCTCGCCATCGAACACCTCGATCTCGGCGCCTTCGACGGGCGCGCGCTGCTCGCGGGCGAAGCGCGCTGGTCCCCGGCGGAAAGCTGGCGGCTCGAGGGCGACGTGCGCGACTTCAATCCCGCCGAGCTGCGCCCGGGCTTCAATGGCGCGCTGAATTTCAGGTTGAAGGCTGCTGGCGAACCGTTCAGCAGCGACACGCTCGACCTCACGTTCGGCAATCTCACCGGCAAGCTGCGCGGCAACAATGCCAGTGGCGGCGGACATGTCAGGCTGGAGGGAGAGGACTGGACCTTCGATGCGTTGCGCCTGCGCGCCGGCAACACCAGTTTTGCGATCGACGGGCACATCGGGCCCACACGGCCACTGGACCTCGCCTTCAAGATCGATGCGGACAACCTGGGGTTGGTGGCCGAAGATGCCCGTGGAACGCTGCACGCCAGTGGCAGCATCGGCGGTTCCTCGGAAGAGCCGGTGGTGAAACTCGACGCGGTGGGCTCCGGCATCGAGCACCGCGATCTCAAGGTAGGCAGGGTGCTCGCCAACGTCGACATCGACTGGCGCGGGCAACGCGCCTCGCATGCCGATATCGCGATATCGCGCCTGACCGTCGGCGAACGCGAAGTCACGCAGTTCAACGCCATGATGGACGGCACGACCGCCGACCACGCCTTCAAGATCGACGCGTTGGCCGGCAAGACCAGCCTGCACCTCGCCGGCAAGGGCGGTTACGTGAACAAGGTGTGGAATGGCGCGGTCGCCGACCTGTTCATCGACAACAACGAGAACATCAATCTCAGGCTCGATGCGCCGGTGGCCGTCATGGCCACGACGCAGTCCTTCAGGGTCGACGCCCTGTGCATGCACGGCAGGGTCGCGCAACTGTGCGGCCAGGGCGCATGGAGCAAGGATGGGTGGAACCTGCGCGCCGATGCGCGCAACCTGCCGATCAGCGCGCTGACCGCGGGTCTCACTCCCGGCGTCGAATACCAGGGCTCGGTGAACGCCACGGCGAACCTCAGCGCGAGCGGCGGTGCGCCGTTCACCGGCGACGCGCGCGCCGACCTGGCCGACGCCTCGATCCGCCACAAGCTCGCCAGCGGCCGTACCGACGTGATCAGTTTCGGGTCGGGATTCGTGACGCTGAAGGCTGACCCGGCGCAGATGACCGGAGAGCTGCGGCTCGACGCCGCCGCGCGCGGGCTCATCTCCGCGCGCTTGCGCGCCGATCGCAATTCGCCGCAGTTGTTCGACTGGCCGCTGCACGGACAGTTGCAGATGGCCACCGGCGAGCTCGGGTTCATCACGCTGTACGCGCCCGACATCGACCGCGCCAGCGGACATTTCGATGCGAACCTGTCCTTCGAAGGCACCCTGGGTCGCCCGCGCGCCAGCGGCGTCATCAAGCTCACTCAGGCCGAACTCGACATCTACCAGCTGAACCTCGCGCTGCGCGCGCTCGACCTCGAGGCGCGCATCCTGACCAACAACCTCGAATTCACCGCCAAGGCCAAGGCGGGCGCCGGATCACTCGACAGCCACGGCAAGATCGAGTGGCGCGAAGGCCTGCCCTACGGAGACGTCCGGCTGGACGGCGAAAATCTGCGCCTGGTCGACGTGCCCGAGGCGCGCATCGACGCTTCGCCGGATCTCGACTTCCGCCTCGACGGCCGCGACATCCTGGTCAAGGGCGAGGTCAAACTACCGCTGGCGCGCTTCGAGCCCGCGGATCTCACCGATGCCGTGTTGCCCTCGGCGGACGAAGTGTTGATCGGTCCGACCGAACAGGTCGCGCAGGATCCGTTCCGCGTCACCAGCGACATCACCTTGACCCTGGGCGAGAAGGTGACGATCAGCACCTACGGTCTCACGGGCCACGTGACCGGCAGCATCACCGAGAAGAGCCTGCCCGACGAGCCGACGCGCGCCACCGGCGAACTGCAGGTCAAGGATGGGCAATACACCGCGCTGGCACGCAAACTGGACATCGAGCGCGGGCGCCTGATCTTCAGCGGCGGCCTGCTGGTCGATCCGGCGGTGGACATCCGGGCGGTGAAGGAATTTCCCGACATCAAGGCCGGCGTCAACGTGCGCGGCACGCTGCGCGAACCGCGCCTGACGTTTTTCTCCGAGCCGTCGGTGCCGCAGTCGCAGATCGTGTCGTTGCTGCTGGCCGGTGGAACGTTCGAGAGCGCCCAGAGCACCGATCGCGCCGGCACCTCGGGTGCCCGCCAGGAAGTCGCCGGCCAGGCCGCGGCGCTCATCGCCTCGCAGCTCGGATCCAAGCTCGGCCTGCCCGACATCAGCGTCGAGTCCGATTTCGAGCGCGGGTCGAGCGACCAGATCGGCACGTCGCTGGTACTCGGCAAGTACCTGTCGCCGCGCCTGTACGTGAGCTGGGGCGTGTCGCTGACCGAGGCCATCAACACCTTCAAGATGCGCTACACCATCGACGATCACTGGACGGTGAGGACCGAAGCCGGCAAGGATCGCAGCGCCGACCTGGTCTACACCATCGAGAAGTGAGGCCGTGGTGTGAACACGCTCGAGTTGTTTTCCGGTGTCAAGGATAGGGGCATCGACCTCGGTCCCGGCATCCTGCTGCTGCGCGGCTTCGCCGATTCGACCAGGCTCATGCCCCTCATCGACCGCGTCGCCTCGCAATCACCCTTCAGGCACCTGGTGACACCCGGCGGGCAGACCATGTCGGTCGCCATGACCAACTGCGGGCCGCTCGGCTGGGTCAGCGACCGCAGTGGTTATCGATACGACGCGCGCGATCCGACGACCGGACGGCCTTGGCCCGCGATGCCGGACGAGTTCCGCCAGCTCGCGCTCGATGCCGCGTCGCGCGCGGGTTTTCCGGCTTTCGTGCCCGACGCCTGCCTGGTGAACCGGTATGCGGCGGGCAGCCGGCTCACCGCGCATCGTGATGCCGACGAGCAGGATTACGCGCAACCCATCGTCTCGGTATCACTCGGTCTGCCGGCGAGCTTCGCGTTCTATGGACTCACGCGCGGCGGCAAGGGCCGCAGCGTTGCGCTCGGCGACGGCGACGTGCTGGTGTGGGGTGGTCCGTCGCGGCTGGTGTACCACGCGGTGCGGCCCATCAAGCCCGGCCATCATCCCGTCACCGGCGCGTGCCGCTACAACCTGACCTTCCGCCACGCCAGGTAGTCAGATCGAGTCAGCTCCGCGCGTGCAGCATGCGGAACAGCTTCTCGCCCTTGAAGCCGCCGTTCTCGCGCGCGTACGCGAATTCCCAGAGCAGCGGCGTGGAATACAGCACCGTGCCCCGGCCGGTGGCGAGATCCAGCGACAGCGTGACGCTCGCCGTGCAGCTGGTGTGAAGCGCGCGATCCCGCGCCGGGCACCAGCGCCACACGCTGAACTTGCGATCGGCGGCGTCGCTGTCACCTTCCAGGGTTTCGATGATCACCTGGCCGCGGCGCACGAAGCCGTCGGGCTTGCCGAAGCGATCCATGAGCAGCGTCAGCATGCGGTCGTAGGTGGTGACGTGATCGGCCGGCAGCTTGCGCAGCTCTTCGCGCGTCTCGGTGCGAAACAGCAGGCGCACGCCGCAGAACTTGTTCATCGAGTCGAACTCGTCGGGCACCAGCTTCTTCGTGTCGTCCCAGTTGGCGCAGAACTGGTAGACGATGGGATGCAGCAGCACGCCGTCGTCGCCGGTCCCGAACTTGAAGCCCTGCCCTTCGATGGTGTACTCGGACATCACGTAGAAGCCGCCGCCCTCGTACCGCTTGCTCATCGTCATGATCATCGAGTACATGTCGCAGCCCTGCTCGGTCTCGGTGAACACCGGCTTGCAGATGAAGTTCATGTCCTTCTCCACCGGCTTGCCGAACGCCGCGCCGACACCGACCGGATCCTTGGGCAGGCGCTCGAAGCTCGAGCGCAGCGCGCCCCACTTGAAGCCGGCGAAACCCTCCGGCGGCACGTACTTCACCTTGTGGGACGGATCGGCGGCGACGGCAAACGTGGCGACCGACGCGATCAACAGCAGGGCGAGGCGCTGGAACCGGAGGCTGAGTGTCATCGGTCTACCTGGGTAGTTTGACTTCGAGGAGCAGCGGCGACGTGAACAGGCCGGCCGGCGAGATCACCGGTTCGTCGAGCGGCACCTTGTCTCCATATCGTTCATTCATCTTGGCACGCACCGCGGGATCGGTGAGATCGAACGCGCGCAACTGCTGCAGGTCGCCGAGATCGACGCCGAGCGCATCGTGGTACAGCTTCCACACCAGCTCCGAGCAATAGATGCGCCGGTTGCTCCATTCGAAGTACAGATCGTAGGGCTTGCCTTCGAAGGATTTCGCGGCGCTGCGCAGCTTTGCGACCTGCTTCGCATCGAGCGGCCGCCTGAGCCGCTTGACCACGTAACGTCCGCCATCACCCCGCGCCGTCCAGTTTTCGAGCGGCGTGTAGCGCACGGTCGCGATGGCTTCGTACACGAAGGGCTGCCCATCACGAAAGAAGACGACGCCCACGTGGCTCCAGGGCGAATGCGTGGCGCGCTGGATGGCGAGGCTCTGCGTGGAACGCGAGGTGTGGAAAATGACGTCGCCGTCGCGCAGCGGCTCGGCGGCATGAAGCGGGCCACCGGCGAGCAGGCTCACCCAGACGGCAAACATCGCGAGTTTCATTGCGCGCCGGCTTCCTTCGACTGCGCCTTGTGCGACGCCGGGCGGGCATGCATCACCGCGAACAGCGGGTCGCCCTTGAATGCGCCGGATTCGCGCGCGTACGCGTAGGCCCACAACTCCGGCGTGGAGAACAGCACCACGGCGCGGCCGCTGTCCGGATCGAGCGACAAAACGATGCTGGATTTGCAGCTGGTGGCGAGCGCGCGATCCGCGGCCGGACACCAGCGCCAGGTGCTGAACTTGCGCTCGCCACCGAGCTGGTGCTCGGTGTCTTCGTCCACCGTCTCGATTTCCACGCGGCCGCGCTTGAGGAATCCGGACGGCTTGCCGAATTCGGCGATGAGCTCGGCCAGCACAAGTTCGTACTTCGTGACGTGATCCTTGGGTAGTTTGCGCAGCTGCGCCAGCGACTCCGTCTCGAACAACAGTCGCATGCCGCAGAACTTGTTCAGCTGCTCGAAATCCTTCGGCACTTCCCGTTTCGTGGAATCCCAATTCGCGCAGAACTGGTAGATCACCGGGAACAGCAACACGCCGGTCTCGCTGAAACGAAAGCCCTGCGTCGGAATCTTGTACTCCGAAAGCACGTGGAAGCCGCCGCCTTCGAAGCGCGTGGCCATGGCGTTCATGATGTAGCTGATGTTGCAGGAGGTGCCCATGCCGCCTTCGGTGCACCAGATCTCCGGCTGGCGCTGCATGCCGCGCGTCCAGGCGGCGCGCACTGCCTGCGCCTGCTCCGGCAGGCGAGCGAATTTCGCGCGCGTTTCGCCCCAGGTGTGACCCGCGAAACCTTCCGGCGGGTGGTACCGGCGCGGCGCGGGTCCCAGGCGCGGGGCTTCCTCGGGCGAGAGGTAATGAACCTCTTCAATGACCGGGGCCGGCGACGTGGCGGGCGTCTCGGGCGCCGGCGGTGGCTTGGGCTTCGGCTTGTGAATCGGCTGCGGCCGCGCTTCGGGACGGACCTGCGCCAACGCGTCCGCGGTGAGGCCAGCACACGCAATCAGTGTCGCGAGCAATGCCAGGCGAATCCTCATGTCCGCAGCCTACCGCAGAATTTCCGCGACTCCTCTATGATCCGCCCCCGACCCGGAGACGCGCCGCCATGCATTTCCTACTCTTCTATACCTACGTACCGGACGTGCTCGAGCGCCGCGCGCAATTCAGGGGCCCCCACCTCAAGCACGCCTGGGCGGCCAAGGAACGCGGCGAGCTGGTACTGGCCGGCGCGCTGGCCGACCCGGTGGACGGCGGGGTGTTGTGGTTCTCGGCCCCCGACAAGTCGGTGGTCGAGCGTTTCGCGGCCGAAGACCCCTATGTGAAAGGTGGCCTGGTCACGAAGTGGACGGTGCGCACCTGGTCGACGGTGGTCGGCGACGCGGCCAGCAATCCCATTCGCCCGGACGCCTGACCCCGCGACGCCATTCCCGCTGATGGAACCCTGCCGGAGGTCACACCGGCAGCAAAAGAGCCATTGACGCTGCGTGCATTTTTATGCACCATGCGCGAACTTTATTCACAGGTGGATTCACTTCCATGCTGACCGACCATCACCGCGAGGCGCGTCGCACCGCCATCGTCCGCTTGCTGCGCAGCGCGCCCGTGCGCCGCCAGCAGGAGCTCGTGCGCCTGTTGAAGCGCGAGGGACACGCGGTCACACAATCGTCGATCAGCCGCGACCTGCGCGAGCTCGGCGTGCTCAAGCACAGCGAGGGCTACGTGCTGCCGGACAACGCGGAATTGGCGGCCCGGACGCAGGACAAGTTCAGCGCCGTCGCGCAGTTCGTGCGCGAGGTACGTACCGCCGGCACGTCGATCACGGTGGTCAAGACCACCATCGGGTCGGCCGGCAGCGTGGCTGCCGCCATCGACAAGGCCGGCTGGGAAGACGTCGCGG
>Ga0315910_10004104_pt1 | contig 12258 bp, 12 predicted proteins | sample EdamamesoilMG_FD_204470 | JGI IMG/M metagenome (GOLD analysis project Ga0315910, IMG submission 204470) | Garden soil microbial communities collected in Santa Monica, California, United States - Edamame soil | ecosystem: Environmental > Terrestrial > Soil > Garden | place: USA: California... | reverse complement strand
ACCCTGCTGTCCGACGGTTGCTCCGTGCCGGTACCGCCCGGCAGTGTGACGTTGGCGTACAGCTTCCAAGTCATGGAGCACATCCATCCCGATGACGCGCTCGAGCAGCTGCGGTGCCTGTTCGACGCCATCGCGCCGGGTGGGTCCTACCTGTGCATCACGCCGAACCGACTCAACGGTCCTCATGACGTGTCGAAGTTCTACGATGCCGTGGCGCGCGGTTTCCATCTGAAGGAATACACCTCGACGGAACTCGAGGCACTTTTCCTGGGTGTGGGCTTCCGGCGCGTCGAAGCCTACGCGCGCCGCGCCAGCGGCAAGCCCACGCGTCTGCCGCTGGGACTGGTGAAGGGGTTCGAGAAGCTGTTCGGTGCACTGCCGGCCAGCTGGCGCCTGCGCCTCGGCGGCAAGCGCTTCGTGCGATCGCTGCTCGCGCCCGCGCTGCGGGCGATCAAGTAACCCTACCTCGCGCCGGCCGCGTCCTCGCGCTCGTCGTCGCCCGATTCCTCGTTGGCGGCGTCTGCATCAATGGGCTGCAGCTCGTCGTGCGTATCCGACAGGTGCTCGGCCACGCCATGGTTCACATACAGCATCTCGTACTGGCCGAGTCCAACCACGTCACCGTCACGCAGCGTATGCCGGCGCACGCGCTTGCCGCGAATGGTGATGCCGTTGGTGCTGTTGAGATCTTCGATGGTCGAGACGCTGTCGCTGTCGGTGATGACCTGGCAGTGGTGGCGGCTGATGAACTTGCTGTCGATCTGCAGGTCGTTGTCCGGCGTGCGGCCCACCACCTTGCGGCCCGGCACCAGGTGCAACTCGGCCACGGCCTTGCCATCGGTTGACAGCACCACCTTCGACAACGCCCGCACCGGGTAGTCCTCGCCCCCGGCGGAGGCCGTGCGGCGCGCGGCCTGCTTGGCGGCGATGGTGCTGGCGCGGGCGGCATACTCCACCCATTGCAACTCGCTCACCGCGGACTGGATGTCCTTGAGGGTCACCCGATCGCGCTCTTCGCCGAAGGCCGAGATCATCGCGGTGTCGCACAGCGTATTGATGAGTCGCGGCACGCCACCGGTGTAGCGCGCGATCTCGGCGAACGTGTCCTCCTCGAAGATGGTCCGGCCATTGGCACCGGCCACGTCGAGACGATGCAGGATGTAGGCGCGCAGGTCGTCGCGCGGCAGCGCGCCGAGGTGGAAGCGCAGGCGCACGCGCTGCGTGAGCTGCACCAGCTCGGGCTGGTCGAGCTTCTCGTTCAGTTCGGGCTGGCCGGCGAGAATGATGCGCAGCACCTTCTCCTTGGTCGACTCGATGCCGGACAGCAGCCGGATCTCCTCGAGCACCTTGAGCGACAGGTTCTGCGCCTCGTCGACGATCAGCAGCACCTTGCGCCCGGCCGCGTACTGCTCGATCAGGAAATTGTTGACCGTGGCGATCAGCTCCGCCTTCTTCATCTTGAAGGGCGAGAAGCCGAACTGCACCAGCACGGACTGCAGGAATTCGACCGCGGTGACCTGGGTCTGGTTGACCTGCGCGACCACCACGTCCGAATCGAGCTGTCGCAGGAAACTTTCGATCAGCGTGGTCTTGCCCGAGCCGATTTCGCCGGTGATGACCACGAAGCCATCCGCGAACCAGATGGTGGACTCCATGTACGCCTTCGCGCGCGCGTGGGCGCGCGACAGAAACAGAAACTGCGGATCCGGGCTGAGCCGGAACGGCGGTTCGCGCAGTTTGAACGTCTCTGTATACATATCGCGGCGAGTTTACGGGAAAGAGGGCGCCGGATCGTATAAACCCCGATCAACTCCTCCGAACTGCGATCCAGGTCGCGCGATCGACGCGCTGCAGGACCTTCAGGGCCCGCTGGTCGCGGGTCCGGGCCGTGGTTTCGGCCAGGGTGATGTGCCCTAGCTTCCGGCCGGGCCGCGCGCTCTTGCCGTAGTCGTGCCAGTGCAGGCCCGGTTCGCGCAGCAGGACGTCGCGCTCAGGCAACGTGCCGATCAGGTTGATCATGGCCGAGTGGCCGCGCGCCCGGGTGCTGCCCAGCGGCATGCCGGTGATGGCGCGCACGTGGTTCTCGAACTGGCTGGTGTCCGCGCCCTCGATGGTCCAGTGGCCGGAATTGTGCACTCGCGGCGCCATCTCGTTGGCGACGAGACGGCCGCGCGCGACGAAGAATTCGATGGTCAGGACGCCCACGTAGTTGAAGTGTTCGAGCAGGCGGCGCGCGGCGCGCTGCGCCTGGCGCGCGAGGGCCGCGTTGCCGTACGGCGCGCGCGTGAGCCGCAGGATTCCTTCGCGGTGCACGTTGAGGTTCAGTGGATAGAATGCGATGGCGCCGTCGAGTCCACGTACAGCGATGATCGACACCTCGCGTTCGAACGGCACCAGGTTCTCGTACAGCAGCGGCGCCGGGCCGCGCGCCGCCCAGGCCGCGTCCAGGTCGGCAGGCTTGCGCAACACGAACTGGCCCTTGCCGTCGTAGCCGAGCCGGCGGGTCTTGAGCACGCCGGGCAGGCCGATGGCCTTGACCGCGACCTCGAGCGCGGCACGCGAGTCGACCGAGGCGTAGCGCGTGGTGGGAATGCCCAGCAGCTCGAAGGTGCGCTTCTCGCTGAGGCGATCCTGGGCGGCGGCCAGCGCGCGCAGCGGCGGCGCGATGCGTGCCTTGCCGGGCAGGTTCTCCAGCGCTTCGACCGGGATGTTCTCCCAGTCGAAAGTCAGGACCTCGCTGCGTTCGGAGAGCTCGCCTAACAACTTGCGGTCGGTGAGTTCGCCTTCGAGGATGGGAGCGACCTGGCCCCCAGGCGTGCGCCGGTCCTTGTCGAGGAACAGGAATTCGAGGCCGAGCGGGTAGCCGGCGAGCGCCATCATGCGCCCGAGCTGCCCGGCGCCGACGATGCCCACGCTCATGAAAAAAGGGTCATTTCAGGCTTTCGCCGGATCCGGCTTGGCCAGCACCTTCGCCGTCTGCTCGGCGCGGAATTTCTTGAGCGCCGCGTCGTATTCGGGACGCTTGTTCGCGAGGATGGCCGTCGCCGTGAGGCCGGCATTGGTCGCGCCCGCCACGCCGATCGCGAAGGTGGCCACGGGCACGCCCGCCGGCATCTGCACGATGGACAGCAATGAATCCATGCCGCTGAGCGCCTTGGACTGCACGGGCACGCCGAGCACCGGCAGCGTGGTCTTCGAGGCCGTCATTCCCGGTAGATGGGCCGCGCCCCCGGCGCCCGCGATGATGACTTCGATGCCGCGCTCCTGCGCCTTCGACGCGTACTCGAACAGCAGGTCGGGCGTGCGGTGCGCCGACACGACGCGGGTTTCGTAGGGGACTCCGAGCCTGTCGAGCGCTTCGGCCGCGGCGCGCATCGTCTCCCAATCGGAGGACGAGCCCATGATGATGCCGACCAGTGGTTTCATCGCGAGATACTAGCTTTACGCGTCCGGCGCGTCACGAGGAAGCTTCGAACAAGCTGCGAACCTCGCGAAACAGTTCGCGCGACGCCGCCTCGCGGCTGCCCGGATCGACGCGCGGCGAGGTGGCTTTCTGGATCAGTGCCTGCAGGGATTTGCGATCCGCCGCCGGCCGCAGGCGCGCGAGTTCATCGAGCGCGGCCGGTCCGTCCTGCAACAGCCGCGCGCGCCAGGTCTCGACGCGCTTGTGCTTCTCCGCGTCGATGGCCGCGTGGCGTGATTGCGCGCCCAGCGCCTTCTCGATGGGGCCCAGGTCCACGTCGCGCATCAGCTTGCCGATGTACTGGCGCTGGCGCGCAAGCCCGCCGCGGGCGGTGATGCGCTTGGCGAGCAGGATGGCATCGAGCAGCCTTTCATCCAGGTCGAGCGCCCGGAGGTCGGATTCCTTGAGCGCGATCAGGCGCGTGCCCAGGTCCTGTGCCGCGGCCGCCTCGCGCTTGCGCGCGCTCTTGCTCGGCCGGTCGTCGAACGGCGGGTCGAATTGCTGGCTTTCCTCGTCTTTTGGCATCGTACAATTCTGCCATGCAAGCCCCGGTTCAATCGAAGCAGGTTCAGTCGCGCCAGGAAGTCGACGGCAGCCGTATCCCCGAACTCTCGAGCATCGTGTCCGATGCGCTGGCCAACGCCCGCAAGCTCGGTGCCTCCCAGGCCGAGGCGGACGTCAGCCTGCAGAAGGGCCTGACGACCACCGTGCGCCTCGGCGAAGTGGAAACCGTGGAGTATCAGCGTGACCGCGGCATGGGTGTCACCGTGTACTTCGGCACGCGCAAGGGTTCGGCGAGCACCGCCGACCTGTCGCCGCGCGCCGTCAGCGAGACCGTGGAGAAGGCCTGCGACATCGCGCGCTACACCGCCGAGGACGATTGCGCGGGCCTCGCCGACCCCGGGGAACTGGCGCGCGACATTCCGGACCTCGATCTCGATCACCCGTGGGAGCTCGCGCCCGAGCAGGCCGTCGAACTCGCGCGTGCCTGCGAGGCGGCCGGCCGGGTGGTCGACTCGCGCATCACCAACTCCGAAGGCGCCACCGTGGCAAGTCACCGGGGCGTGCGTGTGTACGGCAACTCGCATGGTTTTCTCGCGGGTTACCCCTCGACCAGCCACAGCGTGAGCTGCGTGTTGCTGGCGCAGGCCGGCGACGACATGCAGCGCGACTACTGGTACAGCTCCGCGCGCGACGCGCGCGAGCTCGAGTCCGCCGAGCTGATCGGGCGCAAGGCGGGTAATCGCGCCGTGGCGCGGCTCGGTGCGCGCAAGTTGACGACACAGCGCGCGCGTGTTCTGTATTCGCCGGAGGTCGCCCGCGGACTCATCGGCCATTTCCTCGGCGCGGTGCGCGGCAGCAGCCAGTATCGCAAGAGTTCGTTCCTGCTCGGCGCGGCCGGACAACAGGTTTTTCCGTCGTTCATGGAACTGCGCGAGCGCCCGCACATCCTCAAGGGTCTCGGCAGCAGTCCGTTCGATGGCGAAGGAGTCGCCACCCGCGATCGCGACCTGGTGCGCGACGGGACCCTGCAGGGATACGTGCTCGGCAGTTATTCGGCGCGCAAGCTCGGGCTGCGGACCACCGGGAATGCCGGCGGCAATCACAACCTGCTGGTGGAGACGCGCAACGGCGGTCTCGGAATCGATGCGCTCCTGCGCGAGCTCGGCACCGGTCTGCTGGTCACCGAGCTCATGGGACAGGGTGTGAACGGCGTGACCGGCGACTATTCGCGCGGCGCGTCGGGTTACTGGATCGAAAACGGCGTGAGCGTCTACCCGGTGCACGAAATCACCATCGCCGGCAATCTCAAGGACATGTACCGGAACATCGCGGCGCTGGGCAACGACGTCGACCTGCGCGGTGGCGTGCGCGTCGGCAGCGTGCTGATTTCCGAAATGACCATCGCGGGCGAATAGCCGGCCGCCGGCCGGGGCCCGCAGGATTTCACGCCCTGCGGCTCACCACGAAAGATTCGTCGTTGAACCACAGGCCGCCGTGCCGACGCAGCACGGCCTGCGTTGCGTCGAGGTACCTGCCGTTGGCGACCACTTCCCCGAGCCGCTCGTCCTCGATCTGGTTCACGTAGATGGCGGCGTTCCACGCGGCGAACAGCATCGAGGTGCCGATGCGGTCGCCGACCTCGGCCGGCAACGCGTGCATCTCGTAGCGGAAGATGGACTCGCTGTCCGGCGGATCGGGCAGCGAATACTTCGCCGCGTCCTCGCCCAGGGAATCGCGCAGTTCCGCAAGCAGCTTGTGCCGGTCGACCTGGAAGGGTGATTCGCCGGGCCACAGCGCGCGCACGATCTCGAGTCCCGGGTCGTCGCCGCGCGACTGGATGACCAGCAGCCGGCCGCCCGGCGCCAGCCGTTTCACCAGCGGCAGCAGCACCTTGCCCACCTTGAATTGCGCCGACATGCGCGCGCGCCAGGGCTGCGAGGCGAGCACGAAGTCGTAGTCGATCGCCGGCGTCTCGGGGCGCGGGATCACGCTGTCGAGCAGGAAGGCGTGGTCCTCGCGGTACAGCACCAGCACCGACGGCCGCGCGTACACCGGGTTGCCGCTGGTTTCGCTGGGGCGGGTCGCCCAGCCGTAGTCGAGCACCGGGTTCAGCGCCTCGATCTGCCGCGCGTATTCGTACGAGGAATCGCCCTTGAGGCGCACCACCTGCCAGTTGAGGCGGGTCGCGTCCTCGGCGCTGCGCGGGCGCAGTACCGGCGCGTCGGCGTAATGCAGGTTGGTGATCACCAGCACCGTGGTCGGATGTTCGAGGAATCGATCGGCCATCTTCTCGAGGCCGAGGCGCACGTCTTCGCGGCTGATCTCCTTGGCGACGATGAGCTGCGGCACCGCGGGCCACACCGCATGCGCGCCACGCATCAGCCGCGCGAGCACGCTGCCGTCGCCCATGCCGGCATCGAACAGGCGCAGCGCGGGCGGCGAGGGGCGGATCTCGCGCATTTCCTCGGCCGCGCGGTCGGCCACCTTCTGCTTCTCGTTGCAGGTGTTGACGAACGCCAGGTACTTCTGGCGGTTGTCATAGAAGCGGAACGGCGTGTTGCCGCCGGCAGCCTTGCCCGCCTCGGTAGTTTGTCCGGCTCGCGATGCCTGGGTCACGGCGGCGATTCCATCGTTTCGGGGTGCGGCTACTTCGCCGCGGCGCGCCCCGCGACCAGGTCGCGCGTGATGCGCGTGACGTGTTCGCCCTGGTACTTGCACATGTCGAGCTCGAGCGCGCTGGGCATGCGCATTTCCGCGCCGGCGCCGGTGATGGAGCTCGCGCCGTAGGGCGTGCCGCCGGTCACCTCGCGCATGGTCGACAGGTCCTTGTAGGTGTAGGGCAGTCCCACGATCACCATGCCGAAATGCAGCAGCGTGGTATGGAACGAGGTGATGGTGGTTTCCTGCCCGCCATGCTGGCTGGCCGTGCAGGTGAACACGCTGCCGACCTTGCCGACCAGCGCGTGGCGAAACCACAGGCCACCGGTCTGGTCCAGGAAATTGCGCATCTGCGCGGCCATGTTTCCGAAGCGCGTCGGGGTACCGAACAGGAAGCCGTCGTAGTTCTCCAGCTCGTTGGGATCGGCGACGGGCGCGGACTGGTCCCATTTCATCTTCGCGGCGCGCGCGGCCGCTTCGTTCATGAGTTCCGGAACCCGCTTGACCGTGACCACCGCGCCCGGCACGCGCAGCGCGCCTTCGGCCTGGGCATGGGCCATCTGTTCCACGTGGCCGTAACTGCTGTGATAGAGCACCAGGATTCTTGGCATTGGTTCTTCCCTCGTGAATTACGCGGCGGCCGGCAGGTGCCGGCGCGCGAAACCCGACATGAGCTGGTTGTAGGCGTGCGGCGCATCGAGATTCGGCAGGTGCGCGGCCTCCGGGATCAAAACATGTTCGGCGCTGGCAAGCGAGTGCACCAGCTCGAGGCCGGCCTCGCGCCGCACCACGGTGTCGCGGGCGCCGTTGACCACCAGCGCGGGCGCGCGGATTTGCGCCAGCATGGCCGCGTCGATGCATTCCTGCGCGGGTGCGGCGGGCGAGAGCAGGTCGTGACCGGGGTAACGCGCCAGGATGCGCGCCAGCAGCGCGTGCCGGCGCGTGTCGCGCGTCACCAGTTGTGTCAGCGGATGCGCGCTCCAGGTCTTGCGAAAAGCGTCGAGTCCTTCGCGCTGCGCCAGCTCGCGGAATTCGGACAGCGGCAGATCCGCGGCCCCGCCCGCCAGTGGTGGCGCGCCGTCGAGCACCAGGCCACAGGCGCGTTCCGGATGGCGTGCGGCGAACTCCAGCACCACGCGCGCGCCCTGCGACATGCCCACCAGCAGCGGGCGGGTCAGCTCCAGCGCGTCGAGCAGCGCTTCGAGGTCGGTGAGGTCGTCGGTGAGCGAAGGAGTGCCGCTCGAGCGGCCGAAGCCCCGCCGGTCGTAACACACCATGCGCAGCGTCGAGGCCAGTGGCAGTTGCGGTTCCCACACCTCGAGGTCCAGCGTCCAGCCGTGCACGAACACGATGGCGCGGCCGGCGCCATCGTCGTGGTAGCGCAGTCGGGCGCCGTTCACCTCGAGCTCGCGATGCACGTCCATACTTTTCGGATAACGAAAAAGATTTCGCAATCAGGCTACGAGCGCGGGGCCGGCAGCGTCAAGCGCGCCATTTTCGGGTTGGCGCGCTGGACGCGCGACCTTCAGGTCTGCGCGCTGAGTGCGATTCCGGGAAGGCGGGCCAGTTCCACCGAGATCTCGCGGCTGGCCTTGCGCAACATGGCCAGGCGCTGGCGCACCAGCGAGGCCTTGGAGACGCGCCGCGTGTGGCTGGAACTGTTGAGCGAGGCCACCACGCGCCCCGCCTGGTCGAACACCGGCACCGCCACGGCGACCACGCCATAGGCGAGTTCGTCCTCGACGGCGGAGTAGCCGTTGCGCCGGCATTCCTCGATCAACTGGCGCAGCTTGCGCGGGTCGGTGACCGTGTGCGTGGTCAGCGCCACGAACTTCTGCGTGCGGAAGTACTGGTCGAGCCGCTCCGGGCCCACGCCGGCGAGCAACACGCGGCCCATCGAGGTGACGTGCGCGGGAAAGCGGCTGCCGACGTGCGCTTCCAGCCGTACCAGCGTGCGCACCGAGGTGCGCGCCACGTACACGATGTCGTTGCCGTCGAGCACCGACAGCGCGGCCGAATCGCCGGTGGCGCTCGCCAGCTCTTCGAGATGGGTCTTGGTCAGGTGCTCGATGTCCATGGAATCGAGGTAGGCCGCGCCGAGCTCCAGCACCTTGGGCCGCAGCAGGAAGGCGCGTGCGCGCCGCGTCACGTAGCCGAGCTCCTCGAGGGTCAGCAGGCAGCGCCGCGCCGTGGCCGCGGGCATGCGCGTCGCGGCCGCGATCTCGCTCAGCGTCAGCGCGGAGTGATCGCGCGAGAAGGCCTTGATGACCGCGAGGCCCTTGGCGAGTCCGCCCATGGCTTCGCGGCGCGCGGTATTTCTGGCTGGCATGGGGAGGCAGTCTATTTCGGTATGCGAACAAAAGGGAGACGGATTGGCGAACCGCCGCGCGACGCTTGACGCCGCCAGCCACCGCGGTTCAGCATCCTCGCGCGCGGCTTCGCTCTTCGAATTCGATTTCGCTATACGAAATATCGGTCCGGAGCAGGCGGTTCGCGCGAGGGGGTCATCCTGAAGATCGGTTCACAGGCGCAGCGCAGCACCGCGATATCCGCGTCCAACGCGGACACGATCGTGGTGCGCGGCCACGACCTGTGCGCGGAGCTGGTCGGCGCCATCACCTTCACCGACCACGTCTGGCTGCTGATCACCGGGCAGTTGCCGGGCGCGGCGCAACGGCGCGTGCTCGACGCGACGCTGGTGGCCATCGCCGAGCACGGCCTCGTGCCCAGCGTCGCCGCGAGCCGCATGACGCTGGCCGCGGCGCCCGAGGCGCTGCAGGGCGCGGTGGCCGCCGGCATCCTGGGATGCGGCTCGGTGATCCTGGGCGCGGCCGAGGCGGCGGCGCGCCTCTATGCCGCCATCCTGGCGCGAGTCCCCGGCGAAACGCCCGAGGTCGCGGCGCGCACCGTGCTGACGGAGCTCCGCACCAGCCGCAAGCCGGTGCCCGGTTATGGCCATCCCCTGCACAAGCGCCAGGATCCGCGCGTCGCGCGCCTGCTGGCCGTGTCTGCCGAGGCGGGCGTCGCCGGGAAGCACATCGAAATCGCGGCGCTGGTCGAACGCCTGGTGCCCGAAATCTGGAACCGGCCGCTGGCCATGAACGTCTCCGGCGCGATCGCCGCGGCGCTGCTGGACGCGGGCTACCCGCTGTTCGCGGTCAAGGGCGTGCCGATCCTGGCGCGCACCGCCAGCCTCATCGCCCACCTGACCGAGGAGCAGCAGCGGCCCATCGGGTTCGTGGTGGCCGACGAGGGCGCCGGTGCGATCGACTACGACGGCCGCAAGCCCGCCGGGTTCGAGCCGGGCGACTAACTATTCACGGGAGAACTGTTCGCGATGCAAGCGGTGTTGCGCGGGGTACGGATCGTCGAACAGGGGACGTTCATCACGGGGCCCTGCGCCGGCATGATGCTGGCGGACCTCGGTGCCGACGTCATCAAGATCGAGAGCCCGGGTGGCGATCCTTATCGCGCCTACCAGGGCGGGTTGTACTCGCCGCACTTCCAGGCCTACAACCGCAACAAGCGCAGCATCGTGTGCGACCTCAAGCAGCCCGGCGATCGCGCGCTGTTCGAGCGGCTGGTCGGCGAGGCGGACGTGTACATCCAGAACTTCCGGCCCGGCACGGCCGAGAAGCTGGGCGCGGGTCCCGCGCGGCTGCGCGAGCTCAACCCGCGGCTGGTGTACTGCTCCATCAGCGGCTTCGGCGCCAACGGCCCATACGTCGAGCGGCCGAGTTACGACTCCGTGGCGCAGGCGCTGTCGGGATTCCTGAGCGTGGTGGTGGACGAGGATCGCCCGCGTTTCCTCGGTCCGGCGCTGGCCGATGCCATCACCGGCATCTACGCGGCCTTCGGCGTGCTCGGTGCGCTGCTGGAGCGTGCCGGCAGCGGGCGCGGCAAGCTCGTCGAGGTCTCGATGCTCGAGGCCATGGCGCATTTCGCGGTCGAACCCTTCGCCGCCTACTTCGCCCTGGGCACGGTGCCCAAGTCCTCGGACCGGCCGCGGCTCGCGCAGGCCTACATCCTGCGCACCGCCGACGACAAGCTCATCGCCATCCATCTTTCGTCGCTGGAGAAATTCTGGCTGGGCCTGGTCAAGGCGCTCGAGGCCGAGGAGCTCAACCAGGACGCGCGCTTTCGCGAACGCCTGGCGCGTATCGCCCACTACGAGGCGCTCGGCGCCGAACTCGATCGGCGTTTTCGCACCAGGCCCCAGTCGGAATGGTGCGCGCGGCTGTCCGCCGCCGACGTGCCGTTCGCGCCCATCAACGGCATCGACGCGGTGGTCGAGGATCCGCAGGTCGCGCATCTCGGGCTCATCGTGCCGGTCGCGGATGCCCGGGAGGGCGGGCGCGAGGCCGTACGGCCGGCGCTGCAGTTCGACGGGGAGCGGGCGCGCGCCGTGAGCGCCGCGCCGCTGCTCGATCAGCATGGCGACGCGATTCGCGCCGCCGTGGATGAGGGCCGGCACTGGCCGGTGACCAGTGATGGGGCCGCACAACGCCCGGGAGTCGCCAATGTCCAGGCCGGTTGATAGTCCCCGCAAGCTTTTTCCGACCACCCTGGTGGGCAGCCTGCCGCAGCCGGACTGGCTCATCGATCGCCAGAAGCTCGCCGGCAGATTTCCGCCGCGCGTGCGTGCGCGCGAGTTGTGGCGCGTACCGGAACCGTACCTCGCCGAGGCGCAGGACGATGCCACCGTGCTCGCCATCCGCATGCAGGAAGAGGCCGGGCTGGACATCGTCACCGACGGCGAGATCCGCCGCGAGAGTTATTCGAACCGCTTCGCCACCGCGCTCGAAGGCGTGGACCTCGACAATCCGGGCACTGCGCTCGATCGCAGTGGCCATCCGAACCCGGTGCCGCGCGTGATCGGCACCATCCGCCGCAAACACGCCGTGCAGGTCGACGATCTGAACTTCCTGCGCGCGCACACCGATCGCCAGGTGAAGGTGACCGTGCCGGGACCGTTCACCATGGCGCAGCAGGCGCAGATCGATTTCTACGGCGGCAGTCGCGAGGCTGCGGCCATGGACTATGCCAAGGCCGTGAACGCCGAGATCCGTGACCTGTTCGCCGCCGGCGCGGACGTGGTGCAGATCGACGAGCCCTACATGCAGGCGCGGCCGGAAGAGGCGCGCGCCTTCGGCCTCAAGGCGTTGAACCAGGCGCTCGAGGGCATCAACGGCACCACGGCCGTGCACATCTGCTTCGGATACGCCGCGATCATCCACGCGCGCCCGTCGGGTTATTCGTTCCTGGGCGAGCTCTCGGGATGCTCCTGCAAGCAGGTATCCATCGAGACCGCGCAGTCGAAGCTCGACTGCAGCGCGCTGGTGCCGCTGACCGGCAAGAAGATCCTGTTGGGCGTGCTGGATCTCGCCGATCCGGCCGTCGAGACGGCCGACACCGTGGCCGCGCGCATCCGACGCGCGCTGCCGTACGTCGCGGCCGAGAACATCATCCTGGCTCCCGACTGCGGCATGAAATACCTGCCGCGCGAGACCGCTCTTGGAAAACTCAAAGCGATGGTCGCCGGCGCCGCGATCATGCGCACAGAATTATCGCGCGCCGCGTAGGAGTGTCACATGTACGTTCCGAAGAAGTTCTGGGGTCCGATCGGTGCCGCG
>Ga0315910_10004103_pt1 | contig 12258 bp, 9 predicted proteins | sample EdamamesoilMG_FD_204470 | JGI IMG/M metagenome (GOLD analysis project Ga0315910, IMG submission 204470) | Garden soil microbial communities collected in Santa Monica, California, United States - Edamame soil | ecosystem: Environmental > Terrestrial > Soil > Garden | place: USA: California... | reverse complement strand
GCGCCACGGACCTCGCGCGCGACCCGGCCGAGCGCGCACCCTTCGCGGGCGAGGCGCGGCGCTTCACGGAGCTGAAGGACGAGGCCCTGGCACCCGGGCACCGCTTCCCCGAGCCGCTCGTGGCGCGCGACCTCGACCCGGCCACCAGGGCGGCGCTCGACGCCCTGGGCTACGGCGGCCAGACCGGGGAGAAGGACGGTGACGAGGAGCCGAGCGACGCGCACGACGAGCTGCTGGCGCCGCCGCCGTCGACGGCGGAGCAAGAGCCGGACGCCGCGCCGCTGCGGCCGCTCCTCCTGCCCCTGCTCGGCCTCGGCGTGATCGGGCTCGTGCTCGTGGCGTGGCGGCGCCGGGCGAGCGCCCAGCGCTCGTGAGGAGCGACGCGCTGGCAGCCTCCGGCGAGCCGCGCTTCTCCGGCCGCGCGCGCCGCCGCGCCCTGGCGCTGGCGCTGCCGCTCGCGCTCCTCGGCGCGCTGGAGCTCCTCCTGCGCGCGCTCGACTCGGCCGGGCTCGTGCCCCTGCCGCGCCCGCCGACCGTGCGCGACGCCTGGGCCGCCGACGGCTGGACGGTCGACCGGCACCTGAACTGGCGCCTGATCCCCGAGCACGTCTCGGTGCGCGGCGGCGCCGAGTGCCTCACGAACTCGCGCGGCCTGCGCGAGGAGGAGCTCCCGCTCGCGAAGCCCCCCGGGACCTACCGCATCCTGGTGCTGGGCGACTCGACCGTGCTCGGCTTCGGCGTGGCCGTCGCGGAGCGCTTCTCGGACCGACTCGAGGCGCTGCTGAATCAAGAGGGCCGCTCGGTGCGCTGCGAGACGATCAACGCGGGCGTGCCGGGCTACTCGCTCTACCACGCGCTCGTCTTCCTGCAGCGCGAGGGCCTGCGCTACGCGCCCGATCTCCTGATCGTCGAGTCGAACTTCAACGACCGCCGGATGGTCGCGCCCGAGCACGCCGACTCGGACGAGGCCTACGCGCGCTTCTGGCGGCGCCTGCGCGCCCAGGAGCTGCTCTCCGCGACCTTCCTCGGCCGCGCCGCGCACCGCACCCTGGCCGCCGCCGGCCTGGTGCGCCCGGGCCTGGTCGACACCGGCGACTTCACGCCCGCCCCGATCGACGTCGCCGCCGCGCGCGCGCGCCTCGAGCCGGAGCGCTACCGCGCCCTGCTGGACGAGCTCTGCACCTTCGCCGCCGCGCGCGCACTCCCGCTCGTGCTCGTGCCCCTCCCCGACCGCCCCGCGAACGTCGCCGAGCTCCACCGCGCCGACGCGCTCGCCGCCGCGGGCAAGGGCGCCGAGGCCCTGGCCGCGCTCGAGGCCCACGAGGCGAGCGCCGCCCTGGCCAGCTCCCCGCCCGCGGAGCTCGTCGCCCGCGCCCAGGCCGCCCTCGAGCGCGGCCAGAACGACGACCCCGCGCTACGCGAGCTCCAGCGCCTGACCGAGCTCCCGATCTACGCGCTGGTCGTCGCCCGCCGCAGCAACGCCCTCGCCGCCACCCTCGGCCGCCCGACGCGCGCCCAGATCCCGAACCCCGTCGACTGGAACAGCACCGACGGCAGCCTGCTCGTCCACCTCTCGGAGCCCTACGTCGCGCTCCTCCACGAAGCCGCCGCCCGCCCCGGCGTCGTCACCGTCCCCTTCGACGCCCACGCCGGGTCCCGCGACGACCTCTACCTCGACTACATCCACCTGAACGCCGCCGGCCACGCCGAGCTGGCCGAGCAGCTCCGCGCGCTCCTCACGAGCTCGGACGAGATCGAGCTGCCCCGGTAGACCACGCGAATCGGATTGCCGGCTCTCCAGGCCCCTGTTCTGACGGACCTGGCAACGTGTCAGATTGCCACGATCACGTGGTGAATCCTGACAGGTTACCTGCCCCGCCTGGGGCGCCGTCTGCTGCAAGTGGTCCGTGTCATCGACCACGCCCGACCGCAGCCGCGACGCTCATCACGGCCACGAGCGAGCCTCCGACGATTGCGCCGCCCGATCGGCTGCCTACGCCGAACTGGGCCGCCGCGACCCAGGCCACGCCCCCCGCGATGACGAACGCGATGGCTCCAATGGTCAGGGCTCTGCGGCTACGTTGCGACAGCGTCATCCGTCATCTCCTCTCGCACTTCACGGGCCGGTCAAGGTAGCGCAGGAAGGTTCCGGGCGTAGCGGCGGACGACGGGCGCCCTTGGGAGCAGCGGGGTGTCCGCCTACGTCCCCAGCTTCTCCAGGAACCCCTGGAAGCCCTGCACCGCCGTGCGCTGGAAGTAGGGCTCGAGGCCGCGCAATCCGCCGAGCTCGGCGCCGCCGCCGGCGCGGCCGGGGCCGCCGTGGAGGCTGGCGGGGAGCACCGTGCCGGGGGCGAGGGCCTGGCCGGCGGTGCGGTCGGAGCCGACCCACACGCGGCCGTGCCAGGGAGCGATGCCGAGCACCACCGCGTCGCTCCAGGCCTTGTCGTTCGAGTAGACGCTCGCCACGAGGCCGCCGCCGCCGAGGTTGACCAGGCGCACGGCGTCCTCGGGCTTCCCGGAGTACGGGAGCAGCGTCGCGACGGGGCCGAAGACCTCGAGCTCGTGGAAGACGCGGGCTTCGGAGTTGCGCGCGCGCAGCAGCGTGGGCGCCACGAAGTAGCCCTTGGCGTGCACCGGGCCCGGGCCGCCGCACAGCACGTCGGCCTCCTTGGCCACGGCGGCGATGCCCGCGCGCACGTCGGCGAGCTGCTGGGCGCTCGCCAGCGGCCCCATCCGAACCTCGCTCGAGCGCGGGTCGCCGACCTGGATCTTGGCGAGGCGCGCGACCAGATCCTCGCCTACCTCGGCGACGCGCTCGGCGGGCACGAGGACGCGCCGCACGGCGGTGCACTTCTGGCCGGTCTTCTGGACGACGTCGGTCTCGACGTTGGCCAGGAACTGGTCGTAGGTCTCGGAGTCGCGCGCCACGTCGGGGGCGAGCACGGCGGCGTTGAGCGAGTCGGCCTCGAGGTTGACGCGCACGTTGTGGCGCACGACCGCGGGGTTGCCGCGCAGCTTGGCGCCGGTCGCCGAGGAGCCGGTGAAGGCCAGCACGTCCTGCGGGCCGAGGTGGTCGACGAGGTCGCGCGCGCTGCCGCACAGGAACTGGAAGGCGCCCTCGGGGAGCAGCTTCGAGTCCACCAGGATCTTCGCGATGCGCCAGGCGACCAGCGCCGTCGCGGTGCCCGGCTTCTCCAGCACCGGCATGCCGGCGAGCAGCGCGCAGGCCATCTTCTCGCCCTGGTTCCAGGCCGGGAAGTTGAAGGCGTTGACGTGCACGGCGAGGCCGGGCTTGGGGACCCACACGTGCTGGCCGGAGAAGCGCGGCGTGCGCCCGAGCTGCACGAGGGCGCCGTCGGCGAAGTAGGGCCGCTCGCCGAGCTCCTTCCCGAACTGCGCGTAGGCCGCCAGGGTCCCGGTGGCGCCGTCGACGTCGAACTTGGCGTCGCCGCGGGTCGTGCCGGCGTTCTGGATCGAGAGCTCCAGGAGCTCGTCGCGGTGGGCGTGGATCGCCTTGGAGAGCGCCAGGAGGAGCTCGGCGCGCTTCGGGAAGCCCATGGCCCGCAGGGCCGGCCCCCCCACCTCGCGGCCGTAGGCCACGACCTTGGCCAGATCGATGCCCTCCGAGCTCGCCTCCGCCAGGGGCTCCTCGCTGGTCGGGTCGCGCAGGATCTCGGCCTTGCCGGTGCCCTTGTGCCAGCGGCCGAGGACGTAGCTCTCGAGGGGGATCATGCGGGTCTCCTGCGGAAAAGGGGCGCCCAAGATAGCCGACGCGCGCCGCGCAGGGGAAATGCGCTCGAGGGGTCGGCGTAGCGCGCGCGCCCCGCGCTCGAGCGGCTTAGTTCACTCGGCCCCGTGCAAGCCGGGCCCCCCGGATCCCAATCAACCTCGCCGTGGCCCTCTCCATCGCCGCCTTCGTCGTCCTGGTCGCCTTCCTCGGGTGCCTCGGGCTCTTCGCCCTGGCGGTGACCAAGGTGGTCGCCCCGGACGGCAAGGGCCACGCGCGCGGGCTCGGCGGCGGCTGCGCGGCGCTCCTGGCGCTCTTCCTCCTGTGCAGCCTGGGCGTCGCGGGCCTGGCGGCGACGGTGGCCGCGATCGGGGTCGGCAGCGTGGCCGAGTGGAACCCGATCGAGCGCATCGAGATCGAGCGCGGCCGGAACGGGCACGCGACGGAGCCCGCCGAGGGCCGCCCGGACGACGACGGCGAGGTCTCGGCGCGCTTCACGGTGCGCGGCGACGCCGGCGGCGAGCTGGTCGAGCTCCTGCACGAGCTGGTGGACGTCGACCTCGCGGCCCTGGGCGACGGCCTGACCGTCCACCAGCGCACCGGCACGGACGGCGAGGACTTCCACGTCTACGAGTTCCGCCTGCCGATCTCCGAGCGCGAGCTGGCGCGCCTGGAGCACGACCTCGAGCGCGAGCTCGAGGGCCTGCGCGTGCGCCTGCCGGAGCGCGTCGACATCCGCTTCGACGGGGCGGAGTGAGCGCCGGGGCCGAGCCGCGCTCGGCACCCTCGAACGGACGCCGCGAGCGCCTCCGGCCGCCGCCTCAGAGCCTCAGGCGCGCGACGAGCAGCGAGTAGGGGCCGGAGAAGTTGCTCGCCCTGGTGAGGAGCGGATGAATCCGCCCCACGCCGCCGAGGAGCGGGTTGCCTCCGGGGAAGAGCTCGCCCGAGTTCAGCACCCGGCCCCCCGCGAGGTCGAGGTACTGGGGCACGAAGCTCTCCAGCACGCCGTCGCCATCCAGGTCCCGGCCCTCGAGGGACTCGTGGGTGGTGAAGGTCAGGTGTCCGCCGGGCGAGAACACCACGTCGTGGTGGTAGGCGGAGATCCCCGCGTGGGTGACGCTCCCCGTCGTGCCGTTCACCAGGACCAGGGTCGGGTCGGTGCCGTCTCCGTCGCCGTTGCGGTCCGTGCCGGACTCCTCGCCGAGCACGGCGACCCACGGGCCGCCGACGGTCAGCCTCCTCATCAGGCTCTGGATCGGCAGCGGGATGCCCAGGTTCAGGACCGATCCCGGGCGCCACAGGTGCACGACGTGGTCGCTGAGCCCGGGAGCCCCTCCGAGATCCTGGCCCTGGTCCGCCTCGCCGACTGCGAAGGCCACGAAGCCCGGCCCGGCGTCCAGCGCCGCGGTCGCCAGGCCGACGTTCTGCGTGGCTCCCGTGCCGAGGTCGTGGACGGCCAGGACCCAGTCGCTCGAGTCGCCGTCCCCGTTGCGATCGAGGCCACCCTGGGCAGACTCGCGCACCGCGACCGCCACCCGGTCCGCGCTCAGGACCAGCGCGCTCCGGGCGAGGAAGCTCGCCCCGCCATGGGAGTCGGTCGAGGGCCGCGACGCGGCCAGCCCCAGGTTGCTGAGCGTGCGCGTGATGGGCTCCAGGACGTACGGAACGTCGTCGAGCAGGTCGCCGTCGCCGTTCAGGTCGCTGCCCTGGAAGGACTCCGAGACCAGGAAGGCCGAGTGATCGCCGATCGCATGCACTTCCGCGCCCAGCGCCCCGGCGAGCGCCAGCGCGAGATTCGTGACGGTGTTCGACGTCGAGAGATCGACGAGGTGCAGGACCTGATCGAAGGCGTCGCCGTCCCCATTGAGGTCGACGAGGCCCAGCTGCTCCGAGACCGCGCACAGCAGGAAGGACTGGTGGAAGGCCAGGATCCGGCCCGTCAGGGCCAGGGGCTGCGGAGGCACCGCGAAGGAGCCCCAGGCGTGCGGGACGATGCCCGCGACCAACCCGTTGCCGTCGAGGTCCTGGCCCTGCCCCAGCTCGTCGCAGTAGATCACGGTGTACGCCCCGTCCAGAACCGGCGTCCCGCTCGAGAGGGACTGCAGCCCGGAGGCCGCGCGGCTGGCCAGCCCCGAGCTCGACACCGTCCCGGTCGCGAGGTCGATGCCGAAGAACACCGCGTCGAGCACGTCGCCGTCGCCGTTCAGGTCCGTGCCGCCCTGCGCCGTCTCGGAAACGTGGGCCAGCCCGCGTCCGGCCCCCGCATGGAGCCGCGGGCTCGAGCTGAACGGGATCAGCGCCAAGCCGAGGTTCGTGGTCACGCGGCTCGCCGTGTCGTGGAGCGCGAGCACCTCGTCGAGCACGTCGCCATCCCCGTTCAGGTCGACGCTCGTCTCCTTCTGGACGAAGAGCACCCGGCTCCCGTCGCTGACCGCGTCCTGGCTCAGGTCCGTGGCAACGGTCTGGAGCACGACCGGCGGAGCGCGGCGAGCGACCTGCGGAGAGAAGACCAGCACGAGGGAAGTCAGAGAGACCAGGAAGGCTTCCATGTGAGGCTGCGAGGGCCGAGGGTCCGTAGCTCAACGTGCGAGCCGGAAGGGCCAGCACATGCTTCGAGGCTAGCGCGAGGATGAAGAGGCGGGTCTCCGATTCCGCACCATCTCCTCAGCTCCGCAGAGCAGGGAAAGCAGAGATCCCCTCGATCCCGGAGAAGGGCCAGGAATCGACAGGAAAGTTCGAGATCGCGTGGAGGGCCCTTGCCGAGGGCTGGCGAGCCGCCTGCTCATGCTCCTCGCTCGCTCGCGGGGCCGGCGCTGCGCGATGACAGCCCCGAGGGCTTGCCTGTCCGGGAATGGCGTGGGCGCGGGTCAGAGCGCCGACGCTCGCGGTGCGGGCTGGCGCCCGCCCCGGCGAGCGTCGGCGGTCACGCTGACGGCGAGTAGCCCATCGGTGATGGCTAGCAGGCCTCGCAGGTGCCCGAGCCGCGCTCGGCGTACTCGTCGCGGCGACGGAGCCAGAGGCCGCTCTCGTTGCGCCCCCGGGGCGCGCGGTCGAGCCAGGGATACATGCCCCACAGGGCGTCGAGGCCGCGCGCGAAGGCGGAGTAGGTGTGGTAGACGACGCCCTGCTCGAGCACGAAGGCGCTCATGCCCGGACGCTCGCGGGTGTAGGTCGCCGGGTCGGTGCCGGTCATGGCCGCGCTGTCGCCCACCGGCGTCCCGCGCATGCGGCTGGCCATGCCCTCGTCGGTGCGCGCCGGCCAGGCGGGCTCGCGGCGGTAGTTGTACTCGATGCCACCCTCGAGCTGCTGGGCCGCGGTGAAGCCGACGCCGAAGTCGAAGGCGAAGTCGCCGCCGAAGGACGAGGCCCACGGGAAGGTCCAGCCCATGCGCCGCCTGTAGGCCAGGAGCTTCGCGAGCGGCGCGCGCGAGACGGCCGCGAGCGTGACGTCGTGGTGCGCGAGGTGCTCGTGGACGCCCTCGAACCCGTCGGCGACCGACGAGCACGAGGCGCAGCCCGCCGCGTAGTCGGGTCCGAACATGAAGTGGTAGACGAGGAGCTGCGAGCGTCCGCGGAAGAGCTCCGCCAGCGAGGCGGGCCCCGTCTCGGTCTCGAAGCGGTACTCGCGCTCGACGCGCACCCAGGGCAGCGCCTGCCGCTGCCGGGCCAGCTCGTCGCTGCGCCGGGTCAGCTCCTTCTCCACCTCGAGCAGCGCCAGGCGGGCCGTCAGCCACTCGGATCGCGTCCCGATCCGGTGCTCGGTCTGCGCTCCATCGGCTAGTGCTTCCGTGGGCTTCACCGGGGTCCCTCCGTCGTCGGGGGCACCGCGCTCGGAGCCTTGCGCTCCTTGAGCTTCACCACGGCCAGGGCCGCCAGCCCGCCGAGGGAGCCGGTTCCGCCGGCGTAGAGGAGCAGGGTCGTCAGGCATGCAGGACACATGATCGAGTTCCTTTCGTTGGGGGTCCGCGAGGACGTCTCGCGTTCGACCCCAGGGCGCGCGCCGGGCGCGCCGTTCGACAGGAATCCGGAGCTTCTCGCGGGCCCTTCCGCCACCCACCAGGCCCTGGGGCCGGCCCGCGTCGCAAGGAGACCGGTGAGGCTTGCCCAAGCTCTGTCTCCGCGTCCCTCCGCGCTCTCCGCGCCTCCGCGGTCGTTCTTCTCAACTCGAGCCGCGACGCTCGCGCAGGAAGCGGCGCACGGCCTCGTCGCGCGTCAGCTCGAGCGCCAGGTCGTAGGCCTCCGCGGCCTCGGCCCTCCGCTCCAGGCGCTTCAGGAGGTGCGCCCGCACCGCCCAGTAGGGCTGGTGCGCCGAGCCGCCGGCAGGCGCGAGCCCGTCCAGCAGCGCGAGCCCCTCGGCCGCGCCGCGCGCTTCCGCGACCGCGACCGCGTGCCCGATGCGGGCCCCCAGGGTCGGGGCGAGATGCAGGAGCTCCGCGTAGAAGAGCGCGATCGCGCCCCACTCCGTGCGACCCGTCCGGCGCCGGTCGGCGTGCACGGACTGGATCGCGGCCTCGAGCTGGAAGCGAGCGCGGGGCCGGCCGCGCTCCGCCGCCGCCGAGAGCTGCGCCTCCGCCTCCCGGATCAGGGCCTCGCTCCAGAGCCCCGGATCCTGCTCCGAGAGCGGGACGTAGCCGCCGCCCGCCGGACGCCGCGCGGCGCGCCGCGACTCGCAGAAGAGGAGCAGCGCGAGCAGCCCGCGCACCTCGGGCTCCTCGGGCATCCGCTGCAGGAGGACCCGCGCGAGCCACAGCGCCTCCTCGGCCAGGTCGCGGGCGGCGTCGTCGGCGCCCTGGATCGCGTCCCAGCCGAGCCCGTAGGCCGCATAGAGGGCCTCGAGCACCGAGTCGAGCCGCCCCGGCAGCTCGCGCTCCTCCGGGAGCTCGAAGGGGATGGCCGCCTCGCGGATCTTGGTCTTGGCGCGGACCAGACGCTGGCTCATGGCCGCGGGCGAGACCAGGAAGGCCGGCGCGATGCAGGCCGCCTCCAGGCCGAGCACGACCTGGAGCATGAGGGGCGCGTGCAGGCTCGGGTCGAGCGCGGGGTGGGCGCAGACGAAGAAGAGCCCCAGGCGCTCGTCGGGAAGTCCCTCGGGATCCGCGGAGGCCGATTCACCCTCCGCGAGCGACGCGAGGACGGCCTCGTGGCGTTCCCGGCTGCGCCGCCGACGCTGCTGGTCGAGCAGGCGATGGCGCGCCGCGGTGAGCAGCCACCCCTCCGGCTGCTCCGGCACGCCATCGCGCGGCCAGGCCGCGAGCGCCTCGAGCAAGGCCTCGCCCAGCGCGTCCTCGGCCGCGGCCACGTCGCGCGTCCGCGCCGAGAGGTACGCGACGAGCTTGCCGTAGGCCGAGCGGGCGACGAGCTCGATCGTCTCGCGCGCGTCCTGGGTCACGCGCTCGCGGAGGGATTGCAGATCGTCTCGTGCATCCCCGCGTCGATCGGGCGCACCTCGACCGCGCCCGTGGCGGCCGCGGGACAGCGCGCGGCCCAGCTCAGGGCCGCGTCCAGCGAGGGCAGCTCGAGCAGGATGAAGCCCCCGAGCTGCTCCTTCGACTCCGCGAAGGGCCCGTCCTGCACGAGCCGCTTGCCGTCCCTCGCCCGCACGGTGGTGGCCGTCGCCACGGGCTTCAGCGGAGCCCCACCGAGGTAGGCGCCCGATTCGACCAGCGCCTGGTGGTAGCGACGCCAGGCGGCCACGTAGGGCCCCTCGCCGTCCGTCCGACGGGCCTCGAAGTCCGCGGGCGATTCGAAGATCAGGAAGCTGTACTGCACCGGGTTTCCTTGGGCTGGGGCCGTGCTGGGTCTCGTCGATCCTGGAGCAAGGCGCAGCGCCTCGCCAGGAATCGACAGGGAAGTCCGAGAAAATGGGGCGGGCCGGGAGCCCCGCGGGAGACTTGCCTTCCGCAAGGCTCGGCGTCGCGTCAGTTCAGCTCCAAGATCAGCGGCGCGGGGGGATCCCCGTCCACCTGCAGCTCGGCCGAGCAAGAAGGACCGTCAGGGAGGCTGGCCGTGACGGTGTAGAGCCCGGCCGCCAGCGTCGGCCACAGGCGATGGTCCCCGGGCAGCCTCGGCCAGAGCTCGTCCTCGACCACGAGCTCGCCTGCGGCCCCGCGCACCTCGAGGTGCACGCGCACCGCGCCGAGTCCTTGCGGCACACGCACCTGGATCTCCTGCGCGTGCCCGGCGCGCAGCGGAACCTCCAGCCGGCGTTCCTCGCCCGGGCGCAGCTCGAAGGGCAGCCGCGCGGTGGCGACGCGCGTGCCCCCGAGCTCGAGCACGTATCGTGCCGCGGCGAGCCCATGGCGCTCCCACCCCTGGCCGGCCGGCGCCACCGGACCGAGGTCGAAGGTCCCGTCCTCGCTCGCCCGGTGCAGCCGGAACCAGGGATGCGCCCCTGCCCCCGTTGGGCCGGAGGCACGCACCACCAGTGCAGCCGCCGGCGCGAGCACGACCGTGCCGAGGTCCCAGGTCTCCCGCAGCGCGAGGCGTCGTGGCCCGAGCACGTGCTCCGGATACCCCCGTGCACGGAGGCGAAGCACGTACACCTCGGGGACGAGGGGGCCGAGATCGAAGCGCCCGGCCTCGTCGACCGCGCTCGGCATTCCGAGGCCCTCGGTGGCGAGTTCGAGCTCGAGGTCGAGCGGACGAGCGCCGCTCGCGTCGACGACGGCGCCGCGAACCCGTGCGCTCGGCCGCCGTGCGGCGGGGACGCGCAGGTCGAGCTCGGTCCCGGGGCGCCGCCCGCCCAGCTCGAGCACGCTCACGCTCGTGTCGGGCGCTTCGACCACGACCCGGTGGGGCACGTCCCGCAGCCCCCTCAGGACGAAGCGGCCGTCCGCGCCCGTGCGGGCTCCGTCATGGGACGAGACCTGCTGAGGCAGCTCGCCGTGCGCCTCGACGCGCCAGCCGGCGAGGGGCGCGCCACCCTCGTCGAGCACTCGCCCCGCGAGGACGAGCCCGAGCCCGAGGACGGGTTCCCAGAGCCGCTCCTCGCCGGGCGCGAGTTCGAGGGTCTCCTCGAAGCTGCCGAGCTCGCTCGCCCGCACGCTCACGCGGTTCTGGCCGGCGGCGAGCCCTCCCAGCCGAAACAACCCGTCCGGGCCCGTCGTGCAGCTCGGATCGAGCAGGCCGAAGCCGTTCTCGCGGCGCAGCCAGGCGTTCGCCACCGGTGCGCCCGACCCGTCGAGCACCGTGCCGACCAGGCGCGCCTCCGGCTCGAGCGTGACGGCGAGCTCGACCGGCTCCTCCGTCCCCAGCGCGACGACCGATCGCCAGGGGGCACAGCCCTCGGCCCGCACGACGACCGGCACGGACCCGGGCGGCACGCCGCGCGCGAGGAAGCGGCCGCTCCCGTCCGTGCGCACGCAGCGGGCCGGCGCATCCGTCCCGGCCAGCTCGCCCTCGCTCGGCACGAAGGCGCGCCGGAACGTGAGCCGATCGCTGCCGACGAGCACCTGCGCGTCCGCCAGTGGCTCGCCCGCGGGTCCGCGCACGCAGCCCGCGATCTCACCGCCCGGACCGAGCAAGACGAGCCGGACGTCCACGCGGCTGCCCTCCGCGCCCTGCAAGGGAGTCAGCAGCGAGGGCGCCTGGCCGGGCGCGAAGGCACCGAGCTCCTGCCCAGCAGCGCAGGAGCGCAGGTCGAAGCGGCCCGCGGTCCCCGTCGTGGCCACGAAGGAGCCGGTGAAGGCGTTGATGTCGGCCAGCCACAGCTCCGCGCCCACCACGGGCGCGCCGCTCGCATCGACGACGACGCCCTCGACGTCGAGCCCGCGCGGGAGCGTGAGCGCGAGCTCCGCCTCGACCCCGGCGACGATCTCGACGCGCCGGCTCCAATCGCGGTCGAGCGTGACCTGCGCCGGCCCGGCTGGCAGATCCTCGAGGAGCAAGGCACCGTCGCTGTCCGTCATCCCTCGCCGCGCGTGGAAGAGCGGACTGTCCACGAAGCTCGCCTCGGCGCGCGCGTGGATCCCAGGCGCGGGCGTGCCGTCGCTCCAGCGAACGTGGAGACGCAGCCTGCCCACCCCGGCCGTGATCGGCGCCGAGTTCTCCTCTTGGGCTTCCGAGCCCAGCGCAGGCGTCCTTGCAGCCGTGGTCGCCCGCGGAACGGCACCAGGAGCCTCGGCCGGCCGCTGCACGATGGGCGACGCGGGCGGCTCGTCCGCGTTTCCTTGCCGGGCGCCTCGAAGGCCGAGAGCGACCCCGCCGAGGACGAGCGCGACCGCCACGACCCATCCGAGGGCGACCGAGGTCACCGCGGCCCCGCCCGGGCCCGCCCAGGGCATCAACGCCGCGCCCCAGGCTTCCCTGTCCCCGTACTCGCGCTCGAGCCGCGCCCGCTGCACGTCCAGCGCACGCCGCAGACGCGTGCGCACGGTCTCGACCGGCACGCCTTGCCGCACCGCGATCGTGCGCGGCGGAAGGCCCTCGAAGAAGCGCAGCAGCACGCTGCCGCGATAGGGCTCGTCGAGCGCGAGCACCGCGGCGACGACCCGGGCGCGCGCGGCTTCCCGCGCCAGGATCTCCGCCTCGGA
>Ga0315910_10004102_pt1 | contig 12266 bp, 27 predicted proteins | sample EdamamesoilMG_FD_204470 | JGI IMG/M metagenome (GOLD analysis project Ga0315910, IMG submission 204470) | Garden soil microbial communities collected in Santa Monica, California, United States - Edamame soil | ecosystem: Environmental > Terrestrial > Soil > Garden | place: USA: California... | reverse complement strand
ACTATGCGTTGGAGATTAACAATTCTGTCTCATACATTCGCGGTCTAAACATAGAAAATTTGCATATCCTGGCTAGCGGCGGCGGGTCGGCTGGGAAAGGCATAAACATCGTTAACTGTGGATGGGGAGGTTTCGTAAAAGGTCTGGTCGTGGAGGGCTTTGCAGGCGGTGGAGTAAGGCTGTCGCAATTACAAGACACCGTTTTCGAGCAACTGGAAATTTTGAAATGTGGCACGGACAATGTTGTCCCTGCGCTATACATCACGGCGGGGTCAAATTTACTTCATTTCATCCGTCCGCGTCTTGAATATAACGTCTATCAACTCTTGATTGATGACACAACCGCCGCGTGCTTCGGCATCGAGATTCACGATTGCCATATAGAGCAAGGGCCGGACGCATCAGACATACCGGCTACTGTACCAATCAGACTAAGCAATGTGGATGGCGTTAAGTTCATAGGCGGGTCGCTCTCTCCTAGCGGGATAGCCGCCACGATTGCAGAACATAGTGTAACAGCTGCCAATTGCCCTTACTACATCGAAGCAACCAATTGCGCGGACATTAAGTTCATTGCAAGCACGCTTGGACCTGGAACAGACAGAGCAAAGATTCTCAAATACAACACTTCAGACGGGGCGGTGATTGGGTGCAGATTTCAGTTTGCAACAGTAGAGGACTATTCAATCTATTTGAAGGGCAACATTCAATTTAAGGACAACGGCATTGAACTTACGGATGTTGCCGCCGCCGCTACCGCGTTCTACGGCGTCTACGGTGAGGGCGCTCTTGTAAAGGACAACTGGGTTGTTTGCTCGAACGGAGCAACCTCTGCAAAACTCAGCGGCTCAGTGTTTGCGAGCAATTCTGGCAACAAGATGCGACTCGGACAGAACATCGTCAGCATTTCAAAGAGGTTCTGGTTCCACGACAGTAACGTATTTATCTACGGCTATCAGCCTGACGACATCCAAACCGGAGATTTCACTGGGACGGTGGATGCGCGACTGTATGACCCGCACAAGATTTTTGTTCCTACTGTGACCGGCACCCATACGTTGTTCTCTAATCCGGCGAGCAACCAGATGTTCACTGTGCAAAACCTGGACCCTCTAGGCGGCGGCGCGTTCAATTTCACGATAACGAACGGCGGCGGCAATGTTTTGAAGGGCGCGACGGACGCCGTGATGACTAAATACAATCACCTTACGCTTCTGATGGACCCGGTAAACGGAACGCACACTGAAGTGTCGCGCAACTTCTGATGAGCGCCACATTGAACAACGAAGCGAAGCCAAAGCCATGCCGATAGATAGCGATCCCTCTTTCTGGAAATGGGTCTCTGGTGGTGTTCTTGGCGCTGTCTCTGGAGGCTTTGGCTATCACAAGTACATGGAATCCAAGATTGCCAAGAAAGCCGACCAAGAGGAAGTAAGGCGGTGTCTAGGCCACATCGAGAAGCTGTACGAGAACGCCGAGAAGGACCGCAGGACCGTGCATGAGTGCGTGGACAAACTGGGCGACCAGATACACAGCAATCATATTGAGGTCATAAGAGAGCTGAGCGGGAAGGTGGATCGGTGACGCCCCACTTCTCGGCCTCCGAGGTCGAGTGTAAATGTGGTTGTGGAATGCTCCCCCGGATGGACTTCATGGAGAAGGTGGAAACGCTCCGAATCCTGTACGGGAAGACGCTGAAAGTTACCTCTGCCGCCCGCTGTCCTGAGTACAACGCCAAGGTATCTGGTACGGGTAGGACTGGACCGCACACGACTGGTCGGGCAATCGACTTCGGCGTTGAGCGCGGAGATGCCTACAAACTGCTGGCCCTCGCCCTCTCAATGCCGCACTTCACCGGGATAGGGGTCAACCAGAAAGGCCCATCCCGTTTCCTGCACTTGGACGACCTACCTAACGCTGAGGGACAGCCTCGGCCTACCTGCTGGAGCTACTAGATGGACTGGCTTAAAGCGATTGCCCCTACCGTTGCAACCGTCCTGGGAGGCCCGCTGGCAGGCTTGGCGGTGGAGGCCATAGGGACGGCTCTAGGGCTTTCTGACGCGACCAAGGAAAAGGTGGAGGACATCCTGAAAGGCCCTATGTCCGGGGACCAACTAGCGGCTATCAAGCAGGCTGAAATGGCCCTAGTAGCCAAGATGAAGGAACTGGACATCAAGCTGGAGGAGGTCCATTCCGGGGACCGCAGATCGGCTAGGGAAATGCAGGCTCAGGTAAAGAGCCATATACCAGGACTGCTGGCGATCCTCATCACCGTGGGGTTCTTCGGCATCCTCTTGGGGATGCTGTCAGGGAGTCTGAAAGCCTCTGGGAATAGTGAGGCCCTGCTGATTATGCTGGGTGCCTTGGGGGCCGCCTGGGGCTCCGTGGTCAATTTCTACTACGGGTCCAGCAAGGGTTCCGAGGACAAGACGCACGCGATGCTGCGGAAGTAGGCTGTGCCCGCCAGTGTGCCTAAGTAGCGCGTTCCAAGGCTTCCTTATACTAGGGGAGGCTGCAAGCTAGTATAAACACTCCCCTATGAGGAATCCTGTGTGAGAGCAGTGCTCTACCGCTGAGCTAACGACCCTTTGTGCCCTGTGGTGTAACCCTTGGGCCTCGTTTGCGCTCATTGTAGCGCAGTGAGATTGGCTTCACGGAAGCCGCTGCCGTAGCTAGATGGGCCACTGACAGATGGGCGTAGCGCCTGACCATCGAGTGTGTTTTCCAATGCCCTAGAGCCATGAGTTCGCTTTCACCTACCCCTGCCATAGCAGCCCACGATGCCCAAGTGTGCCTGAGCGTGTGCCAGCATACTTCCAGCCTAGAGCTACCTGGAACGCGCTTGTATAGCCTTGCCTTCCTGAGCGCCGCATACCACGCCCTATTTGATGCTTTGACGTAGGGGAGGCCGGTTTCTTGGTTGGGGAAGACATATCGCTTGTGGATGCCCCTACGAGCCTCTAGGACCGCGCAGGCTGCATCGTTGAGAGGAATCCCGTGTGGTGCGCCGGCCTTCATCTGGTCCGCGTGTAGCCAAATCTGGCGCGTTTTAAGGCTTACCTGACCCCACTCCAGTTCAAGGACGTTGTTTTCCCTTAGCCCTGTTGCTAGGGCGAACTCGGCGGCGGAAGCGAGAATGGGGGATTCGCTTTGCAACGCCGTCCTTAACCTCAACCATTCCTGTTCCGTAAGCCAGCGCGTCCTCCCGGGCGGCATCTTGCGGCGATCTACTTTTGGTGGATTTACCCCTGCCGCGTTGTGGATTGCCACGATGACTGCCAACGAGCGATTCCATGCCCCTGGAGACGAATCGTTTAATTTCTTGGAGATTTCTGTCGAGTTCAGCGGCAGTGATTGTTGAGGGGTAAAACCAAACGTATTGATCCTGTACCTGTCCGGCAATCCCCGAGGCTTCACGGCAAGCCACTTTGCGACCGCCTCGCCCCACGTTACCGGGGCCTTTTCTCCTAGCCTTTCCTGTCGCCATATCTCGCCCTTTCGTTTCTCGTGGTACTCCCATGCCGCTTTCTTGTCGGCAGTCCCAGAAGACTCTCTAATTGGGCCGCGTTCCGTGGATAGCTTGATCCACCAGACACGGCCTCGGCGGTATAGGGACAAGGGCTATGGGCTTGTAAGTAGCTCAGCAGGCCCTCCACAAGAAAGACCCATTCCTTCCCCGGCTTGCTGGCTCCGGGAATCTTACCCGCTCGAGCCCGTTCCGCCAAAGTTACCGGATGCAGCCGCACCATCTTGGCAGCTTCGGCTAGGCCGAGGGTGTGGATCAACCCCGATCTCCAGTGGAACGCTTTACTTCTCGGATCTCCACACGCACGAACTTGTAGCCTAGAGCCTTTGCGCTGGCGATTGATGCGTCCCTGCGTTTCCAGAACTCCGCTTCCCAGTCAGCGCCCTCGTAGTGAGCCAAAGCCAAATAACCATAGTCCCAGCACTCGTCCTTTGTTGGCGCAATGGTGGAAGAAATAAGCCTTCCGTTCGGCCCCTTGATAGCCCACCACTTAATCATTTGTCGCTCCTCGGTATGTCACTGGGGCTTCCGGAGAGGATGAAGCAGGCGATGTGTCGCCCCGTCCCCTTGCCGATGGATCCGTCCTCCGTCGCCAGCCACCGAACATCCCCGAGGTTCCTGACCTGCGCGTGATCGCCCAGGATCGCCTTCAGGAGCATCAGTACCCACTTGTCCACCGGGTACACCAGCACCACGCGCTTGCCCTTCTGCGCCTCGATGATGGCCTTCCTTACCCACGCGGTCGGCCCCTTCTTCTTTCCCTGGTGGATGATGGATCCGAATGGCGGGTTGACGTAGTTCCTCTGGCCCCACTCGCAGGTCAGGCCGTCGAAGCCTTCTGGCAGCGGGTACGGGCACGGGTCGAAGTCGAACGGCCCGAACTCGGCAGCAAGGCGGTCCAGCACGTCAGGCGGTGTCAACCAATAGTGCTTCCCGTCCTCACCGTTCCCTTGGTGGAACTTGTTGTCCTCCGGGGCAAGCTGGCTTTGGTGCGGCTCGGTCACGTTGTCTGGTTCCCCGTGGAAGAAGTGGCGTTCATTCCATGACCCATTTCTGCATCGGGAAAGGAACGCGCAGCAGGTGCTCCAGCCACACTTCGCCGCGCTCGGTGGTCTTGTAGCTACGCATGGAACCGGCTTCGTGGGCTACGCTCACAAGCATCCCGGTGTTCAGCAGGTCTTTGATGTATTCCCGCACCGCTGGCGCTGACAGGTTCTCCATGTCGCAGCCTCGCGTGTTGTAGTGCATCACGATTTCCAGATGCAGCGGCGTGACGGTGAACATCACTTCCCCTTCGGAGTGTTAGAACCTGTAGCCACGCTACTTCCGCACCAGGTTGCCGATGTCCTGCGTAATCATCTTCATAGCGTGGTACTGCGGATTCAGGACTTTGGTCGCGTGGCTCGGCCCCGCAGCAAGCCCAGCAATGACGGATGAGAAAAACAAAGCGCCGCCTAAGATAGTCAGGACTGCGGCCAGATTGCTTGGGTCGCCGTGCTTCCATTCACCTTTGCGGACCCCATGTACTAGGGCCACAAAGCTCACTAGCAGCACGAAACAGAGGCTCGTTAGAAAGATCGCGCCATCGAGGTAAGCCTGCTGGACGTACCAGGGGAACACCTTGTCGGCAGTGGTGCCTAGTTGCGCGGCCAGCCGCTCCAGCATCCCTGTGATGTTGTCGCCTACGTCTACCGTCGCTTCGACTTTCATGTGTTCTCCTTGGTTGACTTCGCCTTGTTTGGACTTGGTGCGTTCATTCACCCTCCGACCACACAGACCCGTTGGGGTCGTTATGATCGCCTCCTGCCAAGATAGCGACCACGATCACAATTCCAATAACCCACCAATCGAACTCGGTCATTTCGCAGTCCTATCTACCGGGCTAAACACCGAGCCACCATTGAGCCAGCAGCACCCAGGCCATAGGTGGCAGGAACACAGCGCCAAGCGTCAGCCAGAAGCCCTTGGCCACCGCAATCCCGAAGATCCAAAATAGCACCATGACCGCATAGAGAGTCAGCGCGAAGAACGCTACCGCCGCCTCGGGCCACGTCCCATGCTTCATCGTGATGTTCATGGCTGGTTCCTTCCTCCTACGGTGGCGTCGCGTGCGGCTTTGCGCGCTACCGCGAGCAGGATGTCGGCGTGGCACGGCTGGTCGAGCGGGCACCAGCAGGCGAGGTTCTTGCCGACCAGGTGCCTGCGGTCACGCCGCAGCATCTTCGTGTAGGAGAGCTGCTTGTCCGCGTGCCACTGGCCGTCCTTGTCCTTGCCGTGGCTCAAGCACACGTACCCGCCGAGCAGTAGCTCGAACCACCTGACGCACTCCGCCCGCGTGCCGTGGACGCCCACGACGAACGGATTGCCGAATCTGCCAGTGCGGTCCACCTTGATGGTGTTCGGTGGCATGCGCCATCCCTTGCGGCGCGATAGCTGGATGCGCTGCGGCTTCACGGCTTCTGGTTCCCGCCGTCTGCTGTTGCGCACAGGCCGCAATTCTTCCTGCGGTATCCGTGCTGGCATTTCGCAAGGTACGGCACCGCCAAGTCGTAAGCTGTTTGAAGCGCGTCTCGATAATTGCTGACAGACGCGGGCTTGGCGCTGTCATACTGGTAGCAGCACACGGCGAGGTCATGCAGGGCTTCCATCGTTCCCGTTGCGGAGCGTGCCGTAGCTGTGTCGTATCCGGCCATGATCGCGTTGGCGAACCACCCGATCATCGTCCCTTCGTCAGCGCCGGGATTCAGCTTGACGTACTCAGCAGCCCACACCGCCGCGTCCATCGTGTGCGGGAAGGTCTGCTCGGACACGCCCTTGGCGACAGCCAGCATGCCGGGTAGGTCGTCGTCGGGCGTTCCGGTAGAGGACGGGGCCGGGTGGATACTCCCGTAGCGGCGAGCATCCGGGCAGGCATCACCGTCAGGGCACGGGCCTTCGCCGTGCGTGTGCAGTTCGTGGGACGGGGGCTTGCGGAGGGCCGCATCCATCCTCTCGATTGCGTCGAACAGGCAGCGAAGGCCGTGCATCGTGATCTTGTCGAGCGCGTTGTCACCGTACTCGCGTAAGTCATAGACGAGGTTCACGGCCTCGCCACGATCTACCTGCGGCACACTGGCAGATCGCTGCACCAAGTCGTAGTCCGCGAGTACAGCGTGATACTCCTCCCCGGCTTTGAGTCTTTCGGCAATCGCTAGGAATACAGTGGCGGGACCGCCGAGCGGGTTCTTCTTCGCGTACTCCTCTCTGGCAGACCGTGGCGTAGATGCGCGGCGTGCTTCATCGCGCGCCTCCCGCTCCCTATCCATGCGCGCCCCTTCTGCCTGCACAAAAGCTATGTGCGCCGGGTCGTCACAGGCGAAAAGGAAGTCACCCACCGGCCCGCAGGTGAGGTCGTAGCAGTAGCCGTCCACAGGCTTGCCGCAATCTTCGACTTCGCAGAAGGCTTGATAGCCGTGACCCTCGACCCATACGCGGGCGCAACGCTTGAAGCGCATCGGCTTATCAAAATGCGAGTCAGTCATTTGGTTTATCCTTAGTGGCCTGCTTCCTGCAGCGTGAGCACGCCTTGATGCGCCCGGACATGAGCCGCTTTGCTGACTCCAGGCCCGCGCTGTATCCGCACACGCATCCGACCCGGTAGCGCCAGCCGTGCGCTGTCTTTACCTTGGCGAGCACGGTTAGCTGTCCGTAGCGTTCGTTGTGCTCAAGCTCGATTGGGTTCATGCGGCCTTCTTCCTCTTGGCTAGATCCTCGTTAGTCCATACCAACAGCCCGTATTCGCTTTCACCTGGGACTCGGTAGAGCCTGATAAAAGCCTTACTGCCCATTCCGTGAAAGCCGCTTGTGCCTCTGTGGTGCTCCTCGCAGAGTGGTGCCACCGCGAAGTCGCTACGATGTCCGCTACCTTCCGCAACGTGGTGCAGCTCGGTACGGCCCGCGCATTGCGAGAGGCCGCGATTGCCAATGAGACAACCGCACTCGGCAACGGAACTCATGTGGCGGGCAGAGGCGATGCTCATGGTCAGAAGGGCAAATCCTCGTCAGACTTCTTCGCCGGAGCCTTGTGTTGTGCGGGCTCTCCATGCGTCATCTCCTGCATCCGGCAGGACATGAACTTGGCTGTCTTTCCTTGCTTGATCCACGCGCTGATCTTGATGCGTGTTCCGTCTAAGGCGATACCGTTGCCAGTGTAGTCGGGGCGCTTGTCGTTGCCTTCCTTGTCGTTCTTGAATAGGGTGAAATCACCCGGCTTTTGTTCGTAGGCCATTACGCCACCTTCCTTTCGTTGACTTTCTTCATTGCGGATCTCTCGGCGCTAGAGAAGCGTGACCAGATGCAGACCTTCTCATCCGAGTCCAACTTCTGCGCCTCCAGGTGCTTCATCGCTTCTGCAGGGCCCTCGTTCTCTAGGATTGAGCGCACTTGGTCAGCGATGTTCTGGAGAAACCTTTTCTCGTCCTCATCCAGCGCTTCCCACGCCTCTCCAGCTACCGACAGCGGCTTGGGGTTCTTCTGCTGGTGGATGGCGTTGGCTACCTCGTCAGCGGATGCGAACTCGGTTCCAGCCAGCCCTAGAGCTGCTAGGGCCCTACCGATAGCCGAGGTTTCCGCGTTCTCCAAGGCTGAAGTCTTGTTGATCTGCGAGGAGGCTCGGTATTCCTCGGAATGACCAGTAGCCAGAACGCGCCCCTGCTCGTTGGCGATGGTCGCCTTCATCACTACGCAATCCTCGTCCCTGCTAACCAGTTCCGTAGTGAGGGAGAAGTCCTTGTGCGCCTCGCGGAACTTCTGCACGCGCAAGGCGACAGTCTGGTAACTTTTCCCGTGTATGTTGACGATACCGCTATCGTTGGCCATGACTAATCCTCAGTTGTTGTCTCCACACCAGACCTAGCCCGCACTCTGCGGCGAGTAGGTCGGCTTCGTTTACTAGACCCTTGCTTGCTATGTTCATCAGGGCTTGCAGGGCTTCCTGTTGCCTCTGTTCCTCGTCCTGCATCTGTTGATAGTCGGCTCGGGCGTTCATGCGTCACCAGCCTCAACCATCGCAGCCATGAAGCACAGGGCGAGGATGCGCTGATTCTTGTTGGTAAAAATTACGTTTCTAAGCCCAATGGCCGTCTCGTAGCGGAGTCGATAATCCGCCCTCCGATGAGAGATGAACCCGGCGATATGCTCCCCGCCACTTACGACGTAGTTGACTGCCCAGCATGAATATCTGGGCCCGAACCCATTGCAAATTAATTTTGCGGCCTCCTTGTAAATAGAGGCATCTGTCTTTCGTTTGCTCGGCTTCATTTGCTCACCCTGTTCTTGTGCTTCTCGCAGAACACTAGGTAATCATCGAAGCTGAACACTCCCCCGTTCATGCAATGCGCGAGGACAGTGGAGTAGTGGGAAGCGAGTTGCTGTTTGTTTGAGTCTTTGACGCGCTTAACCCGAGCCTCTTTCTCCTCGGCCTCCATAATCAGTTCGTCTGCAAAGCCCATGTTCCCGGCTAGACCGAGGATGGCGATGATGAGTAAGCCGATGAGGATGTCTTGGATGGTCATGCTTTCACCTTCGTCGGCTGGCGCAGCTTCTCCTGCGTCACCGCGCCTTCGAGGTCGGACAGCGGAGGGATGCGCTTGAGGCGAACAATTTTGGTTCCATGTTTCCAGCCGCCCAACGCGAGTTGGTACGTTTTGGATGAGTTTTGGCAGTAATAGCAACCATCACCACTTGCCAATCCGGTAACGCGGAAGATTTTGCCGATGCTTTCTGTTGACCCGCAGCATGGCGCTGGCCTCACCACCTGCACCAAGTCGCCCACCTTGATCGCGCTCACAGCGCCTCCTCGATTTCCTCGATCTTGCGCGTGAACAGTTGGCGCTGGAGTTGCAGCGTCGCCTGCAGGATTGCTCGGATGGAAATCAGCGCGTCATCGGGAACGCGGTGATCCGTCTGCAACTTGGTGACTTCCTTCACCGCACGCTCGATGTTGGCCTGCTGCCTAGCGAGCGGGTAGATGAGCCATTCGTCCTCCAGCAGCGTCTTGAGTTCGTCGGGCTCCTGAATCGCGTCCATCGCGTCTTGCTCACGCTCTGGGCGGTTGAGCTCCCAGGCTTGCTCTGCCGCTGCCTGCTGCCTGTCGTACTCGCGTTCCTCTACCGTGTTCCAGTCGCTTGAGCCCATGTCGCCTCCGTTGAACATGGACGAACAATACGGGAGGTAGCAGGATATGTCAATACCCCATGTAGCAGTGCAGGACAAAAAAACTACTGGTGGTGCTTCGTGGTGGTCTTGCGGGGTTTCTTGCGGCGGAGCTTTTTCTCGAGATCCCCGTACCCTGGGATAAGTTCTGGGTGGGCCGTAAGAACCTGTCGGATTCCTGACACTAGGCCGGTTTCGTCCTGGCCGAACAGGATTAGCTTGGGGTCTGCGCCAGCGGCCTCACAGAGCTTCCAGAACTCGCTCAGGTTGATCTGGCGCTCGCCCCTGATCCAGTGGCCTATCGCGCCCTGCGTGCGCCCTAGCGACTCCGCAAGGCTTTCCTGGGATAGCCGGTGGAGCTGCATGTGTGCGCGGAACCGCTTGCCCCATTCCTGCATTGCAGCATTGTAAAACTTGATGGATTGGTTGTTGGCTACGAAGGGTATTGCACATTCCGCAAATTCTGCTACCATACGTAGCCATGAACCCGCTGAAACAGTATCGGGACGATCACGGGATCACCCGTGCGGCCCTAGCAAAAAAGCTGAAGTGCTCCCCTGCAATGGTGGGGCACATCGAGAACGGAATCCGAAATATCTCGCCGCGCAGAGCGAAGGACTGGGAGCCGATCCTCGGCATACCGAAAGAAACTCTGTGCCCATCCATCTTCGCATGATCTCCTCGCAGGTAGTTCCCATCCATCGGCGCCCCTCCCTCGTCGGTGATCGCTGCCCAGCTTCCGTGATGGCGTGTTCTGGGCAGTACCTATCTACGCTGTTCATGGACTGAGTTTTCTAGCCTATGGACAGTCAACGCAACTCAACGGGCGTCCACCAGAGGCAAATACCGCTGCTGGCAGAGGCGCGTAAGCCGGAGCTGGTTGACCCCGCCCTCATTCAGAAATTGGACAGCGAGGAAGAAGCAATCCTTCTCTGCGTACATCTCTCAAGACTTTCCTACGAGGCCATCTGCTCGAGATTGGGAATAGACAAGGGGCACTGGTCGCGGATCTTGCAGGGCAGGGCGCACTTCCCAACACGCAAGAGGCTTGCCCTGATGCAGCTTTGCGGAAACCTCGCGCCGATCCAGTACGAGGCTTTAAGGGCCGGCCTCACGATCTACGAAAACCCCGCCGCCAAGAGAAAAGCCGAACTGATAGCTGAGTTGGCGACATTGGAGGCCGCATAGCGTGTACGGGAAGATTTTTGCTTCTATGTACGAGGGCACCCTCTACGGACAGTGGGAGGCCCTGGTTACGTTCCAGCAGATGATCGTGCTGTCAGATGCAGACGGGATTGTTGACATGACCCCGTATGCGATCGCCGCAAGGACAAGCATCCCGGTAGAGATCATCAGCAAGGGGATAAAGGTTCTCCTAGAGCCTGACATTTACTCCAGAACACCAGACCAAGACGGGCGCCGGATCGAGTTGATAGATGCCCACAGGCCGTGGGGCTACCACATCGTCAACCACGCTAAATACGCCGCCATGAAGGATGCCGACACCATCAGGGCGCAGACGCGGGAGAGGGTTAGGAAGCACAGGGCTTCCAGAGACGACAGCGTTACGGTAACGCACGGTAACGCATCGAAACGCCATACAGATACAGATACAGATACAAAGAAAGGCATTGTCGGGCTAACGCCCTCCACCACCCCGCTTGCAGGAAAAGCTGCCTTCAAAAGCAAGGCGGTTGAGGTATTGGATTTCCTGAACGAGAAGACCGGACGCAGCTACGAGGCTGTCCCTGCAAACCTAGACCTGATTGTTGCAAGGCTGAAGGATGGCGCTACTACCGAGGATCTGCGAGCGGTGGTTGCCAAGAAGTGCCGAGAGTGGCGCGGCGACGAAAAGATGGACTCCTACCTGCGCCCCAAGACCCTGTTCAATCGCACGAACTACGCCCAATACCGAGGGGAGATAGGCAATGCACAAACCATGCCCTGATTGTGGTTCACCTATCGGTGTGAATGTCTACCGCTGCCGGTGCGGGTGGATGGCTACGAACATCACTAAGGGGCCGGAGGTTGATTGCCACTTCGCGCCTGGTTGTGGCCGGCCAGCTCGGATGAGGACTGACCGCTTCGGCGTGAATGGGCAGATAACACCACTTTGCTATGACTGCGCCGATCGGTTGCAGATGCAGTCGGCCGAGAAGTTCTGCAAGGAAAAAGGTCTGGATACCACGGAGCAGAGGATTGCTTACTGCCGAGCGATGTCGAAGAAGTTTGCCGCTCGAGTGAGTTCGCTGGATCGTGAGCCGGGGCAGGATGATGAAGAGCGGTTGGCCGCATGAAGTGGGAACAGGATTACAACCGACCACTGAGCCAAGATGAGCAATCCATCATCGAGCGCCTTGACTGCGAGCCAGATAGACCTGTGGGTACGTTTCTATCAGACCGCCCAGCCGGATTACAAAGCCCATGCCCTTACTGCGGTGCTCAGGAACGACGGGCCGAAGATGCTGTCGCTGGTGCTGAAGAAGTTGGGCTTGGAGTCGAGCGTTGACATGGTGAAGGACTGGGAATGAGCACAGAACAACTCCTC
>Ga0315910_10004101_pt1 | contig 12266 bp, 9 predicted proteins | sample EdamamesoilMG_FD_204470 | JGI IMG/M metagenome (GOLD analysis project Ga0315910, IMG submission 204470) | Garden soil microbial communities collected in Santa Monica, California, United States - Edamame soil | ecosystem: Environmental > Terrestrial > Soil > Garden | place: USA: California... | reverse complement strand
GTGCTCCGCTTCGACGGGAGAGCCGTCGACGTCGGCGCAGTGGCCACGGGCATGGGCTGCCCAAGCCTCGACATCGTCGTCAGCGAGCTCTTGGCGCTGGGGGTGCGGCGCTTCCTCAGGGTAGGTACGGCGGGCACGCTCGGGGGCGAGCGCGTGAAGACGGCCGACGTCGTGATCGCCACCGGGTCGGTGAGAGATGCGGCCGCCTGCGATGCTTACGCCCCCCGCGAGGTCCCGGCGATCGCGAGCCTCGAGATGGTGCTCGCGCTGAAGCACGCCGCGCACCGCCTGGCGCTCGACACCGTCACCCATGTGGGGCTGGTTCACACCAAAGACTCGCTGTACGCCCGCGAGTACGGCTACGGCCCCCTCGCCGAACGACATGCCGAGTACATGGCCGTCCTCGAACGCTGCGGCGTGCTCGCCAGCGAGATGGAGGCCGCCCAGCTCTTCCTGCTCGCACAAGTGTACTCAAGTGCGGCCCTGCCCGTCGCCGCCGGCTGCATCCTTGGCATCGTGGGCAACACCGATGCGCTGGGCGCCGAAGGGCTCCGGCACGTCGCCGAGGAACGAGCCGTGTCGATCGCGCTCGAGGCAGCACGCGACCTACTGTAGGCGGGTGAATCCTGCTCGAGCGCCGGGGTACGGCTGACCGCGGCGGCTCGGTATCGAGCGCGCGAGCCGTTAACGACCCGAGCAAGGCGCGGGATCCGCGCCCATGAAGTCGCGAAATCGGCCCAAGAACGCCGGGAAAACGCGATTCATGACGGCAGCTCACGGGTGAATTGCGACACTGGCTGTTTCATGACGTGCGCGCATTGGGAATAGTACGACCAGACCCTCGCAGAACATGGACGAACGATGTCGACAGTAATGGTAACCGACCTGCCCGATCCGCTCGTGGGGCGAATCCTCGACGGCAAGTACCGCATCCTCGAGCCTCTGGGGGAGGGCGGGATGGCGCAAGTGTACACGGCCGAGCACCTGGTCCTGGAACACCTGGTCGCCATCAAATTCTTGCGCCGCGAACTCGCGATCGAACCGGAAATCGCCGAACGTTTCGCGCGCGAGGCGAAGACCATCGCGCAACTCAACAGCGAACACGTCGTCAAGGTACTCGACGTCGGTTACCTCGATGGCGCCGGCCCGTTCATGGTGATGGAACACCTCGACGGCGAAGACCTCCAGACGCGCCTCGGGCGCTGCGGCCCGCTGCCGCTCGCCGAAGCCGTCGGCTACGTGATCCAGGCGGCGGCAGGCCTCGACCAGGCTCACCGAAAGCACATCGTCCACCGCGACTTGAAGCCCGAAAACCTGTTTCTTGCGCGCTCGCAGCAAGGCCTCGAAATCATCAAGCTGCTCGATTTCGGGATCTCGAGACAGACCGGGAATGCGCTCTCGCGCCTGACCCAGCCGCAAGTGGCGATCGGCTCGCCCAACTACATGGCACCCGAACAGCTGATGGGCTCCGACGGCATCGATGCACGCGCGGACGTCTGGAGTTTGGGCGTGGTGTTGTATCGGTTGGTGACCGGGGCGCTGCCATTCTCGGGGCAGTCGATCGCCGAGGTCTACGCGCGCATCTTGCACACCGAACCCGCGAAACCCAGCGACGTGTGTCCGGGACTGCCGCACGCCTTCGATGAATTGGTGCTGCGCTGTCTGAAGAAGGCCCCGGCGGACCGTCCCCCCAACGTGCGCGCGTTGGCGCTCGCGCTGCGAGAGATCGTGCGACCGGCCGCGCGAGCGGCGACGCCACAGACCGTGGTAGTGGTCGAACGTTCGAGGAGCGTCGACCCCGTCAGCGTGACGACGCGCGTCAGCGTCGAAGCGCCCGACGCGGGGCGCCGCTGGCGCGCCGCGGCAGTCATCGGCGGCCTGCTCATCGCTGCGCTCGGCAGCGTGGCTTTCGCGACCAATCCGCCGTCCCTGCGCGCAGAGCCGCTGCCGACGCTCGCCGGGCGCGGTATCACTGAGCGCAGCTTGGAAGCGCTTCCCGCCGAGGGAGCGCCCGACCTCATCGACGTCGCCGACTTACCGCTCGAGTCATCGAACGCTCGCCCCGCTGCCGCGCTGCCACGCACTGCGCCGCCGCGCGCAGTGGCTCCCAGCAAGCCCCAGGCCACCACCGCCAACGGACGCGCGCCGCGATCCGCGGCTGCGCTGAGGGACAGCGGGGGCCGAGGCACCGCCGCGCCGCAGCCGCCGCGGGCGAGCCGCGAGGTCGCGGTTTCGGACTTCGGGGGCCGCCGCTAGCGCTCCGCGTCGTCCGGGGCTCAGCGCTTGAGCGCGCTCGAGAGCGCCCGATCCCAGAGCGGGGGGTCGGGGAAGCGCTCGACGAGAAAGTCGACGACGGCGCGCACCTTGGTCGAGAGCTGGCGCGCGGAGGGATACACCGCAAAGATGGCGCTCGGCTCGAACTCGTAGTCCGGCAACACCCGCACCAGTTGTCCAGAAGCGAGCTGCGCGCCCACGACCATGGTTGCGGTCACGGCGATGCCCATGCCACTTTGCGCGGCGGTCGCCAGCGCCGAGATGTTGTTCGACGAAACGCGCCCCGTAATGCTCTGCGTCACCAGCCCCTCGGGCCCGATCAGGCGCCATTCCAGGGGTCGCGCGAAGCTCGTAAACAGGAGGCATTCGTGACTCGCCAGGTCGGCAGGCGTGCGCGGCGTGCCTCGCCGTTCGAGGTAGCTGGGCGCGGCCACCAGCACGCGGTGGTTCGTGCAGAGCCGCCGGGCAATCAAGCGCGAGTCGGGTAACGTGCCGAAGCGGATCCCGAGATCGATGCCTTCGTCGACCAGATCGACGAAGCGGTCCGTCAGAAACAGCTCGATCACCAGTTCGGGGTAACGTTCGGTGAGCTCGCCGAGCAGCGCACCCAGGTAGAGCTGCCCGAACACGACGGAAGTGCTGATCCGAATCGTGCCGCGAGGCTTGAGCATCGTCTGCTGCACCTCGGACTCCGCGTCCCGAAGATCGCTCAGTACCTGGGCAGTGCGCGCGTGAAACGCTTCGCCCACCTCGGTGAGCTTCAGCTTGCGCGTCGTGCGCTGAATCAGGCGTGCCCCCAGGCGCTCTTCGAGCCGAGAGACGATGCGGCTGACACCGGAAGGACTCAGGCCCAGCTCTTCGGCCGCCTTGGCATAGTTGGAATGCTTCACGACGGAGTGAAACACCATCAACTCTTGCGTCTCGACGGGCATCGACAAAATTTCGACCTCGAAACGCACCCTAGCGCAACTGCACAATCATCCGAAGCACGATCGGGCGCCCCGGGGGGAGGCGCGCGTCGCGCTGGACGGCAGGCGCGGACGCCTTTTTGCCGGTCCTTGCTGGATTGGGAGTCGCTGCTTCGCGCCCGCGTCGGACGGCAGCTTTGCCTACGGCGCTGACCTGGCGCAAGGCGCACTGCGACCTGAGTGGGAGCGGGCCCCACCCGCGCCGCTCAGCGCAATTCTACCCAAAAGAAGCCGGCTGCAGCTGCTCAAGACGACGGGGTTGCCGTAGGCAGCAGCGGCCGAACACGGTAGAATCAGCGTTCATGGCACTCTGCTTACCCGCGGCGCTGCGCTCACACAAAGCGCCCCGCATCGCGGCGGCGCTGACGGCGTTCGCACTCGTGGGGTGTGGCTCGGACAACGGCGGCTCGGACGACGCGACGGGCGGCTCGGACGACGCTGGCAGCACCACCGGCAACAATGGCTCGGGCAACAATGGCTCGGGCAACAATGGCTCGGGCAACAATGGCTCGAGCACGAGCGGAGGCTCGACGGGCGGCGGCAACGACGGCGGCGTAGCTTTCGGCGACCGGCAGAGCGGCGAAGCCACCTACTACGCGGCCACCGGAGCGGGCGCCTGTATGTTCGACGCGAGCCCCAACGATCTGATGGTGGCCGCGCTGAATGCGCCGGACTGGTCAGGCAGCGCGTGGTGCGGCGCCTGCGCTCGTGTCGACGGCCCCATGGGCACGATCACGGTACGCATCGTCGACTTGTGCCCTGAATGCCAAAGCGGCGACCTCGACTTGAGCCCCGAGGCCTTCGAGCAGATCGCCCCGATCGAGCAGGGCAGAGTCGCCATCGACTGGACCTTCGTGAGTTGTAGCGTCACGGGTCCGGTGCAATACCGCTACAAAGACGGCACCAATCCATGGTGGACAGCAGTGCAGGTGTTGAACCACGCGCTGCCGATCGCGTCCCTCGAATGGTCAACAGACGGATCCACGTTCCACCCCGCCGCGCGCCAAGACTACAACTACTTCCTCGACGCCGCCGGCTTCGGCGACAACCCCGTCAGCGTGCGCATCAGCGCAGTCGACGGCCAGACCCTGACCGACACGCTCCCTCGCCCCGCTGAACTCGTGGTAACGCCAGGCGCGGCGCAGTTCGAATAACCCGCCACGAGCGCGTGACGCCGAACGTAATAGCGCCCTCGCCGTTGCCGATGCGGCGATGGCGCTACCAATGAACTAATAAAAATAAAATTTCACGGGAAGAAAGAAGAACGGGAAGATTTTCTTTGGACTTGCGTCCTGCTTGTCTTGCCGTCTTCGTGTGAAAATGCGGAGCGCGCGGGCTTTTTCTATTTTTTGCTAGCTGAGCTCCCGGCGGGCGCTTACGCCCGCCGGTTTGCTTAAGAGGTCGAGCTTCTTGGGTGCGGGTGCGGGTGCGGGCGGGTGGTGCTTAGACGGGGTCGAGGCCGAGGGCCAGGCGTCCGGTGATCTGTTGCTGGCGTTTTTCGGGGAGGGGGTGGTGCTGGGCGGCGTGCACGTCGCGCAGCAGTTGCTCGAGCCCAACGCCCGTGAAGTACGAGGCGCCGCCGACCGCTTCCATCGCCTTGTTCACGGTCTCGACGGCAGCTTTTGCGAGGAGCGTTTTCATGATGAGCGCGCGGTTCGCCCGCTCGATGTCCGGCGTGAAGTCGTAGTTTTTCGCGTTGTCGATGAGGCCGCGCTGGGCCATGCGTGCGGTCGCGAGCGCATTTTCCATCTCTCCCACGAGGTAAGGAACGTGGGCGTTCGCGCCGGCTACCGAAGCCTCTTGCCCGCGCACGCGTCCCTTCAGGATCTCTCGCGCGACCTCGGCAGCCTTCTCGGCGATCCCGACGTAGGGCGACGAGTAGATGGGGGCTGCCACGGTGAGCACGATGCTCCACACGGGGTGCCAGCCTTCACGCGGTCGCTTCAAGGCGATCGACGCCTCGGGCACGAACACGTTCGCGAGGGTCACGGTGTTCGATCCGGTTCCCCGCATGCCGAGCGTGTCCCAATCGTTACCCACCGAAACGCCCGGTGCGTTGAGCGGGACCGCGAAGTGCAGTACGGCGGGGCCGTCGGGACACGTGGTCCAGGCAGCGCTGGTCACGAGCAGATCGCCGCCGGGCGAGCCGCTCGCGAAATGCTTGCTACCGCTCACGCGATAGCCCCCCTCGACGCGCTCGACCTCACCGTTGCTTTGCAGCCAGTCGCCCGCTCCCGTGCTGACCAGCACCAGGTGCTCCGCGGCTACGCGCCGGAGCAGGGCTTCACCCGGCATCTGGTGCAAATGCCGCCACACCGTAGCGGCGACCAGGTGTTGATGCATGCTGAGGGCGAGCGCGGTCGACGGGCAGAAGTGCGCGAGTTCGCGCAGGAGCTCGCAGACTTCGCCGTGGCTCGCTCCGCCTCCCCCGAGCTCGGATGGCACGAGTGCGCTCAGGATGCCCGCATCGGCGAGCGCGGCGTAGTTCTCCGCGACGAAACGCCGTTCGCGATCGGCACCTCCGGCGCTCTCGGCAAATCTCGGGCCGAGCTCGCGAACGCGTGAAATCCAGTCGATATGTAGTCCCTTGACCATGATGGCCTCCTTGCGTGACTGGTTCAGCATGGGCCCTCGGCCGCGCTGCCTCAAGTCTGGGAAATGAACCTAGCCGGTCTAAAAACTGGACCTAACCGGTACAGATCCTGGACCGCCACAGCCCGTGCGATAGACTCCCAGCCGGCATGAAAACCTACGGCCAATTCTGTCCGGTGGCGATGGCGCTCGAAGTTCTCGCAGAACGCTGGACGCTGTTGGTCGTGCGCGAGCTCTTGATGGGGTCCGGGCGTTTCAACGACATTTTGCGGGGCGTACCGCTGATGTCGAAGACCATGCTGTCGCAGCGGCTGAAGTCGCTCGAAGATGCGGGCGTCGTCGTGAAGGCACCCCGCGTCGGGTCGGGCGGCGGACACGAGTACTCGTTGACTCAGGCTGGCCGCGAGCTCGAACAAATCGTCACGGGGCTGGGGTTCTGGGGCAAACGCTGGGCCATGCACACGCTCACCCAAGAGCACTTCGATCCGGGTTTGCTCATGTGGGACATGCACCGGCGCATCGACCACCAATGCGTGCCGCCCGGCAGAATCGTGGTGCGCTTCGAGTTCGTCGATGCGCGTCCCGAGCAGCGCCGCTACTGGCTCAGGCTCGAGCGGGGCGAAGCCGAGGTCTGCTTCACCGATCCTGGGCACGAAGTGCAGCTGGTGGTCGAAGGCACGACGCGCTCGATGGTCGAGATTTGGGGCGGCGCACGCACGATGGCCCAAGCGACCCGCAGTCACGACATCCGCATCAGCGGTGACAGCGCCTTGAAGCGGCAGTTGCCGCAATGGCTCAAACTCAGCGTGTTCGCGGACAGCGCGAGCGCCTGAGCAGGTCTCGGACCCGATCGAAGCCCACCAAAAATCTGTCGCCTCTCTGGACCGGCACCTCTCAAGCTGCTGGGCCAGACGACCGAACGCGCCGATTTCTCGTGGAATCGTCACCAAGCCCGTGCCAGGCTCCTCGTCCTGCCCCCACTCATTGCTCAACGGCGCAGGTCCTTAGGAAGGAGACTTACCGTGAACTTCTCGTTCGTCCGCGGCTCTACCGCGCTCTTGGCCGCCAGTCTGGTCGGCTGCTCCAGCAGCAGCGACACCCCCCCGCGCCGCGACATGCTCGACGAGGCCTCGACGACCTCCCCGACGGGCCCGACCGGGAACGGGAGCAACGGCGCCGCGACCGCCAACAACGCCGTCGCGGCGGTGAGCACGAACGGCGGCATCGACATCGAAGAGACCCCTCCCGACACGACCTGTGGTTCGGTGCTGCCGGTGGTGCTCCGCGATTTCAAGGGTTCCGGTGAAAGTGGCGGACATGTCGACTTCGAGATCTCTGCGCGCGGCGTGTATGGCCCCGATGGCCAGCTGTACAAGGGCTGGAACGACGTGGGCTGCGAATTGGTCGAGCCCACGCTCGGCGCGGACAGCAAGCCCGTGTTCTTCACGGGTACCCCTGACGGCATCATGGTGCGCCGCGGCGTCGGACGGCAGAAGCGCGTCGTGACCGGACCCGGGTGCTGGACCGAAGCGAACCAGACCCCCAGCGGAGTTTGCAACATCGGCAGCTGTGTGGCGTGGGACTTCGATCCCCCCACCTTCGAGATCGAGAGCACCGCGTCGTTCGACCAGTGGTACAACACCATCAGCGGCGTCAACATCGAGGTGGAAGCGGAGTTGCCGCTCACCGACGACGGCAGCGGAGTCTACGTCTTCGACAGCAACGCCTTCTTCCCGCTCGACAACCAAGGGTTCATGAATACCCCGGGCGAGAGCCACAACTATCACTTCACGACGGAAGCCCACGTGAAGTTCACCTACGAAGCGGGTCAGGTCTTCACGTTCCGTGGCGACGACGACCTCTGGATTTTCGTCAACGGCAAGCTGGCGCTCGACGTCGGCGGCCTCCACCAAGCGCTCGAAGGTACGATCGCCTTCGACGCGAAGGCGGCAGCGCTCGGGATCACACCAGGCGGGCAGTATCAGATGGACATTTTCCACGCCGAACGCCAGACCAGCGAATCGAACTTCCGCATCGAAACCAACATCAGCTGCTTCGAGCCGGTCGATATCGTAAAGTGACGTCGACCAGTTGCGGGCCGCTTCGCAGCGCGCCCGCCCTCTGAGGAGGGCGCGCTGCTTCGCTACTTAGCTCCCCGTCTGTCTCCGTCTGATCATCGTTTATTTCATGTCCTCGGCGCTTCGCGCCTGCGGCTGCTGCGCGTGGGGCCCCAACCCCACTTGCCCCGGGCTCGCTGAAACAGACCGCGCTGCGGAGCTCTCAGCCATCTCCCTGGCTCTGGGTGGGAATCTGAAACAGACCGCGCTGCGAAGCTCTCAGCCATCTCCCCGGCTCTGGGTGGGCAGCTACTTTTTCTGTCCTCGGCGCTTCGCGCCTGCGGCTGTGGGGCGTGGGGCGTGGGGCGTGGGGACCAACTCCATTTGCCCCGGGTTCGATCGCCACCCTCTAGCGTTTGCGGCTGACGCTTGGGGCGGATTCGCGCGAGCGCGCGCGCCTTTGGGCCTTGATCGGGCGTCCGTCGCAATCGCACGTCTCGGTGCAGGTCGGTGAGCACTTGATGGCGCGGCCCGCGCAGTCGCAAGTGTCCGTGCACGTCGGCGAACACTTAGCGGCGGCGATCGGACGACCGTCACAATCGCAGGTGTCCGTGCACGTCGGCGAACACGTGATCGGACGACCCGAGCAATCGCAAGTGTCCGTGCACGTCGGTGAGCACTTGATCGGGCGGCCCGAACAGTCGCAGCTTGCGGTGCACGTCGGCGAGCAGGTGATGGGACGACCCGAGCAGTCGCACGTGTCCGTGCACGTCGGCGAGCACTTGATGGCGCGGCCCGAACAGTCGCAGGTCGCGGTGCAGGTCGGCGAACACTTCGCCACTGCGATCGGGCGACCGTCACAATCGCAGGTGTCCGTGCACGTCGGCGAGCACGTGATCGGACGGCCCGAGCAGTCGCAGGTGTCCGTGCACGTCGGTGAGCACTTGATCGGGCGGCCCGAACAGTCGCAGCTTGCGGTGCAGGTGGGCGAGCATTTCGCCACCGCGCGCGGGCGCCCCGAACAGTCGCAGGTATCCGTGCAGGTGGGCGAACACGTGATCGGACGGCCCGCACAGTCGCAGGTATCCGTGCACGTCGGCGAACACGTGATCGGGCGGCCCGAGCAATCACAAGTCGCCGTACAGGTGGGCGAACAGCGAGCGGCCACGGGCGTGGTGGCGGTCGGACGTTCGCGCACGGAGCTCACGTTGCTTTCCTCGGGCTTCTTGATGCTCGCCTTGGCCGGCTTCTGAACGAACTCGGCTTTCTGCTCCAGCTTGGCGACGCAGAAGCGCACGGGAGTGCCCGCCACACCCTGCGCGGCGAGCGTTGCGCTCCCCGTGCAGCGACCCTCCGCGCCGCACGCCGCATCGTCGACACAGACCCGCGCACAAAACTCAGGGTCACCGGTGAGCAGCAGGAGCCCTGCCGCGCAGCTGACCGCCACCGCCGGCTTCGGCGCCACCGCAGCTTCGGACACGAGGGAGCGTTCTGGCACCCAGCCGATCAACATCTCACCCTGCTTCTGCGGGTTCTCGAAGACCACCAGAAACGAGCTGCCGCGCTGGGCAAGCTTGGTGACCGCGGTGCCCTTCGGCAGCACGACCAATGCCTTGGGACTGCCAGGCTCTTCGGCGACGTTGGTGACCGCCGCCTTGAGCGGCACGGGATCTTGATCCTTGAGCTCTTGCTCGTCCGCGAAGCGGGCAACTTGATCGGCGTTGACGGGCGTCACGTCGACGCGCGCGGTCACGCCGAGCGGCGTCGCCGAAGCCACCTGGCGCACCGCCGACTTGAAGGCATCGCGAGCGCTATCACAACCCGCTGTCGGGATGATGAGCGCCGCAAACAGCAAGGTCAGCGTTCCCCGAACCATACGCACCAGGTGCGCCACCGGACGTTTCTCCCAAGTCTCCACAGCTTAGCGAGTGTAGACGCCAATCCACATCGCGTAAAGCAGCCCTTCGCGTTCACACCCGCTAACGCACGCACCAAGAGCGGGTGTGATCCGCGAAGTTAACGCTCGAGTTAAGCTTTGCCCGCGCCACCTACCTCATGCGACGCGTGTGTCTCGACGTGGGACAGCCGGGGCTCGCTCGAGCTCGAGCCGCATGCGCACGGGCGACAGCGCCCGTGGCCGTTCTGAAGCACGGGCAGCGATCAAGCTGCGCGCCAAGCTGTGCTGACCCGAGCGGGCGGCCGCCTCGATCAACGTCCAGTCGAAGACATCGCGCTGTGCGTTGCTGCCGCCGAAGCGGTGAGCATGCGGCCGAATCGGGAACAGCGCGTCCACGCTGGCCGCATAGTCGCCCCGCGCGAACGCGGCCAGGCCACGGCAGGCGGGGACACCCACCTCGCGAGCCAGCAGGGCATTGTCCGAGCTTTGGCGCGCGCTCTCGGCGACCTGTGTGAGCACGCGGTCGACGTCAGGCTCGCTGCCCGCACCAGCGTAAGCCATCAGCGCGTGCACGTCATTGAACGCGTAGAAGCCTTCCTCTTCGACCCGGCGCCAGGCGTCGGCGAGTGCCACGAAACGCTCGCCCACGTCGATCGACTTCAGCCTGAGTCGCCACAAGAGGGCGCTGGCATCGACCAGGTCGAGGTTCACCTCGCTCTCGGTCCCTCGGATCTGTCGGTCGTACAGATCCAGAACGGCCAGAGGCTCACCGATCTCGAGGTAGCAGAGCGCGAGGTGCCACCAGTTGTGGATCGCAAACAGGTTTTCGGGGGCCCAGTCTTTGACGCGAGCCTCCAAACCCTCGATATTCTGTATTGGTTCCCCGCGCATCTCGTGCACGTGGGCGAGCGCGTGCACTGCCCACGGGTCGCGGCCATTCAACTCGAGCGCGCGGCGCGCCACCTGCTCGGCGCGCTCGAACTGGTGGTTCTCTTCCAGCCCGAACGCGTGCATCCCGAGCATGAACGAATAGCTGAAGTCATTCGGGCCATAGTGCGGCAACACCGCCGCCGCGTGATCGCGGAGCCACGTCGTTCGCCCGAGGTAGAAGTTGCAGAGGTGGGCAACCTGAACCGCCAACGCATCCCGGGGATGCTCGAGCGCTAGCCGGTTGTAGGCCGTGCAGGCGCGGTTGAACTCCCCGGCCAGCCAGGCCTCGGCAGCCGCCACGTGTGCCCGTTCCCGATCCGTACCGATACCTCGCGCAATCAGCGCCTTGGCCCGAGTCACCGCATCCTGGAGCGGTCCGAGCGCGCGCTTTTCGCTGCTCACCACGAACAGCCCCGCCCGAAACGCATGTCCCATCAGGAAGTCCGGCTCGTCCGCGAGCGCTCGCTCAATCGCCGCGAGCGGGTCCACGTAGTAGCCATGGAAAAGGCCGAGCGCGCGCTCGTAGTGCTCCACGGTCTGGCGGCGCTCGGCCGAAATCGAAACTCCTCGCTCGTCACGCAGTGTCATGTTCGTGTCTCCTCGATGGGGAGCGGGCGCGTTGCACATCGTGCGGGGGCGCACTGCACCACACACGCCAACTCGGTTTCTTGCCTTGGGCGTGACAAACGAGGGAACATTGTTCAGTTTCTATTTATACTTTAATTTCAAATAGTTACATAGCGAGACCGGGTGCGCCCCTCCGCCTCGAACGCGGCGCGAACGGGCGCTCCGCGCTGACGCCGAGTTCCACCCGGCTGGCAATCCACCCGAAGCGCCAACCCCGGCTTGACCCTGGTTCGAGCGAACGCTACTCGAATCGATCATGAGCCTCCCCTTCTGGCTGGCATTTGGGGCCGGGTCGCTGCTCTTGGTCCCCTCGGGCGTTTACTTCGCCGAATGCGCAAGTGCGATCGCGGCGAAGGGTAAGCCCGCGCCGCCGCTCGGCCGGCGTCCGCGCCTGTGCGTGATGGTACCGGCTCACAACGAAGCTCTCGGCATCGCCGCCACCGTGGAAGGCATTCGTCGCCAGCTCGTCCCGGGCGACCGCCTGCTGGTGATTGCGGACAATTGCAGCGACACCACCGCCGATCGAGCGCGCGCTGCGGGCGCTACGGTGCTCGAACGTTTCCACGAGACCGAACGCGGGAAGGGCTACGCCATTTCGTTCGGCTTGACCCACCTCGACGGCGACCCGCCGGAGGTGGTCGTGCTCGTCGATGCCGACTGCAGCCTGTCCGACGGCGCGATCGATACACTGAGCCGGCTCGCGCTGGCGGAACAGCGCCCGATTCAGGCCGAGTATCTGCTGACCGCACCCCAAGACCCCTCGCCGCTCGCCCGCATCTCGGCGCTGGCCTTGATCGTGCGCAACCGCGTGCGCCCGCTCGGTCTGCACCAGTTCGATCTGCCATGCCACCTGACGGGCACCGGCATGGCCTTCCCCTGGGACCTGCTGCGCAACTCGCCCGCCCTCGGCGACAATCTGGT
>Ga0315910_10004100_pt1 | contig 12267 bp, 11 predicted proteins | sample EdamamesoilMG_FD_204470 | JGI IMG/M metagenome (GOLD analysis project Ga0315910, IMG submission 204470) | Garden soil microbial communities collected in Santa Monica, California, United States - Edamame soil | ecosystem: Environmental > Terrestrial > Soil > Garden | place: USA: California... | reverse complement strand
GGCATCGGCGGCTTCAAGCGCGCGCTTGTAGTGGAAGTGGATGTCGGCGACGATCGGGATGCGCGATGCGCGCACAATCTGCTTGAGCGCGGCGGTGCTCTCGACGTCGGGGCACGAGACGCGGATGATGTCCGCGCCGGCATCCTCGCAGCGGCGGATCTGGTCGATCGTCGCCTTGGCGTCGGAGGTCGGCGTGTTGGTCATGGTCTGCACGCTGATCGGCGCGTCGCCGCCGACCGGCACGTTGCCGACCATGATCTGCCGGCTCTTGCGCCGCATGATGTCGCGCCAGGGGCGTACGGAAGACATGGCCGCGCCTATAGGCTCGCCGAGATTAAGGGGCAATGACGCCTGAGAGCCACAGCGCGACGAAGAAGCCGTAGAACAGCGACATCGCCACCAGCGCGGCGCGGCGCCACAGCGGCGGGCGCAACTCGGAGGGCAGCAGCGTGGTGTTGACGCGCAGGATGTGCAGCGAGGCGATCGCCATCACGACCCCGGCGATGTTGGCGCTGATCTGCAGCAGCACGATCGGCTGGGCGAGGCCCATCGCGACGAACCCCCAAACGACGAAGATGCCGAGCACCGAATAGTAGACGCGCCGCACGTCGCCGGTGCTCCAGCGCCGGATGCGGCGACTGCCAGTCCACAGGATGTCGGTCACCGCGCGGACCTGGCCTTCGAGAATGTCGAGCTGCGCCTTGAACAGCAGCCACGCGCCCATGAACGCCACCCCGAATGCGAGCGCCGCGCTTCCGCCGAGCGCGTCGGCCAGCGCTGCGGCCACGCCGAGGCCGCGGATGTCGACGCCGGGCTCGATCACCGAGGTGTAGAGGATGGCCGGCAGCATCATGCCCAGCAGGGCCCCGCAGAAGAAAACGCCCCACTGGTCGGCGCGGACGATCCGCCACCAGCCGCGCCAGCGACCCATGTTTCCGGCGTCGGGCTCGAACACGCTGCCGGTGTGGGCCAGCGGAACCTTCTTGCCGCCGATCGCCGCCGGGATGTAACCGACGCCGCCGCCCATCCCGAACCCCTTGTCGCGCGACCAGTTGGACAGCGTCAGGTTGCCGACCCCGCCAGCGCCGCAGTAACCGGCGAAGGCGCCGAGCAGGAACCAGTCGGCGTTGGCGGGCAGGAACGAGAAGGCCCCCTTGTCCCAGTCGTAACCGACGAGCCCGGTCGCCGCTCCGATCCACCTGTCGGCGGGCGCCACCACCACGCACAGCACCACGAGACCGAGCAGGATCGCTGAGACGAGCACCCAGTTGAGAAGTTCGAGAGTGCGCTCGATCCGCCGGCCGACCAGCAGAATGCCCACGCAGGCGAGATAGATCGCAACCCCGATCCAGTAGATCGTCCCCGCCTGTGCATCGCCCGCCAACTGGCCATAAGCAAGGTAGAAGATCGCGCCTGCCGCCGCGCCAGCCCACGCCGGCCAGCCCATCTGCAGCAGGTATAGCCCGGCGTAGACCACGGCCCAGAAGCGGGCGTGAGGCTTGGTCCGCATGAACCCAACCACCGCCGGCTCGCCCGTGGCGAGCGTGTAGCGCACCAGCTCGGTGTTGAAGACGGTCTGGAAGAATATCGCGAGGAGCGCGACCCACAGCAGTGCGAGGCCGTACTGGACGAAAGTCGCCGGGCCGATCAGCCATTCGCCGCTGCCGATCGCGCTGCCGAGCAGGATAACGCCCGGGCCGATGACGCCAAAGACCTTGAGCCCGTGGGTCGGCGGCGGTGCCGGCAGCTCGGCGCGAGCCCACGGTTCCAGCCCAGTGCGGTCCTCGCGCGCGATCGTGTCCGCCATCGGCCCCTCCCCTTGCCGGACTATCCGCCTGCCTTGCCGCGGAGTCCAGTCCGGACGGGGTCAGAGCGCGAGAACTTGCCTCAGGGCCTCTGACGCCTCGGTTGCGGGCCCGCGCCAGGCGACAAAGCCGTCAGGGCGGGCAAGGATCGCCTCCCCCGCTGCCAGGCCGCAGGTTTCGGCGGCTTCCGATGAGAGGCGCACTGACGGCAGTGACGTATCGACCCCGGCATCTGGCGCGAGCAGCAGCAGCGAGATACCGTCGGCTGCAATGTCGAGCGTGGAGCGGCCCTCGCCGAGCCATGCGTGCGGCACGCGGCTGCCCGGTCGTCCGCGCGTCAGGTCCGGGTGCAGGCAGGCGGGTTCATCCGGTTCGCGCCCGTCGACGATTGCGCCCGAGCGGTAGAATTGCCCGAGCTCCATCGTCATTTCGTCGCGCAGTTCAGGCGTGCTCGCGTCCATCTCTTCCGGAGTCACCCGGCGCATGTAGCGGGTGTAGGCCTGGCCCACCGTAAGCTCCGCAACCGGCAGACGTTCGGCCTCGTAACTGTCGAGCAGCGCCTCGTCCGCCTCGCCCTTGAGCACCATCGCCAGCTTCCACGCGAGGTTGGCGGCGTCCTGCACTCCCGTGTTGCCACCGAAGCCGCCGGTCGGCGGGACGACATGGGCGGCGTCGCCGGCAAGGAACACCCGGCCGCGGCGATAGCTTTCGGCGCAGATGGCTTCGGCCTTCCAGATGGCCACGTCCTCGATCTCGATCGGAATGTCGGCGCCGATCGCCGAGCGGACGAGGGCGGTGCAGCGTTCGGGCGAGATGTCGCCGGCGACATCCTTGGCGCCCGGCAGCGAGAGGTCGCCAAGCGTGTTGACCACCAGGAACCCGCGCCTGCCGCCAGCCTCGAAGCGGAAGAAACCACGCTGGTCGGCGTTGAGGACGTAGATCACCCCCATCGGGTTCGCTTCGAGCCAGTGAGAGCAGTCGGCCTTGAAGTAGATCGTGATGCTGTCTGACAGCCAGCCCGGGCCCGTCGTGCCGATGCCAAGCTTCTGGCGAACCGGGCTGCGATTGCCGTCGGCGGCGATCATGTAGCGGGCGCGGATCGTCCGCGTGCCGCCGCTTTCGAGGTCGCGGACGTGCGCGGTGACGCCGGCCTCGTCCTGATCGAAGTCGACCAACTCGCTGCGGTATCGCAGGTCCGCCCCGAGTTCGGCCGCGCGCCTGTGCAACAGCGGCTCGAGGCTCTGCTGGGTCATGAAGAACCGCTTGCACGGGCTATAGGGGTCGAGCCCGGCGTTGATGCTCGGCACGAACCGCGCGAGTTCCTTCCCGGCGAGCGATTCGACGAGGTTGATCCCGCCGTCGGGGCCGAACTGCTCATGGCTGAGCTCGAGCAGCGCCGGCTCCAGCCCGATCCGCCGATAGGCCTCCATCGTGCCGACGTGGAAATAGCCGGCGCGCGGATGGATCGAGGTGCCGGCGTGCTTTTCGATCACCTTTGCCGAGATGCCGTTCCAGCCGAGAAAAGCCGCCGCCGACAGCCCGACCAGGCTACCGCCCACAATGAGCACGCCGCATTCCTCATGGCTTTCGGCCATCGCGGTCTCCTCTCCGCCGTTCATCTTATGAGCATTCGAGGGCCGGACAAGGGGACTTACTTTGACATGGCACCCTGCCAGCAGCCCGCCTAAGTAAGGGGCTGCAGACGACGGGAGCGACAATGGAGCATTCGGCCGGATTCCTGCTGCGCGACGGCTTCGTTATGCTCGTGTTTGCGCTCGGGTTCGTGCTTCTGTTCCGGCGGTTGGGGTTGGGTGCGACCCTGGGCTACCTCGTCGCCGGCGCGGTTGTCGGGCCGCATCTGCTCGGCCTTGTCGGCGATGCCGAGGAGATGAGCGGCATCGGCGAGCTTGGCATCGTGCTGCTGCTGTTCATCGTCGGACTGGAGCTCAACCCGGCGCGCCTGTGGCGTATGAAGCACGCGATTTTCGGGCTCGGACTGCTGCAGGTAGTGCTCTGCGGGCTCGCCTTGACCGGCGTGATCCTGCTGACGCTGGGAATTACGCCCGCCGCCGCGCTGGCCCTCGGCCTCCCGCTTGCGCTCTCGTCGACCGCGCAGGTCCTGCCGATGCTTCAATCGGCGGGGCGCCTGCGTACGCCGTTCGGCGAACGGGCCTTCGCTATCCTGCTGTTCCAGGACCTCTCGATCATCCCGCTGATCACGATCGTCGCGGCGCTCAGCCGAAACCCGGCCGACCAAGGTGGGCCGCCGGGCTGGCAGTTGGTGCTGCTGACGCTCGCCGCTATCGTCGGCCTGATTGCCGCCGGGCGTTACCTGGTGCGGCCGCTGCTCCGGCTGATCGGCGGGTTGGGCGAGCGCGAGATGTTCATCGTCGCGGCGTTGTTCACGGTCGTCGCCTCGGCCGCGCTGATGCAGGAGCTGGGCCTGTCGCCGGCACTCGGAGCGTTCATCGCCGGAGTCATGCTGGCCGACACGCCGTATCGCCACGAGCTCGAGGCCGATGTCGAGCCGTTCCGCTCGATCTTGCTCGGCCTGTTTTTCCTCTCGGTGGGCATGCTGCTCGACCTGGGCGCTATCGCCGAAAGGCCTCTGCTCGTCGTTGGAATGGCGCTGGCTGTGATCGCGGTGAAGACCGCGGTGATCTTCGGGCTCTGCCTCGCGTTCCGCATGCACTGGCGCCCCGCACTCGGGATGGGGCTGCTCCTCAGCCAGGGAGGCGAGTTCGGCTTTGTGCTGTTCGCTGCGGCCGAGAACGGGCTGTTAATTACAGACGAGGCGGCAAGCTTGTTTGGCGCGGTCGTCACCCTGTCGATGGCGACGACGCCGTTCCTGATGATGCTTACCAAGCGCTACCGTTCGGAGAGCGTCCGGCGCAAGGAAGAGCGCGAAAGGCCGGTGCTGCAATCCGCCAACGCGCTCGTCGTCGGCTATGGCCGCTTCGGGCAAACCGTGGCGCAGACGCTGATGGCCGGCGGCATACCGGTGACATTGGTCGACAGCGACGTGGAGATGATCGATGTCGCCGAGGAGTTCGGCGCCAAGGTCTACTTCGGCGACGGCACACGGCTCGATCTTTTACGCCAAGCCGGCGCAGGCGAAGCCCAGCTGATCATGTTCTGCATCGACGGCGACCAGATCGAACCGGAGTTCCTCCACGGCGTGCACAAGGCTTTCCCGCAGGCGGCGATCTACGTGCGCGGCTTTGACCGGCGCAGCGTGATGAAGCTATCGGACGCCCCGGCCGAATACGTCGTGCGCGAGGTGCTCGAGTCTGCGCTCAGGATGGCACGCATTGCGCTCGAGAAGATGGGCCTAAGCGAGGAGGCCATTGAACGCGCGGAGACGCTTTACCGGGCGACCGACAAGGAACGCCTGTCGAAGCAGATTGCCGCGGGCGATATTCGCGCGGCCCGCGACAACATCCTCACCGAAGCGCAAGTGCGCGATCCGGCGGCAGATACGGGCTAGAGCTTGAGTTCGTAGAGGAACTCGTCGTCGCGGTGGTTGCCGACCCAGAAGTCGATGTCGGCGACCTTGGTGAAGCCGTAGCGCTGGTAGAACCGCTGGGCACCGAAGTTCTCGCTGAACACTGACAGTTGTACCGCGTCGGCGCCCCATGCGCGGGCTTCGGCGATGACCCAGTCCATCAGCGCGGCGCCTAGACCCCGGCCGGTCGCGTCCGCAGCGCAATAAAGCTGGCTGAGGAACACCGGCTTTTCCGGCCGCGGCTCCGGTTGCTCGTCGAACCACTGGCCGCGGACGATGAGAGCATAGGCGCCAAGCCTGCCGTCGATCTCGGCGACTTGGACGAGGGTCGGCGGGTCGGCCAGGTGTTGGCGATATTTCTCCGGCGTGCGGTACTCCTGGAGGAACGCGGCGAGATCCTCGGGCCGGTAGAGATGGCCGAAGGCGGCGACGAAGCTCTCACGGCCGAGCTCGGCGAGCGCCTCGGCATTGGCGGGGGTAGCAGGGCGGAGGATCAAAGCGCGCGGCTCATGCAAACGCTGAAGTCGTCGCCGACGTAGTCGCCGAAGTCCTCGCACTCGGTGAAGCCGTGCTTGAAGTAGAGGTTGCGCGCAGGGAGCCAGGCTTCGGGCCGGCCGGTCTCGAGCCCGAGCCAGTCGTAGCCGCGCTGCTGCGCCTCGCCCATCAGGTGAAGCAGGATCGCCTCGCCCGCGCCCTTGCCGCGATATTCGGGCGTCGCGCGCATGGATTTGAGCTCGCCGCGCGTACCGTCGATTTCGCGCAGCGCGCCGACGGCGGCGAGCCTGTCGCCGTCCCACGCAGAATAGAATGTGACGTCGGGCTGGCGCAGCCGCTCGACCGGCATCGCATGGACTTTGCACGCCGGCGACAGGCTGTGCATCTCGGCGAGATGGAAGGCCAGGAGGTCGACGACTGCCGCGCCGGTCAGGTCGTCCTTCAGGATGCGATAGGCGCTCATGTCGCCGCTGTGCTACGGGCAGGCCCATGCTGACAAGAGCGATCGTGTCACTCTACTGCTCGCGGCAGGGGCACAACGCGCACAGGAAGTGACACGATGACCGAAAGGCGTTGGTGTATTGCCATTCACGGCGGCGCCGGAACGATGGCGCGTGAGGCGATGAGCAAGGCCGACCAAAGCGAATACCAAGCCGGGCTCGACGCCGCGCTCGAGGCCGGGATCGCCGTGCTCGGGGGCGGCGGCAGTGCGCTCGATGCCGTCGAGGCGGCGGTAGTGGAGCTCGAGGACGACCCGCTGTTCAACGCCGGGCGCGGCTCGGTGTTCACTTTCGATGGCGCGATCGAGCTCGACGCGTCGATCATGGACGGGAACGGCCGTGCGGCGGGCGCGGTAACCGGCCTCACCACTGTGCGTAACCCGGTTCGGCTGGCGCGGGCGGTGATGGAGAAGAGCCAGCACGTATTCCTAGGCGGCAGCGGTGCCGAGGCTTTCGCGCGCGAACAGGGTGTCGAGATCGTCGATGCGGCATGGTTTGCGACGGAAGAGCGGCGGCGCCAGCTCGCGGACATCAAGGCGCGTGGCGGTTTCGACGCCGGGGTCAAGTACGGCACGGTCGGTGCGGTGGCCCTGGACGTTGCGGGTCACGTTGCCGCAGCGACCTCTACCGGCGGGCTGACCGGAAAGCGCTGGGGGCGGATTGGGGATTCGCCGGTCATCGGAGCGGGGAACTACGCGGATGACCGTGCCTGTGCCGTCTCGGCCACCGGCTCGGGCGAATTCTTCATCCGCGCCGGGGTAGCGCACGAGATCTGCGCGCGGATGCGCCTCTTGGACGAGAGCGCGCAGGCCGCTGCAGACGCGGTAATTGCCGAAATGGAAGGACTCGGCGGCGATGGCGGCGTGATCGTCGCCGCGCCAGACGGCAGCACGGTGTTCTCGTTCAACACGCCCGGGATGTACCGCGGACGGGCGGACAGCGGCGGGCTGCGCGAAGTGGCGATCTTCGCCGGAGAGTAGGTCCGATGCTTCTCCGCAAGCGCTGTGCCCTGGCCCTCGCCCCGCTTGCGCTGGGCGCGGCGGTGCCCGCGCAAGCGAACGAGCAGGACTGGGCGATGACCAGCGACCTGGCGGTCGGGGGCCTCATTGTCTGGTCGGTCGGCGTCCCGTTGATCGAAGGGGACGAGGGAGGGGCGCTGGAGGCGGGCATCTCGATTGCCGCGGCGCAAGGGATCGCCCAGTTCCTCAAGCACACCGTGAAGAAGACGCGCCCTGACGGGAGCGACCAGCGGAGCTTTCCTTCCGGTCACTCCGCGACCGCCTTCGCCGCGGCGAGCAGCATATTCGAGCGGCGCGGCGCGGATGAAGGCGGGCCTGCGCTCCTGCTGGCAAGCCTCGTCGGCACGTCCCGGGTCAAGGCGCGCAAGCACGATTGGCAGGACGTGCTCGCAGGTGCGGCGATCGGCAGCGCATCGGGCGTGATCTTCACCCACCCGAAGCAGCAGGGCATGTCGCTCAACGCCTGGGGCAGCACCAAGGGCGGCGGGCTGGCGTTCGCGATGACGTTCTAGCCTGCCGTCACTCGGCCTGGCTGAACTTGTCCTTCTTGCGCTTGCCGAAACGCATGCCGCGCTCGAGGTGGCCGCGCAGCGCTTCGTAGAACGCTTCGAGGAACTGGCGCTCGTCGCCATGGCCCGGCTCCCAGCCGATCTTGCGGCAGATCGCCTCCATGACCTTGCGCTCTGTGTCGGCGTTGTTCTGCCGCAGCACGCCCTCGAGCACCTGCAGCTCATGCTCGCCGTAGATGGCCAGCTCGGCGTCGCCGAAGCGATAGACTCCGGGCGTGCGCGGAACGACCGACATAGCCCTTTGCAGCTTCCGGCGCTCTGATTCGACGACCCATGTCCCGGCGACCAGGTCGCCGGCGCGCAAGGCGTCGCGGTTGAAGAACGGGAACAGCACGAAAGCGGCCATCCAGATTCCCGCCGCCACGCCGGTTACGCCGTCCGCCTCGCCTGAGAGGAGGAAGAATAGCGGGATGAACACCTCGACGTCGCGCAGCAGGTTGCGGGCGATCACGGCTTCCGCTGTGAGGCGTCCTCCCTCGCGGGCCGCCACGCGGATACCGAGCGCACGTTTCCCGGGTGTCGCCCCGCGTGGGCCGAGTTCGAACCACAGGAAATAGCCGTAGCGCGAGAAGAACAGCAGCAGGATCAGCAGCACGAGGACGAGCTCCAGCCCCGGATTGTTCTCCGCAGATGCCGCGTCGAAGAAGCCGATGCCGAGGGCAATCAGGATCAACGCCCCCACGAACAGCACCATGAAGATCAGCCCGAGGTCGAGCATCAGCGCGCCGGCGCGGGCGCCGCGGCTCGCCACGGTGAGCGGCAGCGCGAGGCCCTCGGGCGTGATGAGCTCACGCCGCCGGCGGGTGTTGTGGGCGCGCTGCCGAGCGAGGTTGGCGGCGGTGTTCATCGCGCCTCCATCGCAGTCGCGCGCGGGAACCGCCTGCGGCCCGCAAGGGTGAAGTAGGCGAGCCAGAACAGCGCCATCGTCGCGCCTATCGCTCCGCGCGCTTCCGGCGGCTCGACGAGCTGGCGGGCGAAACCTTCGAGCAACCCCGCGATCGCCAGCATGACCACGACGCCTGCCATCACCTGGGCGGCGCGGCGCCCACTCGTCGCAGCGGCGGCCAAGATCGAGCGTTCGCCCGGAAAGGCCATGCTGCGCCCGATATGCAGACCCGCGGCGCCGGAGAGCAGGATGGCGGTGAACTCAGTCGTGCCGTGGACCGACAGCCAGGCGGTGAACTCCCAGCCGAGGCCAGCGTCGACGAACACCCACATCATCGCCCCGAGCACGGCCATGTTGTAGACCAGCAGCAGCAGGGTCGGGATGCCGAATGCGAAGCCCAGCGCGAAGGCCAGGATCGAAACGCCGGTGTTGTTCGAGAACAGGTAGGCGGCAAAGACCGTCAGTCCATCGCCGCCGGCCTGGCCCGAAAGCGTCTCGGCCAGTACCTCCCTCGTCGCGCCGGGCCGGCGGCCTTCGCCGAGCCCGCCCGGGACAAGCGCATAGTACCAGTCGGAATCGCGCGCGACGAGCAGCCAGCCGACAGCCGAGCCCGCGGCCATCACCACGAAGGCGATGCACACTTCCAGCCAGATCGCGCGCACCGAAGCGCTCCAGCCGCCGCCGAGGAAGCGCCGGAGCCAGCCGAGCATCGAGGTGCGCGTGCCGTAGACCTGGAACCACGCCCGGCGGACCAGGGTCTCGAGGTAGGCTAGCGTTGCCGCATCGAGCGAGGTTTCACGGGCCACGGCGAGGCTCGACGCGGCCTGGCGGTAAAGGACGGGCAGGGCGATGAGGTCGTCGTCCGAAATGCGGCCCAGGCGGCCCTTCTCGAGCGAAACCACGATCCCTTCGAGCCGTTTCCAGTCGCCTTCGCGCTCAAGCCGGAAACGGTCGGAGCGCAAGCTCGCCGCCTCGATGTCGGGCGGGGCCTCGATCTCCTTCTGGCCGAAAAGCGAGAGTGCCATCAGCCGATCGCCTCGGCGCGCTTGGTCGCGAGATAGCGGTCGAGCAGGCGGTAGCCGATCGACTGCCACGGCGCCTCGATCACGTCGACGCCGAGCCGCCGCAGCCGCTGAAGCACGAGCGCGCGCTGGCGTGCGAGGCCGTCGGCGGCGACCGCGGTTGCGAGGGTGCGCAGGTTGGCCGGTTCCGCCTCGGCAAGGTCCGATAACTCCTCGTCCTCCATGGTGACGAAGATCACTACGTGGTGACGTGTAAGCCGCTCGACGCTTTCGACCATCAGCTCGGCCGAGGTCGGATCGGTGAAGTCCGAGAACAGCACGATCAGGGAGCGGCGGCGGAGCTTGGCGGTGAGCGTGGCAAGCGCGAGGGTGAAATTCGGTTCTCGCGGGATGTAGTCGAGGCCCGCCGCGGCGGTCTGCAGGCGATGGAACGCGCGGCTGTCGGTGGCAAACGGGGTCAGCAGCTCGGGCTTGTCGGCAAACCCGAACAGCGCGACACGGTCGCCGCCCTTGAGCGCGACGTAGGCCGCCATCAGCGCGGCCGAGACGGCGCGGTCGATACGGGGGAGGCCGTCGACCGGCTCGGACATGGACTGGCCACAGTCGAACGCGAAAACGATCTGGTTGTCGCGCTCGGCCTCGTTCTCGCGTGCGTAAAGACGCGAGTGGCGGGCGCTCGATTTCCAGTCGATCCGGCGGCGGTCCATGCCCGGCTGGTATTCGCTGAGCGCTTCGAACTGGGTACCCTCGCCACGGATGCGGCGGGCGATGAGGCCGAACTGGGCGTCGCGGAGGAAGGTCTGCAGCAGCGGGGAACGTACTGGCGAAAGGTCGGGCCAAACGCGGATGGCGTGATCGAGTTGACGGCAGGCCTGGCGGTGCGCGAGCCCGAGCGGCCCCGGCCAGCGCAGCCACAGGTCGTGCAGCACGCCCGTGCCGCGCCGGATGGGGACGATCTCACCTTCGCCCGCCCAGACGCCGGGAACGGGAGTGCTCGCGAGCGAAATCGTCGTCGCTCCACGCTCGCCTAGCCGCGGATCGAAGCCGAACGCGGCCTCGGGCGCCCCGCCGCGGGTGCCGCCCGAAAACTCAGCATGGAGCACGAGCCGGGCCGGCTGACCGACTTCGGCGTCTGCCGGATAGGTGAGCTTGAGGTCGCGCAGTCCGCCGGCGAGCAACCCGTCCACCACCGTCACCGCCAGCAGCGCTAGCGCCGCAGCGGGTGCGACGATCCAGGCGCTTGGGGCCGTCGCAGCAACCACGACTGCAATCGGCGCGGACAGCGCCAGCAACGCGAGGGCGCGGGCCGAGGGAACGAGGGGCGAGCGAATTGCCATCAGGCTATTTCGGTGCCTCGGTCTGTTCGACCAGCCCGGCGACGAGGTCCTCCACCAGCTTGCCTTCGATCTCGGCGGCCGGCGACAGCAGCAGGCGATGCCGTAGCGCGGAGACGGCCAGCGCCTTGACGTCATCCGGCACCACGTAGTCGCGGCCGTGAAGCGCGGCACGGGCGCGGGCGGCGTTGGCGAGCAGCACGGCGGCGCGGGGCGAGGCGCCGCTGGCAATGTCGGGGCTCTCGCGGGTCGCCCGCACCAACGCGACGGTGTAGCCGATAATCTCGTCGGCCAGCGTCACCGTCTTCACGGCCTGCTGCGCCGCGCTTAGCGTCGCCCCGTCGGCCACGGTGGCTATGCCGAAGTCGGCCGGCCTCGGCGGCCCGCTCCGCTCGCCGAACCGACGGACGATTGCCGCCTCTTCCTCGGGGCTTGGGTACGGCACCAGCAGCTTGAACAGGAAGCGGTCGAGCTGCGCCTCGGGCAGCGGGTAGACACCCTGGCTCTCGATCGGGTTCTGCGTGGCGACGACCATGAAGCGCTCCGACAGGGCATGCGTCGCACCGTCGAGCGTCACGCGCCGCTCCTGCATCGCTTCGAGCAGCGCGGCCTGGGTCTTCGGCGGTGTGCGGTTGACCTCGTCGGCTAGCAGCAGCTCGCGGAAGATCGGGCCGCGCGTCAAGGTGAACTGGCTGGTCTGGAAGTTGAACAGGTTCGAACCGAGGATGTCGCCGGGCAGCAGGTCCGGCGTGAACTGGATGCGGCCGAACTCGAGCCCGCACGAGGCGGCAAAGCATTGCGCGAGGAACGTCTTGGCCGTGCCGGGAGGGCCTTCCAGCAACACATGCCCCTGTGCCACGAGCGCGATCAACAGGTGCTCGACGGTCTGCTCCTGGCCGACAACCGCCTTGCCGATCTCGCCGCGGATGGCCTGGGCGAGCTGGCGCGTTTCATCCAGCGACATGGTCATGGGGAAAGGGTCCTTTCGATCGAGCGGAGGGCGCCGGCGGCGCGCAACAGGTCATGGGGGCGGCGGGCGCGGCGCAGCGCGTCGGCCTTTTCGGGAAAGTCGGCCGGCAGGCCGCGCGCCGCCTGGGTGCGGGCAATCGCGGCTTCGCGCGCATGGGGATCG
>Ga0315910_10004099_pt1 | contig 12268 bp, 5 predicted proteins | sample EdamamesoilMG_FD_204470 | JGI IMG/M metagenome (GOLD analysis project Ga0315910, IMG submission 204470) | Garden soil microbial communities collected in Santa Monica, California, United States - Edamame soil | ecosystem: Environmental > Terrestrial > Soil > Garden | place: USA: California... | reverse complement strand
GGGAACTGGCGCTGGCGCGAGACGCGCTTCGGGCTGCAGCGCCTGGTGCCCACGGGCGCCTCGGCCTTCGAGATCCTCGACGTGAAGGCGCTCCCCGACGGCTTCCGGCTGCGCTTCACCGACGAGCTCTCGGAGGACGGGCTGCGCGATCCTCTGCGCTACGAGGTCGAGTCCTGGACCTACGCGCCGACGGTCGACTACGGCGGACCCAAGGTGGACGAGCGCCGCCACGCCGTGAGCGTGGGCGCGGTCGAGTCCCGCGCCGTGTCGCTCGCCGTGGCCGGCCTCGAGACCGGCCGCGTCTACCACCTGCGCCTGGTCGAGCCGCGCTCGCGCGCGGGACTCCCGATGTGGTCGCCGGAGTGCTGGTACACGCTGAACCGCCTGCCCTCGGCCTCTCCGGCGCCGGTCGCGGTCGGGCTCGGCCTGCTCCCGCCACCGGAGGCCGTGACGCTGGTCGCCTCGGCCTTCCCGATGGCGATGCGCTTCGCGAACGCCTCCGATGCGCCCGCGGCCTTCACCCAGGACGACCTCCTGGCGGCGTCGCCCTGGGTCGAGGTCGGAGGCGGGAGCGGCGACCTCGCCTCGACGACCGTCTTCGGCGACGCGCGCCTGCACCTCGAGTGGTTCAGCCCGCCGGGCGGCAGCGGGCAGCGCGCCGGGAACAGCGGCGTCTACCTGCAGGGCCGCTACGAGCTGCAGGTGCTCGGCTCGCCGCCCGCGCCGCACGCGCCGGCCCTCGACGAGGCCGGCGCGCTCTACAAGGCGAAGGCCCCGGACGCGAACGCCTCCGTGGGTCCCGGGGCGTGGCAGGCCTACGACGTGTGGTTCCGGGCGCCGCGCTTCCGCGAGGGCGAGAAGATCGAGAACGCGCGCGTCACGCTGTGGTGGAACGGCGTGCGCGTGCACGACGACGTCGAGATCGCGGGACCCACCGGCAGCGCCGCCGCGCTGGGCGAGGAGCCCGGCCCCGATGGCCCCGGGGGCAGCCTGCAGCTCGGCCCGCTGCGCCTGCAGGACCACGAGTCGGATGCCGAGGGCCGCGTGCGCTACCGCAACGTGTGGATCGCGCCGCTGCACCCGGCCGCGGCCCGACCGGGGCCCTGGATCGACCTCCTCGCGCAGGGCGAGTGGGAGCCGCGCGGGGGCGAGGCGACCTTCGCGCTCGAGGGCGGGACCCTGACCGGCACGACGCGCGCGCGCACGCCGAACACCTTCTGGACGAGCCGCGACACCTTCGACGACTTCGAGCTCCTCTTCGACGTGCGCGTGGACCCGGAGATGAACTCCGGCGTGCAGATCCGAAGCCACGTGGACGGCGGCTTCCCCAGGCGCGACGGCGGGCTCGTCGGCCTGCAGGTCGAGGTCGACTCGAGCCCGCGCGCCTGGTCCGCCGGTGTCTACGACGAGCGTCGCCGCGGCTGGCTCCATCCCCTCGGCGCGGCGCCCTACGCACGGCGCGCCTTCCACCCCGCGGAGTGGAACCACTATCGCGTCGTGGCCCAGGGACCGGTGGTGCGCACCTGGATCAACGGCGTTCCCGCGGCGGAGATCCTCGACGAGCTGGACCGCGACGGCCACATCGCCTTCCAGGTGCACGCCGTCGGCGAACGCGAGGACCCACTCCGGGTCCAGTGGCGCCACGTGCGCTTGCGCCGCCTGGACTAGCGTCCAAGGGCGGCGGCCGGCCGATCAGGTCGTCACGCCGTGCTTGATCAGGGTGTGCTGCGGGAAGATCGGGGCGAGGTCGGCGATCCCGAGGAGCTCCTGGACGATCTCGCCCAGCACGTCGCGGTAGTCGATGGTGATGGCGACGTCCCCGTCGGCGAGGACATCGGGCGAGAGGCCGGGCCAGTTGGCGATCACCTGCCCTCCGTTCACCCGACCGCCCATCACGAAGAGGGCGTTGCCGTGCCCGTGGTCGACCCCTTCGCTGGCGTTCTCGAACGCGCGCCGGCCGAACTCCGAGACACACACGAGCACGTAGTCGTCGAGGTGCCCGAGCATGTCGAGGTAGAACGCCTCCAGGGCGCGCGTGAGCTCGTCCAGCAGCGCGGCCATGGCGCCATGGATCGGCCCCAGCAACGCGTGCAGGTCGAAGCCGCCGAAGTCCATCGTCACGGCCTCGACGCCGATGTTTCCCTTGATGAGCGCGGCCGTGTGGCGCATCTGACGTCCGAGCACGGTGGTCGGATACTGCGCCCCGTTCTCGGGAACGTAGGCGCCGAAATCGATGCCCCCCAGGTTCAGGGCCGCGATCGTGTCGAGGGCCGCCGCGCCGACCGGGGCGGACGCGCGCGAGTAGGTGTCGCTGATGATCGCCTGGCGGATCAGCGAGGTGTCCAGGACGCCGGGGAAGCGGAAGCGCGCGAGGTTGGGGATCGCGAGCGCGTTCGGAGCGCCGAGCAGGGTCAGCGGCAGACGGGGCTCGATTCCGATGGCCCGGACGGGGCTCGTCGAGAGGCCCGCGACCTCGATCAGGTAGCGCGACAGCCAGCCCGTCCGCAGGCCCCCGGAGGGATCGCCGGACTCCATGTCGGTGTAGGCCTCGAAGTGCGAGCGCGTCGGGACGGCCAGGCCCGAGGCGTGCACGATCGCCAGGCGACCGTCGCCGTAGGGCGTGAGCAGCGGCGCCGCCGCCGGTGCGAGTCCGAAGAAACCGTCCAGGTCCAGCGCTCCGTCGACGGATCCGGGCGGAGGGATCGCCAGGGTCGGGCGCAGGGCATAGAGGTCGGCGTCGCCGTAGGGCACGACGGTGGTCAGGCCGTCCATGCCGCCGCGCAGGAAGACCTGGATCAGCACCGGCTTGCCGGTCGTACGCGGGGCTCCGAGCGCCGGGGCACCGAAGACGGTGGCACCGGTGAGCGTGGCCGCGCCTCCCAGGAAGGCACGGCGCGAGGGCCGGATCGATCGGGAGGAAGCGGGCGTCTCGCCGCAGTCGTCGCAGTGCTTCATGGCTTTTCTCAACGGGCTAGAACCACTGGAAACCAGGCATGCATGCGCCCAGCGAGAGCGCGTCGTAGAACCCCTCGTCGTCCAGGGGCGAGGCGTGGCCGTCGATGAAGGCCTGCAGGGCGCGGGTCTCGTAGGGCGACAGGGCTCGGCCGAAGAAGAGCTCGTTCATGCGCTCGGCCAGGCCGGGCCGATCGGCCGGATCGGCGAGGAAACCCAGGCGCGCGCGCAGGTTCTCGCTCGAGATCTGGAAGAGCCCCGGGAGCCTTCCACTCTCGCGCAGGATCACGCTGGCGAACGTCCAGCGCGGGAGCGGCGCCACCCCCCAGGCCTCGACCGTGTCCGGATACCCGTCCGGCTGCGGGTGATCGAAGGGCACGTGCCCCATGTCCTCGAGCAGGGCGAGCATGTCGGCCGGGACGGGCACGGGCTCGCGCGGGAGCTTCAGACGTCCGTCGAGGGCCCGCGCCAGCGAGACCACGTAATGGAACGGGCGCCGGAACTTCCGCCCCAGGACCGGCGAGGTGAAGGCGAAGTTCTCGCGCGCCAGGATCACGCGCAGCATGGCCTTGATGTCGCCGTTCGTGGCCGTGTACGCCTGGGCCGTCCGCGCGACCAGGTCGGGCGGCGGGGTGGGCGTGAGGAACCAGCGGATGAGCTTGTGCGCCAGGAACTCGGCCGTGCTCGGGTGCGCCGCGAGGATGTCGAGCACCTGCTGGGCCTCGCTGTTCGCCAGCGGGACGCCCGGCCGTCGGATGTGGGTGAGGTCCGTCACCTCGTGGGCGAGCAGGAACTTCCTCCCCGGCTGGTGCAGGCTCGCGTCGAACTTCCCGCGCATCCAGTCGGGCGAGTTCGGATCGTCCTCGAGCGTCCAGCCTGTGAAGCACTTGGCCACCTCGTACACGTCGGACTCGTGGTAGCCGCCGTGCACGCCGAGCGTGTGCACCTCCATCAGCTCTCGCGCGTAGTTCTCCTGGGCTGCGCCGCGCACGTTGAGCCAGTTGTCGAGGTAGTACAGCATCGCGCCGCTGAAGGCCGAGGCCGTGAGCATGGCCGGGAACGAGCCGAGTGCGTGGGGCCGGATCACCGTGCGGTCGAACTCCGGCAGGAGCATCCACTCGGTGTCGCCCTTGTTGTGGTCGATCGAGAAGTGGTCGTTCCAGAACTCGCACATGCGCTCGTAGAGCTGGCGCTTCGACTCCACGGAGCGCGCCAGCGCAGCCACCTTGAGCTCGTGGTAGGGACGGGTGAAGTCGGTCGCGTAGCCTTCGAAGAGCTCCTTGGGGCTCGCCTGCAGCGTCGTGAAGCGCACGAGGCGGCTCTCGAGATCCGAGTCGTCGATGGAGAGGGGCGCGAGCTGTTCCTCGAGATAGGCCTCGTATCCGAGGGCCTTGGCGCGCTCGTACTCGGCCGGATGGAAGCCCTGGGTGATGCGCTGCATCAGCGCCAGCAGCGGTTCGCGCCGCGGCGCCGGATCGGGAGGTGCGAGCGGCGTTCCCCCGACGCTCGCCGCGAGGATCCGCCGAACGCGGGCGAGATGGGCCGCGGGGCCGGGCGCGGGTTGCTCGAGCTCGGGCAGCCGCGGACGGCTGGCCTTCGGACGAGGAAAGAGGCGTGCGCGCGTGCGCTCCGACATGCCTTGCGAAGCCATGGGTTTCCTCGAAAGGACGACGCGACAGGGTTTCGAAACCCGGGTCGAGAGGCGCGAGGGGCTGCGCGGCTCCTCGCCTTCTCCCTGGGAGGATTGTAGGGGCCGGAGGCGCGCGGTGGTCGTCGAGGGTCAAGTCCTTTCCGCCGCTCCGACTTCGCGGGTCGGCCAGTCCGGCCAGGGGGCAACCCGCTGATCCTCGAGCAGGTGTAATGACCGTCGGTGTGCGGGCCCTGCGCGCAAGTCCCGTTCTACGCCGTCTCCCTGGTCCGCCAGTTCTCTCAGGCCGATCGACGAGAGCGGAGCGTCAGCACCAGCATCCCCGGCGCCCAGGCCGCGGCCCAGGCGGCGAACTGGAGCGCGTAGTTGCGGCCGTCCGCGGGCGGTTCGCCCCACAGCTGGTCGAGCACGAGGTAGAACGCGATCCCGCTCAGCAGGGCCGCCGCCGTGCCCCGACCGGCGATCGCGAGCCACGAGCGCCGGATGGGAGAGATCCAGCGTCCTTCGAGGAGGGCCATCCAGAGCCAGGTGACGACCCACGCTGCCGGGATCGCCGCGTCATTCGCTCGTTCGCCGAAGCCAGCGACGAGAGCGTAGTAGGAGAGCGCGCCACCGACGCCGGCGAGCGTGCCGACCGGCAACCCGCGCAGGAGGCGGCCCGAGGCCGCGCCGAGCGCGCCGCCGACGGCCGTCAGCAACACGGCGCCGTCGATCACGCCCGCGGTGGTCCCGTGGCACCCGAAGGTGTACCAGGCCCAATCCGCGGTCGTGGCCGTCGCGGCCACGACCAGGATTCCCGCGACGATCCTCAGCAGCATGATCCACGCGCTCGAGCGTCGAATACGAAGCGAGCGGCCGTGACACGCAAGGCCTGCGTGCCACGGCCGCTCGCGAAGAGGATCAGCACGGTTCCGGGTCGGATCACTCGTCCGTCGCCCTGCGCCGCGTCCTAGTGGATCCCACCGGGGGCGAGGTTCTTGAATCGGCCGAGTCCGAACAGATCGATCGTCCCCGCGGCGCGGGCGATGAGCTGGTCGGCGTCGGCCTCGTCGATCACCAGGCCGCTCAGCACATCCACCTTGCGGATGAACGCCTGCAGGTTCTGGATCGCCCGGGCCTTGTTCCCGCGCTGGATCTGGGCGAGCGATTCGTCGAGCAGGCCGAGCAGGCGGAGCTCGATCGACTGGGGAAGGTGCAGGCCCAGGACGTCCGGGGTCAGGGCCAGGCTGATCACGTTGGCCGGAGTCGCCGGGAACAGCGTGTTCACCGCGCACGCATAGGTGAAGGAGAGCGGGGGCCCCGAGGGGTCGAACGGGTTGGAGAGCTGCCCACTGCCGTTCCAGTCCATCCGCACCTCGCCGCCCTCGACCGGGTCGACGACCAGCTCACCGGTGGAGGCGCTGGGCAGCAGCACCGGCGAGGTCAGACCGAAGGCGCTCAGGTCACCGGTGAAGTGGACGGCGTACGTCTCGCTCGTGGTGAACGTGGCCGTGATCGGGTCGAAGGTGCCCGTGGACGATCCGGCCACCACCTCGACCGTGATGTCGCCCGTGCTGATCCCGCCCGGCAGGGCCAGCGGCTGGACGTGCTGGAGGTAGCTGACGAAGTGGGCCGTTCCATGGGCCACGTCGACGTTCAGCTCGTAGTGCGTGCTCGTGATGTTGCTGCGGGCGACGATGCCGATGTCGCCGAAGTCCAGCGTGAACGCCCCGGGTTCCGCAGCGTCCTCGTCGGTCACGATCGAGAGCGGGCGGCCATGGGCCGACTGGGCCGACGCTGCCGCCGCGAGGCCGAGCAGGGCCGCGCAAGCCGACATCGTCCAGCGCCCCGCGGCGGCGGCGGTCGAACGCTTCTGTCCATGCGGTCTCATGATCATGGGTCCTTCTACCTGGGTCCTGTGGGGGGAGACTGGAACCGGATCCGCCCTCGCGCGGATCGGCTCGATGCATCGCTGGAGCGAGCGGGCGGGACGGTACCAACGCACCTGGACTCCGCCAAGAGGATCGAGCGCTCGGTTCGTGTAGGCGAGACCGAATCGATCCGTCGCGGCTCGCGGATCCGCGCGCATGCTCGCGCAGACGACAAGTTCCTTACAGCCACCGTCCACCATGCGGCCGACGGAGAGTCGCACCGCCCGCGATAGCGTTGTGCGCCGGACGAGCGGTTTTCCCGCATCGAAACGGGCGACCTCGCCGTGTCCTCGAACGAAGTCATGTCGTCGCGATCGGACCTGACGGCCCTGCTCTCGCAGGCCGGGTGGACGCGGGCCCTCGCCCGGAGCCTGGCGCTCGACGCCCATCTCGCCGAGGACCTCGCGCAGGACGCGTGGGTGGCCGCGCTCGAGCGCCCGCCCGATCTCGGCCGGCCCGTGCGCGGCTGGCTCGCGAGCGTGCTGCGGCGCCGCTGGGTCGACCTCGAGCGCGCGCGCGCTCGCCGCCGGCGGCGCGAGGAGGTGGCGGCCTCCCTCGAGGCCTGGCCGTCGTCGCACGACGTCGTCGAGAAGGCGGCGCTGCAGCGCGAGCTCGTGGGCGCCGTGCTCGAGCTCGGCGAGCCCTATCGCACGACCGTGCTCCTGCGCTTCTTCGAGGAGCTGCCGCAGCGCGAGATCGCGCGGCGCATGCAGGTCTCGAGCGCCACGGTGAACAGCCGGCTCACGCGCGCGCTGGCGCGCCTGCGCGAGCGGCTGTCGGGCGGCCAGGACGGCGTGGCATGGCTTCGGGTCTTCCTGCCCTTGCTGCGCGAGCCGCTGGCGGCTCCCGCGCTGGTCCTCGGAGTCGGTGCCATGAAGCTCGTCCTCACCTCCATCCTCGTCGCGGCCTCCCTCGTCGCGGGCTTCGTGCTGTGGGCCTCGCACGGCGCTGCGCCGGCGCCCGGGGAGGCTCCGGTCGCGCCCCTCGCGAGCGCGCCGACCGCGCCCGCGAGCGGGGAGCCGCCGGCGCTCGCCGCTCGTCCATTCGATCCGGCCGTCGAGGAGCGCGTGCCCGTCGCGACCGAGGCGCCGGGTCCGTCGCCCGCGCGGCCGGCGCCCGCCGCTCCCGCCGCGCGCACCGTGCGCGGGCGCGTGCTCGACGCACGGGGCACCGCGCTCGCGGGCATCCGGCTCGCGCTCTCGACGCACGGCTCCGAGTCCTCCTGCACGAGCGACGCGGGCGGCTGGTTCGAGATCGCGCTCGATGCGCCGGCCGAGGCGATCGTGTGCGCCGATCCGGCGTTCGCGACCGTGCTGGCCGGCTTCGCGCGCGTCCGCGACGCGACGCAGCCGACGGTGGTCGTGGCGCCGTGCATCGAGCTCGCCGGCACGGTGGTCGACGAGGCCGGAGGCGCGCTGGCCGGCGTCGCGCTCGAGCTCGGCCTCCCGGCCGGCTTCGGCTCGGAGTGGGGCCTGGCGCTCGACTACTCGCTGCGCCAGCGCTGGCGCGCGACGAGCGGCGCCGACGGGCGCTTCGAGCTCGCGGCCCTGCCCGCGGTCGAGGGCTCGACGCTGCGCGCGACCCTGGCCGGATTCGCGCCTGGCGTCGAGGAGGCGCCGCTCTCCTCGACCTCCACCCTCGAGCTCGTCCTGCGCCGGCCGCGCGAGCCGGCCGGCCTCGTCCACGGCGTGGTCCTGGAGCCCGGCGGAGCGCGGGCCGAGGGCGCGCGCGTCTCGGCCGGCGGGGAGATCGCGTTCGCCGACCGGAACGGCGAGTTCACGCTCGACGTGCGCTCCGCGCCGAACGCGACGCGGCTCGTCGCGCTGAAGCGCGGGCACCTGCCCGGCGTCTTCGAGCCCGGAGCGGACGCGAGCGGCGCGCTGCTGTGGCCGGCGGACGTCGTGCTGCGGCTCGGGGGGCCGGCGGCGCAGCTCTCCGGGCGCGTGCTCGACGCCGACGGCGCGCCGGTCGCGGGCGCGAAGGTGTGGCTCGACGATCCGACGCCCTTCGGGCGCACGGCCGACGCGCGCCTGGTGGCCGAGTCGCTGCTGCGCGGCGACGAGCGCTTCTGGAGCTTCGTGCGCACGGCGGAGGACGGAACGTTCGCGATCGACGGGCTCCTGCGGCGCACCTACCGCCTGCAGGCCGTGGACGTGAACACGCTCGTCAGCGTCGAGAGCGCGGCCGTCTCGGCCGCGGACTCGCCGGTCGAGCTGCGCCTGCCCACGCGCGACGTCTACGAGCGCGTCGCGGGCCAGGTCGTCAGCGCGGGCGGCCGGCCGATCCCGGGCGTGAGCGTGCGGCTCATGCGCGTCACGTACGAGCTCGAGCACGGGGACGGCACGGACAACGACGTCGAGGAGAGCCAGCCCGTCGTCACGGACGAGGCCGGCGCCTTCGCGTTTCGGGGCGTACCGAAGGACGGCGTCGAGGTGATCGTCACGGGCGACACGATCCTGGCCGCCGCCGCGGCGCCGGCCGAGGAAGCCGACGTGGAGCACCTGCGCATCGTGGCCAGCCTGCGCCTGCACGTGCAGGTCGAGCTCGACCCGCCGCGCGACCGGGCCGATCGGGCGCGGGTGCTCGACGCGAGCGGAAGGGAGATCATCCTCCAGGTGTTCCACGGCGGAGGCGCCGACGCCAGCTTCGAGATGCCCGTCCGCGACGGACGCTCGGACGTGCTCTCGGTGGGCGAGGGCGCCGCGACCCTGGTCCTCTACCGCGGCATGGAGGAGGTCGCGCGCGTGGCGCTGCACCTCGAGCCCGGCCGCACGAACGCGGTGCGCTGGTGAGCGCGCGGAGTGCGCCCCCGGTAGCGCTGTCGTTTCAGGCAGGAGCGCGAGGGCCGGCGCGGAGGGCCGCTACCATGGGCGCTCCATGGGTTCGAGGATCCTGTGATCGACGAGCGTCGCATCGAAGAGCTCGTCGAGCAGACGTTGAGCTCGGAGCGCACGCCCGAAGATGTGTGCTGCGACTGTCCTGAGCTCCTGCCCTTCGTCCGCGAGCGCTGTGCGCGGCTGCGGAACCTGGTCGACCAGCTCGACGTCGTGCTGCCTGCCAGTCCGCCGGCCGGAGGGCCGCCGCTCGCGGACGCCCTTCCGAAGATCCCGGGATACGAGATCTCGGGTCTGCTTGGGCGCGGCGGCATGGGGGTCGTGTACCGGGCGCGACAGCGGAAGCTCGAGCGCGACGTGGCGCTCAAGATGTTGCTCGCCGGCGAGTTCGCCAGTCCGCGCGAGCTGGAACGCTTCACTCGCGAGGCCCGGGCGGTCGCGAGCCTGACCCATCGGAACATCGTGCAGGTGCACGACGTGGGCGAGCTCGACGGACGGCCGTTCTTCACGATGGAGCTCGTCGAGGGGGAGAGCCTGGCGCAGCGACAGGCGGGAGTCCCGCAGGCCGCGGCCGCCGCGGCGGAGCTGGTGAGCACCCTCGCGCGCGCGATGGACTTCGCGCACCGCCAGGGGATCATCCACCGCGACCTGAAGCCGGCCAACGTCCTGCTCGCTCCCGACGGGACGGCCAAGATCGTGGACTTCGGCCTCGCGCGACGCCTCGAGGGGAGCGAGTCGCTCACGGCGAGCGGGACGATCCTGGGGACGCCGGGCTACATGGCCCCCGAGCAGGTCCGTGGCCTCGAGGTCGGACCGGCGGCGGACGTGTACGCCCTGGGCGCGATCCTCTACGAGATGCTGACGGGGCGGGCACCGTTCCGCTCGGAGACGCCCGTGGCGACGCAGCTGCAGGTGCTCACGAACGACCCCGTGCGGCCCTCGCTGCTCAACGCGCGGGTCCCGCGCGACCTCGAGACCATCTGTCTCAAGTGTCTCCGCAAGGAAGCCCGCGGACGCTATCCGTCGGCCGAGGCGCTGGCGGACGACCTCGGCCGCTTCCAGCGCGGCGAGCCGATCACCGCGCGCCGGACGAGCGCCGTCGAGCGGGGCCTCAAGTGGGTGCGGCGGCGGCCGGCGACGGCGACGCTCCTGGCCGGTGGGGCGCTGGCGCTGATCCTCGCGTTCTCCGGCGCGCTGTGGCTGGCCTCGGAGCGCGCCGTCACGGCGCGCGAGGTCGAGCGCGACCTGCAAGAAGTCGCGGAAGCGCACCGCCGCTCCGACTGGGACAGCGGCAGCCGAGCCCTGGATCGGGCCGAGCTCCGCCTGGGGGATGCCTCCGGCTTCGGAGACCTGCGCCGCCGCCTCGAACAGGGTCGTCGAGAATCCCGGCTCGTCCAGCGCGTCGAGACCATCCGGATGACGCGCGCCGGCTGGTACACCGACTCGGACTTCGCGCGCACCGATGAGGAGTACGTGCTCGCCTTCCGGGACGCTCGGCTGAGCGAGGGCGAGGAGCCGGAGCAGGTCGTCGCCGCTCGGCTCACGCAGACGGACATCCCCTCGGTGCTCGTCAATGCACTGGACGACTGGATCTACTGCACGCCGAGCGCGACGCGCAGGTCGTGGCTGGTCTCCGTCGCGGACCTGGCCTTCCCCGATCCGACCCACTGGCGCGAGCGGGCGGCCGATCCGCGAACGTGGGGGGACCGAGCGCGGATCGCGGAGCTCGCCGCGACCGTGCCCCTGGAGAGCGCGTCCATCGCCAGCCTGATCGGCTTTGCCAATCGGATCATGGAGTCCACCGAGCTGGACGCGGCGCCGTTCCTGCTCCGCGTGCTGAGCGTGCACCCCCAGGACTACTTCGTCCATGTCTTCCTGGGGCGGGCGATGACCCGGCGAGAGGACTACGCCGAGGCCATGCGCTACTACATGGGGGCCGAGGTCCTCCGACCGGACACGCAGCACGTGCACGAGGGCCTCGCCTGGGTCTACGAGCGATCCGGTCGGCACGACGAAGCGATCGCCGAGTACCGGAAGGTCGCGAGCATCCGTCCGACCTGGCAGGCCTACGTGAACCTCGCCATGCCCCTGTCGAACACGGGGCGCTATCCGGAGGCCTGCGATGCCCTCGAGCAGGCCCTTCGGTTGCAAGCGGACAGGGCGGGTGTCCGGGAGCGGGCCGATGTCCGCGCCCGACTCGGAGATGCCCTCCTGGAGGTGAGCCGCTGCGAGGAGGCCGAGACGAAGTACCAGGAGGCCCTCGCGCTCTGTGAATCGCTGCCCTTCGAGGGTGTCCTCGAGCAAGTGCGCGGTGGCCTGTTCAAGGTGATGGCGCGCAGCGGGGCGTGGGAGCAGGGGATCGCCGACATCCAGGCGGGCCTTGCCGCTCGTCCCGAGAGCTTCCAGTCGTGGTACGGCTATGCGGAGCTGTGCGCGTACCTCGGTCGAAGCGACGACCACGGCGATGCGCGCACGGACCTTCTCTCCCTCTTCGGCGAGAGCACGGAGCCCCTCGTGTGCGAGAGCGTCGCCCGAGCTTGTCTGCTCTTCCCCTCGTCGGGCGACGAGCTCCAGCGGACGAGGGCCCTGATCGAGCGCGCGCTCGCGACCCAGGAGGCGGCGCGCGACTGGCGCTATCCGTACTTCCTGCTCACGCGCGCCCTGGCCGAGCTGCGAGCGGGAGGCATGGATCGGGCGCTGTCGATCGTGCGCGACGGAGCCGTCTCGGCCGTGCTGTTCCCCGCGCCGAAGCTGGTCGAGGCGATCGCGCTCGCTCACACCGGAGAGCTCGCCGAGGCGCGCCACGCGCTCGCCCAGGCGGCCACCGCAGTCGACTGGTCCGCCAGGCCGGTCGACTGGACGCCCCGCTCGGCCGACTGCCGGGAGATGTGGATCTACCACGCCCTGCGACGTGAAGCCGAGGG
>Ga0315910_10004098_pt1 | contig 12269 bp, 3 predicted proteins | sample EdamamesoilMG_FD_204470 | JGI IMG/M metagenome (GOLD analysis project Ga0315910, IMG submission 204470) | Garden soil microbial communities collected in Santa Monica, California, United States - Edamame soil | ecosystem: Environmental > Terrestrial > Soil > Garden | place: USA: California... | reverse complement strand
CCCCTCATACAGGAAGCCATAGTTGGTTGTAACGGTTGCCGGTGTTAACGCATAATTTGTTAATGAACCGGTAGCGGTTGGAGCAATGCCACCAAAGTAGGGTGCGTTCAAATTTGCAAAGTTCCCAACATAATACTTGTATGTAATACCCGGGGTAGTTGGCTCACCCTTCACAATAGCAGATTCTCCCGAAGCCCCGATCGTCCGAACTCTATAGTAGTACTGTGTGTTGGGCGAAAGATTTACATCTGTGTACGTTCTTAATGAACCAGCAACAGTTGCCACCAGTTCGAATGTTCCTTCAGGTGCCAGTCCTCTGTAGATTTCAAAGCCGCTGGCTTCCACTGCCGAATTATATTGCCAATCAACTTTAATGGTTTTATGTGTTTGAGTCGTTGCCGTTATTGCTGAAGGATTACCAGGAACAGCGGGAGGTGTGATATCACTGTTCATGGCAGATTCAGGAATTAACACCTTGGCAATTCCAGGTCCTTCATACCGCGCTTGCAATTGCAATGTTCCGGAACCATTCTTGAAGTACTCTACACGAATAGGGTAAGTACCTGGCGACAACACAATCTGACCTGACCGTTCACGCGAGGAGTGTGTTCCATCGTTGTTAACGATCAGATAATTTGAAATGTATAAGTTACTTCCATCTACTGATGTTGTGTAGAACGTGTAAAGTCCGTTGGTTGGAACAGTGATATAGCCTTCATAAACAAAAGCGAAATTAGTGTTTCTATTCCTTGGCGTTAAGTCAAAATTCCGCACCCTACCTGTTTCCACCGGTGAATACGATGATAATTGGCTTAACGAAGTTAATGTAGCTTCATAATAGCTGTACGCCAATCCGTTATTCACAGTCAATCCTGAAATTTGAGGTACATAGGTTGATGTATTTCCAGAGACATCTCTGGCGCGGACAGAAAGCGTATAATTACTCTTCGGAGTAAGTCCGGTAACTACTGCACCAATGTAGGGTTGATCCTGGCCATTCAACTTATTACCAAATACCTGAAGTTCGACAAGACGCACTCTCCTGCTGGCCGCACGTCTGAGAGTTGCCAGGATTCTCACATAGCGTCCTGTTCCAGTAATATCTGTAAAGTTATTTGTTGTTGTAGAGTTACCCGTTACAGTCTTAATATCTGTCCAAGTAGCTGCATCATTCGAAATCTGTATTTTATAACCAACAGCATAGTCGGTAGTCCAGCGCAGATTAGCGGAATTGAGTTTATATTGCTCACCAAGATCAACATACATCCAATCCTGTCCTTCAAGCGCACCATTTGCACTTGACCAATATGTATTTAGGTTTCCATCTAATGCAGCCGAAGCATTTCTGCTAGCGTTCTCAACGGTCGATGCTGTTGCAGGTTTACCTAAAGCCAGGTTAATTGGAAATGGATTAGAATTCGTAGCATTCATCTCACGAACCTGTCCATTAACAACCAAGTCGTACACTATTGAACCCAATCCATTGATATTATCAGTAGACGATTTCCAACTTAAGGTAAGGCTGGTTTCAGAAGTGTTCGTTACCATAAATTCCGTTGGAACGGTCGGTGCTTGAACATCCTTAAATGTAAAGGCATCCGTTACTGCATAGGTTGAGCCACCACTATCATTGGTTGCACGAATCTGGTAGAAGTAATTTGTATTCGCTGCTAAATTACCATCTGAGTATTCTCTTAAGTCCTTATCCAAAAGCCCCAACAAAGTATACGGTCCACCAACGCTACCAACAGAACGATAAAGTTCAAACCTCTTATGCGTTGTTCCGGCATAGTTCCAGCTTAGTTCAACAACAGTTTCTGATGTTGAATTGGCTGAAAAACCAGTAACAGCCTCAGGAGATCCTACTGCATTTGATGTAGTTACTACAAGCGGTGCTGATACTAAACTCTCGCAACCATTATAATCGGTTGCAGTAAGTGTATATGAACCTGCTGCGCTTACCGTTATACTTTGAGTGGTTGCCCCTGTAGACCATCTGTAGAATTCTTTACCCTCTGGTCCTGACAACGTAACACTGGTTCGTCCATCAAGAGCAGGGAATGTAGTTCCACCATTTGCACTAATTAAAGGTGTTGGTGACGGAGCGGCAAACTGTAGCACAACTGGTTGTGACCATTCAGTCCAGACAGTTCCTCTTCTGAAGCGAACCTGATAAGAACCTGCGCCATTGTTAGCAATCTCGTTGGTTGTAGCGGCCATCAAAACACCATCCTTCATCCACTGATAGCCATCAAAACCACCAGTAATACCCATTCTAACATTTATTGTTTGACCAGGGCAAAAATTTGTCCGCCCACCATCAACATGAATTCTAAGCTTTGATCGCTCAAGCATCCATGGAAAGAAATCGGGCATAGCGTACATTGAATTCCAAGTTCCGTGTCCTAAGCCTGGAAAGTATTCATACCGTAATTCTCCACCAACGGCCCAAAAGGCATCGCGCATTGCTTCACCTGCCGATGGCGGTGGTGCTTTATCCAATCCACCCTGAGCATACCAAATTGGAACGTGCTTAAACCTTGACATGTCCGGAACGACACTTAGAAGTGCGTTCGACATGGGCAACGCTGCTGCAAATACTTTAGGATAGGATTGGAGCATCATCCAAGTACCAGCGCCACCACCAGAAAGTCCATGAACATAAATCTTGTTTGGATCAACGTTAAAGTCGCGGATATAAATGTTTATAACTTCTACAAGGTAGTCGTTAATGGTACCACCCCATGAACCATAGTAGCTCTGGGGGTAAAGTAAGAAACCATCAAATTCCCCGGACTGAACTGCATCGCGGTGCAATTGTCCACCATGCTTCAGCTGAATGTTATTATCGCCTCCACGTTCACCAGCTCCATGCAAAAAAAGTATCAATGGGTACTTTTCTGCTCTTGCCGCATTGAAACCAACGGGGCGCATTAATCGAAATGGAATGCCTTTGTAAATGTAAGGCAAAAAGGGCGAGGTATCCCAGTTGGTACCCGTGCTGTTGTAACCCCAAGGACCAATCTGACCCCAGTTAGGTTGTGTGGAGGGGAATGGTACGGATTGGGAGTAACCCATCAATAAACCACTCACCAAGAACAGGAAGATTAAAGCCAGTCTTTTCATAGTGTTTGTTAGAAATTAGCCTATAGACAACAAAGTTTAGGAACATTTAAAATATTACATCCGTAATAAATCTATATCCCCGAACAAAAGTAACCAAAAATCGAAAAATTGGAAGTGTAGCCATTAAAAAAAATAACCAACTGAATTTCAGTTGGTTATTTTAAAAGCATTAAAGTTTACGCCTATTCTACCTCTAAAATCCAAGCTTTTCTGAAGTCCAGATCTCTAATTTCTCGGATTTGATCCCTCATTTTCCTTGAGCTTTCCATATAAATTGATGAGTAAACATACACGTAGTACAACCCTTTCTTGCCTAGCCCAATTTTACTAGGGTAACCAAGTTTCGTTACCTCACGATTATAGATGACTGCATTCTCATGGCTCTTAAACGCTCCCACAACAACATAAATACCTGGTGCCAACTGGCCAGCCTCTGTAGGCTTTTTAGGAGCAACCTGAGCAGGTGTTACCTTTTCAGCCTTAGCCGGCTCATCAGCAAGCAAATCTTCAACTTGCTTTTCCTTTTCTTCAGATGGCTTGACTACCGCTTCAACCGGTTCATCTTTCTCTAAAGCAGGTTCGCCCTCAGCCTGAACCTCCTCCTCCTCTTCAGGTGTCTCTGGTACTGGTGTTGATTTTACTTTAGTTGTTGTTTTTGATGGTCTGTGCTTACCAAGTCTCAACCGTAATTGAACTTCATGTGAGCCATACGAAGAAAGAGCGTCTTGTGATGTTGCTATTTCATAGGAATATCCTATCCGGAGCATATCTTTTATATGAATACCTCCTGTCATAACGGGACCATAATCAATTCTATAACCACCGCCAATCCAAAAGACATCTTTGTAATGAACCAGAAGTGAAGCTTCTTTCTGGTCCTGAAAGTCAGTTATCTTACGATACAAAACATACGGTTCAATGGAGAATTGTGTTCCTATGGGAGCCTTATACCCAAGCGTGTAGATTTGATCATCGAGCTGTGAAAACTTCACATCATTAACTGCAACAGAGTCATTTTCGTTTGAATTGAACAGGCTCGGTAGCGAAAATCCAAGTGTAAAATTTTTGAATCTGTAGTGCACGCCAAAATTTCCTTTAAGCGCGTATGTAGTACCTATGGCATTAGCAAGCGCAGGGTCAGTTGAAATATCTGTTCCTGAATTAGCAATCGCCTCAAGATCAAGGTTGGAAACTCCTAACCCTCCAGAAATACCAAACTTAAGATAACTATCAGGTGTAAACCTGACTTTATAGGCAAATGTTAGAAACCCAGCGGATGACCTAAGAACGACTGATTTTTCAGTGTAAAAATTAAAGCCAAGACTGATGTTCTTTTCCGTAGGATGTTGAATTGAAAATGCATTCAACTCCGGGGCATCTTCCAAACCCGACCATTGTTTACGGTAGATCAAATCTAATTCTGTGAAATCATTTGATCCTGCAAAGGATGGATTATAGAAATACGGATTTGAAAAAAACTGATAATAGTTGGGATACGTCTGAGCATTCGACCGCACAACGGAGAATGCCGAGACACAAATACACCAGCCTAGTGTTAAGAAGATCTTAGCCAAAATCTATAGAGTTTTATCGAATAATCCTTACTCCCCCAGTTACTACTTTCGAATCGCTACACTTGAAAACATAGTAGTAGGCTCCAGGTTCAAGTTTATGTCCTTTGTACTTACCAGCTTTTCCTATACCATCCCAATCATTTCCATAGCTGTCAGCCTCATATACCATGTTTCCCAGTTTATCATAAATGGCAAGTGGACATCCTTGAACCAAGTCTACATTCTTAATTTGCCAAAAGTCATTTTGTCCATCGCCATTTGGAGTAAACACTTTGGGGGCAAACAAATCTTCTGTTACCTTCAGCATAACATCGTCTGTATCAGAAACTCCCTGGTCATCGGTAACCGTGAAGGCAAACAGGTATTCCCCTGAATGAATACTTGTTAAGTCAAGAACCGATGTTTCAAAATTTGAAAGAACAACATCAGGTCCTGATTTTTTCTCCCATAAGTATTCAGTGATTGAGCCTTCAACCACGGTACCTAGTCCCACCAATTGAATTTCATCTACTGGCATATTAACCACTGTATCAACACCAGCATAAGCTTCGGGCCCTGCTCGTTCCGCCAAAATAACAATCTCCATCTCATCGGTGGCCACTTCGCCTTTATTATCCGTTACCCTGAGCTCGAAGATATAGCCTCCAGGCTTAAGGTTAGAAACTGTAAGCGTTGTTGTTGCTGCTCCACTTACGCTCAATGCATCACCCGATTTTTGTGTCCACGCATAGGTCGTAATTTGACCATCAGGGTCTGATCCAGATCCTTGGACAACAACTTCGATTTGTGGAAGTCTCACACTAACATCAGGTCCGGCATCGGCAATAGGTGCCTGATTTACTGTCTCCGGGAGTACTGTTACATTCACCTCATCGACACCACTAGCTCCCTGATTATCTGAAACTGTCAACCTAAAGGTGTACGAACCTTCTACTAAGTCCTCAAGCGTAACCTCAGCTGTATTCTCATTTACTGTATTTACAGCTGGTCCTGAAATTTTTGTCCACAAGTATCCAGCTATTGTTCCATCTGCATCTGTTCCTGCGCCCGTTAATTTGACTGTATTTGCAGGGAGATAGATTACAATATCAACACCGGCATCAGCTACGGGAGATAAGTTTGTAGCAGCAGCCACTACCGTAACCACTGCGTCATTCGTTGCTGTTGCTCCTTTATCATCAGTTACAGTAAGTCTGAAACTATAAACCCCAATATCCAGATCAGAAATTGTGAGTGATGGTACTATCAGACTAGAGAGTTGCACTGGTACTCCTGTAAGCTGAGACCATGCATAGCTAACGATTGAGCCATCCGCATCACTTCCTGATCCTGTTAAGGTAACACTTGTATCGGGTAACTTGACTGTTTTATTTCCCCCGGCATTGGCAACGGGAATACTGTTGACATTCTGGGGTAACACGGTTACCGTAACCTCGTCAAAAGCGGAAAGCAAATTATTATCCACTACGGTCAATCGGAAAACATACACGCCTTCAACCAAGCCACTAAGTTGTAAGCTTGCTGTCTTATCGTTTACAAGTGTTGCTACTGGTCCGCTTCGTTTGGTCCATGTATATGTAGTTATCGTTCCATCAGCACTTGCTGATCCATTGATAACCGCTGTGTTCGTTGGAAGTGTCACCAAAATATCTGCACCCGCGTTGACTACCGGAGGTTTCGCTGCAGTTGCAGGAAGTACAGTTATTGTGGCATCTGAAAATGCAGTTGCACCACTATTGTCTGTTACGGTAAGTCTGAAAACATAGATTCCTTCCACCAGATTGGACACAAAGAAGTTGGCAGCATTGGCAGTTCCCAGTGTGGCTGCTGGTCCACTCTGTTTGGTCCATAGGTAGGCGGCAATACTACCATCAGCATCACTGCCACTACCGATCAGGGTAGTGCTGTTGTTAGGTAGCGTAAGTGTCTTATTACCACCGGCATTGGCTACCGGAGGTTTGTTGACGGCCGCAGGCTGTACGGTTAAGGTTGCCTGTGCAGAACCTTGTGCACCCAGATTGTCAGTAACGGTTAACTTAAATACATAAACACCTGCTACAAGACCTGACAGCGATAAATTGGCCGTTGATCCATTTGTCATAGTAGCAGCAGGCCCACTAACTTTTGACCATTGATAAGTTGCAATAGTACCATCAACATCGGTACCGGAGCCATTCAAAACCGCTGTGTTGGTTGGCAGGGTAATCGTTTTGTTTGCTCCTGCAGAAGCAACCGGAGGCTGGTTTGTGCTCACTGCCTTAACCGTTACCTTAACTTCTCCAAAAGCAGAAGCCCCAAGGTTATCCTGAACGGTTAATCTGAAAACATACTCTCCTTCGAGAAGTGCAGATGCCGTTAACGTCTTTGTGTTTGCATTTGTAAGGGTTGCCTGATTGGGCCCCGATGTTTGTGTCCAAAGATAACTTGCAATGGTGCCATCCTCATCGGTGGCACTTGCTGTAAGTGTTGTTGAATTGGTCGGTAATGTCAGTGTCTGGTTCACGGGCATAGCAATGGAAGGAACCTTATTGGTTGATCCGTCATTTTGATACTCTGTTGCCCCCTTGTCATAAAGAAGATTTGACGGCCGGGCCAGTTTATAGTAATCGAAATTGACACCATACGATGAAACGTCCATTCCTAAGTCAATAACGCGTGATGTTGACTTTAACCGGAAATCATAATTTGCCGGATCAACAAAACCTACGGAGTTGATATTGCGCGTAAATAAGTTGTTGGCCGAATCGTAGCTCTCACCATTAAGCTTACAATTGGCGTAGATAAAGGCATCTATACCCTTAGCGCAAAAGCTTGCATTCTGATAGGTGTCGTACGTACCCGGGTTGACAATAATGTTATTATAAAATTTACTATTCTGAGCATTAACACTTTCAAACCGAATTCCATCAAGCTTCGGATTGATAATGGTATTGTTTATAAATGTAAAGTTTCTTCCTGGTGTAGAGGCCTTGGGGCCACAATAAATACCATGTGATTGCGCATCTACGATGATGTTATTGAAGATGATATTACCCCCTAATGCGAATACCGCCATACCAACACCGGGTACGCCCGGTTTTTGCCGAATGTAATTATTGTAGCATAATCCTGATGTTCCTCCTCCTAGTATTAGTCCATTGTTTTGATCAGAAGAGAATGGTGCTAATCCATAATTCTCAATGGAGTTATTATAAACCTCAGCACCCTCTGTTGCACACGTAATTTGCAATCCATCTGCGGCTGTATTTCTGATGATGTTATTGTAAACCTTAACATTCTTGATATCATGCGGATAGACCATACCGCAAGGTGCTCCCTTATCAACACCACCATAGGCATAATATCCTATGTAATACGCTTCACCATTTACATCATGAATATAGTTGTCATGAAGCTTGAGATTTTCCATAACAAAGTTTCCACGGTGATATTGTGGATTATCGCAAGTGGGGTCAATCTTGCACATGATCCCGGCATAACCAGAATTTGCTATCTCAATATGGTCAACTTCAAAATCACTATCGGACATAAACATGGCTGTGTTTCTGGTTGAAACGGCTATCTTAAATCCGTAAGTATAGTTTGGATCGCCAGTACCGGTTACACGAAAATATTTGCATCGAGTAAAGCTCAAAGAGCCATCAACCGTTGGGTTATTAATAACCACTTGGCCGCCACAGTTAATAAATGTTAATGGCTCTGCTGCTGTTCCAACAAAATCGAGAAATCGAAGATACCCTCTTGTACCCGCTCTAACACATATCACATCACCTGGCTTAACTGCCGGCACCATGTCCTTAGCATTGATATATTCTTTATTGGCTTCAATAACATGATCGCAGTTACAAGTCTGCACCCCTGAAGCCTTGACCGTAACAGTTACATCGTTACTGGCGTTTGCACCGCCATCATCTGTAACCGTTACGCGGAACACGTAGGTTCCCTCTATGAGATTAGTAACATTCAGGAAAGCTGTTGCCTCATCCTGGAGGGTGGCCGCAGGGCCACTAATTTTACTCCACAAATAAGAAACTATAATTCCATCCGGGTCGGAAGCTGTTGCTGATAGTACTGTGCTGTTTACCGGCAGTGTTAAGACCACATCTTCGCTTGCTGTTACTACCGGAACTTTATTGATCGTTTCAGGCGAAACAATTAACTCAACATCGTCAGAAGCTTCGCCTCCACTATTATCCGTTACTGTTATCCTAAAGATATAGTTACCTGCTACAAGGTCTGATACTGTAAGCTTGCTGGTATTGGTATTCGTTAATGTAACAATTCCCCCACTTACTTTGGTCCATGCATAAGTTTGAATGGTACCATCCGCATCTTGTGCCGTTGCCGGGATATCTACGGAAGCAATTGGCATCACTACATTTATATTAGACCCTGCACTTACTGTTGGCAATAAATTAACCGCTGTTGATTGCACGGTAACTTTTACCTCATCAATATCAGAAGCACCTTTGTCATCTGTTACCGTAAGACTCAGCACATATACTCCCTCCACAAGATTATTTAAGGTAAGTACAGCCGTATTCTGATTCACCATATCTGCCGCAGGGCCACTTACTACTTCCCATAAATAGGAAGCAACCGTTCCATCGGTATCGGTACCACTTCCAATAATATTAATGGTGTTCGTTGGGAGTACAATTACTTTGTCTAGCCCTGCCGAGGCCACAGGCGCAAGATTTACCTGGTCCAATACTGTTACTTGAACTTCATCAAATGATTGTTCTCCAGCATTATCGGTAACCGTTAATCGAAAGACATAAACACCAACGATTAGACTGTTAATCGTTACTTCAGATGTTGCTCCATTCTCAAGCGTTGCAGTGGGTCCGCTTGTTTTGGACCATGCATAAACCGCAATTGAACCATCTGGATCAGCTGCCGTACCCTTGATTACAACTGTACTTTGAGGTAGTGTAACACTCAAATCAGCACCAACACTCACTGTTGGTTTTTGATTGGTCGCTGCGGGATTAACCGTGATTGTTACGTCATCTACTCCAGTAGCCCCTTTATCATCTGTTACCGTCAGTCGGAATACATAAACTCCTTCAGCCAAACCACCAATGGTAATTTGTGCCTTTGTTGGATCAGAAATCGTGGTGGCAGCACCCGACTGTTGACTCCATGCGTAAGTCGCTATCGAGCCATCTGTATCTGTTCCACTACCGGTAATGACAACACTGGTTTGGGGTAATGTGATGATGAGATCAGCACCTGCATTAGCTGTTGGTGCCTGGTTAGTAACTGCTGGTTTCACCACCAGTGTCATCTGATCAGAGGCCGAGGCACCAAGATTATCGGTTACTTTCAATTCGAAAACATAAGTACCAGCAACGAGAGCAGATGCTGTTAGGCTGGCTGTAGTCTGGTTTGTTAGGGTAGTTGATGGACCGCTGATCTTTGACCACGCGTAAGTAGCAATTGAGCCATCGGAGTCGGTAGCTGTACCCGTAATAACGGTTGTGCTTGTAGGAAGCTGAACTGTTTTGTCAGCTCCTGCACTAACCGTTGGTGGCACGTTGGTTGTACCCGATAATGAGTACTGCAACATCCAACTATAAATATCATGACCGGCACTTCCGCTATAAGTTCTAGTCCAGGAATCATGACCTACTCCAGGATAGAGTGTCAAAAGTGCCTTCGGATCCGCGACAGGATTTGTACAATTATTGACCGCGTTAACTGAATTTATCGAACCGTATTTATCAACGGTACCATCAGCGTCACCATGAAAAGCCCAGATGGGAACTTTCGCCAACTGACAGGGATCTTGGGCATTCCCGTTGCCAGCAATAGCAACCATGGCTGCAATTTTATCAGGAAACTTGGCGGTGTACTCCCATGCGGCTATCCCTCCCATGCTCAACCCTGTTAAGTAAACACGGTTTACATCTACGCGGTAGGTCTTCTTTACATACTCAATAAAATTATCAATAAGTGTAGCATTCCACCAATACAATGATTGTGGAGAGACCACAATCATCGGGAAGTGTCTTCCATTTTTAATTTCCTTACCGGGGCCGTTAACAATGGCTTTGGTCAACTCCGTTGTACCGTTTCCCAATTCACCCTGGCCATGCAAGCAAATTAATACAGGCCACGTCTTGGTCAGATCGGTATCATAACCGATTGGTAAGTATTCATAAAATCCAAATGGAGAGGCTGTTGTTCCCTTGGGGCGTTGAACCTGCGTACCTTGCCCCAGGCTTGTGCCTGCAGTAACTGTTACAAGAAAGAATGTGAGTAAGCATATTGCCATCCGGGAATATGCTGTGCGGTTAGTTGAGGGTGACACTGAAACCATGACACTTGGTGTTCTGAGGGTTTTACATTTTCTAAAATCAAGGTTGTGCCGGGAAGCTACTATGCTGAGTTTAGGTCAGTTTCCTAAATATCAGGTCTTAAATATAAGCAATTTAGATACCTCCCCTGCAAGAAACACTTGAAATTTTAAACTACTACAAATACTTCTTCTATAAGTTTCGGGCTCGTAAAGTAAATCAGTAGCCCTACTGATAGAACCGAAAATACCGATTATCGAACATAGGAGTCGACCAATACAGAGTCTTTAGCAACCAATCAGCACCCTGCTCCGCTTACCTGCAACTTTTCTGACCAGCACTATTAATGCAGAAGTCAGGGCAATGGTAAGCACAAAGTGAAGTGTCCAATAGACAAATACATTCGAAAATTCCAGACGAAGTACATTCAATTGAACATACCGAAGGCCAATAACAAAGTAGTGGTGAATAAAAAAGATCCCAAAACTAATATCGGCCAAAAACGCTACCCCCTTTGGCACGTAGCCATCCAACTTCCAAAGCCAGTAAATAAAGAACCAGCACAACAACATTTTCTGAATATACATAACCTGATCGTAAAGCTGCCATTCAATATAACTTACCCCGATGGCAACGATTGTTACTGCGGTCATCGGTTTCCACCATTTAATTGAAAAGGCCAATACTTCATTCTTGTAGTGACTGCAAAACATACCGAAGACGTATACCGAAAAGAAATGAACAAACATCCTTGGGATATCTTCAAGGTCGCCACGCGGCACGGCCAGAGAAATTAAAACAAAAATTGGGAGGAGCTTATAAAAATGAGAATGCCGATCAATGTAAATCAGGATTGGCGCGATCAGATAAAACAACGTGATCATCGGAACGAACCACAACGGCAACAAGTGCGCCCCTGTTGTTAGTAAGTAAAATAGTCTGTGGAGAATTGACCAATCTCCATACGCTGGTTGAGCTTCGAGAATGTAATCGGGAACACTTTGTATCCTAAAAAATATAATCGGTGCTGAAACAATGAGGTATGGAATAATAACATTCTCCAGCTTCTTACTGAGGTAGCTCTTGTAATTAAACTTCGAAGAAAGATGTTGGAAAAGATAGCCCGCAATAAAAATGAATAGAACTGTTCCATTTTGAAAGGTTGAGTTGATGATTTGATAACCCAACGTCTTATCTTGCCAGCCATAAAGTATATGCCCTGCAACAACAAAAAGGATTGCCACACCCCTAAAATTATGGATGTAGT
>Ga0315910_10004097_pt1 | contig 12269 bp, 4 predicted proteins | sample EdamamesoilMG_FD_204470 | JGI IMG/M metagenome (GOLD analysis project Ga0315910, IMG submission 204470) | Garden soil microbial communities collected in Santa Monica, California, United States - Edamame soil | ecosystem: Environmental > Terrestrial > Soil > Garden | place: USA: California... | reverse complement strand
CTACCCGGCGAGCAGTGCTCCTCGGCTGACGGTACCACTGACTCAACAGCGCCAATTGAGCGAACAGGGCCGCACCTGTCGAGATGGTGCGGGTCGAAGCATCTTGGATTGAGCCCGAGCCCAGCTCAGGAACGAAAACAAAAAAGGGGACCGACTGCAGCAGTCGGTCCCTTCCCTTTTTCTAGCCGTTTGGTCGCGTGGCTTGGACTCACCCAGCGGCTTGGACTTACTTGGCGCGCTTGCGGGCGCGGCCCTGGGCGCCGCCCAGGAGATCGTCGGCCACCTGCGCTGCGCGCTTGGTGTCCTCCCAAGGAAACTCCTTGCGACCGAAGTGACCGTAGGAAGCCGAAGGCTTGTAGATCGGGCGCAGCAGATCGAGCTCTTTGATCAAGGCCGCGGGGCGGAAGTCAAAGTTCTTTTCTACGTAGGCGGCGAGCGTCTCATCGTCCACCGAACCTGTACCAAAGGTGTCCACGAACACACCCATCGGCTTGGCTACGCCGATAGCGTAAGCCACCTGCACCTCACAACGCGTCGCGATCTTTGCGGCCACGATGTTCTTGGCGACGTAGCGAGCAAAGTAGCAGGCAGAACGATCGACCTTGGACGGATCCTTGCCGGAGAATGCCCCGCCACCATGGCGACCCATGCCGCCGTAGGTGTCGACAATGATCTTGCGACCCGTGAGCCCTGCGTCGCCGCAAGGACCGCCCACAACGAATCGCCCCGTGGGGTTGATCCAGTATTGGGTGTCAGAAGTGAGCAATTTGGCCGGAAGGGACTTCTTGATCACCAGCTCCATCACCGCCTCTGTGATAGTTTTATGATTGGCGGAGGGAGCGTGCTGGGTGGAGATGACCACGTGTGTGATGTGACTGGGCTTGCCGTTTTCATAGGCCACGGTCACCTGGCTCTTGCCGTCAGGGCGCAAGAAATCCACCTTCTTGGTCTTGCGCACCTTGGCCAGTTGGGCCGCCAGCTTGTGGCTGTACATGATGGGCGCGGGCATCAATTCAGGTGTCTCATCGCACGCAAAGCCAAACATCAAGCCCTGATCGCCGGCGCCCTGTTCCTTGTGGAGGCCTTGCCCGGCGGTCACGCCTTGGGAGATATCGGGTGATTGAGCTTCTACCGCGTTGAGGATACCGCACGTAGCGGCGTCAAACCCCATGTCGCTGTCCGTGTAACCGATGTCACGGATGGTATCGCGAACGATCTTTGTGTAGTCGATGTTCGTTTTGGTCGTGATCTCACCAGCCAACAACACGAATCCGGTCTTCACGGCTGTCTCACATGCAACGCGGCTCGTCTTGTCCCCTGCGAGCGCGGCATCCAAGATCGCATCAGAGACGTTGTCGCACACTTTGTCGGGATGACCTTCGGTGACGGATTCAGACGAAAAAACGTAATTCTTCATGGGCTTCCTGATAGTGCGTTGGGTGTAACGCGGTTAACTTCCGCGACCTTCTACGTGAATGTTCTAATGGGTAAAAGGGCGAACGCACCCTGCTTCCGCAAAATTCAGCCACATGGGCCCGCCCGGCCTGGACTGGTCCCCGCAACCTATCGCGGTTTTTAGGGGGCAGGGCGGTAGGGCTCAGCCGGGCTGCGCGCCACGCTGAGCCGCAAGATCGTGGCGCCGTCACGGGCCAAGGTGAGGTGCACTTCTTGGTCTACCGAACCGGAGAGCAAACTGTGCAGTTCAGCGTCCGAAAGTGAGCGGACTTGGCGGCCCTCGACAAACAAGATCTCGTCCCCGCGACGCACACCCGCCTGATAAGCGGCCAAATGAGGCGGCACGTCGCGGACGAAGGTGCGCCCCGTTTCTTCACGCGTCAAAATTGCGCCAATCGTGCCCGCGCGGCTGGCGCAGGCCGCGAGCAGGACCGCACACACGGCCACGACTGACCAAAAGTGGGCGGCTCGTTCGCGCACGTTAGGAGCGATACCCCGCGTTCACGTCGATGTAGGCGTGCCCCATATCCGAGGTGATGTAGGTGAACGCACCAGGGCCATCGCCCAGGATGAGTTCCACCGTGTACTCAGGGAGCTTCATTTGCTCACCCGCAGCGCGATCGGCGGTTTCATCGCTCAGTTGGCCGTCTTTGCAGATGCAGACCCCGCCGATGTACACCGAAGCCCGATTCGGGTCGAAGGGAACGCCGGACTTACCAGCGGCCATGAGCAGGCGTCCCCAATTGGCGTCTTGCCCGGTGAACGCCGTCTTGACCAACGGTGACGTGGCCACGCTGCGTGCGATGTCGCGAGCCTCCGCGTCGTTTTGTAGACCCTTGACCACGATACTGACCGCGTGATTGGCACCCTCGCCGTCGCGCACCATTTCTTTTGCCAGTCGCGAGCACACCTCCAGCAGCGCTTCTTCCAGCTCTTGCAGGCTGGGCTTGATACCGCTCTTGCCTGAGGCCAAAAGGAACACGGAGTCATTGGTGCTGGTGTCGCCGTCGACCGTGGAGGCGTTAAATGAGCGGTCCACAGCCGCAAACAATGCTTCCTTGAGCATTTCTGGCTCGGCGCTCAGGTCGGTGACGATGTAGACCAGCATGGTCGCGTGTAGCCCGGCGAAGTCCGCGTCTGAAAACCCACTGCCATCGGGTTGCGGCAGCTGACCAGCTAGGGCGAGATCGGGATGATACATGCCCGCGCCTTTGCCAATCGCCAGCACTGTGCCCACGCGACCTCCTGACTCGACGGTGGTCTTGGCGATTTTCTTCCAGCGATCCGTGGTGCAAATGGCTTCAGCAAAACTGTCCGACTGCGCGGACAAGGCCGCGATGAGGGCCGGAACAGCATCGACGATGCGCGCGCCGGGCAACACCTGACCAATCACGCCGGTGGACGCCGGCAACACCAAGTCACCGTCAATGCCCAGGGCTTGCGCAACAGCGCCGGTGGTGGCCAAGGCGGCATCCATGCCCGCGCTGCCATTGCACGCGTTGGCATTGCCGGAGTTGACCAATAGGGCTTGGGCTCTGCCGCTGAGCACGCGCTGCTCCGCCAAATGCACGGGGTGGGCGCGGACGAGATTGCGCGTAAACACGGCGGCCGCCGCGCACGGCTCATCGGCGGCGATGAGGCCAACATCCAGTGCGCCTGCCTTTTTTTTGATGCCCGCCGCAACTCCTGCGAAGCGAAACCCAAGGACCTCGGTCATGGCGGCACTCTATAGCTGAAGGTCGCGGCCTGACAATCGCAACCGCCTGATTCGGCCTGACTGCGAGCATTCGTAGCGCTACAATTTAGGCTGACCGCTGCAGGACAAGCGGGCACGTTCTTTTTGGACAGCCTTGGCGTGGATGACAGGGCTAGCCTGTGGGCGCCTGGCTACGACCGCTCGCTCATTCACGCTCGGTTTGCGCCCGCCTGACAGGGGGGGCTTGAGCACGCTTTCCACGCGAATCCACGTTCGCAGGGTCTTGCTGGATCGTGAGGTGTAAGTGATAGAAACGACTGGAGCCAATTATCAGAATCGAACTGATGACCTGCGCGTTACGAATGCGCTGCTCTACCAACTGAGCTAAATTGGCTAACAACAAAGGATAAGGAAAGGCCAACAAGGGTAGGGAGCACGTGGTGTTCCCGCTGGTTGGGGCGCGGAACCTAGCAACATTCTTTCCGGTTTCAAGACCCTGGTTACTGGACCCCGGACAGCCCGAAAACGAACACCGAGTCGCCGCGGACGCAGGCGAGCTTGTCGCGCCCCGTGTTCACCACACAATCATGGTGGCTTACGCCCTCCTCCACCTCCAGCACCTGCAATCGTTGAGCGTCTTGCACGATGATGCCGAGCGTCGAACCAAAGGCGATGGCCTGGTCAGGGTCATGGTGCGGCCCGCCGCTCCAGAACGCTTCTCCACCAATCAGCACCTCGACTTGACCCGCCTGCCAACCAAGGATTTCCCCCCGAACATTGATGCCCGAAAATTCTCGGCAGTTGCCGGGCCGCGGAGCGAGCAAGCCGATGGCCACCGGGGGCGGAGCCACACCGTCGGCGCGGCCCAGGGCCAGTTGGACTTCTGATCGCTCGCAGGAGGCCACCACTGCGCTGACAAAACGCCCGCCGGGCCCTTGGGGCTGCTGCTCCCAACTCGGCGCGACAACAGCTGGCGTCTGATCTTGGGGCACCAGAGGCGGGTCGCCGCTCAGGGTGAGTCGGCGTACCTTTGCGTCGAGGAAACGTCCCCACAGCTGACCCGAGCTGTCAAAGTGCAGCGGGCTCGCTGCGGGCGCCGGTGCTTGGTTCAATTTGACATCGAAGCGCGCCAACTGCTTCACCGGCAACTGTTTGACGTGAGGCAAGATGAGCTTGTGCAAGGCCTTGCGCTCGGCGTCGCTGGGCTTGTGTGCAAACCAGTCAAAGCGAGAGGCCTCACCGATGGCCCGCGCCACCTGTTTGTTCCCGAGATGGGCTTGGGCGGCCACGTGGACCAGCTGGGCAAGCTGGGGCCAGATTTTTCCGCATTGCAGCTCGGAGGTGGGGGCCACGACCAGCCGGGCGGTGCCCAAGTCGCCACACAGCGACGCCAGGAGTCGCCGCAGGGCATCCACTTGATCCGGCACCCGGGCGCGATGGGCTTTTTGTACCGCTTGTGTAGAGAGTGCGGCTACGCGGCGGGTGAGCGCGTCGAGCGGGGTGTTGGCCTGGCGGGACGCACCTGCGGGTCGGTTGAGCCAGCGTACGGGCAGACTTTCCTGTGCTCCGCTGGGGGCCGTGAGGGTGACCATCAATTCGACGTCATCGCGACCGTCTTCGTCCACGTCGTCGGAATGAACCTCGACCTTCAGGTTCTCTCCCGGAGCAGGCTCGGCGAGTAAGAACTGAAGGACTTGGGGCTGGGCGGCCCACGGATCCAGGACCGTGATGCTTTGGGTGGGTGTTTGCGTCAGGGAGCGTTGCTGACAGTGCACGCTCAGCCTGGAGGATACGGTACTCTTGCCTGTCTGTTGCAGTTGGCTTTCGTAACTACAATCCTCGCCGCTGGGCAGCCCGGCGGGCAGGGACAAGAGGGCGGGCCCCACAGCGGCGCCCGCTTGATCGAAACGATACAGACCAGCCGTCCGCAGGGCAGCGCCATCGCCGGGCTTCGTGGGGATCAGCCATGCCAGCGTAATTTTCCTCTCAAGGTCACCCAGTTCGATGCCCGAGGAGAAAACGAGACCTGGCATTGCCCGCAGCACCCGGCTGTCCCACGACCACTCGGATTGCCCCGTGGGAGCATGTCGACCCTCCGACCGGGGGGGCGGTCCCTGGCTGAGGGGCGTGCCGGTTGCTGGCGCCGCCGGTGTTTCGGGCAGGCTGGTGGCCACTTGAAACGGCGTATAAGGGCGGTCCTCCTGGCAAGCAGCCAGGACCAAGGCACCAAAACCCACGAGTCCATGCCCGATCAGCCGGCTTGTCCTCACCACATTGGATGTCAAGGTCCTACATCGGGCGCCGATCTGCATGCCGCGCGAGCTGAGCGCCTCTGTGACCGGAGCGCAAGGATTTTGCTCCGAGATTGCAGCGGCTTGCGCTCTGTCTGGGGTTGTTTGCGTGTCGTACCCGACGCTACTCTCTGCCAAACCTCATGAGGTCGGCCAGGGTGGCGCCTGACGCTGAGGGGATAGAGACAACTGCAATGGATGGACAGACGGTTCGCACCGCACTCGGCACGATTCAAATCAACCCTAGCGCCGAGGAGGCCTGGCAAAACTTGCACGACGAAGTTCTAGAGAGCGGGGGAGATCTCTCGACCGAGGACGCGCTCATCCTGCTGCGTGCAGCACGCGACCGGCATGCAGCTCGAGGTGAATCGGAAGCTGTGGCCCGTTTGTTAGAGCTAGCGGCACGCCTAGAGCCGGACGCTGAACAAAGAGTGAGTGCATTGGTTGAACTTGCCCAAGTTCTCGCGCAGGAATTATTTTCAGGTTCCCGCGCCATTTCTGTTCTTGAGCGCGCGCTGGAGATCCTGCCGGATCATGCGCAGGCCCACGAGCAGCTCGAGGAGCTACGTTCCAAAGCCAGCCGTTATCAAACTCAGGCCAAATCTTACCTCAATGAGGCCGAAACGGGCAGCGATGACGAGTACCGCAGCGCCATGCTGATGCGCGCGGCCGAGGTCGAGATCTGCTTTGCTACTGAGCCCGATTTTCCCAAGACAATTGAGAATTTAGAGCGTGCCTTGCGGCTCGATACGTCCAACTTGCCTGCTGCGCGCTTGCTCGAGGTGGTCTACCGCCGCCAGGCCAATTGGGAGGGAGCCGTCAAGGTGCTCGAGCGCATCGCCGATCGCGCGGCTGACCATGCCGATCGAGTCGCCGCGGGTATCCGTTTGGCGCGTCTCTATCAACACTACTTCGATGATGCTGAGCGGGCCGCTGCCGCCTACGACCGAGTGCTGGTTTCGGACCCGACGCAGGCGGATGCGATGGGGTACGTGACGGAATACTACGGCAGCCATGAGCGTTGGGACGAGCTCGTGCGTGCGTACGAACGCCCGCTCAAATCCGGGCAAGCCCCGGAGGAAACGCGCCTGGGCGACATGTTGCAGGTCGCGATGCTCCACTGGAAGAAGCGCGGGCAGCTCGCGGACGCGGACGTGTGGTTCGACAAGATCCGCGCTGTCGATCCGACGCACGAGGGGGTGCTTGCGTTCTATCGCGAGTACAAGCAGCAGTTGAACGACGACGCCGGCCTGGTGCAGATATTGGAGGCCGCACGTAAGGTGATTCCGAGTGACGATGCACGGGCTCAGGAACTCGATCGGGAGATCGAGTCGCGTCAAAGTGACCAATCGAGAGCCCAAAAATCCATCGAGAAATACAAGGCAGATCTGCGCGCCAACCCTGAGGATGCTACAGCGCGCGCGCACCTGAAGACGCTGTACAAACAAACTCAAGGTCACAATGCGCTGGTCGAGCTTTTGCGGCAGGAGTTGGAGCGCACGGCCGAGTCTGATTACGCAGCCCGTCTGACGATTTTGCGCGAAATTGCCGCGGTGTATCGCCAGTACATCAAGAGCGACACCGCCTTGGTGGCCGTGCTCAATCAGATTGTGCACTTGGATGGTCAACTGGACGAGCACGACATTGCCGAAGTGCGCGAGCTTGCGGCCCTGTATGAACGGCTCGGTCGGCCTCGCGATCTGTTGTCTGCACAAAAGTTGCTCGCAGAATTGGTGCCCGACAAGGAAGAGAAAATTTCTCTTTATCGCCAGGTCGCGCGGCGCTGGCTGGAACAATTTTCCAACGCTCAACACGCGATGGAGGCGTTTGCCTCCCTTCAGGTGTTGGCGCCCGATGACCCGGAGGCACTGGAGCGCCTAGAGGACCTGTATCGCAAGCGGCGCGCGTGGAAGGAATTGTTTGGACTTTATGAGCAACAGCTCAAGTCCCTCAGCGGAGCTGCGCGCGTACCCTTGTTGCGTGAAATGGCCCAACTTGCGGCCGAGCGTTTGTCACGTGTGGATGAGGCGATTGGGCTGTACCGTGAGATACTGCAGATCGACCCGACGCGAACGGACGTCTTGGACCGACTGGAGAAAATTGCAGAACGCGCCAAGGAGTGGGGCGTACTGGCCGAGGTGCTCGAACAGCGCCTCGCGCAGATGGACAAGGATGAATCCCAACTGCCCATCTTGCAGAAGTTGGGCGCCGTCTATGGCGAGCACCTCAATCGTCAGGATCGGGCCAACGAAACATGGCAACGCGTCGTGGATGTCCAACCAGGCAATGCTCGCGCCATGCGCGTGCTGCGCGACAACTTCCTCAAGGAATCCAGATTCGATGAACTGGAGCTGCTGTACACCTCTCAAAATGACCTGGAAGGGCTGGCTGAGGTGCTCTCCACCGCTGCTGACCGCAACAAAGACCCCGAGGAGCGGCTCGATTTGTCGTTTCGTGCCGCGCGCGTCTATGAAAATCAATTGGGTCAGGCTGCACGCGCCATCCGTTCCTACGAGCGTATCCTGACCATCAATCCTAGGGAACCTCGCGCCATCGTGCGCCTGTTGCCGCTGTACGAGGAGGACGAGAAGTGGGCGCGCATCCCGGCCTTGCTCGATGCTCTCATCGACATCACCCAAGAGGTAGATGAGAAGGTGATGATGCTCGGTCAGCTGGTCACCATCTACAGCACCCGCCTCATGGACAAGAAGGCCGCCTATCAGGCGGCACGCACCGCATTTTTGCTCGCGCCCGACGCTGAGGGTACTTATGAGCTCTTGGAAGCAGCTGCGCGCGCGGCCGGTGAGTGGAACGATGTACTCGCCATCCTGAACGAGCGGTTTACTGCCTTGGGCGGCGTCGTCTCGGCACCCAAACCCGAGGGCGCCGCGCTCAGCCTGCCTGAGCAAGAGTCGCCCACCAAGGGCAAGCGCGCACGCAGTAAGCGGCGTCGCAAAGGCGGCAAGCAGGCATCCATTGCGCCAGAAGCTGGGTCGAGCCCGACCAGTGAACCTCCGCCCGCCGTTGAAGAAAAAGAGATGAGCCCCGAGCTGCGCAGCGTGGCGCTCCGCTTGGCGAAGGTCTTGGGGGAGGAATTGGGGCGAGGTGCGGAGGCCATCGTCCGCCTGCAGGAGCTGGCCGCAGCTGTTCCTTCCGACCTGGAGGTGCTCTCGGAGGTAGAGAAGCTGCTGCGCCAGGAGAGCCGACCCGAGCACATGCGTTGGCTTCATAATCATCGCCAAGAGCACGCGCTCGATCCGCGCCAGCGCGCGATGATCCTCAATGAATGGGCCAGCTATGAGGAGATCGTCGTGGGTGCACCGGCCGAAGCGCTCACCCACTTCAAGGAGGCGGCGGCGGCCGACCCCGAAAATACCTTGGCGCTCGAAGCCGTGGCGCGTCTGTCCATCTCGCTCGACTTCCCAGAGGACGCAGTGGATGCCATCAGTAAACATCGCGACTTGTTGGACGGTATCGAGCGTGCTCACAAAGACGCATTGCTCGCGGAGCTGCTCGCTGAGCGCCTCAAGCGCCCCACTGAAGCTCTGGAAGCTGCTCGACGTGCTCTGGACGGTGGAGCGGAGAGCGCCGCCGTCATCCCGGTGCTTCGTCAGCTGGTGGAAGTGCCTGAAGTACGGGCTGACGCCGCCCGCATCTTGAGTGAACAGTACGAAGCTGGTGGTGATGCACGCCAAGAGGCGGATGCAGTGCGCGCCCTGGTCTCGGAGACCACCGATCCGGTCGAGCAGGTCGAACTCTACAAGAAGCTGGCCGACATTTACGAGACCAAGCTCAAGGAACCGGGTGCGGCCCTGACCGTCGTGCTCGAAGCTCTACAAAAATATCCCTCGGGAATGGACCTGTGGGACCGGGCTGGCCCCCTCGCGGGGCAAGCTGGCCGACCCACGGATCTGGCTGATGCTTTCAAAAATGCGCTGCGCGCGCCCTTACCTGACGAGGTGAGCTTGGACCTGTCGCGCCGTGCGGCGGAGCTCCACGAGGCCATCCTCAACGATCCGCAAGGGTCGACCCCGTATTTGGAGAGCGTGCTTCGACTGGCCCCGGACGATGAATTTGCTTTCACTCGTCTCAAAGAGATCCTCACCGCCGGTGAGCGATGGCGGGAGTTGGAGAAACTCTACGACTCAGAAATTGAACGTCTCGATTCCGAACAACGAAAGATCGAGATGCTCGCTGAGATGGCCATGCTCACCGAGGACATCATCGGTGATGCCCAACGAGCCATTGGTCTGCACAGGCGCATCTTGGCGCTCGACGGCCAAAACAGAGCAGCACTCGATGGCCTCGATCGGTTGTTTACGCGGCTCGAACGCCACGAAGATCTGTTGCCGTTGCTCAAACAGCGCGCCGAGCTCGCCGCTGGAGAGGAAGAGCACCGCTATCTGGTGCGCTTTGCGCGACTGGCGCTCGGGCTACATCAGCCTGAAGACGCCATCGAGGCATTGGAGCGCGTGCTCGGCGAGGATCCCGGCAACTATGAAGCACGTGACGTGGCCGAAGAGTTGCTCGAGATCGGCGGTGTGCGCATCCGCGCGGCCATCGCGCTCGAGAATGTCTACGAGGTCAAGGACGAGATCCGCGACCTGGTGCGGGTGCTTGGCGTGCGCGTCGAGGCGCTACGTCCCAAGGATGGGGAACGAGCCGAGGACGCGACGCGCGAAGATGAGCGGCGCGACTTGCTGCGGCGGATCGCCACGTTGCGCGACGATCGCCTGCACGATGATGTGGGCTCTTTCGACGTCTTTGCAGAGCTTGCCCCGCTCGACCCTGCGGACAGCGAGTTGCGGGGTCGGCTGATCGATTCAGGGCGGCGCCTGGCGCGCAGCGAACGGGTGGTTGAGGTACTGCTAGCGAGCGCACAAGCGGCAACGGATTCGCCGATTGTTGCTGAGATCTTGCTGCAGGCGGCTGCTGTTCAAGCTGAAGCCCTGGACGACGTGAGATCGGCAGAAGCTACGTACAAGCGGGTCGTGGCCATGCACCACGATGAACCCGATCAGGCGCTCTTGGCCGCGCGCGCCATCGAGGCCATGTTGGAGGGCACCGATCGCTTTGCCGATTTGGCCGACAACCTGAGCGCACAACTTGAGATTGAGTCCGATGCTGAACGCAAGGGGGAGTTGATCGCCCGCTTGGCGCATTTGCAAGGTGACGTGCTGGGCCAGACGAGTGCCGCGCTCAAGACCTGGGAACGACGCCTACTTGATGAGCCGGAGGACGCCGAAGCGCTGCGCAACTTGAGCGAACTCTACGAAAAGGAAGGACGTTTTGCGGATGTTGCGCGCGTGCTCACCGAGCGGCGAGATGCCGCACTCGATGCCAAAGAACGCGTGAACTTGGCGCGCCACCTGGCGGATGTCCAAGAGCGTCACCTGGGGCAGTTGTCGGAGGCCATTGAGTCCTACCAGGCCATTTTGGACGAGACGGGTCCGTCACGTGAGGTGTTGGCGGCGCTGCGACGGCTCTACGAAAAAACGGAACGTTGGGAGGACTTGGCCAACGTCTTGAGGGAGCAGGCGGACCACGTCGACGACGAGGTGGAGCGACTGCGCGCCTTGGGCGCACTCGGACAGTTGGCTGCCTCCAAGCTCGGTGATCTTCCCGGTGCGCTCGACGCTTATCGGCGAGCACTCTCCATCGACATCACCCATCAGACGAGCCGCGACGCGCTGGCGCTCTTTCTCGAGCACGACGATCGAGATACCAAACTCCAAGCAGCAGAGATCCTTCATCCCATCTACGAGGCGGACGGAGACCATCCACGCCTGCTCGCGGTGCTCAAGGCGGAAGCGGAAGCTACCGATGACCCGCAATATCGCTTGCAGCGCTACCGGGCCGCGATGACCATCGCCGAGGACGCGTTGCACGACCTGCCGCAGGCGTTCAGCTTTGCGCTGCTGGGCGTGACGGAAGCGGCTGCCTTGGGAGAGGTGATGCAATGGATCGACGCGGTCGAGCGACTCGCGGGGGCCACCAACGCACGCGCCAGTCAAATTGAGACCTATGGCAAAATTGTGCCTGAGGTATTCGACGCGGAGGAGCAGCTCGGCATCCAGCGCCGCATCGCAGAACTGTTGCGCAATGACCTAGGTGACGCAGAAGGCGCCATCGCGGCGTATCACAAAGCGCTGGCCATCAACGCCGAGGATAGACCCTCGCTCTCCGCGCTCGAGAGCCTGTATACTGCCAAGGCTGATCACAAGGCGCTGCTCGATATCCTCGGTAAGCGCCTAGATTTGGCCGAAAGCGACGCGGAACGCCGCGAAATTTCGTTCCGACGGGCTGAGCTTTTGGCGCAAGCCATCAAGGATACGGACGCAGCGATCGCCGCATATGAAGGCATCCTCGATATCGACCTCGATCTCCGCGCTATCGAACAGCTTGAGTCCTTGTACGCACGAACGGAGCGTTACGACGACCTGGTAGCCCTGATCCAGCGGCGGATCGACAACCGGTCCGACATGGTCGCAGACCTGCGCGTGCAGATGGCCGGCGTACTTTCGGACAAACAGCACGAAACCGAGCGCGCGCTGGATGAGCTGGAGCAGGCCCTAGTGGACGAGCCACAGAACCAGTCAGCCGTGCGACTGCTCGAGCGTTTCAAGGATCAGATCAACGATCCGGCGCTTCGTGCGCGCGTCGCTGGGCTGCTGGAGCCCGTCTACATGGTGCGCGCCGACTACGATAGCGTGCTCAACGTGCTACTGCTCAGACTGGAAGCAGCTGAGAGCGCGGACGAGCGTCGGGACTTGGTTACGCGTCTGGCTCACATCTACGAAGAACAAAAGGAGGACTACGTCTCTGCT
>Ga0315910_10004096_pt1 | contig 12270 bp, 9 predicted proteins | sample EdamamesoilMG_FD_204470 | JGI IMG/M metagenome (GOLD analysis project Ga0315910, IMG submission 204470) | Garden soil microbial communities collected in Santa Monica, California, United States - Edamame soil | ecosystem: Environmental > Terrestrial > Soil > Garden | place: USA: California... | reverse complement strand
TCTATCGGGTTCGGACGGTTATGGTGGCGTTCGCCGGCCGGCGCGAGAACTGACGGGGGGAGATCCCCGCTCGCCCGTTGCTGTCGTACGCAAGTGCGCCGTCCGGTCACCGGATTGTGACAGCGGCCTTTGCCCCCAGGGGCACGCCGGGCTTAGGATCCGCGCTGCACCAGAGGCCCCAACCCCATGACCGACAAATCCGCCCTGCGAGGCCGGCTGTTCAGGCACCTGGATGGCCTGGCCACGGCCCATGTCGCGGCACCCTTGCATCGGCGCGGAGGGCTCGCTTTTCTGTCTAAGCGTCTTTTTCGATCGCTTTGCCGCCGGTTAGAGTCCGTGCCCGGCAAGCGACTCGATGACGCGCTCGCAGCGCGGTCCACTTTACTCATGAGTAAAATGGACTATAGTCCATTTTATGCGTGCTCCGCGGTATCTGGAACCCGCCGTCCGCCGCGCGTTGGAGGCCAAGATGGTCTTCGTCGGCGGTCCCCGCCAGGTCGGCAAGACGACCTTCGCGCTCGGCTTGCTCGGTGAAGTAGCGGACGAAACCCACCCCGCCTACCTCAATTGGGATCACCCGGCGGTGCCGCCGCGCCTGCGAAAAGCCGAGCTGCCGGCTGGAGAGCCGCTGCTCCTGCTGGACGAAGTTCACAAGTACGCCCGGTGGCGCAATCTTCTGAAGGGCATCTACGACACCGAAAGGTCGCGGCGTCGGATTCTCGTGACCGGCTCGGCGCGGCTCGACTACTACCGCAAGGGCGGGGACTCGCTCGCCGGCCGGTATCGCTACTTCCGGCTGCATCCGTTCTCGCTGCGGGAGCTCAACGGCAAGTCCAGGCGAGCCGACGTCGATGCGCTGCTCGAGTTCGGCGGCTTTCCGGAGCCTCTGTTCGCCCGGAATGCGGCCGAGCACCGGATCTGGTCGCGGGATCGACTGTCGCGCGTGGTGCGGGAAGATCTGCGCGACCTCGAACGCGTGCGGGAAATCACATTGATCGAGGAACTGGTGGATCTCCTGCCGTCGCGCGTCGGATCGCCGCTGTCGATCAAGAGCCTGAGGGAGGACCTTCAGGTCGACCACAAGACGGTCGAGCGCTGGCTGCAGATGCTCGAGAACCTCTACGTCTGCTTCCGGATACTCCCGTACGGCTCGCCGAAAGTTCGGGCTGTGAAGAAGGAGCGCAAGCTCTACCTGTGGGACTGGTCGGGCGTTGCCGGCGCCGGCGAACGCTTCGAGAATCTCGTCGCGTCCCAGCTCCTGAAGTACTGCCATTGGCTCGAGGACACCGCGGGCTACACGATGGAGCTGCGCTATCTGCGCGATACGGATGGGCGCGAAGTCGATTTCGTCGTCTTGCAAAATCGCAAGCCGATTTTCGCGGTCGAGTGCAAATCCGGAGAGAAATCCGTGGGTGCCGCGCTCAGGTATTTCGCGGAGCGGACGCCGATCCCGCGGTTCTTTCAGGTACACCTCGGGGAACGCTCGTTCGAGAGCGGAGCGATTTCGGTCCTGCCTTTCTGGCAGTGGTGTGACGCGCTGGAGTTGCCGTAGAAAGGACAGGAATGTGACAGCGGCCTTTGCCCCGGAGGGCTCGGAGGCTTAGGATCCGCGCTGCACCAGAGGCGCCACGCCCATGATCGACAAATCCGCCCTGCGAGGCCGGCTGTTCAGGCACCTGGATGGCCTGGCCACAGCCCATGTCGCGGCGCCCTTGCATCGGCGCGGAGTGCTCGCTTTTCTGGCGGCGCGGGGCACCGCCTCGCTCGAAGAGCTCTGCCGCGAATTCAAGGCCAACGACGGCTACCTGAACGTCGCGCTCCGCACGCTCGCCTCACAGGGCTGGCTCTCCTTCGAGACCGACAACTATTCCGATCACGTGCAGTACACGAGCGGCGAGTCCATGGCGAAAGTGCAGGATCTCCTGCACCTCTATGACCCCATCATTGCCTTCTCGGCACAGGCCGAACGCCATCAGCCCGACATCCTCCACCCGGATCTCCTCGATGCCTTGAGCGGACTCTTCGACCGGTTTGCCGCCGGCTGGGATCACTGCCGGGCGACCGACGCGCTGACGCGCTCGCTGCACGATCAGATCCTGACGCACATCGAAGGCAATCTGGTCGGCCCGCTGCTCGTGAAGCTCGGCATGGACGGCGTCCTGGACCGGGATTGGGCAGAGCGCGGCTTGCGCGCGGCGGACGCTCCGGCCTATGCGCCGCAGCTCGGGAGGGTGCTGGATTTCTTCGCGCGCATCGGCTGGACGACTCACGATGCCGGTAGCTACCGCTTCACGCCGACCGGCAAGTTCTTCGCCGAAAAGGCCAGCGCCTACGGCGTGATCGTGTCCTACCTCCCGACCTTCCGCCGCGCCGAGGAGCTGATCTTCGGCGACCCCATCTTCCTCAAGCACGTCGCGGCCGGCGACGACGAGCAGCACGTCGACCGCACGATGAACATCTGGGGCAGCGGCGGCGCGCACGCCACGTATTTCAACGTGGTCGACGACATCATCGCGGAAGTCTTCAATCGTCCCATCGAAGCGCAGCCTCGCGGCATCCTCGACATGGGTTGCGGCAACGGCGCCTTCCTCGAGCATCTCCATCGTCTGGTGGAGAGCCGGACCCTGCGCGGGCGGCTGCTCGCGAAGCATCCGTTGTTCCTGGTCGGCGTGGATTACAACAAGGCCTCGCTCGAGGTCACGCGGCGGAATTTCGACGCCTGGAAGGTGCCGGCGGAGGTGATCTGGGGCGACATCGGCAACCCCGACCAGCTCGCGACGGATCTCAAGGACAAGTACCAGGTCCGGCTCGACGAGCTCCTGAACGTGCGCACCTTCCTCGATCACAATCGCATCTACGAAGTCCCGCCACCGAAGCATTACCGTCGCGCCAGCTCCTCGACGGGCGCCTTTGCCTTCCGCGGCCGGCGCGTCAGCAACAACGACCTCGAGGTCGACCTCTATCATCATTTCAGGAAGTGGTCGCCCTATGTGCAGACCTTCGGCTTGCTGATGATCGAGCTGCACACGATTCCGCCGGCGCTGGCGGCGCGGCATATGGGGCGGACGCTCGCCACCGCGTATGACACCGCGCACGGCTTCTCCGACCAGTACATCGTCGAGATCGACGTGCTGCACCGGATTGCGGGCGATGCGGGACTCGTGGCCGACGCGCAGGCGTTCCGGCGGTTTCCGGATGCGGAGTACGCGACGGTCAGCGTGAACCTGTTCCTCCGCGGGGAGAAGCCGAAAACGGCGGCTCGGTCGGCGAGGGTTGATGCCCTGACAGTCGATTGACGCGCTTTTCCGGCCGTCCCGCTACACTCCCGCCCATGATTATCCCGATCGTGTTGTCCGGCGGCTCCGGCACGCGCCTCTGGCCGCTGTCGACGCCCGAGCGGCCGAAGCAGTTCCTGCCCCTCGTCGGCGAGAAGACGCTGTTCCAGGAAACCGTGCTGCGGCTCGGCGGTATTCCCGATCTCGCGCCGCCCATCGTCGTCTGCAACGAGAATCACCGGGAGATCGTCGCCGCCCAGCTTCGCGAGATCGGGACGCGCGCCCAGGCGATCGTGCTCGAGCCCGAGGGCAGGAACACGGCGCCCGCGATCGGCATTGCGGCGCTGATTGCAGGGCAGGGTGGCGAAGGTGCCGGAGGCGGCACTGGCGCTGGCGCAAACGTCAACGCCGATGCGCAGGGCCGGGGCTCCTCCGCCGACCCCATTCTGCTCGTGCTGCCGGCCGATCACGTCATCGCAGACGCCCCCGCGTTCCGTGCGGCGGTAGCATCCGCGGTCGCCGCTGCGCGGGCCGGTCGGCTCGTCACCTTCGGGATAGTGCCTACGGGGCCGGAGACGGGCTACGGTTACATCGAGCAGGGCCGCGACGAGGGCGGCTGGCGATCCGTGGCGCGTTTCGTCGAGAAGCCCGACCTCGCGACGGCGGAGAGCTACCTCGCATCCGGCCGTTTTCTCTGGAACAGCGGCATGTTCGTCTTCGGCGCTGGTGCGTTTCTCGGCGAGCTCGCGCGTTGCTCTCCCGCGATTCATGGCGCCTGCGAGGCAGCGATTCGCACGGCAGCGCGCGTCGACGACTGCCTCCGACTCGGCGCCGATTTCCTCGGCTGTCCATCGGACTCCATCGACTATGCCGTGATGGAGAAGACGGAGCGGGCCGCGGTCGTGCCGCTCGAGGCCGGCTGGAGCGACGTCGGTTCCTGGGCGGCGTTGTTCGAAGCTCTCGCGAAAAATCCTGACGGAAATGTTCAGCGGGGACAGGTCACGACTATCGACTCGCACGGCAATCTCGTGATTGCCGGTGCGCGGAATCTGGCCTTGCTTGGCGTCGACGATCTCGTCGTGGTCGACTCCGGCGACGCAATCCTGATTGCACGGCGCGATCGATCACAGGGCGTGAAGGCGCTCGTGCAGCTGCTCGAGCAACCCCGCAAGGACAGCTAGAAACAGTTGCTTGCGACATAAAGCTGAGACGCGTGTGAACCGTGTCACAGGCGCCACAGCGGTCCCCCGCGGATTCCGTGAACTGCGTCTGTCTCGTCTCGGTCCAGCGACAGTTTGCTGCTACTGTTGTCGCTAGGCACAATCACGCCACTGTAAAGGGCAAATCCGTCGAAAGGCGGAGACGCAAAACTTCCGATCCAACGGGGATCTTCCGGATAGCGGGGTTGCCAGTGAAGGCCGAGCTCAGTCGATTTTCTGCGCATTGCATCATTCGGTTCGCGGCGGTTGCCGCGATCGCGATTCTGGCCGTCGGCTGCGGCGATGATAGCGGCGGTGACGAGGCCGCGGCCGGTGGTGGCGGCAGCGGAGGCGGTGGCGGCGGCGGCGGCGGGAGCACCGCTCTTGCAATCAGCGGCACGCCCCCTGCGCAGATCATGCAGGGCACGGCGCTCGACTTCACACCGACCATCAGCAATCCGGGCGGATTGAGCCTCACTTTCGCGCCCGTCAACTTCCCGAGCTGGATGTCGATCAATGCCTCGACCGGCCGGATCACGGGCACGCCAGGGGCGGGCCACGTCGGCGTGTACAGCAACATCCGCGTCACCGTTTCCGCGGCGGGTCAGTCGGTGACGTCGCCGGCGTATTCCATCACGGTCGTCTCGGCAGCCTCGGGCTCGGCCTTCCTGAGCTGGGAGGCGCCGACACAGCGCGTCGACGGCACGCCGCTCGGCGCGAGTCTCGCCGGGTACCGCATCTACTACGGTCAGTCGCCGTCCAATCTCGATCAGACGATCGCGATCAATACGATCGGCGTGACGAGCTACGTAGTCGGCAATCTGACGCCTGCCACCTGGTATTTCGCCGCGACGGCCGTCGACACGAACGGCGTCGAGAGCGGCTATTCGAATATCGGGTCGAAGACGATCCTGTAGACCAGACTCGCCGCGCGGGCGCGGCCGGGAAATTCCAGGCGATCAGGCGCGGGAAGCGGACTCCCGCGCCGCGTACTGCTTCTCGATCCAGTCGCGATAGCTGCCGTCCATGACGCCGCGCCACCAGGCCTCGTTCGCGAGATACCAGTCGACGGTGCGTTCGAGCCCCTGGCGCAGCGACACCGAGGGCGCGAAGCCGAGCTCGCCGGAAATCTTGCGCGCATCGATTGCGTACCGCCGATCGTGTCCGGGACGGTCCTTGACGAACTTGATGAGCGACTTCGAAGCCTCGCCACGGGCGGCGGGGGAGTCGGGAAATCGTTTCGCGAGACCGGTCTCGGCCGCGAACTTCGTGTCGACGATGCCGCAGAGCAGCTCGACGAGCGTCAGATTGTCGCTTTCCGAGTTGCCGCCGATGTTGTAGGTCTCGCCGGACCGGCCCCGCTGCAGCACGAGGGCAATGCCCTGGCAGTGATCGGTGACGAACAGCCAGTCGCGGATGTTCCGCCCATCGCCATAGATCGGCAGCGGCTTGCCGCCGAGAATATTCACGATGACGAGCGGGATCAGCTTTTCGGGAAAGTGATATGGCCCGTAGTTGTTCGAGCAGTTGCTCGTCGTCGTCTCGAGGCCATAGGTGTGGTGGTAGGCGCGCACGAGATGATCCGAGGCGGCCTTGCTGGCGGAGTAGGGTGAGTTCGGCGCATAAGGCGTCAATTCCGAGAACGCCGGGTCCGTCGGTCCGAGCGAGCCGTAGACCTCGTCGGTCGACACGTGATGGAAGCGATGCTTCGCTGCCCGTCGTTCCTCCAGCCAGACGCGACGCGCGGCCTTGAGCAGGCTGTGCGTGCCCATGATGTTGGCGTCGAGGAATGCATCCGGGCCCGAGATCGAACGGTCGACGTGCGATTCCGCGGCGAAGTTCACGATGGTGTCGATCGCTTCCTCGCGGAGCAGTGTCTCGACGAGCCCCTGGTCGACGATATTGCCGTGGACGAAGCGGAATTCCCCGCGGTTCCGGACTCCATCGAGATTGGCCAGATTGCCTGCGTAGGTCAGGGCGTCGAGCACGACCACGCGATCGTGCGGCTCCCTGGCGAGCCAGAAGTGCACGAAATTCGCGCCGATGAATCCGGCGCCGCCGGTGACGAGCAGGCTAGCCATTCTTGAGCTCTCCCAGGACCTGTCTCAAGCTAGCACGCCAGTGGTCCGGGACGATGCCGATGGCATCGATGGTTGCGCGACAATCGAGGACGCTGAAGCGCGGTCGCCGTGCCGGCGTCGGATAGTCCGCGGTCGTGATGGGAATCACCTCGGCTATCTTCGGCAGCAGGCCGAGGCTCGTCGCTTCCTCAGCGACGGCGACGGCAAAGTCGTACCAGCTCGCGACGCCCGCGTCCGTCCAGTGATGGACGCCGGAGAGCGCGGGGTTCGCGGCAAGCGCCCAGACCGCGCGCGCGATCGACGTCGCCGACGTCGGCGATCCGATCTGATCGGCGACGACGCGGACGGATCCCTTTTCCCGCATCAGCCGCAATATCGTCAGCACGAAATTGCGGCCGGCCGCCGCGTAGATCCAGGCAGTGCGCAGCACAACGGCCCGATCCTTAAGGCGGTCGAGCACCGCGTGTTCGCCCGCGAGCTTGGTCCTGCCGTAGGCGCTGAGCGGCCCGGTCGCGTCGCCCGGCCGATACGGCTTCGAGCTTGTGCCGTCGAAGACGAAGTCGGTCGAGATCTGAATCAGTCGCGCGCCTGCCGTCGCCGCGGCGGCTGCGAGATGTGCCGGTCCGTCCGCGTTGGCGGCGCGGACCCGCTCGGGTTCGCTTTCCGCCTTGTCGACCGCCGTGTAGGCGGCTGCATTGAGGATGACATCCGGTTTCGTGGCGCTGACGAGGCGCGCAACTGCGGGGGCGTCGGCGATGTCGAGCTCCGCATGTGTGACCCGCGTAACCTGGTATCCGTCAGGAGTGGTCGCAGCCAGCGCTCGCGCGACCTGGCCGGCGGCGCCTGTAATCAGTGCCTTCATGGAAGGTATTCCGCGTCGCGGAATTTCCTGGCCTCGCGGTCTTTCAGGGACAGCAGCGGCTCGGTTCCATCGGGCAAAGGCCAGTCGATCCTGAGCTCGGGATCGTCCCAGCGGATCGATCGCTCGTGCTCCGGGGCGTAGTAATCCGTGCACTTGTACTGGAAGTCCGCGGTCTCGCTCAGCACCAGGAAACCGTGCGCGAAACCGGGCGGAACCCAGAGCATTTCATGGCCGGTGTCCGAAAGGGTGACGCCCACCCAGCGGCCGAAGGTCGGGGAGCTGCGGCGCAAGTCGACCGCGACGTCGAAGACCCGCCCGACCGCCGCGCGCACGAGCTTGCCCTGCGTCTGCTTTACCTGGTAGTGCAGGCCGCGGAGCGTCCCCCTGGCGGAACGGCTGTGGTTGTCCTGGACGAACGTGACATCGAGCCCCGCGGCGGCGAAGGTCCTGCGATTCCAGGTTTCCACGAAAAAGCCGCGGGCGTCGCCGAAGACTTTGGGGCGCAGGATCAGGACTTCCGGGATCGAGGTCTTTTCCACGTCCATTTCAGGCGCCGCCCTTGAGGAGATCGGCGAGATACTGCCCGTAGCCGGACTTGCCGAACGTCCTGGCGAGAGTCCCGAGCTGGTCGTCGTCGATGAAGCCGGCGCGCCATGCGATCTCCTCGGGGCAGCAGACCTTGAGCCCTTGTCGGTTCTCAAGTGCTTCGATGAACGTCGCGGCTTGTATCAGCGTTTCGTGCGTGCCGGTGTCGAGCCAGGCAATCCCGCGGCCGAGGAGCTCGACATCGAGCTGACCGCGCTCCAGGAAGGTCCGGTTGACATCGGTGATTTCGAGCTCGCCCCGAGCCGACGGCTTGAGCGATGCGGCGATGTCGACGACATCGTTCGGGTAGAAGTAGAGTCCGGTCAACGCGAAATTGGATTTCGGCTTGGCCGGTTTTTCCTCCAGCCCGAGCACGCGGCCGTCCGCATCGAAATGCACGACGCCGTAGCGCTCGGGATCGCGGACGCGGTAGGCGAATATCGTTGCCCGATCTTCGCGACGCGCGGCCTTGGCCAGCGAATCGGGCAGGCCGTGGCCGTAGAAGATGTTGTCGCCGAGCACCAGGGCGGCGCGATCCCTGCCGACGAAGCTCCGGCCGATGATGAACGCCTGCGCCAGGCCTTCCGGCCGCGGCTGCTCCGCATAGCGGAGCGAGATGCCCCACTGGCTGCCGTCGCCGAGCAGGCGCTGATAGAGCGGGAGATCGAAGGGCGTCGAGATCAGCAGGATGTCGCGAACGCCGGCGAGCATGAGGGTCGACAGCGGGTAGTAGACCATTGGCTTGTCATAAACCGGCAGGAGCTGCTTGCTGACGCCGAGTGTCACCGGGTGCAGGCGGGTACCGGCGCCGCCGGCAAGAACGATTCCCTTGAGGCTCATCTGGCAGTCCTGGCGAAAGCTTGCGATACCTTAATCGGCCGCCGTGACAATGCAAGCGACCGGCCGACAGTCCCGGTAAGAAGGGGGTGGTGGGCGATACTGGGATTGAACCAGTGGCCTCTCCCGTGTGAAGGGAGCGCTCTCCCGCTGAGCTAATCGCCCGATAGGACCTTATTCTCGGCATTCAGCGAGCTCCCGGCAAGCCGGGAATCGCGGCTTCCTTCACCTTTATGGGAGACCTGTCTGTAGTAGGATCGATGCTGGTCCGGACCGTCCTCAAGGGGTTCCATGCGCGTCACGATCTTTGGCAGCGGCTACGTCGGCCTCGTCACGGGCGCCTGTCTCGCGGAGACGGGCAACCATGTCGTCTGCGTCGACATCGACCCGGGCAAGGTCGAGCGGCTCCGCCAGGGGGAGGTCCCGATCCATGAGCCCGGGCTCGAGCCCCTGGTCCAGCGGATGACGGCCGCAGGCCGGCTCGAGTTCACGACCGACGTCGCCAAAGGCGTGGCGCATGGGCTTTTCCAGTTCGTCGCCGTCGGCACCCCGCCCGATGAGGACGGGTCCGCCGACCTGAAGCATGTGCTCGCCGTCGCGAGGTCGATCGCGGAGCACATGAAGGACTACCGCATCGTCGTCAACAAGTCGACCGTACCCGTCGGCACGGCCGACAAGGTCCAGGTCGAAATTGACCGGGTCCTCGCCGAGCGCGGCGTCGAGATCGAATTCGATGTCGTCTCGAATCCGGAATTCCTCAAGGAAGGCGCCGCGATCGCCGACTTCATGAAGCCGGAGCGCATCGTGATCGGCACCGACAATCCGCGCACGACGGAGCTCTTGCGCGCGCTCTACGAGCCATACAACCGCAACCACGAGCGCATTCTCGTCATGGATGTGCGCTCGGCCGAGCTCACAAAGTATGCGGCGAACGCGATGCTGGCGACGCGCATCAGCTTCATGAACGAGCTCGCGAATCTTGCTGAAACCGTCGGCGCGGACATCGAGCAGGTTCGTGTCGGCATCGGCTCGGACCCGCGCATCGGCTTCGATTTCATCTATCCCGGCGCCGGTTTCGGCGGCTCCTGCTTCCCCAAGGACATCAAGGCGCTCGCGGCGACCGCGAAGGCGCAGGGGCTGCCGGCCGATCTGCTCACGGCGGTCGAGCGCGTGAACGATCGCCAGAAGGGCGTGCTGTTCAAGAAGATCCGCGACTACTTCAGGGGCGACCTCAAGGGCCGCACGATCGCGGTCTGGGGCCTGGCCTTCAAGCCGAACACCGACGACATGCGCGAGGCCTCGAGCCGCGTGCTGATCGAAGCGCTCTGGAGCAAGGGCTGTGCCGTGCGGGCCTACGATCCCGAGGCGGCCGCGGAGGCGAGGCGCATATACGGCCAGCGCGACGATTTCACGATCGTCGGGCGGGCCGAGGAAGCGCTCGAGGGCGCGGATGCGCTCGCGATCGTCACGGAGTGGCGCGAATTCCGTAGCCCCGACTTCGACGTGATCCGCAAGTCGCTGAAGTCAGCCGTGATCTTCGACGGCCGCAATCTCTACGATCCCGAGCTGATGCGTCGCGCCGGCATCGAATATTTTGCGATCGGGCGCGGCGACTCGATCGCACTGCCAAAGGCCGCGGCCTTGTCGGGCTGACCGGCCTCCCGACGATGCCCGTGGAGCTCACGACACTTGCGCTGACGGGCGGCGGCACCGTATTCGCCGTCGGCGCTGTCGCCTACGCCGTCGTCGCCGTGCTGCTGCTCGTCGCCCACCCTGGCACGCGGCAGGCGGACTGGCTGGTCGCGAGCCTGATCGTCTCCGCCGTCTGGTGCGTCACCCAGGTCGTCTTCGCCTTGCGCACGAGGGCGCTCGTGGCCGGCTTGCCGGCGCTCGATGCATTGCATATCGGCAGCTGGGTGCTGTTTCTCGCGTCGATGCTCGCCGGCGCCCGCAGCTCGCGGCTGGCGCGAACCTTGAGCCGACTCATCGTGGCGGCCGCGCTGACCTTGGGCGGCGTCGCGCTCGGGCAGGTGTGGCTCGGAAGCACGGGGTTCGCCGATCCCGCCAGCCGCCACTCGGGCCTGCTGGCCATCCTGGCGCTGACGCTGGTCGGCCTGCTGGCGCTCGAGCAGGTCTACCGCAACGCGCAGGAGGGGCAACGACACTTCTTCAAGTGGCTGGCCGGCGGCATTGGTGCCGTGCTCATCGTCGCAACCTTTGCCTATTCGCAGGCACTCCTGTTCCAGGTCCTGACGCCGAATCTCTGGGTCATCTCGGGCGCCGTCAATGCGGCGGCTGCGCCGCTGATTCTGCTCGCGATCAAGCGCCAGCCGGACTGGGGCAAGGAGCTCTACGTCTCGCAACAGCTCGCGTTCTACACGACGGCGCTGGTCGGCGCGGGCGTCTACCTGTTCGCCATGGGCATCGTGGGTTTCGTGCTTGGCACGCGCGACGACGACTGGGGCGCTCCGGTCCAGATCGCCTTCCTTGCGCTCGCCGGCGCGGTGTTCGTCTACGGCGTCTTCTCGACCGACGTGCGGCGCTGGGCGCGGATCTTCGTCAGCCGCCACTTCTTTCGCGAGCGCTATGACTATCGCGATGCGTGGTTGCGGCTGTCGCGGGCGCTGGCGTCCGGCGAAGACGCCGCTCCGCTCGCGGAGCGCGGGCTCCGCGCGCTCGGCGAGGTCATCGCGAGCCCGGGCGGCTCGCTCTGGCTCGAGGATCGTGAGTCGGGCCGGTTTGCGCGCGTCGCCTCGTTCGGATCCGCGCGCGCGACCGCGGAAGGCGCGGGGGCCGAACTCGCGCCGGACGACGAGATGGCGCAGTTCCTGCGCGGAACGCAATGGGTTGTCGATAGCCGCGAGTATCTCGTCGCTCCCGGCAAGTACTCGAATGCCTTCGATGCCGACGGTTACTGGATGCGCACACCGGCGATCGTCGTGCCGCTGATTCACGAGGGTCGCATCGTCGGCATCGCGCGCCTCGACCGGCCGGCGCTGCTCGGCGACCTCAACTTCAAGGACCACGACTTGCTCAAGACCGCCGGCCAGCAGTTCGCCGTGTTCCTGATGCAGCAGCTTGCGCAGGAGGCGCTTGCCGAGACGCGGCAGTTCGAGGCCTACAGCAAGCTCACGGCCTTCCTGATGCACGATCTCAAGAACATGATCTCGCAGCAGGAGCTCGTCGTCGGCAATGCGCGCCGTTTTCGCGATCGTCCCGAATTCATCGACGACGCGATCGGCACGATGGATTCGAGCGTCCGGCGCATGCGCCGCCTGCTCGAGCGCTTTCGCGGCATGGCGGCGGCGCCGCAGGTATCGCGGATCGACCTCGATCACCTGGTCCGGCAGGTCTGCAAGGATTGCGCCGACCGGGAACCGGCGCCCACCTGCGCCGCCGAGTCGGGATTGCAGGTCTCGATGGATCGCGAG
>Ga0315910_10004094_pt1 | contig 12272 bp, 10 predicted proteins | sample EdamamesoilMG_FD_204470 | JGI IMG/M metagenome (GOLD analysis project Ga0315910, IMG submission 204470) | Garden soil microbial communities collected in Santa Monica, California, United States - Edamame soil | ecosystem: Environmental > Terrestrial > Soil > Garden | place: USA: California... | reverse complement strand
CTCGGCGCTCGCAGTGTGCCCGACACAGCTTCGGCCTCGCTCCTACCCGCGGACGGCCCCAGACGCGCCTCAGCACGCGAAATCAAACTGGTCGGCGCTCTAGCGGGGGACGGGCGCCGGACTAACGGCGTACGAGCCCGAAAATCATGCTGGCGAGTGCCAGGATGATGAATCCAATGAAGAGGATCTTGGCGATTCCGACGGCACTGCCCGCGATTCCGCCGAACCCAAAGAGCGCGGCGACGAGGGCGATGACAAAAAACACGATGGCTGCGTGAAGCATGGGTGTTCCTTTCGATGTGCTGGATGGTTCAGCAGTACGCCGGCAAGAGGAGCAAGCGCTGTGCTTGGACGAAAACCTCAATCGACTCGCGCGGATGTCCATCCGCGGGGGGTAGACCCCGCTCGCCTGAGCCGAGCTGTCCCGCCCGACGAGCGGCTGCGCACGCCGTGGCTTGCGGCCCTGCAGCGCGGCGAAGGCGTCGCCGAGCCTCGTTACCTCCTGCGGAGCGGTTCCCGCGCGGGACGGCCCGCCCACGCGAGCGTTGCTTCCGCGCGCGGTGCCCGAACGGTCCTTGAGCGGAGGACCCTTCGTCCGATGTCCAGGGCGCGCCCCCTATGCACGCCAAGACCTTCGCCCAGCGGTCCGCTCTCGTTGCTTGTTTCGCCGCCGCATGTGCGAGCGACACCAGCATCCCGGCGGACGCGATCATCGTCGGGGCGGCGTTGCCGTTCTCGGGTTCGATGGCGACGACCGGCGGCAACCTCGAGCGGGCGCTTGCGCTCGCCGTCGAGGACGTCAACGCGGCCGGAGGCGTGGGCGGCCGCGAGTTGTACCTTCAGATGCGCGACAGCAACTCGGGCTCGGCGCGTGGTCTAGACCAGGTCCTGCGCCTCCTCTACGACGACCAAGTCGACTTTCTCATCGGTCCCGAAGAGAACAACCTCGCTTCCGAGGTGGTGCGCGACATCAAGGGGCTCGACCGGTTGCAGTTGCTGCCCGGCTACGCTGCCCCCGGGATCAAAGATTCGGGCACCGTGGGCGCGTGGGTCATGTTGGCCCCTCCGGCGCCGGTTTTGGGGTGCGCGCTCGCGACGAAGGCCTACCGCGAAGGTGCGAGGACGGCCAACGTCGTGACGACCCGCGACGAGTACCACCTCGAACTCGCGAGCAACTTCAGCTCGGTGTTCACCACGCTGGGCGGCGTGTCGCTGCCGATGGTGACGGTCGAAGACGGTCTCCCATCGTACTCACGCGCGATCCTCCAGACCCGCGAATACGACGCGGATATCTCCGTTCTGTTCGCCTACCCGAAGACCGCCGCGAGCATCGTGACGGAGTCCGCAGCTGGGAGCCGCATCCGATGGTTGCTTTCGCCGCTCTTGCACGACGAGGCGTTCCTGTGGAACGTGCCTGGTGACCTCCTAGAAGGCTCTCAGGGGACCTCCCCTTCGCTCAGCCACGATGACGAGTGCGTGGCTGGGCCCGATGGATCGGGAGATGTCGTCGCGTGTCGCAGCGACAGGGCCGCGGAGTTCGAGGCTCACTTCTCGGAGCGTTGGAGCGGCGATGCGCCGCTGGCCGCCGCGCACTTCTACTACGACTCCGTGATCTTCTTGGCGCTCGCGCTCGAGCAGCTTGCTGCGGAGGGCAACCCGGATCCGAGTCCGCAGGAGATCCGGCGCAAGATCGTTGCGCTCTCGTCCGCCACGGACGAAGCTCCCGTGCTTTGGCACACGCTGCCGGAAGGTCTCGCGCTTGCGGCCTCCGGCGCGCCTATCCACTACGTTGGGGTGGCAGGAGAATATTCATTCAACAGGAGCGGTCGGAACGGCCGGATGCTCGTGAGCTCCTGGATGATTGATCAGCAGCAGTTCATGCAGGGTGACGGGGTCGTTTGCCCCGTCGACGTCCAGTTCTGATTGTACCCGAAGACAATACGACGAAGAAGACAATCAATGATATCGCTATTCAAGAAAACGTGGTTGGGTCTCTCGATCCTCAGTGTCGGCGCCGCTTGCTCGGAAGGCCCGGCTCCGGAACAACAAGAGGAAGAGCGCGTCATCGACCGCGTGCCGGTTCCGGAGAGCCGCTTCAAGCCCGTCGAGCTCGAGGCCACGATCGACGGCCTCATCGAGGACGTGGTCGCTGAAGGTGCCACGCAGGACATCGCGCTCGGCGTGGTGCTCAAGGACCTCTTCGGGTTCTGGAAGCCAGTGGCCGTGGGTGCCAACCGTGCAATCGGTGAGCTCGAGATCCCTGGCTCCGTCCAGGGCGTGACCGACCCGAACCTCACCGCCGACGAGAAGCCCGCCGTGCAGCTCGGCTTCGTGGAACAGCAACACGATCTCAGCTACCAGGGGCTCGCGCTCGCACCGTTCAACGACACGCTGAGCGACGCCATCAACCAGTGGGTTGCCGAAGGCAAGCCGGTGGTCACCATCGATAGCGACTTGCCCTCGACGAATCGTCAGCTCTACATCGGCACCGACAATCAAGGTGCAGGTCGGACCGGTGGCGAGACGCTCATCGAGATCCTTGGTGGTGTCACGGGTCGCGTAATCATCCTCGGCAACGACGATCCGGCGTGGAACGACGGCTACGTCCGCACCCACTCCGCTGCCGAGACCCTCGCCGCGGCAGGCAACGAGGTGCAGATCGTGCACTCCGTGTGGTCGCCGGCCGAGGCCGAAGTGGAAGGTGTCCTCGCCGCGATCGCGGACGACACATCGGATCTCCCCGTCGTCGGTTTGCTCGGGGTGTTCTCCAACGCGCATGCGTGTGCGACCGCCGTTCTTCAAGCGGGACTCGAGACCATGCCGAAGGTCGTCGCATTCGACTTCGAGCCGCAGACGCTCGACTACATGGAGCAGGGCGTCATCCAAGCGACGCACGCCCAACGCCAATACTACATGGGCTATCTCTCCGCGTACACGATCTACTCGATCAACGTCCTCGGTCTCGAGCGCACCAAGGCGGCCCTCGGAAACCACCTCATCAATGGCTACCACGTCGACACGGGCCTCGACGTGATTCGCTCCACCGAACTCGCGGAGTGGAACGCGTTCGTCGACGAGCTCGGCATCGAATAAACTGGGCGGGGTTTCCCACCTGACTTGCGAAGGGCGGCGACAGGCCGCCCTTTGTCTTTGAGGTCGCCGAGTTCGGCTGTTACTCTCTCGCGCCTCGTGGGACCGCGCTTCATTCTCTTCGCCATCCTCGCTGGGTCCGCCGCTACGCTCTGCGCCTGCAAGCGCTCGGTACCCCCAGAGGCCGCCCCCGGTGCAGCCAACGCCACGGCGATGGGCACTTGGGACGCATGGCGCGACCTATCGCCGCTCGTCGACGTCGCGAGTACGCACGCGCCGGAGCCGGCGCTCGTCGCCCTGCGCGATGCATCGGCGCTGTTGCAGCGGGGCAAAGCCCGCAGCGCCGAGAAGGTGCTCTCGGAGGCCAGCAGCGGCGCCGGGCGGCATTGGATCGCCGTCGCGCGGGCCAACCTCGCCGCCTTGCATTTCACCACGTGCATCCGTGGCGTCGCGTGGCGACTGGCGGAGGGCAAGGCACCGCATGCCACGGAGAGGCTCGTCGACTTCGATGAATCGACCCGATTGGAGCCGGGCGATGTCTCCGTGGAAGCGTTGCTGACGAACCTCCAGGAGCCGATCGCTTCGGAGATCCCGGCGCTGGTCATTCAGGCCCGGATCGCGCGCGCGCGCGTGGCCTCGTTCACGGAGCGATGTCCCGCGAACGCGGATGTCGAGGAGATGGCGCGCACGACCGCCGAGGGCGATCTCGCCGTACTTGCCGCAGAAGGTCACCTCACCCCCGATCTCGCGTACCTCTGGGCGGGGGTCCAGATGACGCGCTTCTCCGGCGCGGCGGCGCGGCCGTTCTTGTTGCAGGCGCAGGCTGGCGGTTTCGACCACCCCGCCGTCGTTCACATGCTGGCTGCCATCGCCTTCGAGCTGCGGGAGCTGGACAATGCCGAGTCTCTCGCGGAGCAGGCCTTGAAGACCTACGCCGGGGTCAAGGATGCCTCCGGCCAGGCCCAGGTCTGGCACTTGCGGGGGGAGATCGCATGGGCGCGGGGCGGCAAGGAAGCGATGAGCTCGGCGCGCGAGCGCTACGAGAAAGCGCTCAGCCTCGATCCCCAGTACGTCCCGGCGGTGCTTTCGCTTGCGTCGCTCGCGCTCGAAGACGGGCGGGGCTCGGACGCCGTCGACCTCGTCCACCGTCACCTCGGTGACCTCGTCGGAAAGGAAACGATGGACGAACCGGGGATGCAGGACGCGGCCGCGAACCTCGAGGGACTGGTGGTCCTCACGGAGGAACCGGCGATGGTCCAGCTCGTTCGCGACGCCTTGCTCCTGCGGATCGACGCGGAGCCCGATGCTGCACGCCGAGGCCTGCGATACTTCTTCGCGGCCACGCTCGACGCGAGGTTGCAAGAGTACCAGATGGCGCATGGCCACGGCGTTTTGGCCCGCGATGAGTTCGAGGAAAGCCCCCTCGACCCTCCGATGGATATCGATGCGTTCCTCGATCGCGTCCAACCGTGACGTGTGCAGACGGGGGACGCGCTCAGGGTTCGGCGCTGCCTTGGAGCGGTCCCCGATGGCTCTCGATCCATCGATCCACGCGCGCGGTGTCCTCGTCCGACGAAGCCTCGGCGTACCGGTCTCTCGCCGTCGAGGCCAACTCGAGCGCGCGGTCACGAAGCACGAGATCTCCGGTCTCCCACAGGGTCTGGGCCAGAAGCTCTTGCAGCTGCGGGCGTGACTCCAGCTCAATCGCCTCTTCGAGCGCCTTGCGGGCGGTGTCCGGACGCTCGAGCAGGAGGTCGATCTTCGCGGCGGTATGCAGGGCGTCGACGCGCGCCGAGGTTGGCATCCCGGGCCTGCTCAGGATCGCCAGCGTGCGTCGCATGCGTTCGCCCGCGAGGTTCGGCTCGCCGAGCTCGAGCTCGAGGTCTGCGAGCTCGTGTTCGAGCTTGGCGCGCTGCACCGGCTTGGCGGAGGGGGCCTGTGTCATGAGATCGAGCGCTCGCTCGAGTTCCTTGTGGGCGAGGTCGAGGTCACCCGCGGCGCGCGCGAGCTGACCGAGGCCCTCGTGGGGGATCGAGAGGCTCGGATGTGCGGATCCCAAGAGCTCCGAGAGCAAGACGATCGCGCGTTCGAAGTACCGTTGCGCCGCCACGAGCTCGCTGCGCTGCGCCAAGAGGTGGCCGAGCTTGATGTGCACGCGGACCTTCGCGAACGGATCCGAGTCCGAATCTTTCTCTAGGGTCTCTAGGGTCTCGCGGTATGCCGAGAGCGCGACGCCCAGCTGGCCGCCGCGCGCCGCAAGATCGCCGCGTGCTTCGACCAGCGCCGCATCGAGCCGTGAGCTTCCCGCTTGCGCGACCGCATGCTCCGCGTGCTCCAGGGCATACGTGGCGGCCTGGAGGTCGGGCAGGAAGGTCGCGAGCTCGATCCATGCGCGTGCGGCGGGTTGCTGGAGATCGTGGCTCTCCGCACGCGCGCTCGCCTCGTGCAACAGCGCGATGGCGAGACCTGGAGCCCGACCGCGTTCGAGCGCCGCGCGAAGCAGCAGGTTGGAGGCGTGCAGCGGCGAGAAGTGGACCTCTGGAAGGGCGCGCGCCACCGTCGCGGCGAGTTCTTCCGCTTGGGCCTCATCCCCGCTGTGATACGCGACCCACGCCCGATTTTGGCTTTGGCGGAGGGTCTCGACGGCCACGCGGAGCCGCTCGGGCGGCGCGGCATGGGTCTTGAGCGACGCAGGGGAGACGCAGCTGCGAGGTCGCGGAATCGCCATCGCGGCTGCGGTGGCGTTCTCCAACATGAGTGGGGAGGCGTCCTGGTAGAGCTCGACGAAGGCCGCGACTTCGGAGAGACGGGAATCGAGGCAGGCACGCCGCTCCTCGAGCAGCGTTTGGCTCGCGGCCTTGCGCACGTGCGTCATCGTGCAGGCGAGCGAGCGCAGTTCGAGCCACTCGTTCGACCACTCATCGAGCCGAGTCTCGACCGTTTGCCAGCTCTTGGCGGCGTAGTCCTCCTCCGAGGCCTCGAATCGCTCGCGCAGGACGGCGCGCGTGCCGGCGTCCCAAATGCCGTCGAGGAGCGTCTCGTCGGGTTCGCAGCGGCGCGCTTCGGAGTACGCCAAGAACCCCATGCCCCCGACCAGCAACCCCGTGAGGCCGAGCATCGCCGAGCCCTTCATCCACCGACGGCGACGGGACACCGGATCGCGATCCAGGGCGCCGAGCAACGCTTCCATGGACGCGTGACGGTCGCTCGGGCGCGGGAGGAGGCCTTTGAGCAAGACTTCGCGCAGCCACGACGGAACGTCGCTGCCGGCGGGTGCCGGGCGGACATCGTGCGTCAGCTGCTCGGTGAGCAAGGTGGAGCGAAGCGTTCCCGAGAACGGACGTTCGCCATACAGCACCTCGTAGAAGGCGACGCAGAACGCGTACTGATCCGCGGCGGCGTCGGGTGCCTGCCCGACCTGGTGTTCGGGCGCCTGATAGGCGGGGGTGCCCGTCTGCGGACCCACGGAGGGCGGGACCTCGCCGTCCAGCACGCCTTGCAGCGCGTCGTGGAACGGCGTGAGGTCGAGATCGCCGCCCTCGATGGCCTCCTCCGAGGGGCGCAGGACGCCGAAGTCCAGGACCAGCGTGCCCCCGCGTTGCTCGAGGAGGATGCTGTCGGGGCGAAAGTCCGTGTGGAGGATCCCGCGTCGGTGCGCCGCTGCGAGTCCGCGGCCCGCGGCACGGAAGACGCGCAGGACCTCGCGCCATGGAAACGGATCGTCCCGGGCTTCCATCCATTGGCGCACCGTCAAGCCCTCGACGAAGGCCATGGCCACGAACACGCCGTCGTCGTAGCTCCCGACCTCGTAGATCCGTGCGACGTTGGGATGCGCGAGGTCCGGCAAGACCTCGAGGCGTTCGAGCACGGGCTCGACCTCGTCGTAGACGACCATCAGCTTGAGCAGGACCTTGCGGTCGAGCTCGGGATCGAAGGCGACGTAGGTGTCGCCCGTGCCTAGGGGCGAAGCGCGGCGCACCACGATGTAGCGGCCGACGCGGGTCCCCGAAGCCAGCCCGTACCGCACCGACGGAGCGATGGCGCCTTGGGTGCCCGAACTCGCCGCCAGGGGGCCATCGTCGTCCTCCGCCATCCCGGGCAGCATACCCGGAAATCGGGCCCGGCGAGCGAGGTGGGCTACATGACGAACATGTTGCTGCGCGCGGTCAGGACCTCATAGCCGTCTTCGGTCACGAGGATCGTGTGCTCGGTCTGGGCGCTCAGGCGCCCGTCCTGGGTGACGGCGGTCCAACCGTCATCGAGGATGTCACACTCGGGCGTGCCCTCGTTGATCATGGGCTCGATCGTGAAGGTCATGCCCGCCGTCATGCGCCGCCCGCGGCCGCGCTTGTCGACGTGTTTGATCCGGGGTTCGGCATGGAAGACGCGCCCAATCCCGTGGCCACAGAACGCCTCTACGACCCCGTAGCCCATCTCGACGCCCGCAAAGCCATAGATCGCGGCCCCGATGTCGCCGACGCGCTTGCCCGCTTGGACCTCGTGGATGCCGAGCCACATCGACCTGCGCGTGACCTCGATGAGGCGCTTGGCCGCGTCGCTCACCTCGCCCACGCAGAACATCTCCGAAGTGTCGCCGTGGTAGCCCTCCAAGATCGTCGTGACGTCGATGTTGATGATGTCGCCGTCTTGGAGCACGCGAGCGCCGGGGATGCCGTGGCAGATCACCTCGTTGATCGAGGTGCAAATCGACTTGGGGAAGCCTTTGTAGTTCAGCGGCGCGGGGATGGCCCCTGCCCCGACGATGAACTCGTGACACAACGCGTCCAGCTTGCCGGTGGTGACGCCTGGTTGGACGAACGGTTCGATGTATTCGAGCACCGATGCGGCGAGGCGACCCGTCGCGCGCATCTTCTCGATTTCGGCTTTGCTGTGGATGTGTACAGGCATCGAAGGAACTGCGCTGGGTGCGCGGCACGAGAGTGTAGTGCATCTGTGGCGCGGCGGCACGACCCGCGTCCGTGCGGGGCTCGCGGACCGAAGTGAGTCTCTGCCTATGGCCACGGCTTTCGGCCTGTGACAGGCTCCGGAGTCATGGCTCCGCCCGCGGCAAATGCACTCTTTGAGCGTTTGGCGTCGAGGCGTCTCATCGTGGTCAGCGGCAAGGGGGGCGTCGGCCGCACGACGGTCGCGGCCCTGCTCGGGCTCGCGCTCGCCGAACGGGGCAGGCGCGTCCTGGTCGCGACGACGGGACACGACGATCGGCTGGCGTGGATGCTGGGCGCGGGGAGCCTCGAAGATCAGCCGCGCGTGGTCGCGCCTCGGCTCTCCATCCAGCGCCTGGAGGCCCAGACTTGCCTCCGGGAGTACGGCGGGCTCGTCCTGCACAGCAAGCGCGCTTCGTCGGCGGTGTTCGACAATGGCCTCGTTCGCAAGCTCATGCGGGCGATCCCCGGGTTGGACGATTTTGCGGTGGTCGGCAAGGCGTGGCACGAGGCCGTTCGTGGCGGGCAGTTCGACGTCGTCATCTTCGATGGCGCGGCCACGGGGCACCTCCTCTACACCCTCGATGTCCCGCTCGCGATCCTCAACACGGTCCCCAAGGGTCCGCTCACGAAGGAGGCGGAGCTCATGCAGGCGACGTTCCAGGACCCCGATCGCACGGAGGCCGTGCTCGTGGGGCTGCCGGAACTCTGGCCGCTCACCGAGCTCGCCGAGCTGGGCGTTGCGCTCCGGGAGAGGATCCGGATGAGCGTGGCGGCGATCGTCGTCAACGGGCTTTGGCCCGAGGATTTTGCCGAGCTCCAGCCCCCCGGTGCGGGGAAAGTCGACCTGCGTACCGCCGATCCGGTGACCCGTGCCCTCGCCGAGGTCGCGCGGGTCGGCGTGGTGGGGCAGGAGCAACGGCAGAACATCGAGACGTGGAGCCGCAGCGACGCGGCCATGCAATGCGCGGCGGCTTCCATGGTGACGGTGCCGTGGGCCTGGGCCGGGCTGTCCGATGCTGCGGCGCTACGTTCGATGATCGAGCGTGTGGAGGGTCATGCGTCGCGATGAGGGGTGAGCTCGAGCAGCAGCTGACCCGCGTCGACCGTTTGTCCGGCGTGCACCACGAGCGCACGCACGACGCCTCGCGCGGGCGACTGCACGTCATTCTCCATCTTCATCGCCTCCAGGACGACGAGCGTCTGGCCTGGCTCCACATGCGCGCCCTCGGTCACGAGTGTCTTGACGACGCGGCCCGGCATCGGGGCGTGGATGCGGCCTGCGACCGCGTAGTTGCCTTGGCTCTCCGCCAGCGCCGCGGCGAGCTCGGCCTGGGCGGCGGTGTGGATCTCGACCGTGGCGACATCCCCATGAGACGCCGCGTAGAAGAGCTCGGGGTCCGCACCGGAGGCGACGTGGACGCGAGCCGGGGGGACATGGTTTCCGGGGGCGTCGACGCATTGGACACGCCAATCGCCTTGGCTGTCTCCGTTGACCAGCATCATCGTTCCATCCACTTCGACGCGACCTCCGCCGTGCACCGTAACGTCGTGTTCTCGATCGCCCACGCGAACCTTGAAGCGCTGCTTGCGATGCATGGGTGCAAGCCTATTCGCCCTGCTTCGACATGACCATGATCATTCCGGCCCATCGAAAAGTGATGCTCTGCGTAGGCCCCGGCGGCGTCGGCAAGACGACGGTGGCGGCATCGTTGGGTCTCGCGGCCGCGCAGAGCGGGCGAAGTGTCGTCGTCGTCACGATCGATCCATCGCGCAGGCTCGCGCAGGCGCTCGGGTTCGAGGCCGCGTCGGCGGGGAAGGTCGTGACCGTGCCCGGGACGGCGGAGGCGGGTCACCCCCTCGACTGCCTCTTGCTCGATACCCAGGCGGTGTTCGACGAGATCGTGCGGGGATACTCCGCGGACGCGGCGGCGGCCGAGCGAATGCTCCGCAACCCGATCTATCTCGCGACCGTCCGGCACCTGGGCGGCGCCCTCGAGTATGCGGCGACGGCTCGCGTGCACATGCTGGCTTCGGAGCGCCGCTACGATCTCATCGTGCTCGATACGCCTCCCACCGCGAACGCGATCGAATTCCTCGATGCGCCCGAGCGCATCCGCGAGGTCCTCGACAACCCCGCCGCCAAGTTCCTCGCCAACGCGGGGGGAGGCGGCATGCGCTTTCTCGGCCTCGCGAGCTCGGTCATGCTCCGCGCGTTCGAATCGCTCGGAGGGGGGCCCTTCATCGGGCAGCTCGGGCAGTTCCTCGGCGATTTCGGTTCGGTGCTGCGCGAGTTTCGGCGACGGGCAGGCGACGTCGCGGATCTCCTCGTGTCCAACGAGACGGGCGTGGTCCTGACCACTTCGGCCACCGATTTCAGCGTCCGCGAAGCGAAGGCGTTCATCGACGTCTTGCACGATCGCCGCCTGCGAATCGACGGGATCGTGCTCAATCGCGTCGACCCACCGCGTCCTCCGGCGCCCTCCGACGAGGAGGTCCGCGAGGCCTCGACGCTATCTGCGGAAGGCCGTGCGCGCATGCTCGAGCGCTATCAGAACTTGCTGCTCCAGAGTGAGCGAGCGCAGCGGGTGCGCACCGATCTCGAGGCGAGCTATCCCAAGATCCCCGTGCGCGCCATCCTGCGGCGATTCCCGCCTCCCGTGGGGCTCGAGGCTCTTCGCGCGATCGGCCGGGATCTTTGTGACGGACCATAAAGCGCTGCTTGGCGTCCTGCTCGCGATCTACATGGTCGCGATGATCGGGATCGCCTGGTGGGCGCGCAGCCGCATTCACGACGCGGAAGACTACATCGTCGCTGGAAGGCGGCTCTCCGTGTCGCTCGCGGCGGCGACGCTCCTGGCGACATGGTTCGGCGCGGGGGCGTTGCTGACCGCGACCGATGAGGTCCGCCGCGGAGGGCTGCGGATGGCCGCGCTCGATCCTCTGGGAGCGGGCATATGTCTGTTGCTCGCGGGGCTCTGGTTGGCGCGACCGCTTTGGAACATGCGGTTGCTGACGCTGGGGGATTTCTACGGTCGGCGCTTCGGTCCCACGGCGGAGCTCACCGCATCCGTGCTGATGGTCCCGACGTATTTCGGCTGGGTCGCGGCGCAGTTCGTGGCGCTCGCTGGGTTGTTCGAGCTCGTGTTTGGCTTGCCCGCGAGCGCCGGGATCGCGATCGTTGCCGTCGTCGGGACCAGCTACACGCTGCTCGGTGGCATGTGGTCGGTCACGCTCACGGACGTCGTGCAGATGGCGTTCGTCGTCGTGGGCCTGCTGGTGCTGACCGCGGAGGTTTTGTTCCAACTCGGGGGAGGGGTCCTCGGGGGACTCCAGACGCTGGCCGAACGCGTCCCCGCGGAGAAGCTGGTGCTCGTCCCCCGGGAGAACGCGGGGCAGTTGATCGGATGGCTCGGTGTGCTCGCCGTCGGAGCTTTCGGCAATTTGCCCGGGCAAGACCTGCTGCAGCGGGTGTTCGCGAGCCGGAGCGAGGGGACGGCTGTGCGCGCCTGCTACTGGGCGGGCGGCTGCTATCTCCTGCTGGGATTCTGCCCGTTGGTGCTCGGCCTCGCTGGGGATCTGCTCGCGCCAGGGCACGAGAACGCGTCCACGATCGGGCTCCTTTCGACGATCTTCCTCTCCCCGTGGTCGGGCAGCTTGCTGCTGTTGGCCGTCGTCTCTGCGGTGCTGTCGACGATCGACAGCGCGATCTTGTCGCCGGCGAGCTTGTTGGCCCAAAACGTGTTCCCGCGGATCGTGCACGCAGGACCGGAGCACGCGCTCGCGCGCAATCGTAGGGCGGTGGTGCTCATCGCCGTCTGCTCCGTGATCACGGCGTATCTCGGCGAGAGCGCGTACCGCATGCTCGAGGACGCGTACGCGCTCGCGATGGTTTCGCTGCTCGTGCCTCTGCTCGCCGGCGTATGGTTCGTTCGCGGAGGCGAACGCGCGGCGATGGCCGCGATGACCGTAGGGACGGTGAGCTGGCTCTTGCATCGCGTCGCCGGCTGGGACGCGTTCTTGGCCCCCGTCATGGGCGACGCCGCGATCCCCGTAGCCGCGGCCTGCACGGGGCTCTCGATGTTGGCGTTCGGCCTCGGTGCTTGGGCGGACGCGAGATCCTAGTGCCGTGACAGATGAGTTCTGACCTTGGAGGACGCCGTTAGCGTCCACCAGACCAAGACGCGAAGAGAGAGCGTATCCGGCCATACGTGACCGATGAGCAACGCTGGGATGGTG
>Ga0315910_10004093_pt1 | contig 12273 bp, 11 predicted proteins | sample EdamamesoilMG_FD_204470 | JGI IMG/M metagenome (GOLD analysis project Ga0315910, IMG submission 204470) | Garden soil microbial communities collected in Santa Monica, California, United States - Edamame soil | ecosystem: Environmental > Terrestrial > Soil > Garden | place: USA: California... | reverse complement strand
TGAGTTTGACGAGAATGACAAAGCGAAAATTGTAAAACACTTGGTTGTTCCGACAATGGGGTATGATATGTTCATTACAAATTTAATGAAGTGTGATTATACTTCCCTTCCGAACCAAAGTGACCTTGACAAGAAAATTCAGGACAGCTTTGCAACAAAGAAAGAATACTTGCAATCAAGACCAAGTGTAATGGACGGTTATGGATTCACAGTTGAATTTAAGGTTGGGGACAAGTTTAGGGTTTATCAATTTCATAACCCTGAAACATATGTCAAGTATTACGACAACGTGGAATGGAAAAACTATATATCGATTCAAAATTTGTTTGAAAAGGAGTTAGTAAGAAATTGACTGACGCTAGCAAAAGCTAGCACGGGAATTTTTCATGACCTGGACCATGGTGGGTGTTCTGTTTGTTATGATTTCGGTCTTCGTACAAATGGAGACTTTTAGGGGGGACATCATACTTCCTTTAGTTGGCGTACTTGTATTCTTCGTACTTCACAGATATTCAAATTTGAGAAACGGTGTTTCCAAGATGACCAGAACGATCGACTTAGAGTTGAACAATATTGCTCGACCAGATAGACTGGAATAAGTTAAAAATCAATATGAGTAATCCAATTGCTAATTTTTTATTCACGACTACAGGTGCATTTGCAATCTGGATGTCAAAAGGATTTAAGGGACCTTTTGACAATGAAATGGTTTCGATTGACGAACGGAATTCAACGAAAGGAACAGTGAGATTTTTTTTGGGGCTAGGTATTTGGGTTTTAGTTATTCTCATAGCCGCTTCAATTCTAAAATCAGTCTGAAGACTGACAAATGATGGGCACATTCACCCTATCAGAGTCACCGGTTTCCGGGACTCTGATCCAATGAAGCAACTACATTATTGCCTTGTTCACACCCGCTGGAGAAATCATATAGAAGAACAGTTCCTTCGTTTCAGTCGGATTCGCGAAGACTGATCAACTGACTTGAAGGTGAACGCAGATTAGGGGCGTTAATTGACCGGAAAATTCACCTCCAGAAACTTAAAGATGGTATCAAAATGATCGAGTACATCCGTATGCCCTCCGTCAATAGCGATGTGCTCATAGGGATGTCCGAAATTCTTTTGCTTCAATCGTAAAACGATTTCATCACTCATTTCGGCAGAAGGCCACATCTCATCTTTTTTAGCAGACAAAAGAAGAATAGGGCCGTTGATGTTCTCAACTTTTATTAAGGCTTTTTCTACGGCTTCCTTATCTTCCAACATTATTGAAAATGCCGAGCGAAGCTCGTGTTTCAGAAGTGACGGTACTGCTGCCCACGACACCGGTACAAAGGGTACTTCTTCGCCTTTATAAGTCCACGCTGAAGTAGTAGCACCAAAAGTTAAAGCCGGAAATGCGCAATGACCCGGAACCAGCGCGACAACACAGTCAATGTCGTTATAATAGCTGGCCATCAGCAATGCCAATTCGGTTCCTTTCGATCCGCCTATCAGCGCAATCCGGTTGCCGTCTACTTTAGAATTTTTGGTGGCCTCTAATATTGCCGCATGGACACCATCAATTGAAATTCGGTCACACGCCTCAGGTGTGCCTTTTGCGCCAAAGTATCCGATCGCCAAAAATGCATAGCCTTTGGCAATAAACTCATCGCGCGTTTTTTTCCAGTGATTACTGGCCCATGCATTGCCACCTTCAGAACCACCAAGCCCAACCAGCAAAGGTTGATTATCACCTTCGCCTAAATAGAGTTTGGCTTCAACCTTCCCGGCATTGTCGGACAAGGACGGGGTGCGCATTATTATAAGAAAAAATAGGACGACCAAAATCAATACAGCAATTCCGGTAATTTTCAATACACCAAGTTTTTTCATCGTATTTTGTTTTTAGGGTTTAAACAGGATGCAAACTTAGGTAGCCTGATAGCCCGAAGCGTTCTAACGTAGTGGTTGGAACCTCCTTTTACTGCCTTTCTCCCGGGATTTTATGCTTTAGGGATTTATAATATTGTGAAGGCGTCTGATGGGTGGTTTTCTTAAAAATGGTATTGAAGGAGGTCTTTGAATTAAAACCGGAATCCAGCGCTATTGCAAGGAGGGTAAGATGATCATTGCCCGGATCCTCCATCTTAAGAAGTACGTCTTTTACGCGATAACTATTGATGAAGTCGAAAAAATTCTGCTTCTGTTCCTGATTGAGTACTTGCGAAAGGTGATTTACTGAGATCCCTAATTGTTTAGCAAGCTCGCCAGCCGTTAACTCACCGTTCAAATAGGGTTTTTTTTCCTGCATCAATGTCAACAATTTGGAATGATAGTCTTTTACTTGTAGGGATGATAAGCCCGATCGTTCGTAAGATGCTGAAGTTGATTTTTGGGGTAGTTCCTCCCGCAGCTCCAGGTTTGTAAAGATGGTGGTCTGTTTAAAACCATAAAATCCTACAATGAAGAAGAACGCCACCGAAACAACTTCGATCAGTATCTCCAGGAAATTGGTCGAAAACCAACCCTTGCCAACGGTAAGTGTACCAACAGGAACCAGGATAACGGAGGTAAGCAGCCAAAGGTAAAAAAGAACATTAAGCCAATTTAGATTAATGCGATCTGTATTGGAAACGGACTCGAGTAGTCTCTTTTTATAGCCGTTTAACAAATAGTAAGACACGATTAAAAAAATCGGCTCGATGATCAGGAAGAGCACTATAAAGACTAACCAGGATAGGGAGGGCTTCCCATCTACGAAAACCAGACCTTTTACGATTGAAAGTGAAACGCTGTCAACCCATAGGTAGTAATAAAAGAAGTGAAAGACATAGAGTATGGAAGGAAGAAAAATAATGGCATAGTGTTTTGATCGCAAGTTCCTTTGCGTGGTAAGGGCATACACGTACAGAAAGAAAAAAGGCGCATGTAACAAATAGATACCTTTACCCAAAAGCATCCAGTAGCTGTATTGCAATACACCCGCATATTCGATGAAGAGGTAAATCTGCCGTAACGCTGCAAAGGTGAGATACAGTATGAGAAATTTATCAGCGAAGAATTTATTCTTCTTGCCCAACATGATACTTAGAAGAAGAACAATAAGCGCAAAATTTGCTACGATAAGAGAACTCATAACGGAATTAAATAGAGCTTATGCTGACCTCCATTGCAAAAATAAGCTCTTTTCAAATTTAGCAATCATGCCGGCAGAGTTTGATGATTAATTATTAATTTGGTGTGCCTGCACAAGCTTATATGCGAAGGTTAACGGCAATTCTTTTTAGACGTGGAGACAAGATTTGTAATTTGACTCGGGACAACCCCGGTGGAATCTCTTCGATATGTATTCGTGCTTTTTGGTGCCTTAATTATTTGGACCCTTAGGGGATTTAAAGGCAGCTACGGAGACATCATGGTCGATGACGAGAACTATTTACATTTCTTCATCGGACTTGCCGTATCAATAATATTGATTGTAGCAGGGGGACGCTTAGTAGTTTACTGGACGGACTAGAAATATGCTCAGCGGGTGGAGCAGTGTGGACGGAGAGTGGACGCATGTAACCTTTGGACACAGTCGGCTACGGACTATCACACAACCTGCATCGCACTATTCCCCTTATTGCTCCCGTTGGGACGTGAGTTCATTTCCTGTATTTTAGCATGGTACACCGTTCTGGAACGTAGCTTTTCGACCGCGCCATGTCCAAACCGATCCGAGGCGAAAATGTTGGTTCCCGGGGATGAGGGTAACGAACAACTGCGTTGTCTGAGGTAAACCATGCTAAACAGCAACCCATTAACCTAAATGAACAAGCATGATAAATTTCCCTATCGCCAATAATGCCAGGGTGTTTCTTCTCCCGGGAAAATGCATCTGGTCCATCTTGCTCATCATCCTGTGTGTGGCCGGATCCCTTCGTGCACAAACCTACTCCAGCAATCCCAACAGCGTAACCTTTCACACGGAAGACATTCATAGTTTCTGGGAAGTGTTTGACAGCACGTCACCCAAATTCAGCGCGAAGGTGTTTCAGGAAGCGTACATCGACAAGGGATCAAAAGGGCTGCACGGCTTCATCCGGGGCCGCATCGAGAGTGGAAAACACCTGAGTAAGGTTGTCAAGAGCAACCTGGACTACTACAAATCCATTCGCGGGAGTTCGTTGTCAATAGACGCCCGGAAGGAACGGTTTTATGAATGCTTCCGCAAGTTGCAGGAGATTTATCCCGAGGCTGTCTTCCCGGATGTGTATTTTGTTATCGGAGCAAAGAATTCCGGAGGTACTGTATATGATGGTGGGTTGATAATCGGTGCTGAAATGTTCGGTGATCCTGCTTCCGAATTTAAGCCACCCATTGACGTTGAAAGTGTCGACAAGGTTATTACCCACGAGTTGATTCACTTTTAGCAATACTATACGCCCAGCAGTTCGCTTCTTTCCCAGTGCATACGCGAGGGGGCGGCTGATTTTCTGGGGGAATTAATTTCCGGAGGCCACACCAATGGAAAAACCTATGCATACGCAGAAGAACACGCTAAAACACTTTGGGAAGAATTCCTGAACGACAAATACAAAAGCGATTGGACCAACTGGCTTTATTATCAAAAGGACAAAGACAAGCCGCGCGATTTAGGGTATTGGATTGGCTATAAAATCGTCAAGGCCTACTACGATAAAGCGGAAGACAAGCATAAGGCCATTTATGATATCCTGAACATAAAGGATTATGACGCCTTTCTCGATAAAAGCGGTTATCAGGGTGGATGAGAAAAATTAATCCGCTATTTTGTTGATCTACTGAATATGAAAGTAACGCTGTATATAGCCGGTGCACTGATCACCGTAGTGGTTGTCGGAATTGCCTGGGCACAGATGGTGCGGCCTGACCTGGATCGTATCCGCGAACGCGCAGAGGAACAATACACGGTTTCGGAGATATCGTATCCCGAAAATTATTCAGAACTCGCGCGGAAGGAAGTGGAAGCGGGTGAATCATTCTTAACCAAGGATGCGGTTCACAGTGCGGTGTATAAACAACGTTTTCCATTTTCTAAAACGAACCTCGATAATCAAAAAACCAAGGCGCTTTTGGAAATGCTGAGCGATTCAAGTTCTTACCGCTGGGGCGAAGCGGGTACTCCGGATTATGAGCTGGTGATTGTCTACTACGGAAAAAATGAAGAAGAAATCGGTTATACATTGATCGATCCGGTTGGCGAGGTGGAAAATTGTCCTTACCGTTCTGTAATGAAGTGGGGCATGCTGACGGATGCGGGCTATGAAAAATTGGTTGACGAATTGGCTGCGCCCTGATCGCTGAATTGCCCTTGCGTCTTAACGTATAATTAATCCTGGTCACCATTGAAAATCGGTGTAGCACAAATAAGGTCAAAGAAGGGTGATATCGATTTTAACATTGTATCACATAAAAAGCTGATCGAACTGGCGGCTGTCCACGGAGCAGCAATGATTATATTTCCCGAGCTATCATTAACGGGTTACAATCCCAGCCTGGCAAATGAACTGGCGACAACTGCAGCTGACCTGCGCTTTAATGATTTTCAAAAAATAAGTGACCGTTCAAAAATTACAATTGGCGTGGGCGTGCCGCTTAAAAACAAATCAGGTGTTACGATCAGCATGATTCTTTTTCAACCCGGCCAGGAAAGGTTAACCTACTCCAAGAAATACCTGCATGCTGATGAAGAACCCTTCTTTGTATCCGGTGAAAATTTTCCGGTTGTGACAAACGATGATGCGAAGGTGGGCCTCGCCATTTGTTACGAGCTTTTTATTGCTGAACATACCGTGCAGGCATTTTCAAATGGAGCCCAACACTATGTCGCCAGCGTAGCGAAGGTGTCGCGCAATATTGACAAGGCGCTTTTTCGGTCAGCCGGGATCAGTCAGGAACATTCTGCTTTTGTACTTATGGCAAATGCCATTGGCTTATGCGAGGAAGGAGATGGCATCGGTAAAACTTCGGCCTGGCATAATGGCGAATTGATCGCGCAACTGGATACGGATCAGGAAGGCGTATTGATTGTAGATACGGACACAAAGGAAGCCTGGACGGAGTATTCGGTTGATGCCGGAATCAGCCCTTGAAAATGTCGTCTTCAGCCCTATATAACGATGGGCAGCGGATGTAGATTTGTCTTGTTAAATTATACACCTATGATGCAGGCCGCTAAAAGTATCGATGAGTACATTGCAGGTTTTCCCCCAGACATTCAGAAACTGCTCATGCAGATGCGAACAACCATCCGGAAAGCTGCACCCAAGGCAGAAGAGGCGATCAAGTATGCTATCCCAACTTTTGTACTGAATGGCAACCTCGTGCATTTTGCGGCTTTTAAAAATCACATCGGATTTTATCCGGCACCTTCCGGCATAGCTGAATTTAAAAAGGAGCTTTCGGTTTATGACGGGTCAAAAGGAACGATCCGTTTCCCGTTCGATAAACCCCTGCCGCTGAAATTGATCAGCGACATTGTAAAGTACCGGGTTTCAATGAACCAGGAAAAGGCTAAAACAAAAGTCAAAAAGAAATAGCATTTGCTTTGCGAAAAAAGTTTTGCCGGCCTGTCCAATTTGAATAAGTTCGTTTGTCATAAGGATGTTAAATCAATGTTCAATTTAAATCCTCAACACAATGGACCAGTATCTTTTGATTATGCGACACGAAGACGGAATGAAGGTCGCTTCCCCCGAGCAAATTCAGGCATGGATGAAACAAACGATGGATTGGATAGGCGGCATTGCCGCTCAGAACAAATTCGTGAGTGGCACCGGATTGCCTTTTTCGGATGCTAAAGTAGTGAAGTCGAATAAAGTCGTGACCAACGGCCCGTTCGGTGATATCAAGGAAACAATTGGTGGCTTCATTGTGGTAAAGGCAAGCTCTATCGATGAAGCCGTAGAGTTTGCCAAAGGTTGTCCGGTACTGGCTGGTGATGGCAATACGGTCGAGGTAAGAAAGGTTGCCAAGGATGATGGTGTTCACGCGTAATTCAAGGTTCCGGATTTCAGATTTTAGTTTTTGGAATACGAAATTTGAAATCTGAAACTGGTATCCGGAATAAAACCAATGGAGCAGAAAGAACTGATACCACACCTATTTCGTACAGAGGCGGGAAAGATCACGGCTGTACTCTGCAAGGTATTCAGCATTCAACACATCGAGGTAGCGGAAGATATAACCAGCGAAACCTTTTTGCTGGCGCTTGAAACGTGGACGTACAAAGGTATACCGGATAATCCTGTTGCGTGGCTTCACACCGTTGCCCGGAATAAAGCAAAAAATCAGCTGCATCGGGCACGGATCGGTGAGAAGATTTCGAAAGCGATTCAATCACAGCAAGAGATCGGTTCCGGGCCCGATATTGATTTATCACCACAGAATATTTCCGATAGCCAGCTGCAGATGTTGTTTGCGCTTTGTCATCCATCCATTCCGGTTGAGGCGCAGATCGGGTTGTCGCTTCGCATCCTTTGCGGTTTTGGCATCGATGAAATTGCCAGCGCTTTTCTTACCGGCAAGGAAACGATAAACAAACGCCTGTTTCGTGCAAAGGAAAAGTTGCGCGCGGATAACGTAGCTATTGAATTTCCCACAGCAGATGAAATCGGTAAACGCCTGGAGGCCGTGCTTACTACATTGTACCTGTTATTCAGTGAAGGCTATTATTCCGAGTGCCAGGACCGTGTGCTGCGTGAAGACCTCTGTCAAGAGGCGATGCGATTAACCCACCTCCTTGTAGAAAATAAGGAAACCAATTGCCCCGAAGCGAACGCACTGCTTTCGTTGATGTACTTTCATACTTCCCGTTTTCCGGCACGCAAGGATGCCAGCGGAGCGATAATTCTATACGATGATCAGGATGAGGCACTATGGGATCAGACCTGTATTGCCAGGGGTGCTTATTACCTCCATCAGTCAGCGCAAGGCAACCGGATTTCAACGTATCATCTGGAAGCGAGCATTGCCTACTGGCATACCATTAAGCACGATACGCCCGGGAAGTGGGAAAATATTTTGCAGCTGTATAACACGCTCTTGCAGATCCAGTACTCACCGATAGCCGCGTTGAACAGAACCTATGCATTGTCAAAAGCAAATGGCAAGCGCGAGGCCATACAGGAAGCCCGCAAACTAAACCTGACAGGCAACCCCTATTACTATTCATTGCTGGGAGAATTGTTCAGCGGTATTGACGATGAGCAGGCGAAACAACACTTTACCGAAGCGTTAAAATTGAGCCAGACTCAGGCAGATAGAAATATTATCTCAAAAAAAATTGATGCGTTGACGCAGTAGAGATTCGGGTGAGGGCGCGGCTGCCTCAATACGGAAAGTAAATATAAAACGTGGCGCCCTGGCCGGGTTCGCTTTGGGCCGTGATGTAACCACCGTGATTTTCCATTATTTTTTTACAAAGCGCCAGCCCGATACCGGTGCCTGAAAATATATGCCGGGCATGTAAGCGCTGAAACATCTCAAAAATTTTATCTGCGTATTCCGGTTCAAAACCGATGCCGTTGTCTGCGAAAGAAATTTCGTAATACTGAGCAGCTGTCAGTGTATGGCTTTTGTGAATGATTTCTTCCCCCGTCACAACGCGTGAAGTGATTCGGATCACCGGTTCCTGCTGCGTAAATTTCAAGGCATTGCCGATCAGGTTGCCGAACAGTTGATTCATTTGAAGGGGAATACCTTTTACAATGGGAAGCTCTTCGCTCTCGATACGTGCGTTCTTCCCTTGAATCAGTAATTCAAAATCGGCAAGTACGTTGTCGAGGATGGTGTTGAGATTAACGTCTGTTGTTTTCTCGCGCTCGCTGTTGCTGACGCGACTGTAATTCATTACCGATTTTATCAGATCGCTCATGCGTTGCGCGGACAGATTTATTTTATCAAGGTATACGGCAACACTCGGATCATTTTGCAAACGCAACTGAATGATTTCCGAAAACGTCTGGATTTTTCGCAACGGTTCCTGAAGGTCGTGAGACGCGATGTAGGCAAATTGTTCGAGGTCGCGGTTCTTTAATTCGAGCTCGTGCGTGTATTCTTTGAGTCTGTCTTCAACTATCTTTTTTTCGGTGAGGTCGCGGGTCACTTTTGAAAACCCGATGACTTCTCCACGCTTGTCGTGTAGCGATGTGATTACAATACTTCCCCAGAACCGTGCACCATTCTTTCGTACACGCCAACCTTCATGGATAGCCCTTCCGGTTTTTACGGCTTCGTCCAGCAGACGTTCAGGCAATTGGCTTTGGACATCTTCCGGTGGATAGAATATCCTGAAATTTTTTCCCAGGATTTCGTTCGCGCGGTAGCCTTTGATGTGTTGCGCTCCTGAATTCCAGTTTTCGATCGTTCCGTCACGGCTTAATAAAATGATGGCATAGTCCTGAATCTCGTCAATCATCCGGTGATACCGTTCCTCGCTTTCCAGGAGTTCTTCATTGCGGTGCCTCAACTCATCTGCGATGTTTTTCAATTTGTCTTCAGCCAGTTTCCTTTCCGTCAGGTCACGGGTTACTTTTGAATATCCGATGATGTTGTTATTGTTGTCGTGAAGCGCTGTAATGGTAATGCTGCCCCAGAAGCGGGTCTGATCTTTTCGCAGCCGCCATCCTTCGTGTGATGCGCGGCCCGTTTCCTGTGCTTCCCGGATCAATTTTTCAGGCAGCCCGATATTACGGTCTTGCGGCAGATAAAAAATGTGAAAAGGTCTGCCCACTACCTCCGACTCCTTGTATTGCTTTATTCGCTCAGCACCTTTATTCCAATTTTGAATGATCCCATGCTTATCGAGGAGAATAATTGCATAGTCCTGAACTTCGGAGATCATTTTATGATATCGCTCTTCACTGGCTTTTAGTGCTTCGTTTTCTTTCACCAATGCCTGGGTCCGTTCCTCCACCAACTTTTCAAGTTTTTCAGATTCTGTCATTGGGTTAGTCTCGACCGTATGGAATGAGTCAGTTAGTTGTTCGTTTAAAATGATTCTTACAATACCGTCCCATACGGGAATGGTCTTGCAATATGCATTTGGGATTTGATTTTCGCGACCAAATCGCGCGTCTGTTCTGATCCAATTTACTACGGTCATCAGGAATTTCTTCTATTTCGTAGGGCCTGTGTTGAAAATCATACACATTTTTTTCATCACCTGTAGTGATTGATCGTTTAACGGAGCCAACAGGACAAATTTCTAAGTATTAAAAGTTCATGCCAACGCGTGCCTAACGACCGGTCAGTGAAACAACGGCTGGTACATTCGCCCGCGAGGGATGGCAATGCCGAATCGGTTGAACAGCCATGCCGGAGAATTTACTTGAAAAAAGGGATAGTAAGGCAGGCCCTTTAAACAAAAAAGGCCCGCATAAGCGGACCTTCGTGGAGAATATCGGAGTCGAACCGATGACCTCTTCCATGCCATGGAAGCGCTCTAGCCAGCTGAGCTAATCCCCCTTTACTGCCAGAATGGGCAGCAAATATAATTGAGTTACATCAAAAAGCAATCGGGCGTTATTGCCATCCATTGCTTCTCAAAATACCTAATTCCAGACCTCTCAGTTCGGCCAGGCCTCGCATCCTTCCGATGCAGGAATATCCGGGATTGGTTACTTTCTTCATGTCGTCCATCATCTGGTGGCCATGATCGGGACGGAATGGAATAGGTTCTTTCACCTGCTGCTGTATAGCCAGAATTTCTTTCATCACGCCATACATGTCGGTGTCGCCATCCAAATGATCGGCTTCAAAGAAGTTGCCGTGTTCATCACGTTTGGTATTCCGCAGGTGAACGAAATGAATTCGTTTGCCTATCTTCTTTGCCATAGCCGGCAAGTCGTTGGCGGGATTCGCGCCTAACGATCCGGTGCAAAAGCATACGCCATTACTTTCAATCGGCACGGACGATAAAATAAAATCAAAATCGCCTTCGCGGCAGGCAATGCGCGGCAAGCCTAAAATATCAAATGGCGGATCATCGGGGTGAATCGCCAGCTTGATTCCATTTTCTGCGGCAACCGGAGAAATTTCGGAAAGGAAATATTTCAGGTTATCCCGTAGCACTGTGTGGTCTATCGTATCATAGGGCTTTAGCCGTTCGCGCATTTCCTCCACGGTTGTTTTTTTCTCTCCCGGGATTCCGAACATGATTATTCCCGCAAGGTCATCCAGTTGTTGCTTTGAATATTGTTTGAAACGCTTCTCCGCTTCCGCCAGGATTTCTTTTGAATAACTGGCATCGGCATTCTTCCGCTTCAGAATGTATACATCAAACACGGCAAGATCAAACCAGTTAAAGTATAATGCTTTGGAGCCATCGGTCATCTCATAATTGAGATTTGTGCGCGTCCAGTCGTTTACCGGCATAAAATTATAGGTAACGATGTCTATACCACACTTGGCAATGTTCCGGATGGACTCTTTATATTGATCGATGTATTTTTTGTAGTCACCCGTACGGGTCTTGATGTCTTCGTGAATGGTTACACTTTCCACCACATCCCAGTTGAAACCACCCAGGTTTAATTCAGCTTGTCGTTTACGGATTTCATCTACCGTCCACACAGCGCCATGGGGTACGTGATGCAAGGCGGTCACTATACCTTGTGCACCGGTTTGTTTTATGTCTTGAAGGGATACAGGATCGTTGGGGCCGAACCAGCGCCAGGTTTGTTTTAGTTGCATATTTCTTGAGAACAAATTGAACTTCAAGTTTACAACATGCAGCAGGGGCTTGCAAGCAATGGTACGAGCTTATCTGTGCAACAGGTTTATGCAACAAGCTGGTATAAAAAAATCCCGCAGTTCATGCTGATTTTCGCCAGAACAAATTATCTGCGAACATCTGCGCAATCTGCGGGAAACAAATTCGGTTCGTTAGGTTACTTGGCCCCCGGAGTGCAATGCGCTTTCAGGTAGGTCGTGTATAACGTAGACAGGTGTTCAAAGGTACCTTCGCCTTCCGAGATGCTATGCGTGCGGTTCGGATAGGGCATATATTGAAATTGCTTATTGTGTTTGATCAATTCGTTCACCAGCATTTCGGCATTCTGATAATGAACGTTATCATCACCGGTGCCGTGAATGTAAAGCAGATTTCCCGTCAGGTTTTTAGCATACGTAAGGGGAGAGCCTTTAATGAAGTCTTCCATGTTTTCCTGCGGCAGTCCCATATAACGCTCCTGGTAAATATTGTCGTAGGTGAGCAGGTTTGACACAGCGGCAACAGCAATTCCGGTTTTATAAATTTCCGGGT
>Ga0315910_10004092_pt1 | contig 12274 bp, 20 predicted proteins | sample EdamamesoilMG_FD_204470 | JGI IMG/M metagenome (GOLD analysis project Ga0315910, IMG submission 204470) | Garden soil microbial communities collected in Santa Monica, California, United States - Edamame soil | ecosystem: Environmental > Terrestrial > Soil > Garden | place: USA: California... | reverse complement strand
GATCAACGGCAGCCAACGCGGCCTCCTGAAGCTCGTCGCCGATCCGGCGGGACGGCGCGTCGTCGGCGTGCAGATCGCGGGCGATGGCGCCACCGAACTCGTGCACATCGGCCAGCTTGGTATGGCCGCCGAGCTAGATGTGGATGCCTATGTCGACAACGTCTTCAACTTTCCCACGATGGCCGAGGCATATCGCATCGCCGCCTTCGACATAGTGAAGCAGCGCGGGCGCGCATCCAGCAGCGAGTCCCTGGTCGATGCCGTGGCCGCCGTATTGTAAGAACGGGCCTACGGAAATCCTGCCTCTAATTCGCTAAGCCGCCGCGATAGCGCCACGTAAGATTGCCTCGAGCTAACAGAGGTACTCCCATGTCATTCGCGCTGTACATGCTCGGGTTGTTTGTGCTCCTCGGCGGAATCGCCTGGGGACTCATCACCGCAGGTATCGCCACGATCTACATCGCGATCACGTGCCTGATCATCGGCGGCATCGGAATCATGATGGCGGTGTCGCGCACTCGCGCCAAGGATCCGCCGGCCTAGCAGAACTAGGACTACTTCTTGACGACGACGTTCCTGGCCAGCGTCTTGAACCGCTCGCCGTTCTTCTGCACGACCGTGATCGTTACGTTTCCGCCTTTGCTGGTGTTGATGTCTCTCACGGTGCCTGACTTGCCCTTGTGAGTCCCACCAACCACTTCGCACTTGTCGCCGTCCTTCGGGTTAGTCACGGACGATCTCCCTTGGGATACAACACCATTTGGGTGCAGCGAAACAGCGCAATGGTCTTCCCCGTTTCCCGATGCGTCACCACCGCATCCCAAATCTGGGTCGTCCTTCCGAGATGAGCGGCCGTCGCCACGCATTCGATGGTTCCGTCACGCGCGGTGCCCATGTGATTGGACTTCAGCTCGATCGTAGTGAAGCCGGTCGCCCCGCCCGGGAGGTTCGCGACGCATCCATAGCCGGCTGATGTATCGGCCAGTGCCACGATACTCCCGGCGTGGAGATAGCCGTTCGGCGCCATCAGTTCTTGTCGGACAGGTAGCTCGGACCTCAACTCCCTGCCGTTGACTTGTGTGATCACGATGCCGAGATGACCCGGCAGGTTGCGAGCACCGAAGGTATTGAAATGTTCGGGCGTCATTGAGCTAGATCTCTTGATCCACGAAACGTTCAGGCTCTCTCTTGAGCCCCTTGAGACCGTCAAGCGCATTTTGCCGACTGACAGCTTCCAGGCTGAGCGTGGCAGAAAACCCGCCGAAACCCTTCTTGGTGACCACCTTCAAAAAGGCAAACACGCCCGCCGGAATCTCGAGTTGGCTCGGCTCTTCGTTGTAACCGACCCCTTTTACCTCGATCGAGTGCTTCCCTGGATCGACCGGAATGATCATGTATGCGCCGTTACCAACGTCGCCTTTCTCTTTCCCGTCGATCACCACTTTGAAGCTGAGCGCTTTCCCGTAGTACTCATCGAGTCGGTAAACGTAGATCAAGCCCTGCCCATCCAGCGGTTCGACAAGCTTGGAGAATGCCTCACCCTTCGGCGTGGACGCGCATCCCCCCGCAAGTCCGCTTGCGAGCACACACGTCAGCGAAATCCAGATTGTCCTTGTCACATGACCTCCCTTCAGATTTTCGGCAAACCATTCCTCACGATCCCGAGTGCGCGCGTCATCGACGATCGTGTGACAGATACATGCACCAAAGCGTCGAACTCCCGAGCATTCCGCGACCGGTTTCTGAAAACCCGGCGCGCTCGTAAAACCGCAGGTTCGACGCCTGCGCCGTTTCAAGATACACACCCGATGACAGCGGGTCGCGGGCCGACGCCTCGCAGAAAGATCTGATCAGCTGAGTTCCGATGCCAAGGCCGTGCGATTTCGGGTCAGTTCCAATGACGCCGAGATAGTAGTGCGGAGAGGACGGCTTGTATTTGGCAGCGACCTCGTCGTAAACCGCCATGCGGTCGGGCATGCCGGGAACCGCCTTTTCGAAGCGCTCCCAGTCTTCATTGAGATCGTTCGGCCATTCGGGCCGCGCGGTGGAATAGCCCATTGCAGCCCCGGTGATATCTGCACTTCCACGGGCCACGAAAACCGGCATGTCTAGTGCCAGTCGCGCTCGCATCAGGATCGAGAAGAATTGCGACACGCGGTCACGGTAGCCTGAACCCGTCTGCAACAGGTATCCGGTGATCGGGTCTTGTCCGAAGGCGGTGGCCAGGCAGCTCACGGCTTCGTTGAGATCGGAGGGCGATGCATGGTCTATCTTCATGAATATTTGCACCCGCTAGTTAGCCGCCAGGAACGTATCGCCGCGCATAGTAGGAAGAGAATCCGGGCCCACGACAAGTACGCTTGGATTCCGGCACCTTAGCCCTCGGCTCGCTGGAGCGCCATGGAGTAGAGGTGGCAAATCCCGAAACTGCCGGTATGTTCGCGCTCGAATGTCATTCCAATCTTCGTGGCGACAGCGATTGATGCCACATTGCCCGGCATGATCAGGCAAATGAGCCGCGTAAGACCCAGCCGAGATCGGGAGTATTTGACGATTCCGCGCGCCGCCTCGGTAGCAAGACCCTCCCCCCAGCGCGATCTATCGATCAGATAGGCCAGTTCTACTTCTGGCTTTCCGTCGATCGTCCAGGGCAGCAGTCCACATCGGCCCAGGAACGCACCACTGCGACGCTCAATGGTGGCCCAAAGCCCAAGCTCCGGAGATTCGGGATGCCCTTTCAGGAACCACTCGAGTTCCTCCCGAGTTTCATCGAGGGAGAGCGTGCCTTTCGGGAAGTACTTTCGAGTCTGTGGATCGCTGTAGAGGCTGAAGAGTGCTTCGAGGTCACCGATGTCGAGATGCCTGAGGATCAGCCGCTCGGTTTCCAGGATGATCATGAGATGAGTATGCCTAACGGTCCACACGAAACTTCCCTGCCACCACCCAATTATCGCCGGCAATCAAAGCTTGAACAGGTAACTCATCCGAGCCAGCGCGGTGTTAGGCACTCGTCCGATTACCGCGGCGGAACTCGGCCAAGTAGTGCTCAAGGGGCCGGGCAGTTCCAGTGATGTAGAGCTTGCCGTCGGTACGATCGACGATCAGGGGCGCATTCCCCGCTACCGCATCGCTTGGAGCGCCTGTTTCAAGGTGGAGCGAGCCATCATAGAAATAGACCCAGCCAAAGTCGTGCTCATCCACCCGAACTACCACGAGCTTCTGCACGTGACGCTCATCGTGGCGTGGTAACGCGGATTCGAAGTCGATGGCCGCAATCTCGTGGGTGTCGAGCCAGTCGACAGTGATTTGGTCGGCCTGCGCGCGGGTGATCATTGTATGGATTCCAGACGGTAGAAGTGGGACTTCATCGCGGCCTGTCAGCCGAAGCGAGTGTCGCGCACGCCGGCAATTGAGCCTGGCACTTCATTTATCACGCGTCCACTCCAGTGAGGTGTCAGCCCCCACCGCCGCCAAGTGCCGCTCGCGAAGCAAAAGGAAGAGTGGCAATGACAGTGAAGGACCAACAACCAGGCCGATCAGCGAGGTCCATGCATGGCGCATATTGATTCGGCGACCTTCGACAAGGACAAAGACTGCGACGACTACGCCAGTGACAACCACGTCTGACCAGGCGAACGCGGCGATTGACGTTTCGGTAGCTTGCGCGACAAGAAGGGGGACACTCAAGCCGTGATCTCGCAGCCACGGAACAAACTGCGCGAGAGGCAACGCAGTGCCCACCAAGCAGAGGATTGCGTAGATGATTTGCACGTCTGCGGTGGGAGCTAACGACTGAGTCGAGCGGCGCGCACGCAATCGACCATGCGAAGCTGATCTTCTGGCCTCAGGTCCGCGACAATCCTTGCCCACTCTGGTCGGGCTTCCGGATTCGAGTCACCCCAATGCCTGGCCTCTCCGAGCACCTCCGCTTGGGTCAAAGGAACTGACACCCGGCAATGCGGTTCGCCCAGCCGCACTGCAACCGAATGTGGCTCCATCCTCAACTTCGTAAAGGAGCTAGAACATCCGTTGAATAGCACAATAGCTGCGAGGGCAGCCAATGCGGCTATGGAGTTACATGTGGCTGAGTACATCTCCAGTGACGCCTATCGATTGAGTTGAGCGACGCGCACGCCAATGTCTGAGCCTGGCACTTTATCTCTCACGCGTCCGCTCCAATGATGTTAGACCGCACCACATGTTCAATAGGCTCCTTTGCGAGGAACCGTACCATCGGCATCCGGACACTTGCCGTGGGCAAGCGGCTGAGCGTCCTTGAGGAATGACTGCAAGTTCCAGACGAAGATGTTGTCTCCAGCACGAGCGTTCGTAGTCAGATACTCAATCAGATCGTCAAAGTCATGAAACACGAAGTGATCTGGGCTACGAGCGCCCCGCAAGTATCTATGCTCAAGCAGCACAGGACCGCCGTGATTGTTCAGGAGGTGCCCTAAGGCCGACAGCGTCGCAGGGTCTGTGATCTTCTTGCCATCAGTGCTCCACTCGTCCGTATCGACGCGAGCGCCTGGCCGAAACTTGAGTTGCGATTCCATGCGGCCTAACGACCCCAGTTCAGCGACCCGGCCCGCGGGACGCCATGATTGCAACCAAAGCGCCATGGCCGGGTTCGCTGCAGCGCATGGTCAGGCCGTGTTGTGCTCATGTCTGAAATGCTCCGGCAAAAACGGTAACAACTCTTCCCACTCTTTGCGAACCGTGCGCGCGGGACTGAAAGGCAAAGCTCCAGCCAAACGCATCGACAATGTGCGACGGCGAGGGCCGGAAAGAATCTGCTGCTGCATCCAATCCAGATCGAAACCGTTCCACACTCCGGCGAAGCTTCGCAAGTTGGACTCGACCACCGGGTAAACCTCCTCCCAGAGAATCGTCTGAATCTCTGACGGCGAGTAGCCTGACGCAACAATTGTCTGTGCGATCTCCCGATGCTGGTCGTCGTCAAGCTCGGTATCCAAGAAGAAGCTCGATAAGGCATCCCAAACAGGGCGTCGTCGTTCTACTTCTTGGTCGGGAGGTGTCATGACGTGCGAAGCGGCCTAACGGTTGAGCTGAGCGGCGCGCACGCCGACGCTTGAGCTTGGCACTTTATCTTTCACGCGTCCGCTCCAGCGAATAAAAGGGAGTTCCCCTCCGAGGAAGCGACGTGAGTCGCACGGCATCGAGTGCCAAGATTGAGCGTGTGTGTGTGTGTGTGTGTGTGTGTCCAATCTGAACCAGCGAAGGGGAACTCTGTGAACGAGATTACTACCGTCGGCGTCGACCTCGCAAAGGAAGTGATCGTGGTATGCGCCGCGGATGTGCACGGCCGCCCGATCTACTTCAAACAGGTCAGTTTTTCGGGCTTTGCCGAGTGGGCAGTTAACTTGCCGCCCTGTGTCATTGGCATCGAAGCTTGCAGTTCGGCGCATCACTGGGGTCGGTACCTCGCCGGGCGAGGCCACACGCCCAGGCTCATGGCAGCCGAGCTCGTCGCGCCATTTCGCATGAGCCGCGGCGCCAAGAACGACCGCAACGATGCGCAGGCGATCCTCTGCGCGGTTCTTCAACCCGATATGCGCTTCGTCGCAGTGAAGTCGATTGATCAGCAGGCACTCCCCGCGTGGCACTGTGCACGGGCCGGCTATCTAGAGGAGCGCAAGCGACTGCTCAACCGTACGCGCGGCATGCTGGCCGAATTCGGCGTGTGGCTCGCACGCTCGACCACGACCGTGGCTCGGCGACTGCCGGCTCTTGCGCTGGAGGATCAACTGCCGACGCTCTTCCGCCCGATCCTCACCCATGCGCTCGATCAGCTGCGGCAGATCGATGAACGAATCGCCGAGTGCGATGTTCGTATCCGTTCTCATGTCAAAGAGAACGAAGCGGCGCGACGCCTCCAGGCGATCGTCGGCCTCGGCCCCCTCACCGCCAGCGCGCTGATCGCGACGCTCGCCAACCCACGAGACTTCCGCAACGGACGCCAGATGTCAGCTTGGGCGGGCCTCGTGCCGCGCCAGCACAGCTCCGGCGGCAAGACACGTCTCGGCACCATCACCAAACGTGGCGATGCCTATCTACGAGGCTTGTTGACCCAAGGTGCTCGCTCGACGCTGCAGGCAGCCCTCAAGCGCGAGCCACTCAGGCGTTCTAGACTCGAGCAATGGATCGTCGCTTTGCATGGCCGCATCGGCTATCACAAGACCCTCGTTGCCATCGCAATCAAACATGTGCGCATCGTGTGGGCCATCCTCGCTCACGGTGAAAGCTACGACGCCAACGTCTGGCGCCGCGACCAGCATGTAGCGCAGATAGCCTGAGCCAACTCCCATCCCTGAAGACGCGACGTAAGATCGACAACGAGGGCAGTCCGAGTACGGTGAAAACCTGGCTAACAAATTGGCGATGCCATCGGCGCAGCGGCTCGATCGGTCGCTGCGCGCACTCGCCGACCAAGCGAATGAGGACTCCGTACGCGACTTATATCTTGGCCCGGATGCTTCGATCGCTGCATCCTACAAGGCCGCGTAGAGAGATGCAGTCTGTTCTTCCTCGGGCTCGATCCCTGAACTCGCGTCTCAACAAAGCTCGTGGGCCACCCGATCGATCCAGATCCACAACATTACTTCGGGCTTGACGGGGAACTCCGTAGAGATTTGTTAGGCATCCGAGCCCGGCTCCAACGCAGACACCTTGACGCGCGATTCTCTCAAGCTCCGTCTCAGCTCCGTGAACTCTCTTCCAGCTACTCCGGGTCGACGAATCCGCCGCGCCAGTCGTCCTGCCATCCCCTATTTGCCATTGCATCCATCAGAAAAATGCCCGCCACGAAGCCACCAACGTGGGCCTCCCAGGCAATCGGAACAGTCAGGGCAACGGAGTTGCCCTGCAAGATTTGAAGAAGTATCTGCGGACCGCCAAACATTAGAACGACGATGACGTTGCTGATCACCATCCAGCGCCAGCCCGAAAGCACGTGCTTACTGAGATGGGCTCTCAGATGATCGCTCTTCGGGTCAAGGCGAAAAGCCGCGGCGAAAAGACCATAGATTGCGCCTGATGCGCCTACCACGGGCACTTCGCCAAAGGGATGAAGGGCCAGAAACAGCAGGTCTCCAGCGAGTCCGCACATCAGGAAGAACGCATGGTAGGAGATCGTTCCGGTTATACCTCTGCCAAAGCGGGCGCAAACCAGCGGGGCCACAGCCAGGTAAGCGACCATGTTCGACACGAGATGTATCACGCCACCGTGCATCACGATGTTGGTGAGCAGTGTTTCGTAATGCCCCTGCCGCAACGCGGCGGCAGACAATCCCCATCGTTCAATTGGCAGTGGTATCAGCACTTGGCTGATGAACACTCCGATGCAGGCGAGAAAGACAATGCTGACCGGCCAATTGCGCCATTGGATAGAGCGCCAAAATCGGCCAATGAAGCTGGACCGGCGCACAGGGGGCCGCCATTGTGCGAACTCTGGGAATTCCGTATCGCCACCGGGCTGGTCGTCGCTCATGCCATCCTCCCGTCGGCGAACCAACGCATTAACAAACGACACCGCCGCAACCTCGGTCCATGAAGAGGATGCCTAACGGTTGAGCTGAGCGGCGCCGCCGCCACAAGGGCTTAGCACTTTATCTTTCACGCGTCCGCTCCAACGAGGTGTTAGGCGTCACTGCTCGTCGAACCCAAGAACTTGCGCAGCGCGAAGCTCATAGAGATGACTAGTGGCCTCAGAGAATAGCCAAAGGATCAAGGCAACGAGAGTGACCGCAAGAAGCACTACTCTTGGCAACTGGGGAACGCCAACAATTGTGGCGATAGCGGCATTGACAAAGGTACCGCGAGCTATGCGGTCACGGCTACTGCGCGCTGCGAGTTCGGCCGCGATGGTGGGCGATGTCTTCTGAATAAATACGAGCCTCGCTGTCCCTGATGCTCGCGCGGAGGACTGACTGACTCCAATTTTGCCGGCAACGTACGCACGGACTCTAAATTTGGGGGCTCGTAACGCAACGAACGCAACGAGATCCACGGCCATTCCGACGACATAAAGGAGAACGCCAATGAGTGGCGCATGCCATGCCTGGAGCTCGCTAACCTGCAACGGCAAGTACTGGTACAGCCAAACAAGCGCGAGCGAACCGGAGACGAGGTACTCAATGAGAAGACCTGGGAGAGACATGAGACTTTCCTTGTGACGCCTAACGGTTGAGCTGAGCGGCGCGCACGCCGCGGTCTGAGCTTGGCACTTTATCTATCACGCGTCCGCTCGAACGAAGTGTTAGGCGGCGCCACCGTTAGCATGGCGGAAGTACTACACCAAGAGTCAGGAGAGCTTTCTTCCATGTGGCCTCGTTCGCCGCCGATTGTTGTGCGGCCTCAAACTGCTTCGACCGAGCATAACGACTGACGGAGAGCTGCAATCCCACTGCTTCACGCACCGGAGCTGACGCCGCGATATGTATCACCTGACCTGGCGTTAAGTCTACGACTCGCAGCAGGTGGTCGACGGCAACCTGGCGCTCGTCCTTTTCAGATTCCGCCGCAACGTATGAAATGAAGCGATCGAGCTCCATCGAATCAAGGCGTGGCTTGCCAAGTTCGCGAAGGTAATTGGACGCCGCGCCCATGCTGTTCTAGCCGCCTAACGGTTGAGCTGAGCGGCGCGCATGCCGCCGTTTGGACTTGGCACTTCATCTTTCACGCGTCCGCTCCAACGAGGTGTTAGACGGCATCCTGCGAGGGGATGCGATCTGAGTACAGGTGAGCCGTATGTTCGGAGATTCCACTGCGCTGCTGCTGACATAGCGCCTGACCTATATCGACAAGGGCGATATCTGGCCGCGATGTCGGCCCGGTCAGTTGGAGCTCGACTTCCTGCCCAATAGAACCTTTGCAGTTGTAGATTTCGTTCGCGAGCGTACCTGCGAATGGAGCATGCGAAGCCTGGTTTGGATCGTCCCAAAGAGAGTGGATCTGCTGGAACGCCTCAGGGCTCACTTCTACCCAAGCTCCAATGCGGTAGGGACGATCCCTTCCATGCACCGGCAGCGGAAGGACGCCGCGCAAGAACATGCGGCTCCCATCGAGCATGCAGATGTCGCTGCTTGTCTTGCTGCGCTGAGCACGATCTTGCTCAGTTAACGCGAATATCTCATCCGGCAGGGAATACACGAGCTCCATCTCGCGCAGCGGGTGCGCCTTACCGCAGGTCTTGCAGACGCGAGTTGCTGATGACGTCGACATGCCGTCTAACGGTTGAGCTCAGCGGCGCGCACGCCGACGTTTGAGCTTGGCACTTTATCCCTCACGCGTCCGCTCGAGCGATTTGTTAGGCGGCACCCCTGAAGGTTGGTCGGCCAGACCTTCGACATCCAGCTGAAACGGGCTGCCCGGAGCCGCCGGATTCCAGCCGCGTGCGATAGCAAGGCGTATCAGCTTCGCCACGTTGCCTGGGGTGATCGCTTTGTTCTGAGCGTCGACCCATGCATCGGGACGATTTGTTGTCAACGTTGCGACTAGTGATGAGGCTCGCGGAACTGCGGACGAAACCGCAATGGTCATCGGAGTCCAACCATTGGCTTGGCTATAGGTGGGCTTCCGACGAACTAGCCAGCGATAATCGCTGCCGTCAACCGTGATTGGTCGGGACCCCTTCTTTGGGATTGCCATGATGCGTTCCGGTGCCGCCTAACGTTTGAGCTGAGCGGCGCGCACGCCGATGTATGAGCTTGGCACTTTACCTATCACGCGTCCGCTCCAGCGATTTGTTAGGCGTCACTCCGCTTCAGCGGGTGCTTTGGGTTCTCGAACAGAAAGCGCTTCACATCCGTGAGTCTGGCCGGCGGAGACGGGGCTACGTAGCCGCGATACCGGCCGAAGTGAAAGCCAGCCTGAACCAACGCTTCAAGCTTGCGCCATTGCGCTGTATTGCGACTAGGGGGTGCGGCGAAGGCACGGCCCATCCACACCAACGGCGCCGCGCACTGCGGACAGGGCGGAGCGGCGCTTTCGCGTGACGCAACCTTGAAGCTCTTGCGGCAAGGAAAGCAGGCGTGTGCAACTAAATACTGGCTAGTGGGCTTCGGCCTTTTTGGAGGCGTCACCCTACGGTTTCCAGTGTCTCGACGAAGCGCCATACGGCGAGACTTTTCGGTGGCGGTGGGCATGTGACGCCTAACGGTTGAGCTGAGCGGCGCGCGCGCCGACGTTTGAGCTTGGCACTTTATCTTCCACGCGTCCGCTCCAGCGAGGTGTTAGGCGGCAGGCCGCGCATCCCGGGTTGTCGGGCATAGCGTCCAAGCACGATAAGGCTCGGAAGCCTGCCTGCCTCCCTCCCAGCTACAAGAGCACAGATCGAAGCAAGTCCGATCTTCAGAGCTGCATCGTCGTACAGGACGGCAATAGATGCCGCACCAAGCAGTCCTACTAACATGAAGCCGATGCGCCGCCGACTGCGCCAGGGCACGTGCAGGATTTCTGAAACGTCTTCACTCCACTTCGCGCTCAGGAGCGCATCTCGGTGCTTCTGTATATCGCGGCCATTCATAAAGCCAAACGGCAAGCCCGCAGCAAACATCAATACAGCCGGAATCCACGGACTATCGCTCAACCGCAGGAGCAGAGCGGCTGAGCTAAAGCCAATGAGCGCAAGAGTGCCGATGTTGTATCGAAGCGTTAGGGACTCTTCCACGACAATTCTCCTGCGGCCTAACGGTTGAGCTGAGCGGCGCGCATGCCGGCGTATGAGATTGGCACTTTATCCCTCACGCGTCCGCTCGAGCGATTTGTTAGACGGCGCCCTGCGCTCACCTACTTCCCTTTGCCGATATGTTGCCCAAAGAGCAATGGAAAGGCCGAAAAGCAGAAGCGCGACGACGTTGAGATTAGTGGGAAACTCTCTATCGCCATAGATTCGATAGTAAAAGGCTGGCAATGAGTTGAATCCCCATTTCGCCCCTGACGGCAACGCCACGGTAAGGATCTGAAGGCCGTAAAATATCGCGCACAATAGCGCACCCGCCTTACGTCTAAGGACTATGAGAACGAAGGCGAGCGCTCCGATGGTCAGCCCCACTATAAACAGAGCAGTCGCAAAGCTGCCGCCCTCCAGCTGCAAAGATCCCGTCAACGCCTGGTAACCGCAGAATGCGAGCGAGCCACCGAGGCAGGCTAGAACTAGGTACTCGCCGGGCGGTCGGGTCATAGCCGTCTAACGGTTGAGCTGAGCGGCGCGCACGCCGACGTTTGAGCTTGGCACTTTATCTTTCACGCGTCCGCTCCAGCGAGGTGTTAGGCGTCATGGCACTAGTCGATGCAGATGTCCTGCAATGTCGGGCCGGCCACCCAAGATCCCTCGGTCTTTGTGAATACAACCCTAATCAGTTCGCCGCTGTAACACGAAAGGGGCTTTAAGGGATTGTAGATGCAGGCCTGCAGGTTGCCACTCGAATCTCGAAGCCAAGCTTCCCGCTGAGCACTCGAGGCAACGAAGCGCTTTCGCACGGCTTGCCCACTGCCTGGCTCGGGGAGTCCGATCAGGAATTCCCGTTCGGGCGGCGTGGGAATTGGATGCCAGACGTTGGGAGGCAGATTGCAACTCTCATTGGCACTGAATTCAACGGGTGTCGTGCTGCATCCCGAAAGAAGTAGCAGGGCGACGGTGGTTGAAGCGCGTACGTTGATCATGACGCCTAACGGCTGAGTTGAGCGGCGCGCACGCCGGCGTTTGAGCTTGGCACTTTATCCCTCACGCGTCCGCTCGAACGATTTGTTAGGCGCATGGCTCGAGCGCCGGGTCGTAGGTTGGATGCTGGATCCCATATTTGCCGGTGCGCATCCGCTCGACGATGAATTCGGGAAAGATAACCATACCAAGCTCCGCCCGAGTTAAATCACCCGTAAGGCGCCCTACATCGCGATACGGGCGATTTGGCGTCCAAACATACCAGCGCTCGGATACATGGACCGATGGATCGCCGTAGTCGGCACTTCCTCTGAACTGCATTGAGAAGACCTTGTCCACGCGGCGGAACCCCACCTTCTTCCAAGCCCCCAGCTTCTTTCCAATTGGGATTAGGGCATGGCAATAGAACTCAACGTCGTCCGCAACGACAGCGTCGACGTCCAATGGCAATGCGGGATCGTAAGATTGGCGAAATATCACTATCAGGTCGCTGTGAAGCTGCGACGAGTCCTTGCCAACGCACCAAAAGTACCTGCAACGGCTAGGTTCGAGATCGACGCGGAAGATGGAGCCGACGGTGGGCATGCGCCTAAC
>Ga0315910_10004091_pt1 | contig 12278 bp, 7 predicted proteins | sample EdamamesoilMG_FD_204470 | JGI IMG/M metagenome (GOLD analysis project Ga0315910, IMG submission 204470) | Garden soil microbial communities collected in Santa Monica, California, United States - Edamame soil | ecosystem: Environmental > Terrestrial > Soil > Garden | place: USA: California... | reverse complement strand
TACAGATGAACCCGGCCCGAGCTTTCATAACGGATGACTGCCAGCCAACGGCCATTCATGGCAATGGCGCGGTGTCCAGCGCCAAACCGATCGTCGTTCGCCGCGGCATTGCCCAAAAGATTCGTTCGAAAGGCCCAACCGGTGGCGTTGGTTGCTTGAAAAATACAGACGGTATAAGAGTCGTTCGTCAGGCGCGCGGTCGCGGCCAGCCATGGTCCCGTAGTTGCCAGTTGCCCTCCAAAATCGCCTGATAACGTTTTGATTTCAGGGATGGGAGGGAGAATATAGGACTGAACATCCCCATGCAGATTCTCCGCGTAAGGTTTATAAACCCAGATCGCGCCGCGCCGGTATCCTCCCTGACTGCTGAATCCGGCGCCGATGACCGGTCGCCCGTCATCCATCCAGAGGGGTGAATCCCCCACCCGCGAATCCACATCCACCCACCCAACTGGGAGTAATCCGAACGCCATTGGTCCGCCCGGTGGGCTATAAAAGCAGGGTTGGGATCGAGCGGTGAAACCGCTGATATAGGTCACACACGCGAGGCCAAAACCGAGGGCCCGAAGCGGACGAGAGCGAACAATGAATTTCATGGAATGTGGCGGGACGTTAATGCGGCACACTGAAACAAGCCAGCCGCAATGTTCCCATTAGCCGCGTCCGTAGCATCCGCCGGGCGGCGCGTTGCGTCTGAAAAACCAGCCAGACAACCGCAGCTCGTCACGGCTTGAACAAACGATAGAACCGGCTCCCGCCCGGCGGATTGACGAGGATGTATTTGAAGCTGCCGTTGACTGTCAGCGTTGTGCTCACGTTGCTCCAGTTCACCGAGATGACACTGTTGGTATTTTGCTGAAGCGTGAGATCAGGCGAAGATGACGACCAGGAAACCAGCGCGGTATTCGTTGTCGTCACGGTGATGGCGAGCAAGGGCGCGCCAGGCGTCCAATCGTCTTGGCTTTCGCTCCCGCCCTGCGGCGGGTTACTGATCCACCGGGATGTTCTGGGAACCTGCATGCTGCGTCCGTAATGAACCCGGGGGTTAATACATTGACTCCGCCAGCAATCGGCCCACAGTCGCTGTCAATCAGTCCAACTCCGCACTCCGGCCTCACCGCCCGTGTTCGGGCATAAACCAAATCCGCCTCCCAGCTAAGCAACCCATCAAAAGAATCCTCCTCGCACTTTCCCTTTCACTCGGCGCGCTCGGGCTGACGCCCCACGCCTCCGCCCAGCACTCCCCGTACGTCACCGTGCTGCGCTCGTCCCTCGTGCCGATCGTGTATTGGATTGATCCCTTGATTAATCCGGTTGTCCAGGCGAACGGCGATTTCATCGCCACACTGGCGCGCGCCAAGGATGGGTCGCGGGCGATTGTCGGGCGCGTGTTCAACCGGCTCAACGGCTTCCAAATGGGCGCGGCGCTGGTCATCCCGCTCACGAGTGAGATCACTCCAGTGGACGTTCTGATCTCCACGGTGTTCGCCCCCGACCATCTGCTGCTGCTGGATCAGTCGCGGCGGGTGCAGCTTTTCCCCATCAGCTTTCGCGCGGATGGCACGCCCTTCGTCGCCCGAGGGACGAGCGTGATCGGGCCGCTCGGTCCATCCACTGCCGGTGTGGGTACGGTCTTCGGTGAAGCGCCGAACGCGGCGAATCCCGACGATCCCTACCTCGGCCTGGGCACCAGGAACGGACACGTGGTCATCACGACCCCGCACATTGAGCCCGCGGATTATCCGGTCGCCAGCACGCCGATCCTGGACCTCGGCGGTGTGCCGCAAGTGAATTCGTTTGCTCTCGCCGCCGTCAGCGGCGGCGTGCTTTATTGGATTGATCCGGAAATCAATCCAGCCATCCCGGGACTTCAGCCCGCGATCACGGCGAGTTTTCGCGATCCGCGGACGGTGCCGTTGATTGACTTTGCCTCGACCATTTTGCAGCGGACCACCGCGCCGTGGATTAGTCCGGACATCGCCCCAATCGTCACGGCCAACGGGACGAAGGAGATTGCCACGCTGGTGGTGCCGGCCACTCTGACGCTCAACGGCACGCTGACGGTCGCGACGCGCAACTTCGTCAGCACGGCCATCAGCCAGGTGATCTTCAGTTCGCTGACGGCGACGCCCGCGGACGGCTCGGGCATCATTTACAACCGCGCCTTTGATTTCGCGGGCGGCATCGTGGGCCGGCTCTGGACGGTGGCCGGCGCGACGATGGTGCTGGACGCGGAGCCGCTCAACCCGCGCGGGCCGAGCCGGTGGCTGCACGCGCGGATCGAAGCGGAAAACCAGCGCGCGGCGGAGATTGACCTGGGCACGCTGACCTTGAGTGTGGACGGCGCGCGAGGCGCGGTGCCGGGCGGGCCGCGACCGGCGGCGCGGCTGGCGGACTTTGACGGCGACACGAACGTGGACCTGGAAGTGCCGTTCCAATCGGCGGTGCTGAACGGATTGCTGCGGCAGGTCCAAGGGGACATGGCGACGGTGCGCGCGAGCTGGCGTTATCAGGATGGCACGGAAGGCACGGCCTCGGCGGAGGTGCAGGTCCTTCGTTGAGGGGTGACGGCAGACGCCTGACCCCGCGACCCGGGAGAAGCCATCAGCGGCGGGGCACGAAAAGCTCGTCGCCCACCTCGTTGGCCGCGGCGAGACAACTGTCGAGATCGAAGATGATGGCTTAGAGCCTGTCTGAAAACTCGCGTCGAGTGGCAAGGATGCCGCCCGAACCCGCAGGCAGGATGCCTGCGCTACCCCGCGTAGCGCCCGCTTCCAGCGGGCGGGTTCACGGAGCATCCTTGCTCCGTGTTTCCCATAGGAATTCTCAGACAGCTCTTGCAATCCTCCGTCACCAACTTCTTCGCGTGGGGATAATGCTGCGGCACGCCGGAGGTGAGCTCCTTTTCAAAAGTTTCAAACGGGGCGCGATCCGGCATGCCGGGGTTTTACACGAAGGCAGTCGAGCCAGCAATTACGAGTTGTAGTTCTCCACCTTCCGGCGATTGGTGCGGGCCCGTGAACCGGGCCGATACTAACCCGGTTCGCCCTCGAGCTTCTCGGCTTTCATCAGGTCGAGGGCGCGTTCGGTAATCCCGGCGAGACTGTTGAGCTGTTGCGTCACCGGGTTCTTGACCTTCACGGAGCGCGTCACCTCGGCGAGTTCCGCGACCAGACCGGTCAGCAGGGCCGTCCGGCCGTCGTAACTTTCGATGTTCAATCGCCCGATCAGGCGGAGCACATCGCGATAGGATTCGAAGGCGGCCTTCCGGTCTTTTGGGTCCGCGGCGGACATCATCGCCTGGAGTTGAGCGGCGGCCTGCGTGGCGAGTTCGGTGATCTGGGTCGAGCGGTCGGTAATGGTGTTGGGCATGGCGCCTCCGGTGGTGGTGTGGTTGGGGCGGATTAATTGCGGCCCTCACGGCGGGCATTCTCATATGCCGTCCAGTGTTGTTTCAGGTTCGTGGTGAGGTCCAGCAGGGCATTCGCCTCCACGGCGAAATCAATGGGGCGATCCACCGCGCTCTCCATCGCTTCGAGGGATTTGCCGGTCTTGACGAGCAGCGCCTCGTAGGCGTCCAGACTTCCCTTGAAGGCATTGAATTCATCCAGAATACGCGCCTGTTTCAATTTCTTCCCGTCAGCGTCGAGATCGTCCTCCACCAGGACCGCCGCATAATCTTCGCCGGTAAGGGTCGCCCGCAGACCGTAGTGGCTATTGATGTCCGGCAACAGAACCTCGTTGATGATTCTTCGGACGATGGGAGCGCCAGCGCGAACCGCTTTCTTAAATTCTGCCGCGAGCCGGGCCTGCTCGATGTGGCCGGCCAGTTCCTGGAGCAGGGTAACCAGCGCCCCGCCGCCGGGGACTGCGCTGCCCGCAATATTGGAGGCCAGTGCGAAGAGGCGGCCGGTGGTTTGCTTGACGTCGCTGACACTTTCGCCGGCGTTGAGCCGCGCCAGGACGGCGGTGTATTCCGCAATCGCTTCCCAAGCCAGCGCACGAACGTCCTCAGACGACAGGATGTTGCCAGCGGATGCAGCATTCGTGCGCACCAGTGGGATCAGTTCGGTGGGCTGATTCGCGACGGAAGTGCGCCGATCCGATTCGGCGCGAGCCGACCGCCAGTCGGCCAGCAGCGTCTGGCCCGCCTGCCGGGCTTCGCCGACGCTCCCCACGTAGGCGTTGAGTGATTCCGTGGGAATGCTGGCACAGCCGCAAACCAGCGACAGGACGGCTGGCAACAGCATCCAACGTTTGATGCCGGCGCCGGGGAGACAGTCGAGGAACTTTCGCCGCAAGCTGAAAACACGGATAGCGATTCGCTGGGCTGCCGGGGTCATTGACCGTAATCATTTGATGCTTTCCATACGTTGGCAAGCCCGATTTTGAACGGTTGCCCAAGTAAAATTCGCGGTGGCGACCGAAATGTGTTTCTGACAGCAGGCGGTGAATTCAGAGAGTTTTTCCCGGATCGGCATGGTGGGATTTTATATCAGGCGACCCGGATCCACAATCTTGGGGTGGGCCGCCGATAACGAACGGTCACGCCTTTTGCTGCAAAACTGGAAAAATCCAGCAAACCCGTTGAACACCGCACCGCGAGAAGATCTGCCAGATGAACGTTTCTGCGATTGCAAATCGTGCGGCGGGGTCTTACAACCGCAGCGACCCATGAAAAGCGCGACCCACCAAGGAACCAACCAAACCATGAATCGCATCGCATCCACCCTGCTCGGCCTGATCGTAATCGGCCTGTCCACCACTCTGGCCAGCGAACTCAAGTATTCCATCGCACCCAACTTCTTCGAGGAGAATCCCGACCACAAGCCGCTGGGTCCCTGCCACGGCGGCCTGGCGCTGGACCGGGCCGGCAATATTTATGTCACCACCGACACCGAGCGCGGCATCGTGGTGTTTTCGCCCAAGGGCAAGTTCCTCCGGTCCTTCGGCCCGACGCGTATTCATGCACTCGAACTGCGCCGGGAGAAAGGTGTCGAGTATATCTACGCCGCACGCCCGTCCGATCACGAGGTGGTCAAACTCAAGCTCGACGGCGAGCCGGTGTGGGCCATCCCCTTTCCGCCGGAGGCGGGCCTCTATAAGGACGCGAATGGATTCAAACCCTGTGCCGTCACCGTGGCGCCGGATGGTGCCATTTTTGTCGCGGATGGTTACGGATCCAACTTCGTGCTCAAGTTCGACAAGAACCGCAAATTCGTAAAGGCCTTTGGCGGGCCGGGCGAGGCGGAGGGAAAGTTCAAGACCTGTCACGGCATCGCCCTGGATCCACGGCCGCGCAAACCGCTGTTGCTGGTTTGCAACCGCAATAACAACCGGGTGGAACACTGGGACCTTGATGGCAACTTCGTAAGCGTCATCCAGAAAGACCTGCGGATGCCTGCGGCCGTCCACATCCGGGGCAATTATGCGGTGTTTCCCGAATTGCAAGGACGGGTCACCGTTTTGGACAAGGCCGGCAAAATCGTGGCGCAAGTCGGCGACAATCCCACCCCGGCCCAGCGCGCCAACTTCGGCCTGACCCAGGACCAATGGCAGGACGGCGTGTGCAACTCGCCCCACGGCGCTTCCATGGACAAGGATGGCAACCTGCTCGTTTCGGAGTGGAGCCAGTTCGGTCACCTCCACAAATTCACGCGGGCGAAGTAGGGCGGGCGTCGCAAGCCGCAGGAGTTTTTGAGCAACCCACCACCAACCGGCGGTGCCCGTCAAAACGTGGAACGGTGGAAAGACCGGTTGAGGAAGACCTGCGCCTGACCTGCTTTGTCACCGGTAAGGTGCTTCTGACGCAAGCGGTGAATTCGAAGAGTTTTTCCCGGCCCGGCAGGGCGTGGTTTTACACTGGCCGCGCGAGAACTCAATTCTGAGTTGCGGCAAACGGATTGCCGGCACACGGCCAGGCGGCTTTTGTTGCAAAGCATCGTTGCTCCGTCCGTCTATGCAGTACGCATTTAACCTGGGCAATGGACATGAAAACGACCGATCCCTGATCGAATGATCCGGCCAGGAACAGTCAACATTCTCAAAGCCAAAGCTCTCAATATGAAAACGAATGAAAAATGGATTGCGAGGACATTGGTCACCGGGATTCGGCAAGGGCTGTGCCTGTGCGTTTTGCTCTCCGGCTGTTTGATCGCGCTGCCGGTCCAGGGCTTGGTTATCCGGGGTTATGATCCGGCAAGACACAACCGGTTTGCTTCCGGTTTTCCCGCCAGCCCCGCGGTAAACCCCAATTTCCACGCCGCATTTTATGATTTCTCCGGAGTGGGCTGGCATTCAGCGGATCCGAATCTAAGCTGCACTTTGGTTTCTCCGTCACATTTTATCGGAGCAAACCATGTCAAGCCGGGCATCGGCGCGACCGTGACTTTTTACGCCCGGGATGGCGTGCTGAGAAGTTTCACGGTGGCCAATCAATACAACATGACCAATGCTGCCGGTGAAAACACGGACCTGTTTATTGGCGAACTCAACCAGCCCGTGATGCCCTGTGACAACATCACGTTCTATCCCATCCTGAAGCTGGCTTCCGAAGGGGCTTACGTTGGCAAAGATTTGCACGTCTATGGCAAATCGGGGCGGGTGGGCAAGACAACCATCAGCGCGTTTCAGGATTTTGGCGGGGATCCGATAACCGGCGGAGCGGGGATAAACAGCACGCGCGCGTACAGTTTCAGCTATTCGAATGCATTGGGTTCTCCTGACGATTGCCACGCGGAAGGGGGAGATTCCGGCAGTCCGTCCTTTGTCGGGATGGACGGCGAACTGTTTGTGGCGGGCGTTCACGGGGCAGTCCTTACGACCGGGCTTGGCGTGACCACCTTCGACACCTTCGTGCCACACTACCTGGATCAGATCAGTGGAATCCTGAGACAGCGCGGGTATCAGACGCCCACCTCCGCCCGGGAAGTATTCCGGCTGTGTTACCAGTTGACTCCGCTGGCGCCCGACGTTTACCGGCTGTCATGGACCGGGCATCGCGGGCGGGTTTACCAAGTGGAAGCGACGACGAATGGGTTCAATTTCAGTCCCGTGTCTCGCCTGCTCACCGCAAACGTCGCAACGGTCACTTACGTCGATTCCAATTCAACGGATCGGGTCAAATTCCACCGGGTTCGGCGCATGGATTTCCCCTGACTTCAGTCCCGTTCCCAACCGCTACTGGATGCGCAGATCAAACCACGCAGGGACCTCCGCGAGTTTTCCCGGCCCGGCATGGTGAAATTGCAACGGGCACGATTTGCGTTCAGCATTCTTGAATCCGAATTCGCCTGCGGCAGGGACAATTTTTCATCCAGTTTTCTGCCATGGCTTTTCCGGCGGAGAAGTTGACAGCGCGATACGATTGTGGCTGACTGGCACCGCGTTCAGGACGCATCCGGGTCCGCGGAAAAGGCCGAGCCTACCTGCCGTTGTCGGTAAAACCATAACCTTGATGCTGCCTGTTTGCGGACCTCAGGCGATAGCAGAAAGGTTATATGTCAAAGTCACTGCCCGCGCGGCCGAATCTGGAGCAACTCCGGAATCAAGCCAAAGACCTCCTCAAATCCCTGAAGTCCGGCGATCCCGTCGCCGTCCAGCGTTTCCAGGAAAATCATCCCCAACCGTCGAAGACTGCGGTCGCCTCGTTCTCGTTGAGCGACGCGCAACTCATCATTGCCCGCGAATACGGTTTCCTCAGTTGGCCCAAACTCAAGGAACACGTCGAGTCTGTCTCGCTCGAAACAGGCGACCTCATGGAACTGTTGAAGCAAGCATTTCATGCAGACGACGCCACGCGATTGCGCCAGTTGCTGGACCGTTATCCTGAATTCAAAGCGAAGATCAACGACCCCATCGGCCCCTTCGACTCGCCGGTGATCACGAACGTCCGCACCCGGGAGATGTTGGACGTGTTGCTCGAAGCCGGCGCGGACCTCAACGCCAAAAGCCGCTGGTGGGCCGGTGGCTTCGGACTTTTACACGGGGCCGAACCCGATCTGGCGGCCTACGCCATCCAGCGCGGCGCCACCGTGGATGTCCACGCCGCGGCACGCCTGGGCATGATGGAAAAACTCCGCGAACTCATCGCCACCGATCCGGCACTCGTTCACGCGCGCGGCGGAGACGGCCAGACGCCGCTGCATTTTGCCAGCACGGTCGAGATCGCAAAATTCCTGCTGGACCACGGCGCGGACATTGATGCGCGCGACGTGGACCACGAATCCACACCCGCGCAATACATGGTTCGCGACCGCCCGGCCACCGCTCGTTATTTGATTCAACGCGGCAGCCAGACCGACATTCTCATGGCGGCCGCGCTGGGCGACGCGGACCTCGTTCGCAAGCATCTCGACGCCGACCCCGGCGGTATTCACGTGCGTGTGAGTGACGAGCATTTTCCCCGGAGCCATCACCGGTCCGGCGGAACGATTTATCAATGGATGCTCGGCTGGCATGTGTCGGCTCACGACGTCGCCAGACAATTCGGACACGACGACGTCTTTCGCCTGCTCATGGAACGCAGCCCCGTCGATGTGAAACTGCTCGCCGCTTGTTGGGCCGCTGACGATACCACCGTGAAATCCCTGCTCGCAGACAACGCCAGCCTCGCCGCCAACCTGTCCCCGGAAAACCGCCGCCAAATCGCTCATGCCGCGCGCAACAACAATCTTCCCGCCGTGCATGTAATGCTGGCGGCGGGTCTGCCCGTGGACGCCCCTGGCCAGCATTGTGCCACGCCACTGCATTGGGCGGCGTTTCACGGAAACGCGGAGATGATCCGCGACATCCTGCGCTACCATCCGCCGCTGGAACTGGCCGATGCCGACTTCCGGGCCACACCGTTGGGCTGGGCCATCCACGGTTCCGTACACGGGTGGTATTGCCGGTCGGGAGATTACGCCGCGACGGTCGAGTGGTTGCTAAAGGCGGGCGCGAAACTTCCTGCGAAGGTGGCCGGAGGCTCTGAAGCCGTGCAAGACGTGTTAAGACAACGCGGGTCAAAGGATTTCGACTAACGGATCTCGCGGACGCGATCGCACCAGTTGCGGAATGTCAGTTACTCATTCAACGAAATGGACAGCCGATAGTATCGGGGGCCAAACAGCGGTGAGTGGATCACTTGATTCTGCCCGCCCACCTGGTTGACCGGATTGGTGATGGTCTGCCAGACATCCGCACCGGCGGTCAGGTTCGACCGGGTCTGCGTTGCGTAGCCTCCGATCGCCCCCGGCCACGACAGGGCAAGCGCGGCGGGTCCCGATGGCGCCGCCAAGACTGTCGGGAGGGGCACAAACGTGAAATTCGAAATCACCTGGGTGGACGCAATGCCGCCGTCCGCGCCGGTGAATCCAACATAGGCGGTATCCGCACCCACGATGGCCGGCAGGTTCACCTGGAAATTCGTCCTAAACAGGTTGGCGGTGTTCGATTCGACCAACGTCGCCCGCAACACGCCTCCGGTGTAGAGCAGGCTCACGTGGATCGGATTTCCGCTGGCGATATTAACCGGCGTGGTCGGGGTGTAAGCGCCGGGCGCTGGAAGCGTTCCGTTCGTACAAAAGTCGATGCCGCGCGTGTATGGGTCGTAAATGTTCATCGCGAGTGCGGCACTCGGGGTGATGCCGAAATAACCGAGCCCGCTGCCGGCAAACCCCAGGGCAGAAGCGGCGCGAGAATCATTTTGGAGGCAGAACGTGATGCCATTGGCACCACTTCCACCAACGTCCCGGTAAACGAAGGATGCATTGAATGCGGCGATATACAATGGCGCCTTGTAGAACACGCTACTCGCCGTGCTGCCCAGGCCGGACGTCAAGGTCACGTTGCTTGCGTTCATCACCGGAGGCGTGGTGCCCTGCAGACTCCAGCCAGCGCCAGCAGCATTCAGCTTCGGCACCGCCTGCACCTGGACCGCAGCCACCGGGCTCTGCGCAAACCCTTCCGCGTTGGTGACGAACAGCCGGTAACTCCCCGAGTCGGCCAGGCTGATGTTGGTGATCGTCAGTACGTTGGATTGCGAGCCGCTGATGCGATCGTTATCCGTTAAGTTGGCGCCATTCTTCGTCCATTGGTAGGTGAAGGGCTGTGCGCCAGCCACGATAGGAGAAAGCACGATTGTGCGGCCCGCATAGAACACCTGTGAAGTGGCAAAACCGCCCACAATCTGCGGTGGACCGTTTGTAGAGTAGCCGGTAACCCGAACGACAACGGAGCTGACCGTGTTGCTCCATTGCATGGAAACCGAGTTCGACGGATACAAAAAACTGCCGAACGCGCCATTGCACGTGCCGGCGCTCACGACCGTGAAAGTGCTATTGGTCGTTGGAACAAAACCGGGCAGCAAATCCACACTCAGCCCGCCATTCAGATTCACCGTGCCAGCAACCTGCAACTGTCCATAATTCGCTCCAGCGGTCGTTCCACCAAGGGCGCAGTTCAGCCTAGAAGTCGGAATGGAAGCGTAGCCACCGTTGGCTTGCAGGATGCCGCTGCGCAAATCCACTGTGCCGTAATTGTTGAAGGCGATTTGAACGACGGTCGTGCCAGTGCTGACGGATTTGCGGAACGTGCCGGCGTTGTCAAAGCGCCCGCCGCCCCCGGAACTCAGCGACGCCGCGTTCTGCATCTCCCACAGCGCCCCCGGGCGATTGGTGATGACCGACCCCGTCAGAAGAATGCCAGCGGCCCCCGTGCAGAGTGCCGTTCCCCCGTTGTCCAGCGTGCGTGTGGTCAGGGACACACTGGACAAGTTGAGAGCGAGCGTGGCCCCCGCCGGAATGATCGTCCGCCCGCTCCCGCTCATCACACCACCGGACCAGTTCATCTGGTTGAGTGCCGTCACATCCTGGTTGCCACTCAAGGTGCCGCTGCTCAGATTCAACACCGCCGGGCTGACAACGCCAGTGCCGTTGAAGTTCACCGTGCCATTGGCCAGTGACAGCGTGTTGTTCGTGCAGAAGTAATTGCCGGTCAGATTGGCCGCAAAGCCGGTGAAGGTGTGCATACCCCACACATTGACCAGGCCAGCCAGCGTCACCGTCGCGCCGCCGATCGCACTCACTGTCAGATTACCCGCGCCAGTGATCCTGGAATTGCCGTTGGCGGTGTGCGTGCCACCGGAAAAATTCAGCGTCGTGCCAGCCGACACCTCAAAACTGCCGCCATGGTTACCCCCATCGCCCACGCTCAGCGTACCCGTTTGTATTTCCACCACGCCGTAGTTGTTGAAACTCACTCCGACCGTCGTGGTGCCGTCGTTGGCGGATTTGCGGAAGATACCCGCGTTGTCAAAACGCGAGGCGGAGCCGGATACCAGAGTGGCATTCTGAACGTGAAACAGCGCGCCCGTCCGATTGGTGATCACGGCATTGAACAGACTGAATTGAATCCCCGTCCACAACACCGTTCCCGCGTTATCCAGTGTTCGTCCGTCCATACTAACGAACGCCGTGTTGGGGATACTGAGCGTCACGCCGGCGGGAATCACGGTGCGGCCCGTTCCTCTCATGGCGCCGTCCGTCCAACTCATCGCGTTGCCGACGGTCAGCGTCTGGCTGCCAGCCAGCGCGCCGCCCATCAGCATCACGACCGCTGGGTTCAGCGGGCTCGTGCCGTTGAAATTGGCCGTGCCGCCGGAAATGACCAGCGTGTTGTTCGTGGATATGTAATTACCGGACAGGTTGGCCGTGGCACCGCTGAAAGTATTGGTCCCGCTGACGTTGACCAATCCCGCCAGATTCACCACGCCGCCGACCACGGCAAGCTGGCCCGCGCCGACAATGCTCGAACTGCTGGATGAAGTGTTCGTCACGGCTCCCGGTTGCCCCAGTTCCAGGATTGTGTTTGCCCCCACGTTAACGTTCCCATGATTCGATCCGGCCGCTATGGCCAATTTGCCCGACTGAATCTCCACGGTGCCGTAATTATTGAACGTCACGCCGAAGCCGAAGGTGGTGGTGCCGGGGTTGGCGGACTTGCGGAATGTGCCGGCATTGTCAAAACGCTCCACGTTGCCGGAAATCGGCCCGGCGTTCTGCGCGTGAAACAGCGCGCCGGGGCGATTGGTGATCACGCTGCCGCCAAACAATCCCAGGCCCGCACTGCTCGTCCACAGCACCGTGCCGCCATTCTCCAGGATGCGAGGGTTCAGGGTCAGGCCGGCCGGATTGGCAATGGTGAAAGTGGCCCCGGGCGCGATAATTGTCCGCCCGTTGCCGCTCATGGTCCCGGAAGTCCAGGATGCATTTCCATGGATGGTAAGCGTGCCGGTTCCG
>Ga0315910_10004088_pt1 | contig 12282 bp, 9 predicted proteins | sample EdamamesoilMG_FD_204470 | JGI IMG/M metagenome (GOLD analysis project Ga0315910, IMG submission 204470) | Garden soil microbial communities collected in Santa Monica, California, United States - Edamame soil | ecosystem: Environmental > Terrestrial > Soil > Garden | place: USA: California... | reverse complement strand
TACGCGATGGGCGCCTGGCTCGACGAGGGGCTGAGCGCGCTGCGCGCGAAGCTGGCGGCCTGCGGCGAGCTCGAGGACACGCTGTTCGTGTTCCTGATCGACAACGGCTTCGCCAACGGCTTCCCCTCCAAGGGCACCGTGTTCGAGAAGGGCCTGCGCACACCGGTGGTGGTGAGCTGGCCGAAGGCGATCGCCGGCGGCCGCACGCGCGACGAGCTCGTCTCCACGCTCGACCTCTACCGCACGCTGCTCGACTACGCCGGCGTGCCCGCGCCGGTGGAGGCCGCGGGCGCGAGCCTGGCGCCGCTCCTGGCCGGCGAGGCCCACGCGGCACGCGCGGCGCTGCACGGCGCGGTCTTCGACTTCCGCCCCGGCACGCGCCAGCAGAAGGCCGAGGACTGCGTCTACGCGCTCTACACGCGCACGCCGCGCTGGAAGGCCGTGCACTACCTGCGCGACCTCGCCGAGGACCAGATCCTGCTCTACCACGAGTTCGCGCCCTTCCCGGCCGCACGGCGCGGGCAGCGCGCGCTCTACGACCTCGCCGCCGATCCGGACGAGCGCCACGACCTCGCCGCCGACCCAGCCCACGCCGAGCTGCTGGAGGAACTCCTGGCCGGGGCCGAGGCCTGGTGGCGCGAGACCGGCGGCGCGGAACTCGAACTCGCGCCGGATCGGGGCGATACTGGCGATCCGGCGCGGAAGAAGCCCGCCCGCCGGAAGAAGTAGGACGCCCAGCCGAGTCGCGCCCCATGCAGCAAGACGACCTGATCTACGACTGGAACCAGGCCAAGCAGCCCGCCCGGCCGGCCGGGCCCCGGCCGATGTTCGTGGACGAGACCCTGCGCGACGGCCTGCAGAGCCCGTCGGTGCGCGATCCCGATCTGGACGAGAAGCTGGCCCTGGTGCGCCTGATGGACAGGCTCGGAATCGACTCGGCCGACGTGGGCCTGCCGGGCGCCGGCGAGCGCGCGCGCGAGCACATCCGCACGCTGTGCCGCGAGATGGCGCAGCTCCAAATCCGCCCGAACGTCGCCTGCCGCACGCTGATCGGCGACATCGCGCCGGTGGTCGACCTGGTGCAGGAGCTGGGGACGCCGATCGAGACCTGCACCTTCATCGGCTCCTCGCCGATCCGCCAGTACGCCGAGGGCTGGAAGCTCGAGGACATGCTCGACCTGACGAGGAAGGCCGTGGCCTTCGCGGTCGACCACGAGCTGCCCTGCATGTTCGTGACCGAGGACACGACGCGCGCGCGCCCCGAGCACATCCGCGCGCTCTACACGGCCGCGATCGAGGCCGGGGCGAAGCGCATCTGCGTGTGCGACACCTGCGGGCACGCCACGCCGGAGGGCGTGCGCGCGCTGGTCAGCTTCGTCAAGGAGCTCGTGCGCGGCCTCGGCGCCGACGTGGGCATCGACTGGCACGGCCACCGCGACCGGGGTCTCGGCCTGATCAACGCCCTGGCGGCGCTCGAGGCGGGCGCGACGCGCATCCACGCCACGGCCCTGGGCGTGGGCGAGCGCGCCGGCAACACCGAGATGGACCTCCTGCTCGTCAACCTGAAGCTCTCGGGCGTCATCGACAACGACCTCTCGGCCCTGGCCGAGTACTGCGCCGTCGCCAGCCGCGCATGCGGCGTCCCGATCCCGCACAACTACTCGGTCTTCGGCCGCGACGCCTTCGAGACCGGTACCGGCGTCCACGCCGCGGCCGTGATCAAGGCCTTCAAGAAGGGCGACGCGTGGCTGGCCGACCGCATCTACTCCGGCGTCCCGGCCGGCATGTTCGGCCTGGAGCAGGTGATCCGCGTCGGCCCGATGAGCGGCAAGTCCAACGTCGCCTGGGTCCTCGAGCGCCACGGCATCGAGCCCACCGAGGAGCGCGTGCAGGGCGTCCTGGCCCTCGCCAAGCAGACCCCGCGCCTGCTGTCGGACGAGGAAGTCCTGGCGGCGGCCGGCGGGCGGCGCTGACGCCGCTCCGGCTCACGAGCCGTTCGACTGCAGCGCGCTCCTGGCCGAGGCGATCCAGCCCTCGCGGCGGATGCGCTCGGGCGAGGTGCCCAGGCGCTCGGCCAGGGACTCGAGCTCGTCCTTGGTCAGGGCTGCGATCTGGCGGTAGGTGCGGAAGCCCAGGCGGTTGAGCTTCTTCTCGAGGGCCGGGCCGATGCCGGCAATGCGCTGCAGGTCGTCGCGCTCGCTCGCCTTGCGCGGCACGGGGCGCAGGACGCGCGGGCCGGCCGGGCGCGCGCGCAGCTCGCCCTCGAGCTGGCGCAGCTGGGCGGTCTTCTCCTTGAGGGCCGTCTCGAGCTCGCGCTGCTTCGCCACGCGCTCCTCGAGCGTCGCGACGCCCTTGACGCGCGCGGCCTCGGCGGCGCGCAGCTCCTTCTCGAGGCGCACGAGCTCGCGGCGTTGCTCCTCGCGCTCGCGCTCGCGTGTCCTGACGGTGCTCTCCAGCTCGCCCGCGCGCGCCTGGGCGCGCAGGAGCTCCTGCTCGAGCTTCTGGGCGCGCGTCTGGGCCTGCTCGAGCTCGCGCGCGAGCCGCGCCAGCTCGCGCAGCTGCACGTCCTTGCCGCGCACGGTGCCCTCCAGCTCGGCGATGCGCCCGGCGCGCTCGCCCAGGGTCGTCTCGGCGCGCACCAGGGCGGCCTGGGCCGCGACCAGCTCGCTCCCCAGCCGGCGCGCCTCGCCGCGCAGTTCCTCGGCCCCGCGCGTCTGGCCCTGGCCGTCCGCCTCGAGCTCGCGCACGCGGTCGCGCGTGCGCTCGAGCTCCAGCTCGAGGGCCGTGAGGCGCGTCAGGCGCTCCTCGCCGCGGCGCCGCTCCTCGCCCAGCTCGGCGTCGCGCGCCTGGAGCCCGGCGGCGTGGCGCTCGATCCAGGCGTGCTCGCGCTCGCGCTGCTCGGCCTCGTGCGCGCGCGCGCGCGTCACGAGCTCCGCTTCCAGCTCTTCCAGGCGTCCGGGCAGGCCCTCGAGCTCGGCCACGCGCCCCTCGGCGGCCGCCAGGCGCGCGGCCAGCTCGCGCGCGCCCGTGCGCTCGCGGCCGAGCTCGGCCTCGGCCCGCTGCAGCGCGCTCGCGCGCCCCGCGAGGTCCGCCGTCAGCCCGCGCGCGTGCTCGGAGCCCTCGGCCAGGCGCGCCTCCAGCGTCGCCAGGCTCGTCTCCGCCTCGCTCCGCGCGGCCTCTTCGCCGGCCAGCGCGGCCCGCACCCCCGCCAGCTCGGCCGGCAGGGGCTCGAGCCGCCGGCACTCCGCCGCGAGGCGCGTGCGCTCGGCCTCCAGGGCCTCGAGCGCGTCCCGCTGGCGCGCGAGCTCGACCTCGGCGCGCTGGAGCTCGTTCGAGCGCGTCTCCAGCTCCGCCGCGAGCCCACGGCGCTCCTCGGCGCCCTCCGCCAGGCGCGCCTCGAGCCCGCGCCCCTCTGCGCGCGCCTCCGCCAGGGCCGCGCGCTCGCCGGCGAGCTCGGTGCCGAGCGCGTCGCGCTCGTGCGTGCGCCGCTCCAGCTCCGCCGCCAGCCCGCGCCCGTGCTGCTCGAGCTCCGCGCGCCGGCCGCGCTCCGTGCCGGCCTCGGCGCGCCGGGCCGCGGCCTCCCGCTCGGCCTCGAGCTGCGCCAGGGCCGCCGTCTCGCGCTCCTCCAGGGCCGCGGCGCACTCGATCAGCGCCAGGGCCTGGGTCGCGCGCGACTCGGCGATCTCGCCCTGGATCGCGGCCAGCTCGGCCGTGCGCCGGGCCAGCTCGCCCGCGGTGGCCTGCCCCGCGGCGCGCGCGCGCTCGAGCTCGGCCCCGAGCCCGGCGATGCGCCGGTCGAGGGCCGCGAAGCGCTCGTCGAAGCCGCTCATCTCGACCCGGTTCGCGTTCAGGTCGGCGATCGCCTTGTCGCGCTCCTGCTCGGCCAGGCGCACCTTGCGCCCGTAGACCTCCTCGATCAGGTGCGCGCTGGGCCCGCCGCGCGCGCGCCGGAGGATCCAGCCGCCGACGAGGCCCGCCACGAACGAGAGCGTGATCCAGGTGAACATCTCGGGGAGCTGCGGGGTCCAGCGAGCGCGGCGCGCGGACGGAGAACGTCCCGCGCTCCCGGGCTCGGCCGGCGCGGACGCGTCGGCCTGCGCTACGGTCCGGAAGCCCGCGGAGCGAGTCAACAGCCGAGGGCCGCGCTCCGGGCTACCGGATCGCAAACCGGGTGGGGCACGCGGTCAGCCCGCACCCTCGACCAGGATCATCCGCGAGCGCGCGGTCGCGTGGCGGATGGCCTTGATCGGGCGGTAGAGGTCCGAGTCCCACCACTCCCGGGCGCGCGCCGCGCTCGGGAACTCGAGGATCGCGAAGCGGCCCGGCGTCCAGTCGCCCTCGAGCCCCGTGACCGCGCCGCCGCGCACCAGGTAGCGCCCGCCGAAGGCGCTCACGCTCGGTCCCACCTGGCGCTTGTACTCCTCGTAGCGGGCGGGGTCCTGGACCTGGATGTCGACGACGACGTAGGCGGGCATGGCGTGAGGGTAGGGCCGACCGGGCGCGCGCGCTCTTTTCCGGCACCTTTCGGGCATCGCGGCCCCGCCGGCGGGCTCCCGCGGGAAGAATGAGCACCCATCCTCCCGTGCCGCGTGGCTTCGAACTGACCTCCGAGCTCCTCACGACCCAGGGGCATGCCCTGCGCGGGCTCGCGCGCTCGCTCCTCGGCGATCCGCAGGCGGCCGACGACGTCGTGCAGGAGACCTGGCTCACCTGCCTGCGCCGTCCGCAGGTCCTGCCGGAGCGCATGTCGGCCTGGCTCGGCACCGTCGCGCGGCGCCTGGCGCTGCGTCGGCTGCGGGGCGAGGAGCGGCGCGGCGGACGCGAGCGCGCCGCGGCCGTGCCGGAGCGCCTCGAGGACGCCGCGCAGCGCTCCCTGGAGCGCGAGGAGGCCCTGCGCGCGGTCACGCAGGCCCTGCTCGGCCTCGAGGAGCCCTTCAAGACGGCGCTCCTGCTGCGCTACTTCGAGGATCGCTCGCCACAGGCGATCGCGGACGAGCTCGGCGTGCCGCTGGCGACGGTCAAGAGCCGCCTCGCGCGCGGGCTCGAGAAGCTGCGCCTGAAGCTGGGTGCCGAGTTCCGCGGCGACGAGCCGGCGCGGCGGCGCGGGCTGGCGGCCCTGGCGGGCCTGGGCATGCCCGCGCTCGTAACGGGCGGCGCGGCGGCGACGGCGGGCTCGCTGGCCGCCGGAACCTGGCTCGCGCTGGCCGCGGCGACGCTGGTTCTGGGCGCCGGGGCGCTCGCCTGGTGGCGCGCGAGCTCGACACCGCCGGCGGAAGGGGTCGCGACCGCCGACGAGCGCGCGGAGAGCAGTCCGGCCTCCCGGCGCGTGGCCGGCGTCGCGCCGGCCCTCGAGCAGCCCGGCGAGCGCGGTGCAGATCCCGCGGCCGACGGAGCCCGACGCGAGGCCGCCGCTCCGACCGCCGAGGCCCCGGACGCGCTCGAATCCTTCCCGCCCGAGGCCGCCTTCCCCTTCCGCATCGCCGGGCGCGTGCGCGACGCGCACGATCTGCCGCTCGAGGGCGTGAGCGTGTACCTGGCGCCGCGGCTCTTCCCCTTCAACCTCGCGGCGACGACCGATGCGGAGGGACGCTTCGCGGTCGCCTTCGACGGGCGCCGCGCGCAGCTCCCGCTGACGCTCGCCTTCGCCAGGGGCGGGCACGCGACCCTCCTGCGCGAGGTGGAGCTGTTCTCCGGCCAGGAGCTGGCGGTGGACGTCGGGCTCCCGTCGGCGGCGCAGGTGCTCGTGCGCGGGAACGCGATCGAGGTGCGGAGCGCAGAGGTCGCCGATCCCCTGCGGTACCGCCTCGAGGACGATCCGCCCGGCGAGGCGGTCGCGCGCGAGCTCGTCGAGAGCCAGGCGCGCGTGAACGAGGTCGCCGCGGTGATCGGCGCGCGATTGAGCCGGTCCTCGCCCGGGACCGGTGGGCTCGACGCGGCCCCGGCGATGCTCGTGCGTCCCGACGGTCGCAGCCTCTTCGTCGATCCGCCGCCCCCGCAGGCCTGCGAGCGCGCGCGCTGGGCCCGGGGTGCGCTGGTCGAGCACTTGCTCCTCGATCGGATGCGGCTCGAGGAGGCGCGCAGCCAGGAGCTCTTCCTGTTCGCCGCCTTCGGCCTGCAGGCAGGGTCCGAGCGCAAGGGCAGCGTGCGCGGCGTCGTGCGCGACTCCGCGGGCCAGCCCGTGGCCGGCGCGCTCGTCGCCTGGGGCCTCCCGGACCAGGCTCCCGCCGGCCGCACGACGAGCGACGCGAGCGGGGCCTTCCTGCTCGAGGATCTGGGGGCGGGCGAGCTCGCGCTGCAGGCCGGCGGCGGCGACCACGGTCGCGCCGCGACGCGCTTGACGCTGGCCGAGGGCGACGAGCGCGCGTGGGATCCGGTGCTCGAGCGCGGCGCGGAGCTCCGCGGCCGGCTGGTCCTGCCCGGCGAAAGGCCCCTTGCCGGAGCGCGCGTCGAGCTGTGGCGCGCGGACTCCGGGAGCCTCTGGTGCGATGCGACGCACAGCGGAGACGACGGCCGCTTCGCGCTGCCCAACCTCCCGCCCGGCGCCTTCGAGCTGCACGTCACGCCCGCCGGGCAGCACCTGCCCGCGCGTGTCGTCGGCGCGGTCTTCGCCGGCGCCGACCTCGGCACGCTCGAGCTCGCGCCGGAGGAGCTCGCCTCGCGCGACGTGCTCCTGCGTCCCCTCGACGCCTCCGACCAGCCGCTGCCCGAGGCCGAGCTGCGCCTGCGCCAGCTCGCCACGGGCCTCGTCACGCTCGCGCGGGCGCCGGACGAGGCTGGCGCCTTCCTCGCTCCCGGGCTCCCCGCCGGCGCCTATCGCATCGAGCTCGGCAGCGCGCGCGCCTGGCGCGACCTCGGCACCGTCTGGATCGACACGGCCGGCGAAGGGCCCCTCGACCTGGGCCGCGAGCGCGTGGCCGACCCGGGCGAGCTGCGCATCGTGGACAGCGGCGCGGGCGCGACCCATGCGCTCACCCTGTGGAGCGCGCACTCCGACGTCTTCGGGCGCGTCACGGGGCTCGAGCCGGAGGGCCCGCGCGTGCTCGCACTGCGGCCCGGCGAGTACGTCCTGTGCGCCGAGCGCCGCGGCGGCACGCGCTGCGAGGCGCCCCTCACTGTCCGCGGCGGCGAGACGAGCGGGCTGACGCTGGAGGGGACGGAGGAGCAGCTCGTCGCGCGGCCGGGGATCGAGCCTTCGCTCGAGGCCGGCGCGAAGACGCGCTGCGACGCGTGCCACGCTCCGGGCCGGCACGCGGATCCGAGGGGGCGAGCGCTGAAGGAGCTCGTGCTCGAGGCGTTCTGAGCGACCTCCAGGAGTCGTCGACGAGCCGCGAGGATCCCGCGGGAGGTGGTCGCCTGGCCCTGGCTGACGCCCGGAACCCGAGCAGACAGGACTGCCGTCGGGTGGAGATCCCGCGGAGCCGACGGTCTTCGGAGGGTTGCTGATGGCATCCGGCTTCGCCGGATGCGTGCTCTTCTACCGCCCGTAGGAATCTTGCTCAGCTGGCAAGCGTTCGAGCGGCAGGAGATCAGACCGGCTCGACCGGCTTCTTCTTCTTCGAGCGTGCCCGGCGCACGGGCGTGGCGCTGACCGGGAGCTCCTCCCGCGGGGCCTCGACCGGCAGCGGCACCACGGCCTCGGCCGGGAGGCCGAGATACTGGCACGTCGGGCACTTGTGGTAGTTGGCGCGCTGGCGGGTGAGGCAGGCGCCCGGCGCGATCCAGTGGGCGATCAGGGTGTGCGCGCCGCTCGCGCGCGTCGGGCACAGACGATGGTCGGCGGTGGGCTCGGGCAAGCAGTTCCCCCCTGCGGTTCCTCGGGTCCCGGGTTTCGAAGCGGAGCACGGCGGCGAATGCCTTGCCGCCGGGGCGCCACTGTGGACTCGCGCGGGGGGGAACCGCAAGGCCCGGCGGCGATCTTCGGGCGCCGAGGCTACTCCTCGCCCCGGGTGCGCTTGGTCGGCTCGATCTTCGCGTGCCGTCCCAGCTCGCGGTGGATGCGGGCCACGCGCTCCACCTGGCCCTTGGCCGGGAAGCGTTCGTAGAAGCCGTCGGCGCGCAGCTCGCGCACGAGCTGGGTCCAGGGCGCGAGGCGCCGCTGCCAGCGAGCCTGGCGGCCTTCGACCGGCTCGGCGTCGGCCACGGCGAGGTCGAAGCACACGCGCAGCATGGCCTTGAGCGTGACCGGGCGCGTCACCATGTGGCTGGCGCTGCCCCAGGCCTCGCCCCAGACCTTCTCGGCGGCCTTGAGGAAGTCGCGCACGACCTCGTAGCGGCGCTTCGCGGCGGCCTGCGAGGCGTCGACCTTCTTCTTGCCCGCGACCCAGCGGTGGATCTCGTTGAAGAGCTCGGCCTGCAGGATCCACTTCTCCTGCTTCGAGCGCCCGCCGAGACGGTTGATCTTGTAGCGCAGCGGGCTGTCGTGCTCGGCGTAGAGCCGCTGCACGACCCGGCTGGCGAGCTTCTTGTCCGGCGCGGCCCAGGAGACGCGCTCGTAGAGATCCACCAGGTGGCTCTTGTTGATGCGCGTCGGGGTCGAGTTGATGATCACGAACATCTCGGCCGCGAAGTCCTCGCTCTTGCCGTCGAAGACCATGCAGGGCACGTGCATCGTCTTGGCCTCCTCCGGGTGGTGCTTCTGGAAGAAGTGCAGCGCCGCCAGGCGGTGCTGGCCGTCGATCACGAGGAAGCGCTCGCGCGGCTGCTCCAGGTCGCCGACGTTCTCGAGCTTGCCGAGCGGCTCGAAGCGCAGCTTCTCGGAGGTGAAGAGCAGCACCGTGCCGGGGATCGGCGGCTGGCTGACGGCGGTGGCGTAGAAGTTCTCGATCGCCGCGACCTTGGCGCGCGAGACCTGGCGCTGGAAGGCGGCGTCGCTCTTCTCGATCTTGCGGATGAAGCCGGCCACCTCGTCGTCGCCGGAGACCTCCTCGGCCTCGATCTTCTCGTCGTCGGCGTAGAAGCGGCTGATGAAGCGGACCTTCGCGAGCAGGTCCTGCGCGGGGTACGAGACGAAGTAGAAGACGCCGTCCTTCTGCCGGATCTGGGTCGCGATCATCGGAACCTCCTTTGGACGGGGAAGCTACCCGCCGGAGGCGCGTCGATCGACCCGGACCCGGGGCTGCCTCGGGCACGGGCGGGCGGAGCCCGGGCTCAGGCCCCGAGGGCCGCGCGGAGCCGCTCCAGGGCCTCACGGGCGGCCTCGGGGCCGCGGTGGGAGTCGCGCGAGAGTTCCACGGCCGCGACGCCGTCGAAGCCGACCTCGAGCAGGGCCCCGAGAGCCGCCGGCAGGTCCAGGTCGCCCTGGCCGAACATGCGGTGGAGGTGCTCGCCGTCCTTGCAATCGTCGAGCTGCACGAGGACCAGGCGATTGGCGAGGCGCCGGATCACGTCGGCCACCGGCAGGTCGCGCGTCGCGTGGCAGTGGCCGACGTCGAGCGTGAGCCCGAGGGCGTCGCCGTCGGCACCCAGGCGCTCGACCAGCGTGACGTAGCCCTCCGGACGCTCGACGAACATGCCCGGCTCGGGCTCGAAGGCGAGCTGGACGCCCTGGGCGACGGCGCGCGCGAGCACGGGGCGCAGGCCCGCGCACAGGCGCTCCCACAGCTCGGGGTGCGCGCCGACCTCGCCGCGCCGGTCCCCCACCGCGCCGCCGGGCGCGGCGCCGGCCCAGACCGAGACGACGGAGGCGCCGAGGTCGGCGGCGAGGTCCACGTGGCGGCACAGGAGGTCGATGCGGCGCTCGCGCGCGGCGCGCTCGGGGTCGAGCAGGCCCGGGGCGTGCTTCCGCAGCGGGTCGAGCAGGTAGCGGGCGCCGGTCTCGACCGTCAGCTCGAGCCCCAGCTCCTCGGCGCGGCGCCGCACGCGCGCGACCTCCTCGGGATCGAGGCGGAAGGGATCGAGCTGGCCGACGTCGGGCGTGAGCGAGAGCGCCTCGTAGCCGAGCGCGTGGACGAGCTCGAGTGCATCGAGCACGCGGTGGTGCGCGAGGCCGTTGGTGTTGTAGCCGAGGCGGAACACGGCGAGGGAGGCGCTCCGCGCGTCGCTCCGTGGATCGGGGGCCGATTCCAGGCGTGCTCGCGGCTCGCGGGCCAGCAAGTTGCCCGACCGCGTGCTCCCCGTACACTCCCCGTCGAGCTTTCGTGCGCAGCCTCCCCGCGATCCCCCTGCTCGTGCTCGGCGTTGCCTGCGCGGACGAGCACCCGGCGCCCGGCGAGCGCCCCAACGTCGTCGTCCTGGTGGCCGACGACATGGATTACGAGCACTTCGGGTGCCTGGGCTACCCCGCGGCGCGCACGCCGACGCTCGACGCGCTGGCCGAGGAGGGCGTGCTCTTCACGCACGGCTTCGTGCCCATGTCGCGCTGCCGCCCGGCCCAGGCGGCGCTGCTCTCCGGGCTCTGGCCGCACCAGAACGGCGTCTACTTCAACGTGGGCGCCGACCACATCGATCCCGAGACGGCGCTGCCGGCGCTGCTCGCGCGCGCCGGCTACGGCACGGTCGGCGAGGGCAAGTTCTGGGAGGGCGAGGCGCGCGCGATGGGCTTCTCGAACTACACGATCCGCAACTACGAGACCTTCGTGCGCTGGGACCAGCACCACCTCTTCGGCTGGCTCGACCAGCACGCGCGCGCGGCGCCGTTCTTCGTGTGGTGGGCCCCGGAGCTGCCGCACGTGCCGCACGACCCGCCGGAGGAGCTGCTGGCGCGCGTCGCGCTCGAGTCGATCCCGGTGCCGGAGTGGTTCGATGGCGATGCCGACGAGTTCCGGCGGCGCGAGCGGATCTCGCTCGCCATGGAGGCCTGGCTCGACGAGGGCGTGGCCGAGCTGCGCGCGAAGCTGGCCGAGCTCGGGCAGCTCGAGAACACGCTGTTCGTCTTCCTCGTCGACAACGGCTGGGCCAACGGCTGCGTCTCGAAGGGCTGGGGCCACGACAAGGGCCTGCGCACGCCGATGATCCTGAGCTGGCCGAAGGGCCTCGCCGGCGGCGCGCGCCACGCGGACCTCGTCTCGCCGGTCGACCTCTACGCGACGATCCTCGACTGCGCGGGCGTCGCCGTGCCCGAGGGCTGCCAGGGCCGGAGCCTGCGCGCGCGCCTCGCGGGTGAGCCGGGCGAGCCGCGCGAGGCGCTCTTCGGCGCGCTCTACCCGCTGGCCCCGGGCGAGACCCTCACCGATCCCGCGCGCGACGCCTACGGCCTGTGGGCGCGCACCGAGCGCTGGAAGTGGATCCTCAGCCTGAAGGACCTGCGCGCCGCGGCCGACGCTGGCAGCGACGAGGGCGAGCGCGAGGACGTCAAGGCCAGCCTGGCGCCCGACTTCGTGCGCCGGCGCGGCGAGGTCGAGCTCTACGACCTCGCCAGTGACCCGCACGAGCGCACCAACCTCGCCGGCCGGCCCGAGCACGCCGCGCTCGAGGCCGAGCTGCGCCGCGCGACGCTGGAGTGGTGGCGCGCGAGCGGCGGCGGCGAGCTCGTGGTGCCGTGAGTCCAGAACTCATCAGGTGCAGGCCATGCTCGCGTGCGGACTGCCGCCAGCGGGAGTTGGCGTTGACCTCGCAGAGAACGTAGCAGGACCGGGCCTTGCCCCGGCTCACCGGGATGGCGTGCCGGGCAAGGCCGAGTTCGAGCCGAGCCGACGCGGCTACGAAGGACCTTTGGGGGTGTACTTGCGCAGCGGCGGCAGCTTCTTGGCGCCGGGAAGGATGGGAACCTTGATCGGACCGATCGGGATCGTCTTGTTCGGTCGCGGATCGGTGACCTTGATCGTGCCGCGAGTCTTCGGATAGCCACGGGGTTCGGGCATGAGAGTCCTCGTTCTGGGTTCGGGTGTCGGGTCTCCGGCGCTTGCCGGTCAACCACTGAGAAGGAAACGACAACCGGGGAGAGAGACCGCCACCGCGCTGAGTCCTCTGCCCTGTTCTACAATCGCGTTCGCGGTACCCGAGGAGGTCCGCGCCGCTGCTCCACTCGTCCGCCCTCGCTCCGTGCCTCGCTCCGTGCCTCGCCCTGTGCCTCGCCCTGGCGCCCGTCCAGGCCCAGGCGCGCAAGGAGGCGGCGATCGAGGCCTTCAAGGAGGAGCGCGAGCGCGTGCTGATCGCCTGCGGGCAGCGGCACCTCGAGTACGGGCTCGAGCTGCGCAAGCAGGGGCTCACGCTGCAGGCGGCGACGCAGATCGTGCTCGGGGTCGACGCCTCGCGCGGGCGCAACGACACGGCCGAGTTCATCCTGCGCCTGATGCGCCAGTTCGAGGACGCCTTCTGGAAGCGCAAGCTCGGCAAGCCGAGCGC